>Ga0209631_10000825_pt1 | contig 41489 bp, 38 predicted proteins | sample COG_08_FD_184752 | JGI IMG/M metagenome (GOLD analysis project Ga0209631, IMG submission 184752) | Pelagic Microbial community sample from North Sea - COGITO 998_met_08 (SPAdes) (version 2) | ecosystem: Environmental > Aquatic > Marine > Neritic zone/Coastal water | place: Helgoland, sampling... | reverse complement strand
ATTGGCACCGTTTCTCCTGCCAAATCCTCCCGATTCGGCAATTTAGGCGCTTCATTTTGTGTCCACGCAACCCGCTCCGATGGCTTGTGTCCATCGGTCAATGTAGGATTTGAAACCAACGCCGTGAGTCCGATTACAAAAACCAAACAAGCAGCAGACTTTACCAAAATCGAACGCTCCTTCTTCCAAGAATTCATTGTATTCACGTTGAAATTATTCCAAATGGGGTTCCCTAGCTATTCATTTAAAAGGCCATCCACCTGCTTTCAACGAAGGCGCTATGGCATCCTTTTCAGATAAAAAAGCCCCCCCCTCGGGCATAACAAATCCGGCTGGTTCCCACGTTATATCTAAATCTGGATCGTTCCAAAGAATGGACCCCTCCGATTCCGGATGGTAAGAAGCCGTGCATCGGTATTCTACCACCGCGTGATCGGTCAACGCCAAAAACCCATGCGCAAACCCCACGGGAATCCACAATTGGCAGCCATTCTCATTGGACAATTCACATGCGTACCATTCCCCTCGCGTGGGAGAGGAAGCTCGCACATCCACCGCTACATCCACGATCCTTCCGGACACTGCTCGAACCAACTTTCCTTGCGCATGTGGATCCCGCTGATAGTGGAGGCCACGCAACGTGCCTGCCTTCGAAATGGAGAGGTTTTCCTGAATAAATTTGAGCGAATTCCCCGAATCGTCATACACCATCCCATCCCGCCATGTTTCCCAAAACACTCCGCGATCGTCCCGAAATTGACGAGGTGTTAGTTTCAAAAGTCCGTTCAGAGGCAACGCTTCAATGTCCATATCAATTGGGGTTGACTATGAATGCATAGAAGAAGGTCAGCGTCGAAATCAACGATGCGATCGGGGTCAAACTTTCCGTTGCTTCCCGCACGAGCTGTGGCAATGGCTCGACATAAATGATATCATATGCTTGCACCACTACGTTCGCAGCGTCCAATCCATCAATCGTCGACAAATCCATTTTGTACACCTCATTGCCGGATGCCGATCGCCGGATCAACTTCACTTTCGAAGCATTCGCCCGACCCCCAAGGCCGCCGGTCGTCGCCAAGACTTCAAGCAAGGTCGTATTCATGTTAGCCAAGGTAACAACCGAAGCCCTTCCTGACTCACCGGGAAATATGTACACTCGGTTGTTCTGAACGCGCAATATCACGAACGGTTCAATGTAAAAACTCGCATATGCCTCTTCCAATAATTCCTCTGCTTCTTCGATGGTCAATCCTTCCAAACGGATGTTACCAAGCTCCGGCAGTTCAATCAGACCATCGGGTTTGACCAAGTAACTCATTCCTCCCTGCCCATTCATCTGCTGGTTCATCTGCTGATTCATCTGCTGGTTGCCACTTCCATTTGAACCTCCTGCAGTGACTTGATTCAGGCGTTGCCCTTTGTTGGAAAAAAGTTGAAACCGCAGCATATCGTTCGGTGCGATGCGGTAACCACTGGACTCCATCTCCTCCAGAGGTGAGAAGTCGAAGTCATCTCCGGTTCTGAACATGATGTCCCGGTTGATTGTGCAACCGGATAAAAAAAGGATGATCAGCCCCAAGAGGCCCCATTGCGTGCTGAAAATGTTTGGCATTGTCATGCGTTGTGGTGTATCGTCGTGTCGTGAATTCTCCCCTCAGATGAGGTTCAAAACCGCTGCAAATTACCAATGAATTTCGCACCTCCCACATTGGACCGGAACAACGGTATCTTTGCCCCATGTTGCAGAGCTCCTCGCATCGATTACGGGCCATGGAACCCGAGGATTTGGATCTTCTTTTCCAACTTGAGAATTCAACTGAAGAGTGGTGGATGGGCGCCCAGCTTGCTCCATTGAATAAAGCCACATTGCAGCGTTACATTAACGGAGACCATGACTTGTACCGCGATTTACAATTGAGGCTGATCGTCGAAACAACCGAGGGGGTGGCGGTTGGTGCGGTTGACTTGTACCAACTCGACCCGAGAAATCGCCGCGCGGGTGTTGGGGTGGCAATCGCCCCGGGCCACCGCCAGGCTGGGCATGCCAAAGCAGGTCTTCAGCTCCTCGTTGATTATGCGTCAGAACATTTAGGACTTCATCAACTTTGGGCCGAAATACCTGCGGTGAATGATCCCAGCTTGCGTTTGTTCGAGGGAGCAGGCTTCGCGAAAGGTGGTCGCTTCAACGATTGGATCCGCCATGACCAAGGCTGGAAAGATGCCATCTGGGTTCAACGCATCTCCACTCACCATGAATAAACGATTGAGAAACTTGCTCCTCATTTGGGGGCTGGCAGCCACGGCCTCTGGAATTTGGGGAATTGCCAAGTATCAGCTCTGGACAGCGCCTGTTGGCCCCTCTTCCAACTGGTGCTTGGATGTTCAACCGGGTACAAATGCCATGGAAGCATTGAAGGAGTCGCATCCGGAGGTCGCAGCGGTCATTGATTGGCGCGGATGGAGCATTTACCCGGGTCGCTACTGCACGGTCGGCACCCAACCCGCCAATCAGATTGCCCGGCGAATCGCTACCGGTCAACGCGAAGAAGTCAGTTTGCCCGTCCCCTCCAAACGAACCGTTGCTGAAATTGCGGGCCATCTGGCTCCGCGAATCTGGGCCGACAGCGCTTCCATCGTCGCAGCCCTTGATTCAGACAGCATGCGCTGGCAAATCATCCCCAACACCTACCGCGTCTATTGGGAGTGCGACGGGGAGCAATTGGCCCATCGGCTGAGAACAGAAAGCCAAAATTGGTGGACCACCAGGCGCCTCAAACAAGCCTGGAGCATGGGGCTCACACAGCAAGAAGTGGTCACACTTGCCTCCATTGTTCAAGAGGAAACAGCCTCCTTGAAGGAAGCCCCCCGTGTGGCAGGACTCTACTTGAACCGGTTGAAGAAGAAAATGCTCTTGCAGGCCGATCCAACTCTGAAATTTGCCCTGGGAGATTGGGGCTTACGCAGACTGTTGGATGAGGATAAAAAAGTCACTTCACCCTACAATACCTACCGAAATCCAGGTCTTCCACCCGGTCCAATTCGCATTCCTGAACCAATGTACATCGAAGCTGTTCTCTTTTCCGAGAAACACAATTTTCTTTACATGTGCGCCAAACCAGATGGATCGGGAACCCACGCCTTCGCGAGGAACTATACACAACACCTGCGCAATGCGCGGGAATACCAAGCCATGTTGAACCGTGAACGCATCTACCGCTAAGGGCAAAACAAGATGAGAGGAAGAGGAAACTACTGGGCAACCTGCGTCACCATTGCACTGACCGCTTGCTCTGTCGCTTCAGCGCAAAACATCGATCAACGACGGGCACTTGGGCAACGGATTACCACGCCCATTGCCCTCGATGGCCAACTTGACGATGAAGCATGGGACATGATTCCTGTGCAGGGCGATTTCACACAGTATTCTCCCAACCCCGGGGCAGATCCTAACCAGCAAACCTCGGTGCGATTCGGTTACGATGACAACGCCTTGTACATCGGAGCTCGCATGTGGGATGATTCTCCAGATTCGATTCTCCATCAATTAAGTGAGCGGGACCGCACGATGAACACGGACGAGTTTGGAATCTGGTTCAGCCCGTTCAATGATGGCCTCAACGCCGTGCGGTTCATTACGACACCTGATGGAATCCAAATTGATCAGAAAATCTCAACGACGGGAGATGACTCATCCTGGGATGCGGTGTGGGATGTGGTGTGCCGGATAGATTCCTTGGGATGGGTAGCTGAATTTAGAATTCCTTGGATGGCGTTTCGATTTCCGGAGCGAGCCCAACAGTCATGGGGCATGAACATGTACCGAAGCGTTCGTCGCCTGCGGGAGGAAAGCGTTTGGAATCCCATGGATCCAACCCAGCGTCTCCTCAACCAAGGCGGCATGCTCGAGGGCATCGATGGAATTGTCCCTCCCTTGCGGCTCAGCCTTTTTCCATATCTCAGCGCATACCAAGATTGGAACAGCGCTGAAACCGCGCAATCTTACAACGGCGGAATGGACATGAAAGTGGGAATCGGAAACGCGTTCACCTTGGACATGACGTTGATCCCCGACTTTGGCCAGGTCGTCACGGACAACTTGGTGCTCAACTTGTCTCCTTTCGAAATTCGGTTCAATGAAAACAGGCAGTTTTTCAAAGAAGGGACGGAACTCTTCAATAAAAGTGGCATTTTTTATTCGAGAAGAATCGGAGAAGAAGGCCGGCTTTTGAATGCGTCAAAAATCTCAGGACGTTTTTCCAATGGGCTGGGTTTGGGGCTTTTGCAAGCTGTCGCCACCGCGCAAGAGGACACTTCGCTCGTCTCCTACACTGTAGCTGTTGTAGATCAAAACTTACCGAACAATGGATTTGCTACCACAACCACCAGCCTGGTAACCCGGGAAGGCGCAGGATATGATGCATGGGTCCAAGCATCTGATTTCGAACTCCGAAATCCTGCGAATACGTGGGCACTGAAAGGAGGTGGATCATTCAATCAAAAGTTTGATGCAGATTCTCTCAATGACGATGAAGGCCACATGTGGAATTTAGCCGTTAGCAAAATGGCCGGCAACTTCACCTTCGACCTCGGGCATTTCGTGGAATCCGCTCATTATGATCCCAATGACCTCGGTTATTTGCAAGCTCCCAATGAAGTAGCAACCTTCCTCAACATCGATTATGGCATGTTCGAACCGAGGGGGCGATGGAATCGCATCAAATGGTCATTTGAGGCGTCCTATAATCAAATCGAAGCGCCTAGGCTGTTCAATAATTGGTTCCTATCTGCTTCTTGCAGAGCGACAACCCGCCAATTCAATACATGGAACCTGGAGGTGAATTCACAGCCGGTGGATGGGAACAACTACTTTGCTTCCCGTATCGAAGGGCGAATTTGGCAAGAGCCCGCCTGGTACAGCATCAATGGCTGGTATAGCAGCGACTATCGAAAGCAATTCGCCATTGATTTGGGTTACTGGCACGCAGGAGGAGGGACCTACCGAGATTGGAAGGAAAACACCTACCGCTTGGCACCTCGCTTTCGATTCAATGATCGCCTGATGATGACATACGTTTGGAAGCTTACGGACCGAAATCAAGAGCGAGGTTGGGCTTTTCTGGATACCCTCGAATCGGGCGAGCTTACGAGTATTTTTGGCAAGCGAGAAAACACCGAACTAACCCAAGTTCTCAATCTCTCGTACATCTTTACAAATCGCATGAGCTTGACATCTCGGGTGCGTCATGCATGGAGCCAAGTCATGTATGATTCATTTTATGAGCTGCCCAGCTCAGGCAGTCTTGACCCCGCTCCGTACAACTCCGATTATGCCCCTAGCGATTACGACTTGAATTATAACGCTTGGAGCATTGACCTCGTCTACCAATGGAATTTTGCTCCAGGTTCAGAAGTGAATGTCGTTTGGAAAAACCAATTGTTTCAGCAAACGCAGGCAGGTGAAATCCCGGGATATGCGTTGCCCCAAACCTACGGAAACAACTTCGCGCAAATGCTTGAGTCAGGATTCTTTAATAGCCTGTCAATCAGACTTGTATCGTTTATTGATTACAGTAGATTAAAGCAAGGTCTGCGAGGATTTGAGAAATGACCCCCTCTCCACGGAAATGCTTCATTTGAAGGAAACGGTCCCGCTCCACTCTACCCGGTTGCCCGCAGCATCCGTTGCCCAAATTTCCAAGGCTTGCTTCGTCGCTCTTCGGTGCTTTTGATCGCTGCATTCGTACCAAATTCGCTCACGCTTCGGATCCCAACGGAAAAGGATCCACTCTCCGTCCAATCGCGCTCCGTATGTTTCAATACCCGATAATTGGTCGGACAAATCAAACCTCAATTCTCCCACACCTCGCACCTCAAGCTCATTTGAATCGGATGTTCGGTATTGGCGATGTGGCCTTAAAAGTGGCGCGATTGTATCACGCACCAATTGATAAATCCCACATGTTTTGGTTTCAAAAGAAAAAACATCCCCCCGCATCGTCCTCCCCGTGTATACACCTTCAATTCGACCGGCTTGATCCATTCGCACGGCGATCACTTTGTCTCGCATTCCAGAATCCAAAGGCAATTCAACGCTAAGCGGCAAGGAGGCCGGAACGCCCTGAGGACCAATTTGCCACCTTGCTTCAAGGCCTTGCCGAAACTGCAGCTCCAATGGAAATGCAAAGTCGTCGTAAAATACGTGCGCAGATCCCGAGGCTGAGGCCATTCCATTCCGAACCGCGAACGGCTCATCGTACCGGTACAGCCCTGTATCCTTTTCAGTCACTGGCGGCGCAAAAAGAAGATGCCAGCGCTCCTTCGACCCATTGCCATGCACATCCCATATCCTTAACTCAATGTCGCGAGCCAGCGAATCTCCACCGTCCAGTACGTCACTTGTCCGATAGGCCTCATAAATCGGCAATCGATTCCCCGGAAGCCTGTGCATGCGATGCACCTGTTCACCCGTGCGGTCCCAGGCATCATACACTGCATGGGCGTTCATATCGCGGTTCACGGAAAAATCCAAAGTGTCCAGTTCCCAGGCAAACCAAAGCATTCGATCCACGTACAACTCTGCCCGATATATCCCACATCGGTTAGTGGCCCCTTCCAAACGATCCAACGCCTCGAGACCCAGTCGGGCCTTTCCCTCAATCCGAATCGTCTGAGCCCCGGGACTGAAGCGGACCGGACGGTTGGAGCCATTCACTTGCGAGCCGTTCACAGGAAGGACCCACAACCCCTGCAATTCTGGAGCCACCGCATCCGGCACATCAAATCCCCAAAATAACGGGTTGATCGGATGTTGCGTTTTCGTGTCACGGACTTCAAAATGCAAGTGCGGTCCGCCACTGCTTCCCGAATTTCCCGACCACCCAATGGTATCTCCTTGCACAAACTTAAAAGCCCTCTTGGGACGTTCGTCTATTGAAAAACGCTGGCTGGCATACTGCTGCTCAACCACCCACTGCTCCAAAGTCGGCGCAAAATGCTGCAAATGCGCATAAACCGTGGTCAAACCTTGGGGGTCAGACAAATAAATCGCTCGACCATACCCGTAGGGAGAAACCTTCACCCGAGCAATCACCCCATCACTGGCGGCAAGCACAGGAAGCCCTTTTCTCCCCTCGGTTTTAAAATCCAACCCCGTATGAAAATGATCTTGGCGCAGTTCTCCGAAGTTACCCGCTAGAACCAAGGGAATATCCAGCGGTGCATTGAGCCCTTCAAACTGGCCAAAAACAGGCGGAAGCCCTGCCTCTTGGGCCATCGAAAACTCAGGCTTCAAACCGAGCATGGCCGACCATCCAAGGAAAATCAGCAACCCGAGTCCACGGGGTTTTTCGTTCATCAACATGAGGATTGCAAAACTAACATAGGAACCCAACGCGAAATACTATGAATTCGCACTTGCAGTCCGTAAGTTTGTAATGAACCACGGAAATGAACAACGATCCTGCAATAGCAACCCACAAACAATCGACAGCCGAAAGGCTAGAGTCCTTTGTGGAGCAGGCAGAAATGTTGGTGACGGCGTATGAAAAGCAATCCATTTTGCTTCAAAACACCCGGTTGGAATTGCAAAAATTGCAGAAGCAAAATGCAGAGATGAAAGATGAATTGGAACGATTAAATCCAAATCATCAGCGGATAGCGCATCAGCAATTGTCATTGGATGTTTCCCAAAGTTCACCCTCTACACATTTACCCCATTCTCAATCATCAGATACCCCAAGCATTGACCGCACAGACGTTCAATTGCTTTTGAGTGAAATAGAAACGTGCATCGCAATACTTGAGTCTTGATGGAAAGCATTCAAATTAACATAGCAGGAAGAGAGTATCCGTTAGAAGCACCTCGTCACGAGGTGGCTAATTTGAAGCGAGCAGCAGCCAAAATCAATGCGCAGTACGCAACCTTTCAAGAACAATTCCAAGTGGACGATCCAGTGGACTTACTGGCGCTTACGGCCCTTCATATTTCCGAATCGACCGAGCCTGACTCGTCGGAAGCAGATGGAATTTCGACGAAAACACTCAATCGCATGAACCGCATTTCTGAGCGCATGCAAGCAGCCTTGGCGGTCTGATACATATCAGACAATTATGGACATAACCACAATTTTAATTGGATCACTGGCAGGCCTTGTGGTCGGCGGAGGCTTAGGCTACGCCCTATTTAACCGCTTTCTTTCAAGCCAGAAAGAACAAATTCTAGCCAAAGCTGAAGAGCATGGCGAAAACATCAAGGAGAAAAAAATTCTGCAAGCTAAGGAACGCTTTATTGAACTAAAAGAGAAGCACAATAGCGAGACCAAGGAGCGCAATGCGGCTATTCAATCCAAGGAGGATAAACTGCGAAACGAGTTGAACAACGTCAAGAAGGAGCAAGACCGAGTGAAGTCCAAAGAAAGTCATCTGGACCGCGAAAAAGACAAGATTGCTCAGCGACTGGAGGCCCTCCAAAACAAAGGGAAAGACTTGGATAAAGAGCGTCAACGTGCCGTCGACTTGCTCGAAAAAATCTCCAACATGTCCGCCGATGAGGCAAAAGAAGTCCTCAAGGAACAAATCCTGAATGATGCCAAAGCATTGGCTTCTTCCCAAGTGCAAGACATCCTCGATGATGCGAAGCTGAAAGCAAGCCACGACGCGAAAAAGATCGTCATCCAGACCATTCAACGCGTGGCAACAGAGCACAGTGTGGAAAATTCAGTGTCCGTCTTTAACATCACCAATGATGATATTAAAGGCCGCATCATCGGCCGCGAAGGCCGTAACATCCGTGCTTTGGAAGCATCAACGGGCGTAGAATTCATTGTAGACGACACACCAGAGGCCATTATTTTGAGCTGTTTCGATCCGGTTCGTCGCGAGATTGCTCGACTTTCCCTCCATCAATTGGTAACCGATGGTCGCATCCACCCCGCCCGTATTGAAGAAGTGGTCGCCAAAGTCACCAAGAAACTCGACGAAGAAATCTTGGAAATCGGAAAGCGAACGTGCATCGACTTGGGCATACACAACATGAAAGGCGAACTAACGCGCATGGTAGGCCGCATGAAATACCGTTCATCTTATGGACAAAACTTGCTTCAGCACAGCCGAGAGGTTGCCAATCTTTGCGCTACCATGGCGGCCGAATTGGGGCTGGACACCAAAGCAGCGAAACGAGCCGGATTGCTTCATGACATTGGAAAAGTGAGCGATGAAGAAAGTGAGTTGCCGCACGCGTTGCTGGGGATGAAAATCGCCGAGCGATGCGGAGAAAAGCCGGATATTCTGAACGCGATTGGAGCCCACCACGATGAAATCGAGATGACAACGCTGCTCTCTCCCATTGTTCAAGTATGTGATGCAATCTCAGGTGCTCGTCCGGGCGCCCGAAGGGAAATGGTTGAAGCTTACATCCAGCGCCTGCGCGACCTCGAGAACTTAGCTTTGGAATTTCCAGGAGTCACCAAGTCTTTCGCAATTCAAGCGGGACGAGAACTGCGTGTTATGGTCGAAAGTGATCAAGTTTCAGACGACCAGGCAGATCAACTTTCAGTCGACCTTTCCCAACGGATCATGAATGACATGACCTACCCCGGTCAGGTAAAAGTCACGGTCATCCGTGAGAAACGATCTGTGAGCATCGCGAGATAAGCATGAGACGTCAGCCGCCTGCATTTGCAACCTCGATTCGATGGCAATCGGTGAACGTTGTGAGCCAGGTATTGCTGCAGTTGGTCTTCATCATGCTCCTTGCACGCTTGATTTCCAAAGCTGATTTTGGCATCATGTCCATCGCGCTTGTGGTGGTAGGCTTCATCGAGATTTTTGCCCAGATTGGCATTGGGCCGTCCTTGATTCAGCGTAAAAACCTTCAACCCGAGAACATCCGGGCAGCGTTTCATTTCTCTTTGGGGCTCGGAGGTGTTTTCTTTTTATTGATGTATGTGGCAGCGCCATGGATCGGAGAATGGTTCAACAGTGACGTCCTAACGAACGTCTTGCGTTGGATCTCATTCAGTTTCATTCTGTCCAGCATCGCCTTGATTCCGAGGAGCCTTTTGATCCGTCACATGCAATTTAAACGCCTATTTGCAGCGGCATTTATCAGCATGGCCATTGGCAACTTAGGAATCGGACTTGGCCTAGCCTACGCAGGCTATGGAATATGGGCGTATGTGGGAGCGCTGCTCAGCCAAAACGCATTGTTGGGAATAGCCTACTGGCTTATTCGGCCTGAAGGATCCCGGCACATCTGGGGCAAATGGTCTTGGCCAGATTTGCGCAGCATGTTGGTCTATGGAGGTAAATCGACGGTATTCAATTGGTTGAACTACACTTCAACCAAGGTTGATACATTGATTGTCGGAGAATTCAATCAGTCGAACGCTGCATCCACGGGAGGATGGAGTTCTACAGGAGTCTACGACAGATCGGCACATTTGATGTCCCTTCCCATTACCATCCTGGGCAAGTTAGGAGACAGTGTGCTCTTTAGCGGAATGTCTGCACTTCAATCCGATACCCAAGCGCTCAATCGCGTTCTGATGCGAGGCTTGGGCCTGATCGCTTGGGTCATCTTTCCGGGAAGTTTGGCCTTGGCTTGGTTCTCCACGGAAGTTGCCGTGATCTTGCTCGGAAAAGAGTATTTGGAGGCAGGTGCCGTCGTTCGGATCTTATTCCTTGGCGTGGGATTCCGATCGCTCATCAAATTGGCCGATGCCACTGTCCGGGCAACCGATCGGCTTATTCCAGCCATCTTCATCAAAAGCTTCTACCTCATCGGAATCGCATGTACCGCATGGTGGGCGATGCAACAAGGTTTTGGAATCCGGGGGGTTGCATGGGCTGTCACAGGCTGCACATTGGTGCAATTTATCGTCTTTTTCGCTTGGATTACACCTGCTTTGAATCTCACTTGGAATGCCTTTGGCCGCTCCATTGCGCCCGGCCTCATTGGAATAGTGATAGCCGCGCCTGGATTTTGGTGCATTGACTCCCTTGGTTTCGAATGGTTGGATCCAACGGGTGGCATCGTGGCTTGGGCTCTAGCCGCGCAAGTAGCCCTTGTCATCAGTTGGTCCTTGTTGGTTTGGGCAATCCTTGGGATGCGAAACCCGGAGGTGATTGACGGAGGTGATCTGGAACTTCGCGAAAAGTGGACGATTTACCTTCCGGCATCGATGCGACAATTCATCCGCAGATGAGGATCACTCCTTTCTTTTTACTGATGCACATTGCAGGCGCTTGCACCGCGGTGTCTGACAGTTTACTGGTCACAGACAGCGCCTCAATTCCACCGATACGGGTAAGAACCTCAGATGCCCTCATGCAAATGGACAGCTTGTGGATCGATACCCTCTGGTCATGGACGGGTCCGTGTGAAAACGATGTGCGGCTTTTTCGATTCGAGTATGGTGATAGCCTGTACCGCTCTGTCAACGTTCCATGCGCGCGTTCTGAGGCAATCCTTGTTCAAAGTACTCCTTCTTCTCTCTATGAAGTAGCTGCGAGTACGAGTGACTCACCACCTCGATCTGGAGCGATCCAATTGACACGTGAAGATCTGCTAAAAATTCGCAGCAAAAGCCTTGAACAAAGTTGCTATCCCCCGCTTTCACAAGCGAAATTTCAACGCTTCATCAACGAGATGAGTGCCACGATTTTTGAATCTGACAAATGTGACCTCCTCGCTTCCTGTAGCCATGAATCCTGCTTGACCTCCTCGCAAATCCATACAGCACTGCTGCTGATCCCAAGCGAAGACCGGCGATTGCAAACCATGAAAAACCACTTTTCCCAACCAAGATTTTGGAGACGAAAGGACCTCGAATCGCTTTTTCAGTTGAAATTCATTTTCGAACAAGCACTGGAATCCTTCGAAACCTATTAAAACGCGTTGAAAATTTGGCTTCAATTCTCAGGAGAAGCCAAAATCATGCTTCAACTTTGCATCATGAAAATCCACAACTTTTCAGCCGGTCCTTGTATCCTTCCCGATGAAGTGCTCCAAGAGGCCGCAGGAGCCGTTCAAAACTTCAACGGCTTGGGACTCTCGTTAATCGAAATTTCACACCGCAGCAAAGATTTTGTCGCGGTCATGGACGAAGCACGGGAGTTGGTCAAAGAACTCCTCCAGCTTCCTGAACGGTTTGACGTGCTGTTTCTCCAAGGCGGCGCAAGCCTGGGGTTTTACACAGCAGCCATGAACTTTTTACCGGAAGATGGAAAGGCCGCCTATATCGACACCGGTACTTGGTCAAACAAAGCCATCAAGGAAGCCAAACATCTGGGCGATATTGATGTTTTAGGATCTTCGAAGGACACCAATTACAACCACATTCCCTCGTTCAATGGTATTGATCCTTCTTGTGCTTTTATGCACTACACATCGAACAACACCATTTTTGGCACTCAGTTCAAAGGAACTCCGGACGTCCAGGTTCCACTCATTTCAGACATGAGTTCGGATATCTTTTCCCGAACATTTGATCCCAATCCATTCCACTTGATTTATGCAGGCGCCCAAAAGAACATGGGCCCTGCAGGAACAGTCATGTATGCCTTCGACCGAGAAGCATTGGGTAAAACGGGGCGGACCATTCCATCTTATATGGACTTGGCGGTCCACGCAAGCAAAGACAGCATGTTCAACACTCCGCCTGTCTTCCCTGTCTATGTAACCATGTTGACCCTGCGATGGATGAAATCCATGGGAGGTGTAGCTGCCATGCAGCAACGAAACGAAGCGAAATCTAAGTTGATATATGATGAAATTGATCGCAATCCGTTGTTTGAAGGCCATGCCACAGTCGATAGTCGTTCGCATATGAATGCCACCTTTCGGTTGCTCGATGCCGCACATGCTGATCGTTTCGACGCGCTTTGGACAGACGCTGGAATCAGCGGATTGAAAGGGCACCGCAGCGTAGGAGGTTACCGAGCCTCCATGTACAATGCCCTTCCCCTCGAATCAGTTCAAGTTTTAGTCGATGCGATGCAAGCCTTGGAACAAAAAAGTTAACCCTCCCCTTTCAGATTTTCACCCATGAATATTTTGGCCAACGATGGCGTAAGCCCTGCGGGGTTAACCGCCTTAAAAAATGCCGGACACACGGTCTGGACTGACTTCATCGAAGCCCGTGACCTGGCGACGTTCATTAACGAGCATGCCGTTGATGGCCTCCTTGTCCGAAGTGCGACAAAAGTCCGTGAACCACTCATTGATGCTTGCCCCAACTTAAAATTCATCATCCGCGGAGGAGTTGGCATGGACAACATCGACGTAGCCTATGCCCGTGAACGTGGTGTGGACGTCAGGAACACCCCCGCCTCGAGCTCACAAAGCGTGGCAGAATTGGTCATGGGTCATCTTTTCAACCTGAGCCGCTTCCTACACGACAGCAACAGGAGAATGCCAGTCGAAGGTGTCGAGCAATTCAAATCTCTGAAAAAAGCCTACGGTAAGGGGAGAGAATTGCGCGGTATGAAATTGGCCATCGTTGGATTCGGTCGCATCGGTCAATCGCTCGCCCAATATGCATTGGGATGTGGAATGGACGTCATTGGCGTCGATCAAAAGACGGGCATGCATTCACTTCAAGTATCCATAGGGGGACAACAAGTCCGAGTGGACATACCACTTGTCAGTTTGGACGAAGCCATCTCCACTGCAGATGCAATCAGTTTGCACATTCCAGCCCAACCCAATGGAGATGCGGTCATCGGCGCGGCAGAATTCGCTCGCATGAAAACCGGGGTGATCTTGCTCAATGCGGCTCGTGGTGGCGTAGTAGACGAAGACGCCTTAATCGAGGCCTTGGACTCGGGGCAAGTTGCTGGCGCTGGATTGGATGTGTTTGTCGGTGAACCGAAACCTCGTCAGGAAGTGGTCCGGCACGCCCGGATTTCTTTGTCCCCTCACATTGGCGCTGCCACTGGAGAGGCACAAGAACGCATCGGTTTGGAAATTGCCTCCATTGTTGAGGAAATTAGCGCAAAATAATCCGCTTGAAATCCTTCAGTCCGTTTCGCATAATTGTCCCCGCTTGGGACAAACCTCACTTGGTGGCTTCGCGCTCCTACCTCACCTATGGCAAGGCGGAACTTCAGGATAAACTGGACCGAAACCCGTACTCTTATCTGCACGTCATTAATCCAGCAGGAACGAAAACTGCTAAAGCCAAGCGAGGCTCCGAGGGATTCTTTGCATTGGTGCGCAGCCGCTTTGAGGAATTCGTTGCAGATGGACTGTTTCAAAGATTGGAAGGCAACCACCTCGCTATTTACCGGCAAACCACACCAACGTCCAGCTGCACAGGAATTGTGGGAGCGCTGGCCGTCGAAACCATCCGGTCTGGGGGATTAAAAATGCACGAGCAAACGCTGCAGAAACGAGAACGTTTGTTCGCGAAATATCTGAACAAAGTAGGTTGCCACGCTGAACCCATTTTGTGCATGTATCCTGACGAGAATGAGCGGGGCCATGCTATCCAGCAACACATCCACGCATGGATCAATGACCACAAGCCGGAAATGGACTTCAGCACCACGGACCGCATTCGGCATTCTATTTGGATTGTAGGAGAGCAGGCTTCGTTGGAAATTTCTGACGCCATGGACAAAATTCCATCCTTGTACCTTGCCGATGGACACCACCGAGTCGCCTCAAGTATCATGCTGAGTGAAAAGTTTCCGGATGATGCAGCCAAACAAACTGTTTTAACATTTGCCGTTCCGGAATCTGAATTGGTCATCAGAGGATATCACAGAGAACTTATTGGTATTCCTTGGAGCACAGAGGAGTGGGATGCGGCATTTCACCGCATGGCCGACATCGACCATGTTGAGCGTGTGGAGCACCATTCAGGACCACCAAGCAATGTGGGAATCATCCATGTGCACCATGCCAACGCCAATTGGGTGCTTCATTTGAAAGAACCCACAGACCAATTGGTTCGCAATGAAGTCGATGCCGCTCAATTGCAACGAACCCTTTTTGAACCGGAATTGAAAATCCAAGATCCGCGCAATGATAAGCGCCTCGGTTACATCCCGGGCACATTGAACAGCACTGATTTAAGGGATCGGGCGATGAAGCACAGCAATCGGGTGGTATTTGAATTGCACCCCGTTCCAACCCAGCAGATCAAAAAAACTGCTGACCTCGGTGGTTACTTGCCGCCCAAGAGCACCTGGGTCGAGCCCAAGCTGCGCAGCGGACTTTTTATCCATGACATCCAATGACTCAGGAAGCTTCATTGATTGCTGACCGGTTGGCCTCCATCCGTATGGACCTTCCTAAAGACGTAACGCTGGTTGCGGTGAGCAAAACCAAACCGGTGGAATTGCTGGCTGATGCGTTGAGCGCAGGCCAGCTGGATTTGGGTGAAAATCGCACACAAGAAATGGCTGAAAAAGCTGTCCACTTCGCTCGTCCGGATATTCGCTGGCACCACATTGGTCACTTACAAACGAATAAGGTCAAACAGATCGTTCCGCACGCACACCTCATTCACGCGGTGGATAGCCGACGGCTGCTGGATGAAATTGACAAAAGAAGCCGCACGGCAAATCGGGTGTCTTCCGTGCTGCTCCAATTGCACATTGCACAAGAATCTGAAAAGCATGGCCTGGACGATTCAGGATTGATGGCGCTCCTCGAATCACTGGAAACCCACCCCTTGTCCCATACAAAGGTCGAAGGCCTCATGGGCATGGCAACGTTTACAGATGACTCTACCCAAGTCGCGAAAGAATTCAAGCGGCTCAGGCAGCAATTCGACGCTTTGAATCCCGGACGATGGACTACGTGCTCGATGGGGATGAGTGGCGATTGGAAAATTGCCATAGATGAGGGGTCCACCTTGGTTCGAATCGGAAGTGCGATATTCGGCCAACGCTAGCGACATGAATAAGTTGATTAACGACACAGACAAAAAAGCCATCTACGAACCTTGGTTTCGCGCGTGGCTCATACTCGCTCCAATTGTGGGGTTGGGAAGTTATTATCTGATGCGAAATTCATGGAGGCGCATTCGCGCCATCTTGCACGGTGAGGCGGGAAGCGTTTGGGATGCACCACCCGTGCCGCAAGTAGCTGAACCGTTCCAGTTTGTTTGGTACGCTTTAGGAGCTACCGCATTGTTCTCCTTGTTTTGGTTTGGCATCACCCGACTTTACGTAAAATCTCAACTGACCTCCTCAGAATGAAACACCTCTTCTTACTCTTAACTGCAGCCTTGCCTGCACTTGTTGCACATTCGCAAACACCCGGTAACATCGAAGCTGCCGAGTATGACCCCACTGAAAATCGCTGGTTCATTTCCAATAACAACTCCATTCTTTCGACTGCCGATGGCGGACTCAGTTACGAATTCTTCGGGAATGCGACTGCGAGCCATGGAATGGAAGTCGTCGATGGACACCTCTACGCCATTGGAAACAACACTGTTAGGGCATACGACCTGACCACAGCAGCTCTGGTCGGAAGCATCAATATTTCGGGCGCCGGTTTTTTGAATGGCATGGGCAGTCGTTCCGGCGAGTTGGTCATCAGCGATTTTTCATCGGGCAAGCTGCATCGCATTGACATATCCGACCCCAGCACTATGACGAGTGAAATATTGGTCTCTTCTACCGGAACGACTCCGAACGGGGTGGTCATAGACGAGGCGAATAACCGAGCATTGGTGGTCAATTGGGGCAACAATGCTTCAATTTTGAGTGTCGACTTGGAAACGGGCGCATTCAATCCGGTAGTCGCCAACACGGGCATGGGCAACCTCGACGGAATCGACATGGACGGTGAAGGTCGATTTTATGTCAGTTCGTGGTCACCTGCTCGCATCACACGGTACTCCAACGACTTCAGTACTTCTGAAATCGTTGTACAGGGCGCAGGGTCGGGCCTTTCCAACCCCGCAGACATTAGCTATGCTGTCGCCACAGACACATTGGGGGTAGCAAACAGCGGCAGCGGAACGCCCTCTTTCCATGGATTCGGAGCGATCAGTTCAATCACTCCTCTGGAGGCGACAGAATCCGTGCAGTGGACCATCAACGCATTGCGAGTCGAGTCCTACATGGCCGGAAGATGGACACTCCGCGTATTCAACACCGTTGGACAATTGATGCATGAATCGAACATGGATTTACCCAATGCTCCCGTTCATATTGGTGCAGACCGCTTAGGTTTTGATGTCACCGCAAATCAAATTTGGCAGGTCCAATCACCTTCTGGACGGGCGTTCGCCATCAGGCCGGGTCAACGTCCACGGTAATTCGAATTCGCTTAAACCGATCATCCGACTGAAACGCTTCGAGATCGGCTGCCAGAAGCGGCTTATACTGAACCGGTGACGTTTCACGTTCAAATTTTAGCAATAGCACGCGATGATGTAGATCATTGATGCGACTAATCATCGGCGTTTCCGGACCAATTACCCGGCCCACAAATCGCTGTTTGAGACGGTTTGCAAGCACCTCTGACGCAACATCCAACCGTGCAACATCGGTATGCCGAAGGGTCAACCTAATCAATCGTACAAACGGGGGATAACGGTAATTTTTCCGCTCTATCAATTCTTGATGGACCAAGCCCTGATAGTCATTCGCCATGACCTTGGTGATCACCCAATGATCCGGATTGTACGTCTGTAAAATCACCTTTCCTCGATCCCCAGCGCGACCAGCGCGACCAGCCACTTGGGTCAGCATTTGGAACGCTCGCTCAAAACTTCGGAAATCCGGAAAATTCAACATGCGATCCGCGCTTAAAACGCCCACCAATCCTACGTGTTCAAAATCAAGTCCCTTGGTGACCATTTGCGTTCCTACCAAAATCTCGAATTGTCGACTTGCAAATGCTTGAACGAGTCGCTGATGGCTGTTTCGGCTTCGGGTGGTGTCTGCATCCATTCGAGCTACCCGAGCTGTTGGAAACAATTCAGCCAACTCCTCCTCGATTCGCTCAGTGCCCAATCCCTTGGGCTTCATTACAGATTTTCCGCATGACGCACAATTCGGTGGAGGTGGATCAATCCGATAACCGCAATGATGACAATTCAACTCATTCTTCCATTTATGCAACGTCAATGGAACATCACATCGTTCACATTCCGGAATCCATGCGCACATATCACATTGCCACATCGGGCTGTAACCGCGTCGATTTTGAAAGAGAATCACTTGGCGCCCCTCCTTCAATACCGACTCCATCTCCTGCTTGAGCAACCGCGAAAAATGACCGTGCATTGCCCGCTGACGGTGTGCTTTTTTCATGTCAGCACACCAAATTTCAGGCAACATCACTCCACCGAATCGCTCCGTCATTTCCACCCGGTCCATTTTGCCAGTTTCAGCAAACCAGTGTGATTCAACAGAAGGTGTGGCTGAGCCTAACACTAAAAACGCAGCGGCCTTTTGGGCCATCCACATGGCGACGTCCCTTGCTTGATAGCGCGGCGCAGGATCAAATTGTTTGAAACTTGGTTCATGTTCCTCGTCAACCACAATCAGCCCAAGATTTTGCATGGGTAAAAACAAAGCTGAACGAGGACCGATGATCAATTGGGGCGTCTTTTGAGCCCCCGGTTTTCCCAAAACACTCAGCCAAGTTTCGGTCTGTTCACGGGTTGTAAATCGGCTATGATACACATGCATGTACCGTTCAAAATGAATGGCCATTCGTTGAATCAGCTGCGTCGTAAGAGCGATTTCAGGAACCAAAAACAACACGGTTTGCCCCTGTTCCAAGGCATCCGCAATGAGATGAATGTAGACTTCCGTTTTGCCCGATCCTGTTACACCGTGCAACAAAGCCATCCGCTTGTTTTCCCGGCTTGCAGCCAATGACCGAAACGCTTGGAGTTGCATGTCACTTAACTCTGGCAACGGCTTCTGCTCGCTTTTCTTGGTGGACAACTCTCCCTTAACGGGCCGCTCATCCCGCTGCCAGATGCCTTTTTGCTCCATGCGCTTTAGCGTGGAAGTCGCAGCCTCAGCATGTGATAAGACCTGTTTTTCATTGAGCACATCATCAAAAACACCTTCCGAAGACTTGGACAATGCCAAGAATGCCTCCAGGATTCGCGCTTGTTTCGGTGCACGTGCATCCAACTGACTCAACAGCTCCATCAAAACTTCCTCGTTCCGGAAATCATCATGCAGCCGAATCGTTCGCTCCATTTTGGGCCGATAACGCTCTTTCCATTCCTCTTCCGAAACAACCAATTGAGCCTCTAACAATTGATTGACCCATCGCTGAGGATTCTTCAAATCCAAGATGGGTCCTGCTTCAGATAGTTGAATGCCCCCCCGTGTCTGAATGGCTTGGAATAAATCCTTCGACCGAGAATCCACCGTGTTTAATTTCGAATCAATTGCCTCAGGATGGATGACCAATCGCGATTGACTCGATAATTTCAGGCCGGCCGGTAGTGCGGCAGCCATGACTTCACCTCGGGTGCACATGTAATACTCCGCCATCCAAGTCCACAGTGCTCTCTGGGATGGCGTGATCACCGGACGCACATCGATCAAGGTTTCTATGGGGCGAGCAGAATAAGCGGCCGGAGCCTCGTTATGCAATTTCCAGATCAAACCGGTATACATCCTTCGAACCCCTACTTGCACAACCGCCCGCATGCCCTCAACAACCTCCTCTTCAACCCCTTCAAGGGAATATGTCAAGAGCTTGGGCAAAGGCAACGGCACAAGGACGTCTACATATTGGCATGGATTCGACATGAATTGGCAAATTGAGAAGAATAATGCAGAGATGGGTAACGAACATGCAGGAAAAAATTCGGTTATTTAAACATGGAACAAATCGCCTCACCATTGGCCGCTGGATCAGCGGCACCTGCTTTTCAAACAACCGTGCAAGACGGTTCTGTTCGTTCGCTGTCTGATTATGCGGGCAAAAAACTAGCCTTGTACTTTTATCCCCGTGATATGACGCCAGGTTGCACTGCACAAGCCTGCAATCTGACGGAAAACTACGACGCGCTCATGGAGGCAGAGATTTCTATCCTCGGTGTCAGTCCAGATCCAGCGGCAAAGCACCAGAAGTTCATCGACAAGTACGGAATCCGATTTGATTTAGCCTGCGATGAAGATCGTTCGCTCCATCAAGCATTTGGGGTTTGGGGATTGAAGAAATTCATGGGCAAAGAATACGAGGGCACACATCGGACGACCTTTTTAATTGATGAACAGGGGACGATTCAATCTGTCATTCTGAAGCCAAAAACCAAAGACCATGCGGCCGAAGTATTGGCTGGGTTTGGACTGTAACCTGCTCACGAACACAAAAGTGGGTACATCGTTGACAAAAAACACCCTACTCCGTAAGTCCATTACGATGTAGGTAAGATACCTTCGTCCAAAACAAGAAAAAATGTCTACAGACACACAAAAAATGAAAGCGCTCCAATTGACTTTGGACCGCATGGACAAAACATACGGCAAAGGAGCTGTCATGAAATTGGGGGATGAGGCGGTTGAAGCCATCGAATCCATTCCCTCGGGTTCATTGACTTTGGATCTTGCGCTCGGCATCCAAGGATATCCACGAGGTCGAGTGGTCGAAATATACGGGCCTGAAAGTTCCGGTAAAACCACACTGGCAGTGCATGCCATCGCTCAGGCTCAAAAGCAAGGTGGAATTTGTGCGTTCATTGACGCGGAGCACGCATTCGATAAGTTCTATGCTGAAAACTTAGGTGTTGACACCGAAAATTTGCTCATCTCCCAGCCAGATAACGGTGAGCAAGGATTGGAAATTGCTGACAACCTCATTCGTTCTGGAGCCATTGACTTGATTGTCATCGACTCTGTAGCAGCGCTTACACCGCGCGCTGAGATCGAAGGGGAAATGTCTGACTCTTCTGTTGGTCTGCAGGCAAGATTGATGTCCAAGGCCTTGCGAAAACTCACAGGATCCATCAGCAAAACAGGATGTTGCTGCATCTTCATCAATCAATTGCGTGAAAAAATCGGTGTGATGTTTGGGAATCCTGAGACGACAACGGGAGGAAATGCCTTGAAGTTCTACTCTTCTGTTCGTCTTGACATTCGCCGCTCAACGCAACTGAAAGATGGAGATAAGGTGTTGGGTAACCGAACCAAAGTTAAAGTGGTCAAAAACAAAGTCGCTCCGCCTTTCCGACGAGCGGAATTTGATATTCTTTATGGACAAGGCATCTCCAAGTCTGGAGAAATCATTGACCTCGGCGTGGACATGAACATCATTAAGAAATCCGGTTCCTGGTTTAGTTACGGCGAAACCAAATTGGGTCAAGGCCGAGATGCGGTGCGCAACCTCATTGAAGACAACCCAGAGCTGATGGAAGAATTGGAAGGTAAAATCAAGGAAACCATTCGAAAGGAAACAGCTCCTAAACTCGTTGAAGAGGTCGAAGCGGTCTAATGAATGGGCAACCAAAAAAAATGAAGCGTTCATTCGCACCAACGGTTAGGGCACTTTTAGCAAGTGCCCTTGCTGTTTCCGCCCCTCTCATCTTCATCGCTGGCCTGCTGATCGGCTGCAATAACCACGAACAGCCAGCGAATGCGCCAGAGGATCCCACAGCTGATCTATCTGAACTGGATGATGCGATCATTCAGAGCCCAAATGCTCCCGATGGATACCACCAACGCGCTATTTGGAAGGTAACCCAAGGCGATCCACAAGGGGCATTTGAGGATTGGGGATTGGCATTGAAAGCCGACTCCAGTTTTGCTCTTGGTTGGGAAAATCGAGTGGATATGTTGTATCGCATGCAAAATTTTGACGCATGCCTTACAGAATTGGACAACTGTGTGGCTTATGCTCGTGGAAGTACGATGTGCTTACTCAAACGTGCAGAATTCAATATTCATCTCAAGCAGTTTGAACGTGCGTTTGACGACTTAAACGAAGCCCTCCGCATCAACGATCAATTGCACGAAGCTTATTGGATGAAAGGCAAGATTTACGCGTCCACTGGAGTCCCCGACAAGGCCATTAGTTCTTACCAAACGGCATTGGAAGTCAATCCTAATTTTTTTGACGGCTTCATCAGTCTCGGGCTTTACCTAGCCGAACAAGGCAATCCGCTTGCGGAAGAGTTTTATCGATCGGCCATCGAACTGCGTCCCCAATCCGTTGAAGCGCGTTATAATCTCGCAATTTTCTTACAGGAGGAGTCTCGAAACGAACAAGCCCTTCAACTTTACCGCGAAATACTCACCATCGATTCGACCAATGCAACGGCGTCGTTTAACCAGGGATTTATTTACTTAGAATACCTCAGTGCTTATGACAGTGCAGAGTACTGGTTCACGCAAGCGATAGAACACCTTCCTTATTATCACCAGGCGTTTTTGAACCGTGGTTTAGCACGCGAAAGTCTAGGCGATGTGACTGGCGCACTTGCAGATTATACGGAGGCTTTGAAGCTGAAACCTGACTACACCGTCGCAGCACTGGCCAAGGAACGAGCATTGAATGCCGAATAGCCTCATCCAAGCGAACAATGGAGCAGTTGAAACAAAAAAATCCCGGGGTACTCCCGGGATTTTTTATTGTTCAGCATTCTGAATGCTGTTCGGAATAGAGTCCTTTTAAGAGTCCAATTCTGCCATTTTTTTCTTCGATGACTCGAACGAATCATCCAATTCAATGGCCTTTGTATAACAGGCACGTGCATTTTCGTTGTCCCCTTTCTTTGCATAAAAATCACCCATGCTATCGTGTGCATTTGCCACATCAGGTGCCAATCGCACATACATTTTAAAGGAATTTTCGGCACGGTCCATATCGCCTTCACGCATATTCAAGTAACCTAACAGATTATGAGGTGCTCCCAATGAGCCCCAACGGTTTGCGGTTTGCTCCAGAATAACCCTGGCAGCTGCATCGTCCGTTCCCATCAAGTTCCAAGCGTAATTTATTTGTGCTAAAGGTGAGTCCGAAGCTAATGCGTAAGCCTTTTGTGCATTCTCCAATTGATCTCCAAAGGCTTCTGAATGGGACATGAAATAATATTTAGTCGCAGGATCCTTGCTCTTCTCAACAGCTGCAGCTGCATGAGATTCCCATGTTTCTCCATCTCCTTGGAACCAAGCGCGCCATAGAGATCCGACATGCGCTAGAGCCATTGACGGATCCAATGCTATCAACGAATCGGAAATCTCACCAGCAACCGATCCGTCACCCTGAAGCGTACTCCACGCCATTGAGTTGCATAGACTGACGGCACCTTCCACTTCAGAATCGTTCGGAATGAAATTCTCAGCAAGCTGTCCATGGTCTTGGTGAAACCATCGATCCCAGCGCAGTCGATCACCATCTCGAACGACTGTTCCGTGAAACGAACGCATACCGACTTCACCGAGAGTATGAAAGTACATGACCCCCATCACACTAGCTCCCGTTCCGTACAACTGCACATCCATGATTTCAGCCTTCACTGAATCTTCAAAGAACCAAGAAGCGTCAACGTTATCTAAATTGGCATTCAACGGCGATTTTTGACCTGTAGTGAAATACTTTGTTTCAGTTGACAATCCCGCTATGTATGGTGCAACCGCCTCATCATACCCAACTTGAGATTCAAGGTGATTTTTCGCAAAGCTCATCACCTCCCCCTCTGTAAGTTGATTGGAATCATTCACGGCACACCCCGTGAAGCCCATGGTCAATAGCACCAGAATTGATCCTGTTAATGTTCTCATTGGATTTTTTTAAATAGTTCCCCAAATATTATGTGATTCAGATCGCAAAAGCACCGCAATGTTTAAGTTCAGTTGAAAAAAAAACCGGCTCACGGCCGGTTTTTTTCAGAGTCTGAACTCCGTATCTATAGGATGAGTTATTTCACCTGATCCACAACCGCCTTAAAGGCTTCGGGATGGTTCATCGCCAAATCAGCTAGGACCTTTCGGTTCAATTCGATTCCTTTTTTCGTGCATTTGCCCATGAACTCGCTGTACGACATTCCATGCTGACGTGCACCTGCGTTAATCCGTTGAATCCACAACGATCGAAATTGACGCTTGCGCTGCTTTCGCCCAGAGTATGCATACAGCAACCCTTTTTCTACGGCGTTTTTCGCAACAGACCAAACATTCTTACGAGCACCGTAGTACCCCTTGGCCATTTTGAGAATTTTTTTACGTCGCGCTCTCGATGCGACGGAATTTGTTGCTCTAGGCATTTTAAATTGTTTTTTTGGTAGTCGGCGTTGGATTACTCCAAACTTTTGAACCGAATACCGGGTTTAACATAACCGGTTAAAGTGATAACATCAAAGCGTGCTTAAGCACACAGCTGGCGCTTGATACTTGGGACATCAGCCTTGTTGACTGTCGTCGTATGTGTCAAATTGCGCTTCTGCTTCGTGCCCTTCTTCGTCAAGATATGACTCTTGAAGGCGTGCTTCCGCTTGATCTTTCCACTCCCCGTGAACTTGAAACGCTTCTTCGCGCTTCCTTTGGTTTTCATCTTCGGCATGGCCTTAGATTTTTTGGTTGTTTATTTCTTAGTCGGATTGAATAAGACGGTCATTCGCTTACCCTCGAGTTTCGGCAGCTGTTCTACTGTTCCAAACTCTTCGAGTTCTTGCGCAAACTTCAGAAGTAAAATCTCTCCACGCTCTTTGAAGACTATCGTTCGACCGCGGAAGAAAACGTATGCTTTGAGCTTAGAGCCCTCTTGCAGGAATTTTTTGGCATGCTTCAATTTGAATTGAAAATCGTGATCATCGGTGTTCGGCCCAAACCGAATTTCCTTCACAACCACCTTTTGCTGCTTCGCTTTGATTTCCTTCTGCTTCTTCTTTTGGTCGTACAAGAACTTCTTGTATTCAATGACTCGGCAAACTGGTGGATCAGCATTGGGTGAAATCTCAACCAAGTCTAAACCCAACTCGCGTGCCAACTGAATAGCATCGGTGGTTCGCATGACGGCAGGCTCAACATTGTCCCCCACCACACGCACCTCCGCCACTTCAATTTTGTCATTGATTCGGTGAAGATCTTCTCTTCTAACGCGGCCCCTGTACGGGGTCCTTTTTCTTCTAATCGCTATAACGCTCGAGTTTTAAATGATACATCCCACTACTTCAGCATCTCGGCAATTTCCAAACGGATGTGTTCGGAAAATGCTTCAACACTCATGCCTCCCAAGTCTCCTTCTCCCTGCCTGCGCACAGATACGGTTCCTTCTTTGGCCTCGTTTTCTCCCAGAATCAGCATGTATGGCACCTTTTCCAATTCAGCATCGCGAATCTTTTTGCCCACCTTCTCTGACCGGTCGTCAACGAGGGCGCGAATATCGTGATTTTCAAGGACTTTTGAAACCCTTTCGGCATATTCGTTAAATCGGTCAGATATCGGTAGGATTTTCACCTGTTCTGGCGTGAGCCACAAGGGAAACTTACCGGCACAATGTTCAATTAATATCGCTACAAAACGCTCCATCGAACCAAAAGGAGCTCGATGGATCATTACAGGACGGTGTTTGGCGTTGTCTGCTCCAACATATTCTAACTCAAAACGCTCAGGTAAATTGTAATCGATTTGAACGGTTCCCAATTGCCACTTTCGTCCGATTGCATCGCGTACCATGAAGTCCAGTTTGGGGCCATAAAAGGCCGCCTCACCTAACTCCACAATGGTTTGTAGGCCTTTTTCTTGGGCGACTTCTTGAATGGCTTTTTCCGCGTTGGTCCAGTTTTCGTCCGCACCGATGTACTTGTCAGGATTTTCAGGATCTCGCAAACTGACTTGAACGATGAAATCCTCGAATTTTAACGTCCTGAAGATGTACAAAACGAGGTCAATCACCTTGCTTACCTCTTCCTTAACCTGGTCGACGGTGCAAAATATATGCGCATCGTCTTGCGTGAAACCACGCACGCGGGTCAACCCATGTAGCTCTCCGGACTGCTCGTATCGATAAACGGTGCCGAATTCAGCAAATCGAACGGGCAAATCCCGATAGCTCCGCGGGCGTGCCTTGAATATCTCACAATGGTGCGGGCAATTCATCGGCTTCAGCAGGTACTCCTCTCCTTCAGCTGGGGTATTGATGGGCTGAAAACTGTCTTCACCGTATTTGGCATAATGACCGCTCGTGATGTACAATTCCTTGTTGCCAATGTGCGGGGTAATGACCGGCTCATACCCCGATTTGCGCTGGGCCTCCTTCAAGAAAGCTTCCAATCGCATTCGGAGATCCGCACCTTTGGGCAACCAGAGTGGCAAGCCTTGCCCCACTTTTTCTGAAAAATGGAATAAATCCATCTCCTTGCCCAGCTTACGATGGTCGCGCGCTTTTGCTTGAACCAAAAGTTCCAAATAAGCCGTCAGTTCTTGTTTCTTGGGGAATGTAATCGCATACACCCTCGTCAATTGCTTATTCGACTCATCGCCTTTCCAGTATGCGCCGGCGATCGCCATGACTTTAACGGCCTTCACAAAACCTGTGTGCGGCATATGAGGGCCTCGGCATAAATCGGTGAAATTTCCCTGCTTATAAAATGTTATGGTTCCATCTTCCAGCCCCTCCAAAAGGTCCAGTTTGTACTCATCATCCTTCTCCTGGAAATATTGTAACGCGTCCGCCTTCGACATTTCAGACCGCACAAAAGGATTCTTTTGTTTGGCTAGCTCCATCATTTTTGCCTCAATGGCAGGGAAATCTTTATCCGATATGGCATGGTCACCAAAATCTACATCGTAATAAAACCCATTTTCAATCGGAGGGCCGACCCAAAACTTAACTCCAGGGTACAACGCTTCAAGTGCTTCCGCAAGCAGGTGGGCAGAGCTGTGCCACATCGTTCGCTTGCCTTCATCATCATTCCACGTCAGCAATTTCAATGCCGCGTCTTCTGCAATAGGCCGTTGGGGATCCCAGACCTCGCCGTTGATCTCTGCTGCCAAGACATTGCGCGCGAGCCCTTCGCTAATGCCCATTGCCACATCGAGCGCAGTGGTACCTTTTTCCACTTGTCGTTGAGATCCGTCTGGTAAGGTGATGTTAATCATGGTACGTTCGCTCATATTTTCGAGTGCAAAGATACGACCTCGATCGCAGCGAAAATCCATGAAACAAGGACTTTCAAACGTTAAGCCGTTGGTTTGAAACGCACATCATCCCAAGCCTTGACATGCCAATGCACCATCGCCTTCGCGACCTGGTTTCCTTCCTTGTCCAAGAGGATGGATTCCATTTGAAACCGCGCAGCCCCATCGGGTGCAGCCTTCATCATCGCCGAAATTTCAGTGGCCAATGTGGAAGAGATCTCAGCCTGAGCTGTGCAATCTCCGGTTGCAGGCCTTCGTGTATAATCCACTTCCAATCGATTCATAATGAGACGATAAGACGACATATCGAACCGAGAAAGAACCGCAAGTCCCGAGCAAAATTCGCATGCAGTGGCGATGGCGCAAGCGTGCATTCCCTTGAGGTGATTTTGGTTCGCCCTTCGGGAGGGCAACTTGACCTGAACGGCACCATCATTGAACGACCGAATCTGAATTCCGTGCGGGGCATTGAAAGGAAGAATTCGGCGAAAAACCGCATTGAGCCAGAATACATTGCCTCCTTTTGCCCGTTCTAATGCCCACAGAAATAGTCGCTGCATCATGTCCTTGAACCTTCTGAAATGACAGCTGCGATGTTGGGCTTAAAATAATTGGGGCCCTTCATTACTTTGCCATCCTCCCGGTAAATTGGCTCTCCGTTGGCACCAAGTTTAGACATGTTGCTCGATTGAATTTCCATGAAGACATTTTCGATTACATCCTGCATGCCGTGACTCAAAATGGTTCCACACAAAATATAAAGTTGATCTCCCAGCGCATCGGCAATCTCAACTGAATCACCCGCCAAGGCTGCCTCGAGGTACTCCTCGGTTTCCTCTGCCATGAGCCTGTGACGCAATCGAACCGTGTTTTCCGGCAGTTGACCTTGAAGCGATGACGCATTCGGAATACCGAATGAATCATGAAATTCTCGAACGCATTGAATGAAAGTGTCGAAGTCGTGTTTTTTTTTGTTCATGGCTTTAACATGATTTTATGAAGTGGACCGAACGCGGCTCAAGCCCGAAAGGTATATTCGCAGGACCTCGAAGGCAAATGACCCAAGGATCAAACCAAATGGAACAAGAATCAAATCAAATTTCGGGCGAAACAATGGCAGGAGATCTGGTGGCAGATTCCGCCGACGCCTCTACCCCGTCGAATGCTGCTCCCGACATCCGCGCTTTGAATGAGCGCATTGGACAGGCAAGTCAATTCATTGATTTACTCCGCATGGAGTTAAACAAAGTCATTGTCGGACAAAGCAGCATGGTGGACCGCTTGCTCATCGGCCTATTGGGAAACGGGCACGTTTTACTTGAGGGGGTTCCTGGATTGGCCAAAACACTGGCCATCAAAAGTCTATCCGAATCCATTGAAGGACAGTTCAGCCGCATCCAATTCACACCGGATTTACTTCCAGCTGATTTGGTGGGAACCATGATCTACAATCAAAAATCCGAATCTTTCAGTGTTAAGAAAGGTCCGATTTTCGCCAATTTCGTTCTCGCTGATGAGATCAACCGAGCCCCAGCCAAAGTGCAAAGCGCACTCCTGGAGGCCATGCAGGAGCGACAAGTGACCATCGGACCCGAGTCTTACCCGCTGCCAGAGCCGTTCCTCGTCCTTGCCACCCAAAACCCGGTTGAACAAGAAGGGACATACCCTCTTCCCGAAGCGCAGGTCGATCGATTTCTTCTGAAGGTAGTGATCGGATACCCGACTAAATCAGAAGAACAGCAAATCGTTCGGGCCAACTTGTCGCCAGAAGGTTTACCTAAACCCCAGCCGGTGGTTCAACCAAGCGACGTGATTTTAGCGCGGAAGTTGGTCAAGGAAATTTACCTCGATGAAAAAATCGAGCGGTACATCGTCGACTTGGTTTTTGCCACACGTGAGCCCGGTCAATATGGAATGGGGCATCTTTCACAGCTCATCAATTTTGGGGCTTCTCCCCGTGCCAGCATCGGATTGGGTGTAGCATCTAAAGCGCATGCATTCTTAAATCATCGAGGCTATGTGACCCCAGAAGATGTCCGCGCCGTGGCCATGGATGTGCTGCGACACCGCATTGGTTTGACGTTTGAAGCTGAAGCTGAAAACATCAGCACGGAGCAAATTGTGACCGAAATCATGGACAACGTTCAAGTGCCTTGAGGCACATTTGATTCGCGTAATCCTGCAACATGGACACAGCAGAACTGATTCAGCGTGTACGTCGGGTTGAATTAAAAACCCGAGGACTGAGTGACCGGATATTCTCTGGAGAATACCACAGTGCATTCAAGGGACGTGGGATGGCATTCAGTGAAAACAGAGAATACCAGCACGGTGATGAAATCCGTACCATTGACTGGAACGTGACTGCACGGATGGGGCACCCTTATGTCAAAGTCTTCGAGGAGGAACGGGAATTGACCGTTTTTTTACTCATCGATGTAAGCGGCTCAAACTCTACAGGAACCCGTCAAAAAAGCAAACGTGACCTCATCATTGAATTAAGTGCACTGCTCGCATTCAGTGCCATGGGCAACAACGATAAGGTAGGGGCCATCTTATTCAGTGACCGCATCGAGCGTTTCATACCTCCCAAGAAAGGACGCTCGCACATCCTGCGCATCATTCGAGAAATCATTGAAATTGAACCAGAAGGCAAAGGAACCAACATTGACTCCGCACTCAGCCACTTCTTATCGGCTATGAAGAAAAGAACCATCGCGTTTCTGATTTCAGACTTCAGGGATGTTGAATTCGATAAGACACTCCGGCAAGCAGGAAGAAAACATGACCTAGTCGCCCTGCGTGTGACCGATCCACTCGATCGGATGCTGCCTTCGATCGGATGGATTGTCGTGCAAGACCCCGAAACAGGTCATGCGAAATGGGTCTTTACTGGCCGAAGAAAAACCCGGGAGAACCACGCCAAACAAGAGAAAATACGCGAAGCCGAGTTAAAGGCGATCTTCGCTCGTTCAGGTGTCGACCAAGCCGTGCTCTGCACAGACCGGCCCTATGTTCAACCGTTGATGCAATTGTTCGATCGCCGTGGATAAGAGAAATCGCCTCAGCAAGTGGAGCCTGATGCTCTGGATGGTGACGGGAATCTGTTCCTTCACAGCGCAATCCGTCACCGCGCAATCTGTCACCATGGAATTGGATACCAATGCCATTGCCATTGGCGCTCCTGCATCGTTGAGCATCTATGCAGACCGAGACCTAGCGATGGGATTCGGAGCCTTTTCTTGGCCCAATTGGGGCGACACACTCTCGGGAGGGTTGGAGATTCTGGAACGACTGCCTCTTGATACTTCGGCTTTAGAAGCATCCAATGGAAAGAATCTCATCCGGGTGAAACAAACACTCCTCGTCACCAGCTGGGACAGTGGTTTTAGGGCCATCCCCCCCATCAAATTGGTATGGAATGGTGTCGATACGTTGAATTCCAACCCCGTGTTACTCGAAGTCCGACTCAGCCCACCCGGGGAAGCAGGGAAAATTGCAGCACCTGCGCAAATCCGGCAGGTTCAGTGGACGTGGCAGGAAAGGATAAAAAAATGGCTCCCTCTGATTGCTGGAATTTTGGCATTGGCAGGCCTGATGTTTTGGGTCGTCCAAAAACTCAAAAACAAATCAATCAGCCCCTCGGCCGCTGAGATTCTGTCAGAGCCTGTTGAATTGGCTCACATTAGGGCCTTGAGAGAACTGGAGCGCATCCAAGCTGACGCGATTTGGAAACAAGGACTTGTGAAGGAACATCATGCGTCCGTGAGCATCACCTTACGCGCTTATCTTGAAGGCCGGTTTGATTTTCCGGCCATGGAACGGTCTACGGATGAAATCCGAAATGGCATAGAGCACCTGCCCATTCGCCGGGAGGAAAAAGAATTGATTTTCGAAGTATTGACGCTGACTGATTTGGTCAAGTTCGCCAAGCTATCGCCGAAGACGGATGATCATCACCGCGTCATCGAGCGCAGCATCCGATTCGTAGAGCTCACAGCAATTCACGCAACTGAATCTAGTGAATGATGCGAACCCTGGCCACACTCCTTCCTCATGTTGCGGCGCTCCTGATATTGGGTTCTGCATACACGTATGCCGGCCAACATTTTGAGTTCGCTCATCCCGTTTGGCTTTGGTTCGGAACACTTGCCATTTTGCACGTCACGTTTCGCCTGGCCATTCAAACAAAAGCAGGATTTTCTGGATTGGTTTGGAGTTGGGAATCTACCGAGAGTCAGCTAACCTGGAAGACCATGGGATTCCAAAGCATTCCCGAAATCCCGTTCGGACTTCGTACGTTGACCTTGGGGTTGCTGAGCATTGCAGCAGCGCAACCTCAATCATCTTCTTCAGTGGAAGATTTGACGCGGGAAGGCATTGACATCGTTCTGAGCATCGACTTATCCGCCTCCATGCTCAGCAAGGACTTCGATCCAAATCGCCTAGAGGCATCCAAGGCTGTCGCTTCCACTTTTGTTGAAGAGCGTCCCAATGACCGGGTCGGTGTAGTGGCATACGAAGGCGAAGCGTTCACACAAATTCCATTGACCACGGACCAACGGGTTGTGATGAATGGCATCGCCCAACTTGAAACAGGATTGCTCGAAGGCGGAACCGCAATTGGAATGGGCCTCGCTACCGCTGTCAATCGCCTGAAAGAATCCGAAGCCGAAAGCAAAGTCATTATTTTACTGACAGACGGAGTAAATAATTCAGGACAAATTGAACCGCTCGATGCCGCTCAATTAGCAAAGCTCAATAACATTCGAGTGTACACGATTGGTGTTGGATCCATCGGCAAGGCCCGAAGCCCTGTAAGCAAAGTCGGGAACACCTACCAATACGATTGGATTGAAGTCAAAATCGATGAGGACGTTTTGAAGAACATCGCCTCTTCGACAGGAGGTCGTTACTTCCGGGCAACAAGTGAGGATAAGCTCTCCAGCATTTACAAAGAAATTGACCAGCTCGAAAAAACCCAATTTAATGTGTTGAGGTACAACCAGAAAACCGAAGAATTTCTTCCCTTTGCCCTGGCTGCTGCCTTCGCTTTTTTCTTGGAGTTTTTCTTGCGACAATTCGCCATTCGAACCCTGCTATGAAGAAACCGGCCCCTCCATCATCCACTGATCGTTCTTCATCCCTGCGCTTTCGGGTCTTTTCTCAGAGCGTTGGACTGATCTTGGCTGAAATTGGGTTTTGGCTGGCCATTTTGCTCACGTGGTATGGCGTGCAACGCGTAGCGCCCAATGTTCAGCTTGAGCAAAGTGATTGGTGGGGTGCTTTGCTTCTCCTGCCCGCTTCTCTGGTTTTTTTCATCTTGGGATTGAGGCAGAAACAAATTTGGGCGAAGACTTTGGCGGATCAAGAATTATGGCCCCGGCTCTTCCCATCCTGGCGGCCTCAATTGCACGGTTGGAGGTTCTTCCTCTGGCGGTTAGCGTTTGCGAGCATATTGATTGGTGTATTGGACTTGAAAGTGGGCGCTCGCCTAAAAGAGGTGAAGAGTGAAGGTGTGGACGTCATGATTGCTTTGGACGTGTCGACCAGCATGAAAGCGGAAGACACGGGTGCGAGCCGATTGGATTTGGCCAAACAAAGCATTCAGCGTATGGTCAATGAATTAGAAGGTGACCGTGTGGGACTGGTCATTTTTGCGGGTGATGCATTTGTCCAGTGTCCCATTACCACGGATTATGGAGCCCTTAAATTGTTCCTGGATGGGGTCACCACTGATTTAGTTCCGATCCAAGGAACGGCTGTGGGCCGTGCCATTGAAGTTTGTGCCGATGGGTTTGATCCCGAATCTGCTGCTTCCAAAATGATCATCATTCTGACAGATGGAGAAAACCACGAGGACGATGCTGTTGAAATGGCCGAATCTGTTTCGACACGTGGCATCGAGGTGCATGCCATCGGCATGGGAACGACCTCAGGCGCACCGATTCCGCTGTATGATCGCCTTGGGAGACCGAGGGGCTTTAAACAAGATGGCGATGGCGACCCGGTTGTAACAGCATTGGATGAGGCAACATTGATTCAAGTGGCAGAAGCTGGAAAAGGCACTTATGTTCAAGCTGGCATCGGATTTGTAAACATCGCTCCGGTCCTTGGTGCAATGGCAGCGCTAGAACAAGCGGAAATTTCAACCGTTGCCTACACAGAATTTGATCATCAATTCCGTTGGTTTTTCTTGTTGGCTTTGATTCTCATTGCACTGGAAAGCCTTCTTCATTGGCCTTTTGTTTCATCAAAAAACCTAAGCGCATGAAGTTCTTCATAAAGCTCAGAAAAATAGGCCGTGTAGTGACATTCCTTGGGTTTCCGTTGATCGCTCTCGCTCAAGGAGGAGATTATGCGGCAAAAGAATCCATCATTGAAGGAATTGATCAGTTCGAGCGCGGGGAGACCGGTGCGGATAGCTTGTTTGCACAAGGTGAATCCCATTCCACGCTTGCTGCCGTGGCATCGTATAACCGAGGAAGGGCTTTGATGGAGTCGGGAGACAAGGGCCAGGAAGCCCGCCAAGCGTTCCAGAAATCCATCAAAGGAAACGATGATGCTCAAATGCAATCGGACGCTTGGCATAACATTGGAAACACCCTGTTGATGGAGCAAGACTTCGAAGAAGCCATTGAAGCGTATAAGTCAGCCTTGCGGGTTAATCCGCAAAATGAAGCCGCACGTTACAATTTATCGCATGCCCTTCGAATGCTCAACGAGCAGCAAGAACAGAACGAGCAAGAACAGAACGAGCAAGAGCAGAACGAGCAAGATCAGAACGAGCAAGATCAGAACGAGCAGGAACAAAACGAGAACGAACAGAACGAGAACGAAGGCGAGCAAGAACAGGAACAAGAACAGCAAGGAGAAGACGAGCAGAGCGAAGGAGATCAAGGAGACGACGAACAAGAGCAGCAAGGAGAAGACGGGCAGAACGAGGGAGAGGAAGGACAGCAGGAGCAAGAGCAGGAGCAGCCAGCAGCTCCTGAACAAATTGAAGGCCAAATATCAAAAGAAGATATGGAGCGTATCTTGGAAAGCCTGGAACGTGGCGAAGAAGAAGTTCAAGCCAAACTGATGCGAGCTAAGAGTCAAGGCAAAAAGAAAAAAATAGAGAAGGATTGGTAATGCAACAGCACTTCACAGCATCGCGCATCCTCGGGATGGTATTTCTCTTGCTAACCTGCTTAACGGCAGGCGCCCAAGAAGCTTTTGAGGTCAGCGTGAACCGCAATCCTGTCCAAACCGGAGAGCAAGTACAACTCACGTTTCTTTTCAAGAACATGAGGCAAAACATTGAAGCGCCCAACATCAAAGGACTTAAGTTGCTCTTCGGACCCAGCACCTCGAACAGCACCTCCTTCTACAATGGCACTCGAACCTCAGAACAATCCTACACCTACACATATCAGGTGACAGGCAAGACGAACATCACGGTACCCGCTTATGAAATAAAGGGGTCCAAAAACCCCGTCAAGAGCAAGGCATTCACGATTCAGGTTGCAGCGAGAAGTCAAACCAAGAAGAAAGGAGGACAGCGAGACTTAGGCAATGTCGCCTGCATCATAGAAACTTCGAAGCGAAGTGTTCACATTGGCGAACCCCTGATTGTTTCTTTCAAAATCTTCAACCGAGCCAATAATTTAGATGTCAGGAACTTCAATATTCCCGAGACTCCCGGGTTTTGGAAGGAAACAGTAGAGACTTCTGAGCCTCGCTGGGAGCCTCAAATAATTTCAGGGAAACGATACAACGTCGCCAACGTACGAACGATGGTACTTTTCCCACAGCAAACGGGTACGCTGACCATTGAAGGGTTTGATTTAGTCGGCTATATGCGCACCAGTTTTTTTGATGGAAAAAATGTAACTGCCTCTGCGGATCCCGTCAAAATCAATGTTACTCCCCTTCCCGAGCCCATTCCAAGATCATTTTTGGGTTCGTTTGGCCGGTTGCGTGTCACGGCGAAGCAATCTCAAAGTGAGTGCACCACCAATGAAGCCGTCACATTCGATCTGACCTTTTCTGGGGAAGGGAATCTCAAGTTCATTCAAAGTCCTGATCTCACTTGGCCAGGGGAATTTGAAGTATTCGACCCGGAAGTCATTGACCGCATCAAACTATCCGAAACAGGGGAATCAGGGAGCCGGACGTTTCGCTATGTCATCATTCCCCGCGCTCCCGGTGAATATCCCATGCCCATGCCTTCGGGCCAATGGTTCAATTGGCGAACGAATGCGTACAGTGAATTGGGAGCTCCCACATTGAAGTTAAACGTGCAGCGAAATGACACAGAATCTTCAAGCCCTGTCAACTACAACGCCAAAACCGACGTTCAGGTCCTGAATCAAGACATCAACTTCATTCATACAGAATGGGGTGGCCCTTGCCTCCCTAAAGCGAGATGGGATCATCGCAAACCGCTCACTGCCGGACTCCTTGCGGTAGGCCCTCTCCTCTTTGGACTCGCTGCATTGATGCGAAGACGGAAAGAAGAATGGGCACGAAATCCTAAAGGTGCTCGCAAAAGAAAAGCCCGTCAAAACATCCGCAAGGAGCTGAGAACGGCCCGCAATCAAGTCAAGACGCCTGATGCTTTTTATCCCGCCCTCGGTGCAGGTTTGGAACAGTACCTGCTTGCAAAATTGGAATGGAATTCGAGTCAAATGCAGCGCGATGCACTGTTGCGAGAGTTGCAATCACGTGTCCCAGAATTGGCAGATTCGTGGAAAAAATTGCTGGATGACCTGGATTTGGCAAGGTATGCCCCTGCACAAGTTTTGCAGCCAGATGAAATGCTCAAGCAAGCTGAATCTTTGGTAAGTGACACCGAAAAATCGTGGAACGCATGAAGCGGATAATTTGGATCGTACTGACGGGGTTGTTTTACTCCCTTGTTGCCGCGCAAGAGGATGTCCAACTTCTTTTTGACACAGCCAATGTGGCCTATCAAGAGGGCAACTATGACGCTGCCATCGAAGGCTATGAAAAAATCCTAACGGAACACATGCACTTCGATAGCGAATACAACCTAGGCAACGCCTATTTCAAAACGCAAGCTTGGGGACCCGCGATTTTACACTACGAACGAGCGGCTCTGTTGTCACCTGGAAATTCGGATCTTAAAACGAATTTGACTCTTGCAAACGCCCAAATAAAGGATCGGATTGAATCCCTTCCCTCCAATGGAATTCTGGACATTTGGGACCGTGTTATCGCACCCGGACGGTTTCGGTTGTGGATGCGCATCATGGTTTTGGCTTGGACGCTTGGTTTCGTTGCGCTCGCTTGGAGAATCTGGTCCGTCCGACTAGAGAACAGAAGAATCCTTGGCACCAGTGCTGCCGTGCTTCTGGTCACAGGTGCATTGGCAGTCGTTTTGGTGTTCTCGACGTCTCAGCGCATTGACACGAGCAAGTCAGCCATTGTTATGGCCACAGAATCCTCCGTACGCAACGAGCCCGGTGCCTCGAGCATGACCCTTTTCATGCTGCACGAAGGCACCAAAGTCATTGTACTTCAGCGGTCCGAGGCACATTGGAAAATCCAGCTAGCCAACGGCAACACAGGCTGGATTTTGGCGGAAGATCTCGCGGAAATCTGACCTCATAATCCGTCGGACCCGCCGCTTAGTCGACCACCTCAACGGTCCACTGGGCACGATTGCCTGCCGCATCCGCGCCAACGACTTGGTAAATACCCGCCGACCAGTTCGACACATCGATCCGAGTAGATCCCTGACGCGCTCGGCATTGATGAACCAATTGTCCAGTCGTCGCATGGAATACCTGAAGTGTTGCACCGGCCATCCATCCTTGCAGCTCAACGAAGTCCTGCGCTGGATTAGGATATCCTTGCACGGAAGACTTCACCACGTCTTGGACAGATTGACCACTTGAAAGATCATACAAAATGATATCATCCACCGCAGCTTCAATCAAAGAACCACCGTCCAAGTATTCTCCTAACGTCGTGCTATCCGAAGCAATAAAGCGCATTTGAAACGCATCCGTAGGTTCGATTACATCGGCCACTTTGAACGCGTTTCTCCTCCACGATACATCTTGTTGCAATGTGTTTTCCAAATATTGCCAAGTCGATCCGCCGTCATTGGACACCTCCACCTGCCACCAATCAGAGGCGGGGTTTGCACCTGATGCAGGAGCATTCACATACCATCTCCAGTACGTCATAACCGGGTTGTCATATTGCGTCAAATCAATCACCGGTGACAACAGCGTAGTTTTACCTGCGTCCACATCGTTCACACCGATGCCGTCATTGACTCCGGGATTGAGTCCCGTCACAAATGCATATCCCGCAAAGCCCACCGTGTGGTCCTGCGTTGGGGCAACAACTGAACTGGGCTCATTGGCTTCCGCGTAAGAACCTACCGGAATAGCTTCTTCCCAGATTCCTGTCGTGGCATTGTCTTGACCGGGCAATCCGGTCGTCCAGTTTCCAAAGTCAGAGTATTCATCCGAGTCGTTGATCAAAACAGGCTCTACACCCACCAGCAGGTAATGAGGCAAGTTGGGATAGCTTTCGTTGGCTGCCGCAACAGGATTCACGGCCGACAAGCCACCAAAATCATCCGTAATGCCCATGTAATAAGCAATCACAGAACCCGCAGGTTGAGCGGGGATTTCAGCAGTGAACACTGCGTTTCCATTGGGATTGTCCATGACCATTTGCGTCCATTCTCCCCCTGCCTCTGTCTTGTACCAGAGATTGACCGCGTCAAAGTACAGGTTGTAAGGGAAAACAATGAAGGTCTCTGCTTCAATCACAATGCTCGTTTCTGCAGGTGAGAATTCGTTCGGGCTGTGGTCAATTTCGGCATAACTAAAGACCGAAATACCATGGATGTCGAAGCCTTCAACAATGGCTAGATCATTGGGTGTACCGTTGGACAAATCGCCGTCGTCATCGTCGGCTTGCAAAACATCAATCAACACATCCGTAAACGCTTGCCCCTCACTCCCATTGGGCGCTGTAGCTTGCAATCCGGGATATGCATCGATGAAGAGTGACATCGTCTGCATCCAATCCCCTCCCATCAGCAAATGTGTGTCGTACCATGCTCCACAGATGATTTCGCCGTCTGCATGAACTTCTCCCACTAGGTCTTGCGGGTACACTTTTGGTTCCTGATCATACGCTCGAATGCCGTCTTCGTTGTCCGTGTAAAACCCCTTGCCAATCTCTGCGATATTTCCGAGGCTCATCGCCCATAAGTCCGCATAGCCTTCGTTCATGGCTCCGTTGCTAAAGTTGTAACCGAGGCTTCCATAGAAATAATCATTGATGCCATGCCCGTATTCGTGCCAAACAACATCAGCGATCAGAGATGTTGCATTGCACCCTCCGCCTGCATCGTAAAAATTTACACTCTGTCCATCGTAAAATGCATTGCATTCTCCAGCGACATCAATGTTGGTCGGGATCGACCAGTCCAAATCTGTGAAGTCCGGCATGAACCCTTTCATGTGATCGTGAATCAAAGAAACTGAACGGTAAGCCGATCGCTCCTTGATGTTGCCCAAATCCGAAAGATCCAGATTGTTGTAGCCATCCTCAAACTGCACATCCAGTGAAGGCGTGCTTCCGTTAGTGAGTACTGTACTCCAGCGACCTTCTAGCTCCACAGACACCAACTGAGGCCCCGCTGCATCACTTATGAATCCTCCTTCATCATCCGTGTACACCGCACCGCCTGATATGGGCAATGCCAAGGCGGGCATAGGAAGTGTGACATCAGCCTGATAAGGATACATTTCGTTCACTTGAGATGAAATAGCTCCGCTGATTACCATCGCATCAGCCGGTCGGTCCAGCCCCATGCGCAATACAGCTCTTTCAGGTTTGCCATCGGCAGCAGGAACACTCCATTTGCCGTCAATGTGAACGACGCGATTTTGTCGCCAAAGAATTTCTCCAGTGTTCACGTCCACCGCGGTTTCGTAGCGCCTTGGTATTGAGCCATCTCGACCGGACACCATCCATTTTTGAACCAAATGCCAATCCAGATCATCCCCTTCCCCCAGCGAAGGGACCCATGCCTGATCGCTCATTTCTACTCCAAACCATTCGTCAAATTCCACGCCATCCGTAGCTGCTTCCATTTGAGCCAACTCAGTTAATGGTGATTCCGGTAATTCAGGCACGGCTCCATACCAATCTGCTCCCCACATGATGAGCTGACCTTCCCACCACTTGGTCACAATTTTCCCGCCTTCAACCGGGATGCCGTTGAATGTCTGCTGAGCAAATGCCCAATCATGCTGGCCGGTCTTCGATTCTACCGTCCAGTCGCCTTCGAAACCGATCCCAAAACCAGCCAAATCAATGTCCACGAAATGTTGCGCACGACTTGCGACATCGGACCCTGGCACGTAAATGGCAGGTCCAAAAGCCCGGTGTGGCAACCCCGTTGCCGACCCCATGATAGTGCGCCATCGAGGGTGGACAATGGCCCATTCATTCCAGCCTGATTGCTCCCTCAAAGCGAGCTGCTGCGCTTCGCTAGGGGCATCATTTAACGCTTGCATCCTGACTTCCAGTGGATCTACAGCAAGATCTATTTGATACGTTGAAGGAGATTGAGCCCACGTGGAACAAACCACAACGAGGCAAGCAAAAAGTGAAATCGAGTATTTCATCCTGAGGTGTTAGAGGGGTAATTTAGCACGGAAATGAGGTTTGTTTCAAACTCTGCATATTTAATGGTCTAAAGTGACACAATCATGACATCAACCAATCGCTTGCGACACCTCTTGTTCCTTCCTGCAACGGTCATTTTGCTGGCTGGCTGCGGTGCACTACAAAGCCCACTTCAACTCACGTGGGACACCGGTGAGATGCCCCGCTACGAAAATGCAGACGCCTGGTTTTCATTGCCCTCGAGGTCAGACGCATCGGACGAGCTCCCCAAAAAAATTCCTTCAACTGCGTCACCTGCGCAATGGGATTCCATCGATGTCGATGTTTTTTTTGTACATCCCACCATGTACTTCAGAGGAGACCATTGGAATGCGCACCTGGACAACGACCAAGTCAATCGCGACACAGAGGATGCGCCCATGCGAGCCCAAGCAAGCGCTTTCAACATTGGAGGGCGGATGTACGCTCCAAGGTATCGGCAAGCCCACATTGGAGTCTTCACATGGCAAGACAGCACAAGTTGGGCCGCATTGGAATTGGCGTATGAAGATGTGCGCTCAGCATTTGTGCATTACCTCGAACATTGGAATCATGGACGGGATATCATTTTGGCGGGACATAGTCAGGGAAGTTGGCATTTACGCTGGCTCCTTCAAGAATTCTTCGATGGGAAGCCACTCCAAGAACAGCTGATAACAGCCTATGGTCCAGGTTTTGATTGGTATGCAAGTGACTTTGATCATATTCCCTTTTGCGAGGCTCCTGAACAATCGGGATGTGTTTGTTCTTGGATGTCCTATGGATCAGGATATTTTCCGCCATGGCTCGCAAATAAACCTTCGCAGCCCATGTGCGTGCATCCCATCACATGGACCGTCAGACCTGGTAGCAGCGCGTTGAACGATCATGAAGGGGTCGTTTTGTCTCAAATGCGATTTGCCTTTCCACAAAGCATTCGTGCATCCATTCAGCAGGGAGTTTTGCAAATCGATCAACCACAGGTCAGATTTGGTCGATGGCTTCAGCGCGATAATTGGCATGTCGGTGACATCAACCTGTTTTGGATCAACATCAATAAGAACGCTCGCATTCGTGCTGAGAATCATCGATGAATCCGCTTATTTTTTGTCCAAATAAGCAAATAAACGCATTAATCACCCCAAAAAGTCTTATCTTGCCTTTGCGTGTATCTAGGCTTAATGACCATTCTTTTGAATAAAGTATTCTCCCCCTTTGTCGTTCTGAGCGTTATGCTCCTGAGTTTAGTTTCCAATGTGGCCTTGGCCCAGGTAGATGAAGTATACCCGTGTTCCAATCTTCCATACAACCCAGATGTAGATTGCAACGGCTTGATCAACTTTGAAGATCTAATTAATTTCTTACCGTTGTTCGGTGAAGCCTTTACTCCGGATCTGCTGGAATTGCTTGACGAAGACATTGACGTTACAAATGAATTGCAATGGCTCCTCTTGAGCAACGATACATTGTATCTCCTCTTGCCGGATTCATCGGTTTACAATTCAGTATTTATTGGTGGTGCTGATGGTCTTGACGGTTCAGATGGATTGAGCGCTTTTGAACTTTGGTTGGAAGCTGGCAACAACGGAGATCTGGCGGCCTTTTTAACGAGCCTGACTGGTGAGGATGGATCAATTGGTCCTGCAGGACCCGCTGGAGAAACAGGACCCGCTGGAGAAACAGGACCCGCTGGAGAAGCAGGACCCGCTGGAGAAGCAGGACCC
>Ga0209631_10000824_pt1 | contig 41518 bp, 45 predicted proteins | sample COG_08_FD_184752 | JGI IMG/M metagenome (GOLD analysis project Ga0209631, IMG submission 184752) | Pelagic Microbial community sample from North Sea - COGITO 998_met_08 (SPAdes) (version 2) | ecosystem: Environmental > Aquatic > Marine > Neritic zone/Coastal water | place: Helgoland, sampling... | reverse complement strand
CCACGTTGATAGGCTGGATGTGGAAGCGCAGTAATGCGTGCAGCTGACCAGTACTAATAGCTCAATTGGCTTGATTTATGCACTGAAAAAAATTTTAAATTCGATTGTGATATTGATTAATGAACAAACTTGCTAAAGTTAAAATAGTTTTTCTTGGTTATAATACAAGAAAAACTAAACTTATCAATTTTTTAAAAAAAAAGAAATATCCAGTAAACCATTTAGGACAAAATAAACTTAGCTCTAGTTATCTAAAAAAAGATATTCAAATAATCTCTTTTGGTTATAAAAAAATTATTTCAAAAAAGATATTAGAAAAAATTAAAAGACCCCCGATAAACCTTCATATTTCTTACTTGCCGTTTAATAAAGGATCGCATCCTAATTTTTGGTCTTTTGTTGACAAAACCCCTAAAGGTGTAACTATTCATGAGATTGACAAAGGTATTGATACTGGAAAAATTATTTTTCAAAAAAAAATTTATTTTAAAGATTTTCAAAATCTCACATTTAAAAAGACATACTTAAAATTAATAAATGAAATTGAAAAACTTTTTATTAAAAATTATAAGAACTTGATAAACAACAAATACAAGGTTAAATTAACAAGGAAAAAAGGAACCTACCATAATAAAAGTGATTTACCTAAAGATCTTAAAAGCTGGAACACAAAAATTGGTGATTATTTAAATTTGAATAAAAAAAAATTTTAAACTATATTCATCTTAAGGATAGGCTCTCCAGCTAAAAAGTTTTTTTTTGATTTTTTTCCTAAGATTTTAAAATATTGAGATGCACAAATTCCCACAAAAGGTCTTAAACTTATAATATTATCTTTAGTTAAAACTTCATTCTTTCTAATATCTTTTTTTGCAAAAATAGATCTTCTGAACTTAATATTTTTCATTATTGTTTTAACTTTATTTTTTTTATTAAGACTTAAAAAAATTTTTTTACTAATTTCTTTTAAATGATTTAATTCATTAGGATTGATTGAAAAAGAGGAGTCAGGGGTTTTAATTTGATCAATATTAAAATGTTTTTCAATTGCACATACTCCAAGTGGAATAGAGGCGATAGAAGTAAAAATACTGTCTGTATGATCAGATAAACCAATTTTATAATTTTTGAATTTATTTTTTAAAAATTGAATTCTATTCAAATTAGCATCTTCAATTTTAGTAGGATAATTGGAGACACAATGAAGAATAATTATCTTTTTATGATGCTTTTCTATTATCTTTATTGCTTTTTGGATCTCACCTAAAGAAGCCATACCAGTTGAAATTATGATTGGTTTTTTTTTGGATGCAATATAGTTAATTAATTTAAAATCTGTTATTTCAAATGATGCTATCTTGTAAATTGGGACATTGAATTTTTCTAAAAAATCTACGGCTTTAATACTAAATGGACTACTAAAAATAATTTTTTTATATTTTTTAGCTATTTTAAAAGCTGAATAATGCCAGTCATAGGGTGTGCATGCTTTCTTATAAAGTGAGTAAAAGTATTTACCTTTCCAGATACCATCTTTGATTTTAAAATGTTGGTTTTTACTATTAAGCGTAATATCATCTGGCTCGTAAGTTTGAATTTTTATTAAGTCTGCCCCGCTTTTGCATGCTTTCTTAATTAATCTCAAAAACCTTGATTTATTTCCATTATGATTGCCAGATATTTCTGCAATGATTATAGGTGGTTTTTTATAACTGAAATTTAGATTATTTTTAGTATTTTTCATAAATTATAATTCTATTTAAATTATTCAGGTGATATTACTTTATACATGAAAAAAAATTATAATAAAATAATCAATCAAATTCAGAAAATTAGATCAAAAAATAATGTAAATTGGATGAATATTCTTAAACTAGCTTTTAAGCTCGATCCACATAATGCTTCTAAAATTATGAAAAAAATAAATTATGATGATAAGAAAATTTCTAGTTTATTAAAAAAATTATCTTAAAGATCTAGAAATATTTTATGAAATTCATTCCATACGGTAAACAATTTATTGATAGTAAAGATATTAAAGTTGTATCAAAAGTTTTAAAAAATGATCTTATAACAACTGGTCATCAAGTAATAAAATTTGAAAAAAAAATAAAAAAATTTTTAGATGCTAAATTTTCCTTTACTTGTAACAGTGGAACGTCTGCTTTATTTTTAGCACTACAATCAATCGGATTAAAAAAAAACGATACAATAATCATGCCAGCAATCAACTTTATTGCGTCATATAATGTTGCAAAACTATTCAATGCAAAAATTTTTTTAGCTGATGTAGATAAATACTCTGGGCAAATGTCACCAGAAAATATAATTGATATTTGTAAGAAATTTAAAATAAAAAAAATTAAAGCAGTTATCACAATGTACAATGGAGGATATCCAAATAATGCAGAAAAATTTAAAAGTTTAAAAAAAAAATACAAATGCTACATTGTTGAAGATGCATGTCATGCACTAGGCGCAACTTATAAATATAATAAAAAAAATATCAAAATTGGATCCTGTTCTCACTCTGATATTTCAACTTTTTCTTTACATCCTTTGAAGACCATTACTACAGGTGAGGGTGGTATCGTAACCACAAATTCTAAAAAAATTGGAGAAAAAATTAAAAAACTAAGGTCTTTAGGAATTGAAAAAAATAAGATGTTTCATTGGAAGTATGATGTAGAAAACATTGGTTTTAACTTTAGGCTTAATGATTTTCAATGTGCCCTGGGAACAAGTCAGTTATCTAAAATATCAAAATTTATTTCATTTAGAAAAAAAATTTTTAAGAATTATCAAAATTTACTTAAAAATTTAGAACATATTAATTTACCAAAATATAAAAATAATTATCAATCTTCACATCACTTATTTATCATCACTTTAAAAAAAAAAAGTCACACTATTAAAGACAATTTAATTAAATATATGTTAAAAAATAAAGTATTCTTACAATATCATTATATTCCTGTTTATAAACTTAAAGTTTTTAATGGTAAATTTATAAATAAAAATTCTGAAATTTACTATAAATCTGCCATAAGTTTACCAATATATTATGGTCTTACTTATAAAAAACAGAAATACATTGTAAAAAAAATAAAAAGATTTTTTGAAGAAAAATAAAATGTTTAAAAAACTGAACTCTGTTTTACTTAATAAATAAATTTAATTATCTCTTCTTTAAAACAATTATATAAATCGAATTCTCAAATTTTTTTTTCTTTAAATCTACAGTTACGTACTCCTTAAAATCTAAAATTTTAAATTTTCTAAATTTATTTTTTAATATTTTTGTAGTGGGTGCAAAAACAATATTTGAATATAAAAAATTTCCTTTTTTAAAATTACTATATGTATTACCTTTCTTTTGACCGTGTTTAAGATTTGGATTTCTACTTGAGTGAAAAGATGAAATAAATATTGAGTTTTTTTTCATAACTCTATTAATCTCATTGATAATAAGATCAATATCTTTTTCTGAGTTGTGTGTTACGCTCATTCTATCAATAATGAGATCAAAGAAAGAATTTCTGAAGGGTAGTTTTTTAAAATCCCCTTGAATTATTTGGTCACGAAATTTTTTTTTTACAACTTTTTTAGTAAGTTTTATGGATGTTTTTGAATAATCAATACCAAAAACATTAAAATTTTCTTCTTGTAAAAACCTCGTATTATTTCCACCACCACAACCAAGATCAAGTGAATTTAAATTTCTTCCGTGTTTTATATATTTCTTTGTAAATGATACTATAAAGTCAAACGGATACTTATTATATCTTTTAAGAGACTTGTAGTTTTTTTCCCATGTTGGATTTTTTAACATGTAATATATTATTTAGATTTAAGTGTGTTATTTATTATATATACATTAAACTATATTTTGCTACAAAAATTTGCTACATAAATTTACTTAAATGAATATTAGAAAAACTAAAAAAATTAATATAACCTATGAAGACAAAAAAAATTTAATTGATTTTTTTAAAAATGGAAAAATTAAAAAAAATTTAAGTACAAAAATAAAAAAATCTTTAAAAGATATTGAAAATAATGGAAGTGTAATTCTCAAAAATTTTCCTATTTCAAATAATTATTTTGAAGATTTTAAAAAATTTTCTTCACTATTTGGTGTTTTACATAAACAAAATAAAAGTAATGATCAAATTATAAAAATAGAAAATAAAGGAAATAAATGGACTGCAAGAAACAGAGGCTATACTACTAGTAGTAAATTGGATCCCCATACGGATGGAGGAAAGATTTCTTTATTATTGTGTATAAAAAATAGCTTAATTGGTGGAGAAAATTTCAAATTAGATGCAGATTTAATTTTTGAAAAAATTAAAAAAAATAAGATCTTTAAAGAAAAGATATTTAATGGATTTAAATATCACACTAGACATGAAGCAAAATCGAAATCCGTTATAACTAAAAAAAAATATCCAATTTTTTATTTTAATAATAAAATTCTTCATTGTATGTATAATTCAAAACCCATTATGGAAGCAATGAAATTCACAAAAAATAAGGATGATTTAAAAACTATTAATAAATTTAATAAAATTATTAATAGCCTTAAAAATAAGTACGAATTCTTTAAGATAAAACCAGGAGAAATTTGGATAGTTAATAATTATACAGTTTTACATGGAAGAAAAAAATTTAAAGATCTTAATGAAAAAAGACTCTTATTGAGAGCATGGGTTTCTCCAAAAAAATTTATTTATAAGGGTAAAAATATACTTGATGCTTATAATGATAGGTAAAAAAAAAAAATTAGAAAAAAAAATAAATTTACTAGAAAGATTTTTTAAAACAAGAATTAATAGAAATGAAGATTTATTTAATAGTGGTCATTTAGACTCATTAAAAGTAGTAGATTTAATATTATTTATTGAAAAAAAAACTAAAAAAAAAATACCTCAAAAAAAAATTAATCAAAAATCATTCAACACTCTTAATAATATTTTGAAAATATTTTGACTAAAATTGGACAGCTCAAAACCCAAGAATATATCTGCAACTACTTATTTTGTAACGGAAAAAAAATATACATATTTTTAAATGGTTCAATAGGCGTTAAGGAATTTTTTTTAGAATTTAAAAAATATAAAAAAAAAAATGACGGCTTTTTACTTATAGATATGCCAGGATTTGGATCATCACATCTAAAAAAAAAAACAAAAAAAAAAATAACCAAAATTCATGTTGAAGCATTACATAAAGTTATTTTAAAAGAAAAAATTATTAATTTTTCATTAATTTTATTTTCATTATCTACTGTTTATTTAGTGATTATGGAAAAATTAAATTTCTTTCATAAAAATGTAAGTAAAATAGTATTTATAGATCCTTCTTTAAATTTAAGTGATCTAGTGTGGTCAAAAAAAATAAGTAAAATGAGCAAACCTGAATATTTGAATTATATAAAATTTTATAAAAAAAATTTGGTTTCTATTTTTCATGCTTTTTTGTTTACAAAAAAAAAATACTTTAATATATGCAATAATATGAAAATGTTTGATAATTCAGTTTTATATCAATTTAATCAAGAGTGTATTAAGATATTAAAAAGTAAAAGAATACTTTCTAATTTAAAAAAAACTAAAAAATTTTTTCTATTTCCTAAATCAAAGAAAAATCTAAAAATTGAAAAAAAATTAAAAAATGTTTTTATTTTGAGGGGGTGTGGGCATTATATTTTTTTAGATAAACCCAAGCAGACTTATACTCTAATCAAAAAATATGCCAGATAATATTCCTGATCTTCTGAAACATAATCTAAAAAAATTTCAAAATAAAAAAATTATTTTTGAGAATGATAAATATTATAAATATTCAGATCTAGTCAGAAGAGTAAAAATTACAATTAAGCTTATTCAAAGCTTAAATTTAAAAAAAAATTCTAAAATATGTATTTGTATGGAAAAAAGTATTGATCAAATTACAATTATTTTAGCAATCTTATCATCCGGAAATGTTGCTGTTCCTATTTTGCCTAATTTGAAAAAAGATAATATTGACCATATTGTAAAGAATAGTGATGCAAAATTAATTTTTGTTGATAAGGAGAGATTTTTAGAAATATCACCAAAATTCCATAATATAATTTATAATTATAGTTATTTTGAAATACAAAAAAAAAATATTAAAATAAGAAATAATAATTTAAAAAAAATAAAAATTTTTAAAAATAAACCTGCTATAATTATCTATTCATCTGGATCCACGGGTATGCCAAAAGGAATAGTCGTTCCTCATGCTAATTTAGTAAAAGGTGCAAGAATTGTTGCCAAATATCTTAAAACAAAAAAGAGTGATAGGATTTTAGGAATTTTATCATTTAATTTTGATTATGGACTAAATCAATTATGGCAGACTTTATTGCTTGGATGTAAGTTGTATTTATACAATTACAAAATTTCTTACGATTATTATAGATTCATCACTCAACACAAAATAACTGTTCTCCCACTTATGCCAGTTATAATGACATTATCTTCTGAAAATGTTTACTATAAAAAATCTATTAAAAGCATAAGATATATCTGCACATCTGGAGGAGAGATCCAGGAAATTACGTTAAAAAAAATAAAGAAAATTTTTCCTAGAGCTAAAATTTACCTAATGTATGGTTTAACAGAAGCATTTAGATCTACTTATTTAAAACCAGACAAAACTTTTGAAAAACCAAACTCAATTGGTTCAGCCATTCCTTCAGTTAAAATTCATATTTTGAAAAAAAACTATAAGGAATGCAAAGTAGGAGAGGTAGGAGAGCTAGTTCACAGAGGAGGATGCATATCCCTGGGTTATTATAAGAATAAATTAAAATCTTCCAAAGTATTTAAAAGAATTTCAAGATTTAAAAGTGAGATAGTGGTTTTTTCAGGTGATCTTGTAAAAAAAGATAAAGATGGAGATATTTTTTACGTAGGAAGAAAAGACAATATGATTAAGACAGCTGGTTACAGGGTTAGTCCAACGGAAGTGGAAAAACAAATAATAAAATTTCCGGGTATATCATTCGCTTGTGTCACTAGCGTGTATGACAAAATAAGAGGACAGAAAATCATATGTGGTTATACAACTTCTATAAAAAAGAAAATAAATGAAAATAATTTAAGATTATTTCTAGGAGACTATCTACCCACTTATATGATACCTGTTAAATTTTTTTACTTTAAAAAATTTCATATTACAGGGAATCAAGGAAAAATTAATCGTCCAGAAATCATAAAAGAAATGAAAGATAAAAATGATTAGAACAAGTAAAAAAAAAATTTTATCAATAGTTAATGAATTAGATATTAAAAATGGAAGTTATATAATCATTCACTCCAGCTCATTCATGTTTGGTAAAATTGAAGGTGGAGTTCAGAGTTTATACAATGCATTAAAAACAAATCTTGGCAAAAATAATACGTTAATTTTCCCATCATTTACATATTCATTTAGGAGAAAAGAAATCTTTAATATTTTAAAAACACCGTGTGATAACCAAATCGGCATGTTGTCTGAAATCGCACGAAAAGACAAGTTATCATTTAGAAATAGTGACCCATTATTTTCATTAGTTGCTACTGGTCAAGATAAGCACATTGTAGAGCGTGAGAGTAAATCATGTTTTGGAATCAATTCTATCTATGAAAAATTATTTAAGAAAGACTTTTTTATACTGTCACTTGGGGTTGAATTTACAAATGGTATTTCAGAATTTATGCACTTAGAAAAATTAGCAAAAGTGCCATATAGATACGATAGAATTTTTAAAGGGATTTCAATTTCCAAAAAAAATACAATTTTTAAAGATTATGCTAATCATTTTGTGAGAAATGAGAATTTTTTTAAAAAATTTAAACAAAATAGGGAAAGATTTGGACATGAGTTGATAAAAAAAAAGATTATAAAAAAGACTGTTTATGGGTATGGTAAAATTTTATTGATCAATGGAAGAAATTTTTTAGATCATACTTTAAATAGATTAAAAAAAAATAAATATCTAATGTTAGATAAAATTTAATTAATTCTTTCATCAAAAGAAATGAAAAAATATTTTAAAATAGGTAAAAAATTATTTCCAATATTTAGAAGCATCACAGGTAAAGGCGTTGAGAAAACGCTTAGAATATTAAAAAGTGAAATTAAAAATTTAAAAATAAAAAAAATTAGCTCAGGTTCAAAAGTGTATGACTGGAAAGTCCCACCTGAATGGAACATTAAAGAAGCATATGTTCAAGATAAATATGGAAATAAAATCATAGATATTAAAAATAACAATCTACATCTAGTTTCATATTCTCAACCAACTAAAAGGTTAATTTCAAGAGATGAATTTTTTGAAAAGCTTCATTTTTCTAAAAAACAAAAAAATGCTATACCTTATGTTACATCCTATTATAAAAAGTATTGGGGATTTTGTGTATCTTTTGAACATTACAAAAAATTAAAAAAGAAATATAAGAAAAAAGATAAATTTTTTATAAATATTAATTCTAGTTTTAAGAAATCTGGCTCTTTATCTTATGGAGAATTATATTTAAAAGGTAAAAGCAAAAGTGAAATTTTGATTTCTTCTTATATTTGTCATCCATCAATGGCAAATAATGAGCTTTCAGGCCCTTTAGTACTCGCTGCACTAGCTAAGTATTTTTCCAATAAGAAAAAATTGAACAAAAGTATTAGATTTCTACTCGTTCCAGAAACCATAGGTTCAATCGCTTATATAAACAAGAATTTTAAAAAATTAAAAAAAAATGTGATTGGAGGTTACGTTTTAACTTGTATTGGTGATGAAAAAAATTATTCATATTTGTTTTCAAAATATAAAAATTCATTAAGTGATAAATGTGCTTTAAAAGCATTTAAAGATTTTGGTTATAAATTTAAATCCTATAGTTTTTTAGAAAGAGGATCTGATGAAAGACAGTTCAACTCTCCTTTTATAGATCTTGAAATAGGTTCAATAATGAGATCTAAATACAACACTTACAAAGAATATCATACCTCATTAGATAATTTAAAAATTATATCAGAGAAGGGTCTTCTAGGGGGTTTTAAAGTTTCCAAAAAAGCAATTGAAAATCTATTAATTACAAAAGAAAAAAATTTCAAAATTCAAAGACCAATTACTAATCAAAATATAATCAGCAAAATAGTTTGTGAGCCAAATCTGGGAAAAAGAGATCTTTATCCCAAAATAAGTCAAAAAGATAATAATTATTTTTTTAGCAAAAATTTATTAAATTTTTTACAGTATTCTGATGGTACAAATAATCTTAAATCTATCTCAAATTATATAAATTTACCCCTTAAAAAAACTAAAAAAATATTTCAAATATTAAAAAAGAGTAAATTAGTTGAAAAAGTTTAGAAATATAGAGAAAGAAAAATTTATTAAAAATTCTCATAGTAATTTTTTTTTCTTTAAAACTTTATATTGAATCTCAGCCATTTTAAAATCTTCTGGGGTATTAATATCTAAAACTCTATAATTCTCTAATTCAAAAAAAGTATGTTTTTTTAAATCTTTTTTAGATTTTAAGAAATTTTTAATTTTAAAAATATAAAAATTACCCGCGTCATGAAAAATATTTGGTAGTTTTTGTGATATGGTATTTTTATATTTATTATTTAAAAAACTTATTTTATTTTTTTTTTCTTTGAAAGCCCTCAATGGTGAAAAGTTATATTTTCCAACAGAGGTAAGTTTATCAAAATTATTTTTTTTTATCTTTTTTAAGGATAAATATAAATCAGAAGTTTTTAAAAATGGTGAAGTAGGGTAAAGACAAAAACAGTAATCATATGATTTATGATTAATTTTTTTTAGAAAATTTTTTGTCACAAATTCCGTTTTGACAACATCATTTGATAATTTTTTTTCACGTAAAAAGGGTACTTTTGCACCATATTGTTCAGAGATTTTTTTTATTTTTTTGCTATCAGTAGAAACAAAAATTTCATCAAATAATTTTGATTTTTTTGCTATTTTTATTGAATAAGAGATTAATGGTATTCCTAAAAATTTTTTTATATTTTTATTAGGTATCCTTTTACTGCCACCTCTAGCTGGTATTACACAAATATTTTTAATTTTTTTTGGCATTTAAATGTTTTCCGTAGGGTATAAATTGGTTCATAATTTTATAATATAAAAATGGCATTTGAATTTAAAAATTCTTTAATATATCAAAGAATACGAGAAATAAATATATTTTTATATGAAAGAAAAAAAATTTAGTAAAAATAAAAAAAAAAGAAAAATAAACCTAATAAATTTTAATGTTAATGAAAATAAAATTAAAAATGCATCAAAACTAAAATCGGATAATCTTATTTCTATAGGTGATTGGTGTGAATTATTAAAAAATATTTATATTGATAAAAAGAAATATGAATATTTTAATTTTTACAAATGGAACAATTTAAGAAAAAAAACACAAGACTCTCGTTTAATAATTGAAACTTACGAATATTTTCTAAAAATATTGACCGATAAGTTGAACTATATACACAAAAAAAAAGAAAATAAGAGGTTTTGGGAAATTTTGTTAGGTAGATGGCTATTTACTTACGTACAAAATATATATTCTAGATGGCAAATAGTTCAAAAGATAAAAAGTAATTTCAAATTAGTTTCAGTCATTACAAGTCATTATGATAATTCTAACTTTATACCATACAACACTCAAGATGCACATTGGATAATGAATTCTCCTGATAATGCGCATTGGAATATAGCAATTTTTAATAAGATTATAAAATTCATTTATAATGACTCTATAAATTTTAAATACTTTAAAACTGTAAAAAATTTAAATTATAACTATAATTTTTTTAATAACATTTACTATTCAAAAGTAATTAATTTTTCTTTAAAGAAAAATATTTTTTTTTATGATTTATCATTAGATAAAAAAAAATTTTTTTTACTAATGTTAAAAAATAATTTTTTGAATATTCAACTAAGAAAAAAAAATAAAATTTTAAATAAAAAGATTAATCTCGTATTAAGAGATAAATTAAGTCTGGAAAAAAAAATTTTTAAGAATAAATTTTATGAATTTATATACAAGGATATAAAATATAGATTACCAAAAGTATTTTTTGAAGATTTTAAAGAACTAGAAAATACTTATAAAATTTTAAATTGGCCTCAAGCACCAGACTACATTTTATCCTCATATGCACAATACTATGATGAGGTATTTAAATATTACTGTGCAAAAAAAATAAAAAAAACCAAATTATTTATATTACAACACGGTTACGGCAACATTTTTGCAGATAAAGATCATTATAATTTCTATATGGATAAAAGAATTTCAACTAAATTTTTGACTTGGGGAAAAAACTTTAAAGATAATAGTAAAGCCTTTGTTTTTCCATTCAGAAGTTTTGTGAACAAAAAAATAAATTCAAACAAAAAGATAGTTTTTATCATTTATGCATTTAATGAAAAACCATATCTCCCAATTAATGGTTTTATTAGCGGTAATCAAGCCAATATCAAAATAATAAAATTAGTCGAACGTTTTATTATTAAGTCAAATTACCAGATTCAAAAAAATTCTTATGCTAAGTTATTGTCAAATAGTATGGTTGGAAGTGTTAAAAAATCAATTAAATTTAAATTTCCAAATTTAGTTTTTTTAGATTCAAAAAAAAGATTTTCTCAAGTTATAGATGATTTTAACATTTCTGTTCATTTTTTTTTAGGAACACCGTTTTTTGAATCTATGCATCATAACAAACCCTGTATACTAGTGTTAGATAAAGAAGTGCACTTAAATTTTGACAAGAATTTTTCTTTGGCAATTAAAGATTTAAAAAAAAATAAAATTTGTTTTGAAAAAATTAATGAAGCAACAAAATTTATGAATAAAAATTATGAAAATATCTTAAATTGGTGGGAAAAAGATAGTGTTAAAAAATCAAGGGAGAATTTTTGTGAAAAATATTGTAGGAATTTTGATAAAAATCAAAATATTTTAAAAAAAATATTTTAGAATACGAATTAAATGAAAAAAATTAATAAAATCTTAAGTAAACTTAAATTAATGGGAGTGTCAGCCGTAAAGCAATCGACTGAGGATGAGGGCTCTTCCTTCAAAGATATTTTATTGATGAGAAAAATTACAAAAAAAAATAAAATTAATTTGAATATTAAAATTGGCGGTTGTGAAGCAAAAAACGATATCTTTTTTTGCAAAAAAGCCAAGGTTGATGCAATAGTTGCCCCAATGGTAGAAACAGTGTACGCATTAAAAAAATTTATTCAAAGTGCAAGCATAAAGAAAAGCAACTTATTATTTATTAATATCGAAACTATTTCAGCTGTAAAAAATTTGAATAAAATGCTCAAATCTGAAAGTTTTGAATTTATAGATGGAGTTGTTTTGGGTAGATCAGATCTTGTAGGTTCATTAAATAAATCAAAAGAATATGTAAATTCAAAAAAAATTTTTAAGATCGTAGAAAATAGTTTTAAGCTAATTAAAAAAAAAACGAAAAAAAATTTAATTATTAAAATGGGAGGGTCAATCACACCTAAATCAGAGAACTTTATTAAAACTCTTTATAGAAAAAAACTTTTAGATTATATAGAAACAAGAAATATAGAGATTAAATTAAGTGAAAAAAATATAATTAATTTAAATAAAATAATTCCAGTTGCATTTAACTTTGAGATGGAATGGTTAAGGATTAGAATGAAAAATGTAAAAAAAATTGACCCTTATTTATATAACGATTTTAAAAAAAGATTGCTAGAAATAAATAAAAGAATTGCTTAAATAATATATTATTAAAGAATTAAAAAAGCTAAGGATAACAATAAAACTTATGAATTATTTAACAGCTATTGTTCCTGTAAGAAAAAACTCTCAAAGAGTAAAAAATAAAAATTTTAAAAATTTTAATAACAAAAATTTGTTAATTCATAAGATTGAAAAGCTTAAAAAAGTTAAGTTATTTGATCAAATAATTGTGAATACAGATTCAGAAAGAGCTATAAAAATTGCAAAAAGTCTTGGTGTTTCTTATCACAAAAGAAAGAGATATTTTGCCAGTTCAAAATGTCCTAATAATAAATTTTGGCAACATGTTGGAGACACCACAAACAGTAAATATATTTTTTTTACAAATTGTACTTCTCCTTTAATAAAATTATCAACTTATAAAAAAGCTATTGAAATTTTTGAAAAAAATAAAAAAAAAAATGGAAGTCTTAATACTGTCAATTTGGTAAAAGATTTTTTGTTTTTAAATAAAAAATCAATTAATTTTGATTCAAATAAAGCTCCAAATTCACAAAATTTACCTAATATTTATAGATTAAATTTCTCAATAAATATATTACCAAGAAAAACAATGATTGAAAAAATGAGTGTAATAGGAAAAAATCCATATTTTTTACCGTTAGATGATATTGAAGGTTTTGATATTGATACAAATTTTCAATTTGATTACGCAAATCATTTACACAAGAAATTTTATAAAAAATAAAATATATTAAAATTATGAAAATTTTAGTTACTGGTGGTGCAGGTTTTATAGGAGCTCATCTTGTCAAAAAATTGATTGATTTAAAACATAAAGTTTTAGTTGTAGATAACTTGAAAGTTATTGGTGGAATTCCTTTTATCCACCCAAAATGCAAATTTTTAAAAGGTGATATTTTAGATAAAAGAGTACTCAATCAAATAAAAAAATGGAAACCACAAATTATCTATCATATTGCAGCTCAATCAGGTGGTGAAAGTGCATATGATGATCCAAAAAATGATTATTTAAGCAACGGATATGGAACTTATCTTTTGTCCCTTTTAGCGAAAGAATTAAAAGTAAAAAAATTTATATATACAAGCTCAGTAGCTGTATATGGATCAAATCCGCAAAAAAAGATAAATGAAAAAACTAAGATAAATCCAGATTCAATTTATGGTATTTCAAAATATGTAGGTGAAATGTTTATTAATCAAATTTTAAAAAACACTAGTATTCAAACTCTAATTCTTAGGGTTTTTAACACCTATGGTCCAGGTGAAAACCTTAATTATTTAAAAAAGGGAATGGTGAGTATTTATTGTAGTTATTTATGGAGAAATAAGCCAATACTAGTCAAAGGTTCTTTGAATAGATTTAGAAATTACCAATATATTGATGATGTTATAAACATTCTAATACTAAGTTTAAAAAATAAAAGATTAAATAAAAATGAAATTATAAATTTAACAACAGGCAAGGCAGAAAAAGTAAAAAATCTATTGAAAAAAATTTTTAAAGTTAACAATATAAAAAAATACAAAGTTTTGGAAACAAAAGGAACTCCGGGTGATTCATTTGGGTATGATGCATCAAACACTTATTTTAAATCAAAATTTAAAAATTATACATTCATACCTTTAGAAAAAGGATTAAAAGTTTATTTTCAATGGATAAATAGAGTCCCTAAAATAAAAAATTTAAAAAAATATCATCCACTAGTGATGACTAAAAAATAATAATGCTAATTTTAATAAATTTTTTTTTCAAAAAAATTTCATTTTTTTATGGATAAATGGACCAGTACTAGAGAAAGTTACATAAATTGGTTATCTGATTCTGAATTGCGTGAAGAATTTTCAAAAAAAATAGTATTCGAAAATCTATCGCTTTGGTGGTTAACAACCTTAATGGATAAAGATAATATTAACGAGACATTGTGGTATGAAAAATTAAATAGAAAATTAAATTTTAAAAAAGAAAACAATCATAAAACAAAAATGGATTATTTTCTTCTTCTTTTAAAACTATTAAAACGTTTATTATTTAAAACTTTTTCAATATTTTTAATAAAATTATTTTTCAATGATTTTAAATCCGATATTAAAAAAAGCAAAAAGAGAGATTGCTTTTTTGCACTTTATACAAATTGTATACATTATGATGGAAATTTTATTGATAGACAATATGGATTTACAAGTTTACAAAATTCAAAAAATAAATCTTACTTGATTGAACTACCAGAGAATTTCTATTTAATAAAAAATCTTTTTAAGATAAAAAAAAATCTTAAAAAAATTCCGTTAGAATTTATTATTTCAAACAAGAATTTGAAATTTGTAGACATTTTTAAAATTTATTATTTTTCATTAATATCTTTTTTCAAACTAACTAATCTTTTAAAGAAAAAGAATTATTTCTTTATAAACAATGAAGATTGTAGAGATATACTTAAAAATAAATTATTGATTTCTTTTTTTGGATCTATTCAAGATCAACTATTAAGAGGGAAGGCTCTAGAGAGAAGTTTAGATAGTATATCAATAATAAATTTTATAAATTGTTTTGATTTTCATCCACAAGCTAGATCCTTTTATTATTTTGCCAAAAAAAGTGAGGCTAACAATGTAATAAATATCAATCATGCAAATTATTCAGAAAATAACATTTTTTTTAATTATAATAAAAGAGATTTTTCAAAAAATTACTCAAGTTTTTATTCTCCAAAACCTGACATATTTTTTGCTCAGGGAGAAAGATATTATAATGTTCTAAAAAATACTTTTGAGGGGGAAAAAATTTTTTGTTTGGGATCTTTAAAACCAGAATTAAATAAGTTTCAGATTGAAAAAAAAAATTTTATAGAATCAAAAAATTCAAAAAAAACCATCACCATACTCTGCAGTATAAATGATTATAAATCATTTGTTAAAATATTAAATGAATGTGATTTTGATGACACAGAAATTTATGTTGCAGCACACCCTTTAAAAAAAGTAGAAACAATTGATTATTTCAAAAAAAAACTAAAAAATGATTTTACTGACGTAACGAATTTAGATAAAACAAAAATCTTTGAAATTAGTGAGCATATCATTTTTGGTGATACGTCCTTAGGTTTAGAGTTATATATAAAAAACTACAATGTTATAAGATTGTATTGCTCAGAATATATACCAACTTTTGATATAGATGATGAGATTCCTACAGCAACAAATAAAGATGAATTACTAAATCTTCTACATAATAAACAGGTTTCACAAAATAATGCACAAATAGAAAAAAATTACTTTTATAAATATGATATGAAGGCCAGTAACAGATTAGAAAAAATACTGAGTGAACTAAATTAAGTCAAAATATTTGATTTGAGGATTATTCTAGTTTATCTATATAGCTTAAATCTTAATAAAATAAATTTGCTTTTGTCAAAACCTAACTCAAAATTTTGGAAAAATAAAAATGTTCTAATTACGGGACACACAGGCTTTAAAGGTGGCTGGCTTAGTGTTCTTTTAAATTACATGGGGAGTAGAATAATTGGTTATGCTTTAAATCCCACAGGAAAAAATAATTTTTTTAAAGCAGTCAATGTAAAAAAAATTTTAAGAAAAGATTTTAGAAAAGATATAAGAGATTTAGATAATTTAAAAAAGGTAATAAAAAAAAATAAACCAGAAATAATTTTTCATTTAGCAGCACAATCCAGTGTCATTGAAAGCTTTAAAAATTCCCATACAACAGTTACAAGTAATGTGCTTGGTACAACAAATATATTAGAAGCAATAAAAGATTTTAATTTTGTAAAATCTGTGATTATTATTACTACAGATAAAGTTTATCAAAATTATAAAGAGAAGAAGCATTTTGATGAAAACTCCCAATTAGGTGGAGATGATGTCTACAGTGGAAGCAAAGCTTGTTGTGAACTGTTAGTTCATAGTTATAGAAAATCTTTTTTTGAGAATTCAAATTGCTGTATCGCAACAGTTAGGGCTGGAAATTGTTTTGGAGGAGGAGATTGGACGCCTGAAAGAATTGTAAAAGATATTTTAGAAAGTTTTTACAACAATAAAAAATTAGTATTACGGAATCCTAATTCAACAAGGCCTTGGCAACATGTTTTAGAACCTCTTGTAGGATATTTATTGTTAGCTGAGAAACTTTATTCTAAAAAAGGTTATTTATATAACCAGGCTTGGAATTTTGGTCCTAGTTTAAAACAGAATATGAAGGTAAAAAAATTAGTTCAAATTTTTAAAAGAAAAATGAATTCAAAATCAAAAATAATAATTAATAGTAAAAGTAAAAAATTTCATAATAAAAACATTAATATATTTGAGTCAAAACATCTAAATATTAATAGCAAAAAAATTACAAATAAATTAAAATGGAGACCAAGGTTATCAATTTTAAATTCTGTGGAATTAACCTATGAATGGTATGCAGCTTTTAAAAAGAAAAAAAATTTATTAAGATTAACAAATAATCAAATCAAATATTACTTGGATTTATAAAATTTTTAAATTTTTTATATCAATATGGTGATTTTTTTAACAGGAGCCTCAGGTTTTATTGGTAAAAATTTTTTAAAATTAGCTTTGTCTAAAGGACACTATGTTTATGCTATTTCTAGAAAAAAAAATCAAAAAAAACAAAAAAATTTAAAATGGTTAAAAGGTGAAATTGATGATGATTGGAGTAAATATTTTAAAAAAACAGATGTTTTAGTTCATTTAGCTGCTATTGGTTTAAAAAAAATACCAAATGATCAGTCTTATAAAGTCTTAGAGTTGAATGTAAAAAAATCATATTATATGATTGTAAGAGCCATTAAGTCAGGGTGTAAAAATTTTGTTATTGGAAGCACTTCATCAGAGTATAAAAATAATGGACTTTGTAACAAAAAAAAATTAAATAGAAATAGTGAGAGAGGCTTCAGTTCTATTTATTCTTTGAGTAAAATAGTTTTTTCTGATTTGATTAAATATCTGTCATCCAAAAAAAAAGGAAAATTTAGAATAATGAGAATTTTTCCAACTTATGGCTCAGGTGAAGTAATAACAAGATTGTATCCTAGATTAAAAAGTTATGCAAAACAGGGTAAAGATTTAAAGATTACAAGTCCTTATGAAATGAGAGACTTTACTAAAGTAGATTACGTATCAAAAGTGTTATTAGAAGCTTGTATATTTTATAACAGTAAAGCTTTTGAAATTTTTCATATTTCGTCAAATAAGCCAAAAAGAGTTATAGATTTTTCTAAGTTTTATTGGAAAAAGTTTAAAGCTAAGGGAAAAATTTTATTTAATACTAATTCTAAAAAAATCTGTAGACATATTTCAAATATTAATTCAACGTGGAAACTAAAAAATGAAAAATAAAACAGCTGTAATATTGTGTGGTGGAAAGGGTTCAAGGCTCGGATCTCTTGGTAAAAAAATTCCTAAAACTTTGGTTAAAGCTCAAAATAAAGAAATACTTTGGTATATAATAAATTTTTTGAAGTCATCAGGATTCAATAATTTGGTTTTACCATTAGGTTATAAAGGGAATCAGATTAAAAAATTTTTAAAGAAGAGTAATAATTTTGGCATAAGTATTCAGGCAGTTAATACAGGAATTAATTCAAATATCGGTTATAGAATTAATAAAATTTCTAAATATCTAAAAGATCCAAATTTTTTACTATTAAATGGAGATGCAATTTTTAATTTTGATTTGAGACGTATTTTTGAAAGTCATTGTAAAAATAAATTTGCAATAACATTTTTATCAGGAGAGGTTACTTACCCATATGGCTCTATAGGTATAAAGAATAATAAAGTGATAGATTTTTCTAGAAATTTAGTTTTTGATAAACTTAGCACAAAAGGCAATAGTAATTATATTGCTTATAATTATACTGGAATTTCAATGATTAACACTGAAGTATTAAAAAAACATAAAAAATCATTTAAAAAATCAGATAACTTTGAGCAAGTATTTTATCCAAAAGTAATTAAAAAATTTAAAACAAAATTAATTAAGATAAATGGTTTTTGGCACTCTATTGATAATATTAAAGATCTAAAAGCCGTAGATATAAAATCAAAAAAAAATAATAAATTTCTTAAACTTAAAAAATTGAAGAAATTATTAAATAAAAAATTAATTTAATTTAAGATGAAAGTATTATTCAATCACTTTATAAATAGTTACTCTGTTGCAAAAAATTTATCAAAAAATCATGGAGTCATAAATTTTTTTGAAATTTTTATTATAAGATTTTTTTTTGCATTTAATTTTTTAAGGAAAATTTTAAATAAAAAATCTACATTAGTGTCAAATGTTGAGTCTGATGAATTATTTGAACAAAAAAATATTAAATCAGAAATAGTATTAAAAAATCTTGAAAAAAAAGGTTTTTGTGATGATTTAAAATTAAACGGGGATGAATTAAATAAAACTATAGACGACATATCTTTATATAATTCTAAAATCTCTTTTAAAGGTGAAAAAAAAATTTCTAAATTTATTTCTTCAATTAATGACAAAGATAATATTAATGTTATACAAAAAAAAAGTCAGGAATTTAATCTATCTCATGTATCTTTAGAAATTGATCTTAATAAAACAAATAACATTAAAAAGATTGCAACATCAGATTTTTTTGTAGACATTGCCAAAAAATATATTGGAAATGATAAGATATCTGTCTCAAGTTTATGTTATATTTCAAATCCAGTAGAAGCATCTGATTCTGAAAAAAAAGACAATGCTCAGTTTTTTCATTACGACAATGATTTTAAAAAATTTTTTAAAGTTTTTTTATACTTAAGTGATGTTGATAAAAATTCTGGACCACATGCTTTTGTTCAATTTAGTCATAAGAACAAAAATTATAATCATTTATTTTGTAGGAGAATTGATGACCAAGAGATAAAAAGTTTTTATGGAGATCAGAATATAATTTCTTTTGATCGTCCAAAAGGAAGTTTAATTTTTGAGGATACATTTGGTCTACACAAAGGAACTGTTCCTAAAAATAATAGCAGAATAGTTTTAATTTTTGTGTATGGAAAAAATAAGGGGATAGGTATTTATAATAATTCTTTATTTCTGTAATATGTATTTAATTTTAAAAACTATTTCTAAAAACTTATTTTTGAAATTTTTAAATTTTCTCACTCCAAACTTGAGTTGTAAATTCAATAACCTTAGACAAAATTTTATGAATAGAAAAATTTTTTTTTCCTATGATAAAAATTTAAACCTATTTCATGTAACTGAAAAAAACAATAAAATGTATTTTGCTGATAAGATGCGAGGAATCGAAACTTATTCTTACGGAATTGAACATAGAGCAAATGAATTAATTGAAACATACAACCTGAACTTAATTAAATTTGAAAAAGATGATATTATAATTGATTGTGGGGCAAATTATGGAGATTTATATACTTGGTTGAAGTTAAAAAAAATACCAATTAAATATATATCTTTTGAACCTTCACCTTCAGAATTTAAATGCACTGAACTTAACTGTATAAATCAAATTAACAATAATATTGGACTTTCTAATAAATCAGGTATTTCAGAATTTTATTTAAAATCAGATAGTGGTGACTCATCAATTATTGAACCTTCAGGTGGATTTACAAAAAAAATACAAATTAAAACAATAACACTGAATGAATATTTTCTTAAAAATGAAATCAAAAAAGTAAAATTATTTAAACTTGAAGCAGAAGGTTTTGAGCCTGAGATACTACAAGGCTCAACTGACGTTTTAGATAAAATTGAATATATTGGTATAGATGGAAGTCCTGAGAGAGGGAAAAAAAATGATACCACTATTGAATATGCAATTGATTTTTTGACCTCCAAAGGTTTTAAAGTGATTGCTTCCAATATAAATCAAAAATTTGCAAAGGCTTTATTTAAAAATTTAAATTTTCATACCGACAAAATTTAATATGAATTGATTTAAAAATTTTATTGTATAAAGATCTATTTTATTTATATAAATTAATTATTCTTACATAAAATGAATTTTTTAAAAAATCAAAATGTTTTAATTACTGGTGGCACAGGGACTTTTGGTCAAGAAATAGTTTCTTTTCTTTTAAAAAAAGTTCAAGTGAAAAAATTGATAATATTTTCAAGGGACGAAAATAAACAATTTGAAATGTCTAAAAAATTTGATTCACACAAACGAATTAGATTCTTTATTGGAGATGTTCGTGATGAAGGTAGATTAATGACTGCGTTGAGAGGGGTCGATTACGTTATTCATGCCGCTGCTATGAAACATGTGCCCGCTTCAGAATATAATCCGGGAGAGTGTATAAAGACAAATGTTGATGGAAGCGAGGCCGTAATTAATGCATCTATAGAAAGAAAAGTTAAAAAAGTTATTGCGTTATCAACTGATAAGGCTTGTAATCCAATAAATTTATATGGTGCTACTAAGCTTTGTGCTGAAAAACTTTTTGTTAACGCTAATCAATATTCTAATTTTACAAAATTTTCAGTTGTAAGGTATGGAAATGTAATTGGTTCTAGAGGGTCTGTTATACCTTATTTTAAAAATCTACTTGATAAAAAAGAAGTTTTACCTTTGACCTCTAAAGAAATGACAAGATTTTTTATACCAATTCAAGATGCTTTGAAATTTGTCCTGTTTAGTTTGAATAGATCTAAAGGTGGTGAGATATTTATACCAAAAATGAACTCTATAAAAATGGTTGATTTAATTAATTTACTTAACCCGAAAGCAAAAATTAAATTAATAGGCATAAGACCTGGAGAAAAGTTACATGAGTCTCTTTTTTCATTTGATGAAGCAAGATCTGTTCACCATGACCATAATTCTTTTATCATTTATAGTGAAAATTTAAATTTTCAAAAAAAATTTGGATCAAAGTTATTAAAAAAAAATGCTTACACATCATCAGATCAAAATTTTTTGAGTAAAAATAAAATATCTATATTCCTTAAAAATTACTTAAAAACGAACAATTAGATAAATGATTAATTGCCCAATTTGTAAAGAAAATAAAAATGTGAACTTTAGATGTGATTATAAGTATGAAATATTAGAAGATAAAAAATATTTTGATCATCTAGATATATATAAATGTAATAATTGTGATTTTAGTTTTGCTCATCCAATGCCAGAAATGTCAAATTTAAATTATTTTTATGAAAATATTTATCGTCAGATAAATAGACCCCCCTACTGGGTGACAGAAAATGATAAAGATATAGAGAAAAGATATTTAGAAGATCGAAATTTGAATTATTTATTATACTTATCCACATTAATAGATTTGAAAAATATTAAAAATATTTATGATTATGGTGCAGGGTATGGAGATCTTGGATATGCAATTAAAAAAAAATTTCCTAGAGTAAATTTGTTTTGTACTGAACATGATAAACAGTGCAAAAATATTCTAAAAAAAAGAGGATATACCAATGACAAGCTTGAAAATATTAACGAAAAATACGATTTGATCATAACGCTTCATTCACTAGAACATTTAACAGATGTTGATGTTTTTAAAAAATTTAATGAGATACTAAATCCAGGCGGATTAGTTTTCTTTGAAGTGCCAAATTGCCCCCAAGAATATTTCTCAGGGCGTCCATATGATGGTCCACATTTATTGTTTTACACAAAAAAAGCTATCCAATCGATTTGTGATAAATTTAATTTCAAAGTTGATAGATTAGATATAAATTCCTACTCATTTAAAGAAGATCACCGTTATCAAAAAGAATCTCAAGATAGGTACTATAGAATAAAATCAGGCAAAACATTTGATTCTTTTAAACAATTATTAAAGAAATTTATTCCTAATAATCTAATTAAACTAAGACAAATAATTAAAGATGCCAATAATGTTGATGAAATGAATAAACTTGGACTTTTTACAGTTAATAGTGATGATAACTGTTACTTAAGAGGGATATTAAAAAAAAATAATTAAGAAATGAAAGATCAAAATTTTAACAAGAGAGTTTACTATTTTTAGCAATTAGATCTAAATTAGATTATGTATGAAATGCAAAAATTGTAAAAAAAATAGTTTAGTAAAAATTGTAAAAATTGGAAAACAGCCTTTAAGTGGTTTTTTCTATAAATCAAAAAAAAAAAACCTTAAAAAGTATTCATTAGATTTATTCAAATGTTCTATGTGTAGTTTGGTACAATTAAACAATACTGCAAATACTAAAAAGATGTATGGGGAACATTATGGATACAAAACTTCTATAAGCAATATGATGATCCGCCATTTTAAAAGTAAAATAAAAATATTTGAGAAGTCAAAAATTTTAAAAAAAGGAGACAAAATTTTAGATATAGGAAGTAATGATGGAACTTTTTTAAAACTTCTTGGAAAAGAATACAGTTTATATGGAATCGATCCTTCAGCAAAAAAATTCAAAAAAAATTATAAGGGTATGACATTAATTACTGACTTTTTTTCAAGAAAAAAAATTATAAAAATTTCAAAAAATAAAAAAATTAAATTTAATTTGATTTCAAGCTTTGCTATTTTTTATGATGTTAAAGATCCTAATTCTTTTTGTAAAGATATAAATAATTTACTAGATGATAATGGTGTTTGGGTTTGTGAGTTTTCATATTTACCTTTGATGCTTAAAAACTTGACATTTGATCAAATTTGCCACGAACATATTATGTATTACACATTTACAGTATTTGAAAAAATATTGAATAATAATGATTTAAAAGCAACTGATGTCACCGTAAATGAAATTAATGGAGGCAGCTTAGAAGTAGTTATTGCAAAAAAAAATAGTATTAGGCCAGTAAACCTTAAAGCAATTAAAAAATTGAAAGAAGACGAAAAAAAAATTAAGGATAGTTCATTTAGAAATTTTTCAAAAAGAATAAAAAAAATTAAATTTGATTTAACAAGATTTGTAGACAACAATCGTCCTGTTGCTGGTTATGGGGCATCAACAAAAGGAAACATTGTATTAAACTATACGAATTTAGATGCAAAAAAAATTTCTTATATTTGTGATGCTAATCATAAAAAATTTGGAAAATTTACTCCTGGTTCTAATATCAAGATAATTTCAAAAAAGAAAATGAGATCGTTAAGTCCCAAAAATATTATAGTTTTAATTTGGTCTTTTAGATCTGAGGTAATTAAAGAAGAAATAAACTTTATTAAAAACGGGGGGAACTTGATATTTCATTTACCAAAATTTCATATAATTAATAAAAAAAACTACAAAAAATTTATTAATAAAGATTTTAAGGAACTTTCTTATAAGTATTAATTGATGCAATTATCGATATGTATTCCAACATTCAATAGACTTGATTGTCTAGAAAATTGCTTAAACTCAATCTTAATTTCTTCTAAAAATGTTAAAGATTTTGAGTTTGAAGTTTGTATATCAGATAATAATTCTGAAGAGAGACCTGATGAAATAATTAAAAAATACAAAGATAAGATAAATATAGTTTTTAATAGAAATGAAAAAAATTTAGGCTTTGCATTAAATGCAATCAAAACTGTTAAATTATCAAAAGGTAAATATGCTTGGCTTATTGGTAATGATGATCTTATTCTACCAAATACTCTATCTGAATTAAAAAAAATTTTTGAAGAAAATATCGATACCGATTATTTTTTTATTAATTCATTTTACTTAAATTCAAGTTACTTAGATAATTCCCCAAAGCCTTTTGATACAAATGAAATCATTACAAAAAAGTTGAAGAAACTCTCAAAATTCAAAGAAGATAAAAAGGTTGAATTCTGGGAAATTATTGACCCAAATGTGTCATGGGAATTTCTTATTGGAATTTTTTTAAGTATTTTTAATCGCAAAGCTTGGTTGGAGGGTTTGAAGTATATGAATAAAGAAAATATAGAGGATAAGAGAGTGTGGTCTAACCTTGATAATACTTGTTTAAATGCAATAATCATAGCAACAGTTTTTAAAAATAAAAAAAGTTTTATTTGTTCAAAACCTTTAAGTATAAATTTAATAGGAGAGAGGGAATGGGCAAGTTTATATGATTTTGTGGAAATTGTTAGAATTCCTGAATTATTAGATTACTATAGATCACAGGGCATGGGTTTTTGGCGATATATTCGTTGCAAGAATTTTGCTTTACGAAACTTTTTTAACTTTTTTTTAAAAATAGTAATTCGAGGGGAAAAAGCTGGACGAAGTTATGTAAATTTTTACAAACATTTTTTAAAAAATTTAATCTATCCCTATGCCTGGCTTTCAATTATTTTTTTTACTGTTAGATTGTTAAATAAATTTTTAAATAAAAGATAATGGATAAAAATATCAAAGGTGTTGAGATTACCCCACTTAAAATAATTTCAGATGACAGAGGATCTGTAATGCATATGTTGAGAAGAGATAGTAAAATTTTTAAAGAGTTTGGTGAAATTTATTTTTCAACCATTTTTAATAATAAAATTAAAGCTTGGCATTTACATAAAGAAGCTACTTTAAATTATGCATGTGTATTTGGATCAGTAAAACTTGCCCTATTTGATGACAGGGAAAACAGCGAAACAAAAGGAGTTTATCAAGAGTTGTTTCTATCATTGGATAATTACTCATTGATAACTATTCCTCCAAATATTTGGAATGGATTTAAAGGGCTGAACAAAGATTATTCAATAATAGCTAATTGTTTAAATTTACCTCATAATGAAAAAGAGATGGTAAGAATGGAGCCATTTGATAAATATTTTGATTATGAGTGGTAGTAGATATAATCAATTTCTATAATAAAATTAGAATATTTTTAGGATAAAAAATAACATTAATGAAAGTTGTAATATTAGCTGGAGGTTTGGGATCAAGGATTTCGGAGTACACTAAGAGTATTCCAAAACCCATGATTGAAGTAAACAAAATACCTATAATGGTTCATATCATGAAACATTTTTCCAAATATAATTTTAAAGATTTTTATATAGCCACAGGATACAAAGGAAATATCATTAAAAGCTATTTTAAAAAGAACACTTTTAAAAACTGGAATGTAAATATAATTTCAACTGGTCAAAACGTTATGACTGGCGGTAGGCTTAAAAGGATAAAGAAAAAATTAGGAAATTCAGAAAATTTTTTTCTTACTTATGGAGATGGGATTTCAAATGTTAACTTAAATAAATTATTAAATTTTCATTTAAAACATAAAAAAATTGCCACAATATCTGCCGTAAGACCTCCAGCAAGGTTTGGTTTTATAAGATTAAATAAAAATAAAGTAAGTTATTTTAAAGAAAAATCTAACTTAGATGAAGGATGGATTAACGGAGGATTCATGGTTTTAAATAAAAGAATTTTTAAGCTTTTAAAAGGTGATCATACTTATCTTGAACGAGATCCTATGGAGAAATTATCAAATCAAGGACAATTATATGCATTCAAACACGAGGGGTTTTGGCAATGCATGGATACTTTAAGAGACAAAGAAATTTTAGAAAAAAATATTAAGCAAAAAAAGCATTTGTAAATTTAGTAAAGGTTAAATGTTGTATTATCTGAAGAAAATTATTCTTATCATAAAAAAAATTTTTAAAAATGAAATTAAGATTAATTATGGAATACCAAAAAATTTACAGTTAGTTGTATATAATTCTTATTCAATGAATCAATTAGAATTTGCCTTAGAAGAAAAAAAATTCATTGTCATAGATCTTAGATTAGTTCAATTAAAAAATATTTATATTTCTTTAAACTTAATTCTTAAGATTTGTTTAAATTTATTTAGATTTAAATTAAGCACAAATTATTTTTATTCAATTTTGACAATTATTAATCCACCAGTAGTATTGACCACATGTGATAATCATAGGGATTTTTTTGAAATATCAAAGTTATTAGACGGCAAGATTAAATTTATTGCTATTCAAAATGCCAATAGAACAGATTATGAAAGAAATGACCATGATTATAAAAAAAAAATTAGTTTGGAAAATCTCAACAAAGATTTTTTTATTCCAAATTTTTTTTGTTTTGGGCAAAATGAAATAGACAATTGTAATTTTTATAATATTAATGTTTCAAAGTTTAAAAAAATTGGTTCAATTAATACTTCAAATTTTTTTTATTACTTAAAAAAGCATCAAAAGGAATTAAAAAAAGAAAAATTTGATATTTGTTTAATTTCTGAACCAGCTTTGGGAGATAATCAAAGATATTTAGAAAATAATGTTGAGGAAGGTTTTGGTTTAATAGCTAACTATACTGTAAAATTTGCCAGAAAATCCAATTCTAAATTCGTTTTTGCTAGTAAACGTTTTAAAAACTCAAAGTTTTATCCTAAAGACCTTTTCACTGAAGAGATGAATTTTTATAAAAAATATTTAAACAATAGTGATTTCAATTATTTGATGGAAAATTTAAATCCAAAAGAAAATTCCTTTTCCTCATATTTTGCAATTTTTCAAAGTAAAGTTGCTATTGCAACTCAATCAACTTTATTACGAGACAAAATTGGGGTTGGAGAAAAAATTCTTTCTTGCAATTTAACTAAGTTTAAATTACATGACTTTCCAATAAATGGTATTTGCAAAATTAATGACTGTAGTTATGAGCAGTTTGAGGAAAGACTTTCTAAAATAATGAATATTTCAACAAAAGAATATTTTGAAAAAATAGATAAAAACAAAAACTATGTAATGGAATTCAAAAATCAATTTGGAGCATTAGAGGAAATTAAAAAGGAATTAATTTAAAGATTTAAAATTTATATTGACTATGAAAAATATACTAATTTTAGGGAGTTATGGTGAATTAGGTTTTTTTGTAACTAATGAAATGTATAAGAGAGGTTATAATTTAATATTTTCCTATAAAAGTAAGAAAAAAAACAAATCTATTAAAAAAGACAATATAAAAAAAAATTTAATATACGGTTTTAAATGTGATTTTACAAATGAGAACAATATTAAAAAATTAATAGATTTTTCCTATAAAAAATTAAAAAATATAGATTATATAATTAACTGCACGGGTATCTTTTATTATGATAATTTGAAGAGAACGAATTATAACGATTTATCTCAAATGTTTAAAATAAATTGCTTTTCAACTATTTTGATAAATAAATATGTTTTGGAAAAAAAAAGTAAAAATAAGAAGATTAAAATTATTACATGTGGGTCTTCTTCTGCCACTATGGGGTCAGCAGGAACAGTTGCTTACTGCGCTTCAAAGCATGCACTTCTAGGAACAATACGATCTTTAAATCAAACCTATACTAGAAATAAAGTATTTAATTACTGTTTGAATTTTGGGACACTTGATAATAAAAAAGGAAAATTAATAAAAAATATTAAAAATCAAAAAGTCATTAATCAGCAAGATATCTTACAAAGTATTTTATATATAATGGAAATAGGTTCTATAGGAGTTCCTGAAGACTTATATTTAAAAAGGTTTAATTAAAAATGGTTAAAAAAAAAGCAATTATAATTGGTGGAAGTAAAGGTCTCGGCGCTGAAATTTCAAAAGAGATTAAAAAGTTGGGAATAAAAACCGTATCTTGCTCTCGTAAAGAAATTGATACTTCTAATTTAAACTCAGTAAATAATTTTGCTAAAAAACATAAATCTACAGATATACTTGTTTTAAATTCTGGCGGACCACCACCTTTAAATTTTGACCAAATTTCTATAAATGATTGGCAAAAATATTTTAATCAACTTTTCTTAAGTTATTTCATTTTGTTACAAAAAATAAAAATTAATAAAAATGGATATGTTTTTTATATTTCTTCAGCTATAATTAAAGAACCTGGTGACGGTATAATTATCTCATCATCCTTGAGACCAGCGATGAGTAGTTTATTAAAATCTATTTCATCAAAGTATTCAAAAAAAAATATCTCCACAATAAATATTGCACCAGGTCCTTTCAAAACAGGTAGAATAAAGGAGCTTGTGAAAGATATAAAAAAAATGGAAAAAGGTCTACCATCAGGAAAAATTGGTGATCCAAAAGAAATTGGCCTTTTTGTTAAATTTATAATTGAAAATCAAATTAAATATATTTCAGGATCTACAGTTTATTTTGATGGAAATCTAAATAAAAGTTATTTATAAGTGCTTTGTCACGACATCAAAAATTTACTGTAGATTAATCAAATTAAATGACCTTATTTGTTGCAGAAATAGGACTTAATCATCTGGGTGATGAAAAACTAGCTTTTAAAATGGTAAAAGATATTTCTAAAACAGGTATTAAAGCAATATCAATGCAAATTTTGCATCACCAAGATTACGATAACACAGAACCTTGGAGAAAAAAACTTGATATTAAGGTTTATAAAAAAATTATAAGTTTTCTTAAAAAAAAAAAAATCCAATTTGGATTGGGAATTCATGATGAAAATGCATTATTTGAATTTAAAAATTTAAAGATAGATTTTTGGAAAATTATTAGTTTTAGATTTTATAATGATAGATTAATTAAGGGTGCTCTTAAAACATCAAAACCTGTATTCATTTCAACAGGCATTTCATCTTTAAATGATATTAGACAATGCGCAAAAAAACACCCAAAAGCAAATTTTTTACACACCACACTGTCTAAAAATATTAGTCCCAATTTAGAGGCAATTGATGTCATGCGAAAAATAAAAAAAAAGATTGGCTACAGTTTACACTCAGAAGTTAATGAATTAATTATTGCGGCACTTGCAAAAAAAGCAGATCCCATTTTTTTTTATGTTAAAAACAATGATAAAAAATTTTACCCTGATGGCAATCATGCTATAAACATTAATTATTTAGGAAAAAAGCTTGAACTGTGGGAATATATATCATACTCAATTGGCTCAGGAGTAAAAAAAAGATTAAAAGTGCCTAGCTGGGTTGTTACAGTGGTAAAATAAAATAGTCAATTATGAAAAATATTAAAAACTATTTTGAACTAAGCTCCAAAAATATTAATAAGCTTTCCAATCACGAAGAAGAAATTTTAAAAGTGTGTGACGCCATTTTAGAATGTAAAAAAAATAAAAATAAGATTTTAGTCGGTGGTAACGGTGGCTCTTGTTCTGATGCAGAACATTTCGTAGGTGAATTACAATGCACTTATAAAGCGCATAATAGAGCACCAATTTCTGCCATTTCTTTAGCAAGTTTACCAGCTGCTATAACAGCCTGGTCAAATGATTTTGGATTTTTAACATATTTTAAGCGTCAAGTTCAAGCTCATGGAAATAAAGGTGATATTTTATTTTTGATTTCTACAGGGGGAGGAAATGAACAAAATGGTGCATCTATGTCTTTAGTTGAAGCAGCAAGAGAAGCGAGAAAAAAAGATATGAAGATTATTTCGTTAATTGGAAAATCAGGAGGTATTTTGAAAGATATATCTGATATTGTAATTTTAGTTGAAAATAATGTTACTTCATTTATTCAAGAGGCTCATATTTCGATACTACATTGCATTTGCGAAGTAATTGACGATCAACTCTTAGAAAAATGATATTAACTAAAACTCCTTATAGAATAGCACTGTCTGGAGGGGGAACAGATTTAGATTTTTATTATAAAAAAAAAAGTGGTTGTCTTTATACTTTAGCCATTGATCAATATGTTTACGTACATTTATCCTTGAGAGTATTGGATGATAATTATTTTATTCAGACTTCCGATGCTTATTTTGTAAAAAATTTAAAAGATATTCGACACAATTTAATAAGAGAAACTTTAAAATATTATAATATAAAGGAAAAAGTACATGTAGGAACTTACTCAACAGTTCCAACCCAAACAGGACTTGGTTCATCCAGCGCAGCTGTAATAGGATTAATTAATTGTATAAAAAAATTTAAAAATCTGAAAATTTCTGAAAAACAAATCATAAAAGACGCCTATAAAATTGAGCGGGAAATTTGTGGTAATCATGGAGGATGGCAAGATCAAACAATAAGTCAGATCGGAGGATTGGTTAAGCTTAATGTAAGTAAAGAAGCGAAGATTTCTTATAAAAAATTAAAAATTACAAATAAGATGAAATCTTTGGTTAGTAATCACTTATTATTAATTTACACAAAACAAAAAAGAGACTCAGCAAAAGTAATTTCAAGTCAAAAAAAAAATAAGAATATCATTTCAATTTATGACTCAATTAAATCTTTAAATACTGATTTAATTAATGCCTTAAAAAAAAAACAAGTCAAAAAACTTGCAGATATATTTAATGTTCATTGGGAATTAAAAAAAAAAATATCTAACATTATTTCAAATAATAATATAAATTCGTTCTATAAAAAATTGATTTTAAAACATAATTGTGAGGGAGGTAAGCTCATAGGTGCAGGTGGTGGAGGTTTTTTTTTAATGGTTGTAAAAAATAAAAGAAAATTTTTAGATAGTTTAAGTAATAGTAAAATTTCATATATAGAACTAAATATAGATTTTAAAGGATCAAGGGTAATAGACACTACAATGAGGAACTTTAAAAAATGAACTTTAAAAAAGAAATAAAACTTTTTGCTGATGGTTTAAATATAAATGAATTTGAGGAAGAGTTTGGAATTGAAATAGATGGATATACTTTTAATCCATCTCTTTTCAAAAAAAATGGTGCTAAAGATTATTTGGAATATTCAAAAAAAATTATTGAAAAATGTAAATCTAAACCAGTTTCTCTTGAAGTCTTTGCTGATCAAGAAAAAGAAATGATAGATCAAGCCATAATATTAGATAGTCTTGGATCTAATGTGTATGTTAAAATACCAATTACTTTTACCAATAAAGAATACACAATAGGAGTTATAAGTAAACTTGTTGAAAAAAATATTAAACTAAATATCACTGCGATATTTACTTTGGATCAAATAAACAAGATTCTACCAATAGTTAACTCAACATCATCTATATTATCAGTTTTTGCCGGCAGAATTTTTGATTGTGGTATTGATGCAAATAAATTGATGAGTGAAATAAGCGTCAAAGTAAAAGAAACCAATTGTGAACTTTTATGGGCAAGTCCAAGAATGCCATATGATTATATTAATGCGATTAAAACTGGATCCGATATTATTACAATGCAAGGCTCTCAAATAAAAAAATTAAAACTTTTTGGAAAAAATGCAGAAGAGTATTCTTTAGAGACTGTTAAACAATTTTATGATGATGCAAAATCATCTGGATATAAAATATAATATTAATAAAAAATGCAATTTTCTGTGAACAATCAAAGCCTGAGGATTTTCTTAATAAAGTTACAAAAAAGATTAGATAAAATTTGTTTAAATTATTTAAAAAAAAAATTAATAATTAAATCAAAAAAGAAAAATAAATATGATGCTGTTACTAATTTAGATATTCAAATAGAAAAATTACTGAGAAAAGAAATAAAAAAAAATTATCCAAAACATAATATTAATGGAGAAGAATTAAAAAATGTAGAAAGAGATTCAAAATTTACATGGTTTATAGATCCTGTTGATGGAACTAAAGCTTTAATATTAGGACTCCCAACATGGAGCAATATGATATGTTTTTTTCAAGAAAAAAACTCTATTTGTAGTTTAATTAATTTTCCTGTTTTGAAAAAATTCTACATTGCTATTAGTGAAAAGACTTTTTTGTTCGAAAATAATAAATTTAGCATAATTAAATCGAGTAAAACTAACAATTTAAAAAAAGCAAAGATAGTTACAAATTCAATTCATACTTTAAAAAATAAAAGATTGATGAATTTTTTTCAAAATTTTCCTGGTCTTTTTAAAATAACGGGGAGCGATTCATATAATTTTTGCCTCATTGCAGAGGGAAAAATAGATATACTTATTGAAGATAAATTAAAGATTGTTGATATTATGCCTATCATTTCGATCATTGAAAATTCTGGTGGCGTAATAACAGATTGGAAAGGTAATAAAAATTTTTATTCAGGCAGAATTGTAGCCGTTAGCAATAAAAAGTTACATCAAAAAGTAATAAAAAAATTAAAAAATTTATGAGCAAAAATTTTATAGCTTTAATAACTGCAAGGGAAGGCTCCAAAGGTATAAAAAATAAAAATTTAAAAAAGATTAATGGCCATCCATTAATAGCTTACTCTATTTTTGCAGCCAAAAAATCAAAGAATATTAAGAAAGTTTATGTGACAACTGATGGAAAAAATATTGCAAAAATTTCAAAAAAATATGGTGCAGATGTTATCATGAGGCCAAAAAATTTAGCTGGTGGCAGAATAATGCCTGACCATGCCCTTGTTCATGCAGTAGATTATTTAGAAAAAAAAAAAGAAATCGCATTTGAAAATATTGTTTTTCTTCAACCAACATCAATTTTAAGAAAAAAAAATGATATTGATAATGCAATAAAAACTTTTAAAAAAGAAAAAGCTGACTCATTATTCACAAGTTCTGATATGCATGTTTTTTTGTGGCAAAAAAAAAATAAAAATTTGGTACCAATAAATTATAATTATAAGAAGAGAAAAAGAAGACAAGAACAACCTTTAGAATATATTGAAAATGGGTCTTTTTATATTACAAACAAGAAAATATTGAAGAAAAACAATAATAGGCTGGGTGGAAAAGTTTCGAGTTATATAATGGGCAATCTTTCTTTATTTGAAATTGATACAAATGAAGATTTTAAAACTGTTTCATTAATCTTTTCTTCTGGTGCAGCCAAAAAAGCAAAAATTATAATTCCAAAGAAAATTTAATTACACAAGTGTACAATATTAACTTTTTAATTTATAAGAGAATCTCAAATGTCAGAATTTTTAAATAAAATTGTTGTTGTTACTGGAGGACATCAAGGGAATGGTTTTTCAATCGTTGAAAATTTTTTAAAAAAAGGATCTAAAGTTTATAGTATTGATAAAAAATTTAAAAAAAATAGAAAAAATAAAAACCTTGTTGAAATAAAAGCTGAAATTAATAACTTCAGATTAGTAAAAAAAATTATTCAAAAAATTGGTCAAAAAGAAAAAAAAATTGATATTCTAGTAAATAATGCGGGTATCTCAGAAAAATTTTCAAATAAAAATTTGTTAAATTATTGGAATAGAACAATATCTATTAATCTTACGGCACCATATTTTTTAAGTTATATTTGCTTGCCATTTCTAAAAAAGGCAAAAAATTCGACAATTGTTAATATTACAAGTCTCAATGGAAAAATTGCCATGTCTAATAACCCGGCTTACAATGCATCAAAAGGAGGTTTGTCAGCATTAAACGCTTGTTTAGCAATGGATTTTTCTGAACACAAAATAAGGGTAAATGCGGTGAGTCCTGGATACATAAAAACTGGTATGACCAATAAATCATATAACAATAAAAAGGCTTTTAAAAAAAGATTGGATAGAATGATGATCAAAAACTATGGTACACCTCAAGATATTGCAAATGCTGTTTTGTATTTATCATCCAATAAATCAAAATATATTAATGCTACCGAAATAGTTGTAGATGGTGGCTTGTTAAAGAAAGGCATATAATGGAAATAAATATAAAAACTAAAAATAGAATTATAAATAACACCTCACCAACATATATAATTGCCGAGATAGGAATTAATCATAATGGGCGATATGATTTAGCAGAAAAACTGATCATCGAGTCTGCCAAAGCCGGTGTTGATGCTGTAAAATTTCAAAAAAGAGATGCAACGTCAATAATGATTAAAAAAAATATTAACTCAAATCCCAAAGGATATTTAAGTAAGAATGAAAATGATATTTCAACTGATCAGCCAGAGTATGGGAGTTGGTCCTACCCAGATACAAGATTAGAACTTTCTGAGGAAGACTATGCTAAATTAAAAGATGTTGCTGAAAATTTGAATGTTGATTTTTTTGCCAGTCCTTGGGACCAAAAAAGCTTAGAGTTTTTGATTAAATTAGGAATTTCAATAGTTAAAATTCCAAGTGTTGAAATAACAAATTATGATTATTTAGAAAAATTCTCAAAAATTGATATACCCATAATACTCAGTACTGGGACTGCCAATGAAGAAGAAGTTGATAAAGCACTTAATCTTCTGTCAAAAAATAATAATAAGATTATTCTTCTGCAGTGCACTTCAGCTTACCCGAGTAAGTTTGAAGAAATAGATTTAAATGTAATTCAAACTTACAAAGAAAAATATAAGTGTCTAGTTGGTTTTTCAGGACATGAGCCCGGCATAAATGTAGCAGTTGGAGCAGTAGCCCTTGGTGCCAAGGTAGTTGAAAAGCATGTTACATTAAATAAAAGTATGAATGGAACAGATCATTTGGCTTCAATTGATATGATAGAATTAAAAGAAATGGTTGATGGTATAAGACAAATCGAAAAAGCCTTAGGTTCAAAAAAAAAGAAAAAATACAAAAGTGAAGAAGTTTTAGTTTCAATTTTAGGAAAATCTTTAGCAACAAAATATCCTTTAAAAGCGGGCTCAGTTTTAAAAAAGGAAGATCTTATTACTAAAGGACCTCCATCAGGCATAAGTTCACAAGATTTTTACAATGTGATAGGTAAAAAGCTACTAAAAGATAAGAACGGGGATGAAATTTTGTTTCCTGATGAATTGGAGTAAATAGTCTTGAACAAAAAATTAAACTTACCTGCTTGTTTAATTATGGCGGGAGGCAGAGGTTTAAGGTTAGGTTCAATTACTAAAAGTACACCAAAACCTTTAATCAAAATCAATAACAAACCATATTTAGAGTATTTATTAAAATTTTTAATTAAGAGTGGTTTTAAGAAATTTTATTTTTCATTATCATATAAAAATAATAAAATACAAGAATTCTTAAAATTATTTTTTTTCAAAAAAAATTTAAGCTATAAAATTTTAATTGATAAAAAAAGATCAGGTACTTTTTCTGCTTGTTATGATCATGTCTCAAAATTAGATAAAGTCTTTTTTTATACAAATGCCGATGAAATATCAAAATTAAATCTAAAAAAAATTTTTTTAAATTTTAGATTGTCCAAAGCAAAGGTCATGTGTGGACTATTAGAGTCTAAAAATGGAAAATTTTCTATAGATAAGAAAGAATTAATAATTAAACTTAGTTCAAAAAAAAACAAAAAAGCATATATTGATTGTGGTTTCAAATTTATTAATAAAGAAATTTTTAAGCAAGTAAAAAAAAAATATATAAAAATTGAGGATTTTATTTATGGAGATTATCTGAAAAAAAATAGAGTTAATTATTTTTTAGTCAAAAAAAAACCATATAGAATCGATACTGCTTTAGACATTAGAAGAACGAAAAATGAACTATTCAAAACTAAATAAAGAATTGATAATTATAACAGGTGCTGGACAAGGTATTGGTAGGCAAATTGCAAAAAATTTAGATAGTAGATATGATTTATTGCTTATCTCGAAAACGTTAAATTGTAAAAAAACTGCAAAAGAAATAAAAGCAACTTCATTTAAAAATAAAAATCGAATAGTTGAATATCAAAAAATTAATTTTGAAAAAAAAATAAATCTAATTCCTATCGCAAAAAAAATTAAATTTAAAAGATTTAAAAAGATTCACCTGATTTTATGTGCAGGTATGGTCGATCCAGATAAAGAGAGTTACAAGAATATTAATGATTGGAATAAAGTTTTTAATGTTAATTTAAATTCAAATATTTTTTTAATAAATTATTTCTCAAAATTTTTTAATGATAAAAAAAAACAAAATAAGATAATAGTTTTTTCAGGTGGAGGTGCAGCTTCATCTTTTAAAAAATTTCCAATATACTCAGCAAGTAAAACTGCTTTAGTAAGAGCTGTAGAGAATTTTTCTCTTATATTTTCTAAAAAAAATATCTCTATTTTTGCTATTGCTCCTGGAGCTGTAAAAACTAAAATGTTAAAAAAAGTAGAAAAAATCTCTAAAGTTGGTACCAGGTCACAAATGATTGATGTGATTAATTTTGTAAATAATTGTTTCAAAATTAATACAAAAATTTTTAATGGAAAGTTAATTCATATTAGAGATGATATTGAGAAAATTAAAAAAATTAAAAATATCAATTATTTAAAACTTAGAAGAGACCAATGAATATTTTTTTTATAGGCATGGGATATATGGGGGCTGAGAGATTAAAAGCTGCCATAAATTTAAAAAAAAGAAATAAATTAAATATACTTGGTTTTTATGACCCAAATGTTCAAAAGATTAAGATTAATGGCTTATTTTTTCATTCAAAAAAAAATTTAAATCCAAGTTTTTTTAAAAACCAGAAAATTGATCTTTGTGTGATCAGTGTTCCCCATAATTTGACATTAAAATATACTAAAGTTTGTTTAGAAAATTCAAAGAAAATAAATCTTTTAGTAGAAAAACCTTTAGGAATAAATTTTTCTGAAACAAAAAAAATAATAAACTTTAAAACAAAAAACCAGAAAATTTTTGTTGGTTTAAATTATAGATATTTTGACGGCATTTCTCAGATGTTAAAAGATATTAGATTTAAAAAATTTGGAAAAATAAATTCTCTCACTATTAATTTTGGTCACGGCCATAACCCAAAAATGAAAAAAAGTTGGAAATTAAGTAAAAAATATGCAGGAGGTGGTGTTATTACTGACCCTGGAATTCATGTTTTAAATTTACTGCAACTTTTTTGTACCAAAATTAAAATTGAGTACATCAAAAAATTGAGAAAAAATTTTTGGAAGACAGGAATAGAAGAAGAAATTTTAGCTATATTATCTTCAAAAGAAATCCCAATTATAAATATTTCTATCTCAATACTAAGATGGAGAAGCACTTTCGACATAAGTGGAAATGGTATCAAGGGCTACTGGAGAATTAAAGGAAGAGATAGAAGTTATGGAGAACAGGAATATTATACAGGAATAAGATGGGGTTGGCTTAGTGGAAAAAATCAAAAAGATACTGAAAAAAAATTGATTCAAAAAAAAAATAAAAATGTATTTCAAGATGAACTTAGCTCAATTATCGACTCTTTAAATAATAAAAAAGTAAAAATAATGCCTTGTTCAGATAAAGAAGCTTTGAAAACAATGTCGTTAATAAAAAGCTTATATGAACACTAAAAGAATACTAATAATATCTCCACTACCATTAAGACCAGTAAAATCTGGCATGCAAAATACCATTTATCTTTTGAGTAAATTCTTGAGAGAAAAAAAACATAAAGTTATTTTTTATAATATTAAAACAAACAATAAAATTGATCCTATTCTTAATCTAAAAAAAAAAGAATTAATTAAAATTGAAATTAAAAAAAAAATTAACTTAAAAAAAATTGATTTAATTTTTGTAAATACAACGAAAATTCTGTTTCAATATAAATCAATTCTTCTTTCAAAACATAGAGATTTTAAGACAATTTTAGTTTGTCATGATCTATATTATTTTAGAAAAAAGTATTTTGATCAAATTAATATAAAAGACAAAACAGAATTTAAATTTTCGAATGAAATAAATATTCTTAAGAAAACTGATTATATAATTGATTTTTCAAAAAAAGAGCATGAATATCTTCTAAAAAAAAAAATACAAAAAAAAAAACTAATCAAAACTAATACACCAACTATATGTTTTAAAAAAGTCGATATATTAGATAAAAAAAAATATGATATGCTTTATATTGCAAGTGATTGGTTTCAAAATCATTTAAGCTTAAATAATTTTTTAGACGAAGTTAATAATAAAAAAATAAGATTTGAATACTTAGTTTTAGGAGATTTATCCTTAAAATCCAAATCGAGTGTTAATGTTAAACCCTATGCAGTTGGTATGTTTAAGAAATGTAAAATTGGCATAGCCATGATGAAAAATTCTACTGGAAGAAAAACAAAAATATTTGAAATGATGTCAGCAGGGTTACCAGTATTCACAAATATTAATCTTAAGGAATTTGGTTTAAGAAATAATTATCATTATAAATATTTTGATAAAAAGAAACAATTAGTACATCAATTAAAACTATTTCTATTAAATATAAACTTAAGAAAAAAAATTTCAAATAATGCCTTTAAATGGTCAAAAAAAAATACTTTTTACCAAAAAGCATTTATAAAATTGAATAAAAAAATTTTAAGATAAAGTCAAAGAGCCAATATGCATAAATTAATTAATTTATTTGATTACAATCAAAAGATTAAATTTATATATTTAATCTTTTTCATGCTGATCGCATCTTTTCTGGAATTGCTAGGATTGGGTATGGTGGTATTAATTTTAAACTCATTTTTAGGTTTAAATGATGAACATTTTCAAATAATAAATAATTTTTTAGGATTTTTTATTAAAAGTGAAATTACTTTTGAATTAATTCTTTTTTTTATATTAATTCTTTTTAGCATAAAACTTTTAATTTTGATTTTTGTTTCGTGGGTTGAGACAGATTTTTTAGCAGAGTTTAGAGAAAAAATTTCAAATAAACTATATCATAATTTTCTTAATAGAGATGTTCTTAATATTTTAAAAAAAAATAGTGCTGAGTATTTAAGAAATTTTACCGAGGAAATTACTACGAGTACTTTATTTATTTATAGTTGTTTAAGAATAATATTAGACTCAATATTATTATTAACTTTTTTATTATTTTTGATGTATTTTAATCCAATAATAACTGCAATTGTTTTTTTAATCTTTTCTTCCATAGGAATTATTTATTATATTTTAATAAAAAATAAATTAGCGAGCTGGGCAATTACTAGCCTAGATAATAAAACGAAAAGAATTCAATTCATTTCTGAAAGTTTCTCAGCTATTAAATCAATCAAAATTTTATCGAAAGAATATTTTTTTTTAGATAGATTTAAAAAACAGAATTTTTCACTAAGTAGAATTCAATTTAAAGTAAACTTTCTAAAATCAATTCCTAGGCATATTTTAGAATATATATTGATACTCAGCATATTATTATTATTTTTTTATTTAATAAAAAATCAATATTCAAATGAGAGCATAATTCAATTGATATCTATTTATACTCTTTCAGCGTTTAGAGTAGTTCCATTACTAAATAGATTATTAGGATATATGCAACACCTAAAGCATACTTATCCAAGCATAGGTAAACTTATTAATGAAAATGAGCAAAAAATAAGAATTAAAAAGAAAAAAACTTATAAGTTAAAAATAAATAAAAATATTAAACTTTTTGTTAAAAATTTTTCATTAGATAACAATAAAAATTTATTACTCAAAAAAATAGACATAGATATCCCAAAAAGTTCACAGATAGGGATTATTGGACAAAGTGGAAGTGGAAAAAGCACAATAATCGATATTTTGTGTGGTTTTAAAAAAAATAAATTTTCAAGTCTTAAGGTAGATGGCAAGGAAATAAATAATTTAGAAAAACTTGATAGCTGGCAAAAATCTATTGGCTATATCCCACAAAATATAATTATCTTAAATCAATCCTTAAGAGAAAATATCTTGTTTGGTTCAGATCGAAAGATTTTTAATGATAAAATTTTACAAGATATTATCAGAAAAGTAGATCTAAATAATTTTGTTAAAAAAACAAATGGAGGTTTGTCTCAAGTTTTGCACCAGGATGGACAAAATATATCAGGCGGTGAAAAACAAAGAATTGGAATTGCTAGAGCTTTACTTAATAATCCAGAATTGATTATACTCGATGAAGCGACAAGTGGATTAGATTATGAGACCGAAAATAATGTGTTGAATACTATCAAAAGACTAGAAAAAACAACAATAATAGTTTCCCATAGGTTAAATGCATTAAAAAATTGTGATAAAATTTATACGATTAAAGAAAAAAAAATTTTTTTGTTAAAAAAAAATAATTTAAAAAAATATTTTGAAAAATAAAATTAAAATTTTAATACCTGGTGGTACAGGTTTTATAGGTTATCATTTAGTTATTTACTTAGTTAAGAAAGGTTGGATAGTTCATTCAATTTCAAAGTTTAAACCTCCAAAAAAAAGAAAAGTTAAAGGTGTAAAATATATCTGTTGTGACGTAAGAGATAAAAAAAAATTAAAATCTAAATTAGATAATTATTATGATTATATAGTAAATTTATCTGGTTATGTTGATCATTCAAATAATCAAACAATAAGAAAAATTCATTTTGATGGTTGTAAGAACTTAGTATTTAATTTTTTGAATAATAAACCTAAAAAATTTATTCAAATTGGCTCAAGTATAGAGTATGGAAAACAAAAATCACCCCAAAAGGAGTTATTAAATAATACTAATACGTATTCAGTTTATGGAAATGCGAAATTATCTTGTACTCTTTTTTTATTATCTATGTTTAAAAAAAAAAATTTTCTATCGACTATAATTAGGCTTTATTTGGTGTATGGTCCCAATCAAGACAATAATAGAGTAATACCTTTTGTAATAAATAATTCATTAGAAGAAAAAAAATTTAATTGTTCTCCAGGGAATCAATTACGAGATTTTATATATATAGATGATGTGGTTGAAGCTATTTTTAAAACTTTAAAATCAAAAAAAACTTCTGGAGAAATAATTAACATAGGTTCTGGAAAGCCAAAAAAAATTAAAGATTTGATTAAGACAATTGTAAAATACATTGGAAAAGGTAAACCTATTTTTAGTAAGATAAAGTTTAGAAGCGATGAATTAACAGTACTTTACCCAAATATTTCTAAGGCAAAAAAAATTTTAAAATGGAAGCCTAAAATTGACTTAAAAAAAGGCATAAAAAAAACAATTAAATTTTATTCAATAGACAAAAATGAAAAAATTATACTTAATAAGTAACGATAAGATTTGGTGTACAAA
>Ga0209631_10000823_pt1 | contig 41538 bp, 21 predicted proteins | sample COG_08_FD_184752 | JGI IMG/M metagenome (GOLD analysis project Ga0209631, IMG submission 184752) | Pelagic Microbial community sample from North Sea - COGITO 998_met_08 (SPAdes) (version 2) | ecosystem: Environmental > Aquatic > Marine > Neritic zone/Coastal water | place: Helgoland, sampling... | reverse complement strand
CGCGTCCGGCCGCCTTGGAGATCGTTAAGCCTTCGTTGGTCCGCGTGGAGGTGCGTGACGGATCCGCCGAACGGTCCGTTGTTCCGCGTGGTTCTCTCCTGGACAAACCCGTCGGCGATGATCTTGATGAGGAGGTTCTCGAACAGCGGCTTGGTGATCTTCATCTTCTTCCCGACGCCGTACCCCGGCAGCCGGTCGTACCCGTTGTTAAGGATATCCTTCGCCTTGGACCCGCTGAACGCGCCCCAGACGCCAGTCTTCGTCCCGCCTGAGTAACCCATGCCGTGGATGACCTGGCAGACGGCCAACGCGGGTGCCGTCATGTCCTTGTCCTCGAACATCGCGCCGCTCTGCCGGTCCTGGCAGTTGTCGCACATCCCCTTGCACTTCGCCGCGTCGAACCGCTCGTCGAAGTGACCGAGAAGCAAGGTACGGCGGCACGTCGTCTGGTTGGTGCAGTACGCCTCGAGGTACGCCATGGCTTCGAGGTTGGACCGCAGAATCTCAGGCGGGGCTCTAGTTTCCTTCGCCGAGTCTTGCAGCAACGCCCGCATCTTCACCGCGTCGCCGGCTTGGTAAAAGAGGGTACAGTAGCTCTTGCCGCCGTCGCGACCCGCGCGGCCGCTCTCCTGGTGGTACCCCTCGAGTGACTTTGGGATGGAGTGGTGAAAGACGAACCGGACGTCGGGTTTGTTGATGCCCATGCCGAAGGCGACGGTGGCGCAGATGATTGGAACCCTGCCGTCGCTCCACATTCGCTGGTGGAGCTCGCGCTTGGGAACGCCTGTTTTCCGATCATTCTCCTTCATGCCGGCGTGGTAGGCCAGCGCGAGCAGACCTTTCGGCCACCTGGCGTCTTTCCCCCGCACGCACGTCAGCGCCTCGGCCATCTTCTCGCAGTCCTTCTGGCTGAAGCAGTACACGATGCCGCACTGAACCTTCCCGTTGCGGTGGTTCGTGAACTTTTCGTATATCAACGCCTTCATGTCCTTGACGATGTCCTTGCTCTTGGGCTTGACCTCGTACACGATGTTGGTGCGGTTGAAGGTTTGGAAGAATCGTGTGCACTTTTGTAAGCCGAGCTGCCGGACGCAGTCGTCCTGCACTCGTTTCGTCGCCGTCGCGGTGAGACCCACGAGGGGCACGTCCCGGAATTTGTTCTTCAGGATCCGGAGCGCCTGGTAATCCTTGCGGAAATCGTGCCCCCAACTACTGATGCAGTGCACTTCGTCCACCACGATGCGCGAGAGCTCGCCTCTGCCGTGCATCTGCTCGAGGAGGTTCATGAGCTTGTTGCTCTTGGCGATCTTCTCCGGCGTCAGGTACAGCAGCTTGAGCTCGTTGTTCCGAAGTTGGGCGTAGGTTTGGTTTTGAACCGCGGCTCCCTCCTTCTCCATGCTGCCGAGCACGCCGGCGGGGATTCCCATCTCGCCGAGGTGGTGAAGCTGGTCCTGGATGAGGGACACCAGCGGCGAGATCACGATCGTCACCCCGGGCGACAGCACCGCGGGGAGCTGGTAACACAAACTCTTCCCGCCGCCCGTGGGCATCAGCACGAGGCTGTCCTCGCACGACATCGTGCAGTTGATCGTCGCGAGCTGCATGCCGCGGAAGTTCTGCGCGTTGAACGTGTTCCTCAGCACCTGTCTCGCGCGGCTCGACCACTCGAAGTCGTCCCTCATCCACCGCTTGATCTGGTGGTCCACGAACTGGCAGTCCTCGGGGATGGCGATGCTAGCCGCCCGGTCCCCGGGCGCGGGTCCAAAGTCCCCGCCGTTGTTGTCCCAGTTTTCGTTCCCGTTGCCGGGCCCGGGCCCGCCGAAATCCCCACCCTGGAACGCCCCTCCGTTACCGCCGTTGAAATCACCGCCCCCGTACCCGCCCGTCTCGTGTCCGCCTCCGCCGTAAGACGCCGTGGCATCACCCGGTCCCGGCGGCATCGTGCCCGTCTGATACGACTCCTGACCGCTCGGATACTGCGGTTGGTTGTATTGTTGTTGCTGCTGCGGAGGTTGACTGTATTGCTGCTGCGGAGGTTGATTGTACTGCTGCTGCTGCTGCTGCTGCGGAGGTTGACTGTATTGCTGCTGCGGTTGCTGATTGTATTGCGGCGTCTGGAACTGCGAAGCCGCGGGTGGGTTACCCTGCCGTTGATACGTCGGCGCCCCGTATGACGCCGGCCTCGACGCCGGCGGCGGCATCGACCCGCCCGTCCCGGACCCGCCCGATCCCCCCGACCCCCCCGCTGATCGTCCCAGCTCCATCGCCGCTCGAATCGCGCCGTGCTGCATCTCGCGGCCCTCCCTCAGCTTCCGCTCCGTCTCTTTATACTCCTTACCCGTCATGTTCTCAAGCGCGTCGTCCTCGCCGAGCTGGTAGTCGTACATGTCGACCAACTCCTTGAGCGCGTCCATGTGGTCCATCAGCCGCGCGCAGTGACGCATCGCGCAGCCGTGCTCGCACCGCCAGTCGAGGCCGGAGCCGTCCAGCGCGGGCGCCTTAGCCGGGCCCGTTCGCGCACTCGCATTCGCATTCGCGTTCGGCGGGATGGACTGCGGTGTCGGCGTGAATGCAGGTGCCGCCGTGGACGCCGGCGGTGCGTTCGTCCTTCGCTGCTGCTGTACCACGGCGTCGACGTCGATGGCGGCCATCGCGAGGTCGTCGTCTTCGAAGATCTCGATGACGGGCGAGGAAGGCGCGGCGTCACCGCGTCCGATGACCGGCGGCGTGGGCCTGGGCGCCGCCGCGCCGACGTTGGTCCTATCCCGCATCGCCGCCCTGTTCGTGTTCTTGGTCGGCATCGGCGGGAACGGGTTGGGGTTATTACCCCCACCGGGAGGCGCGGTCCCTGACGTCGACGGCACGGGAGGGGGTGCATACGTTTTCACCTCGGCACCCGATCCCTGCGTCGTCGCGCCGACCCCGACCGGCGGCGCGTTGACCCGAACGTAGGGCTTGCGAAGGAACTCGTCGAGACCGCGGAGCACGACGCGATCGGAGGATGCCGCCGGGGTGAACACCGGCGTCCCCTCGGGCGGTCGTCGCGCCACCATTGGATCCCTCGACGCGCTGTAGACGAAATCGCTCATGTCGCCTCCGTCTAGACTACCCCCGTGGCACTATCCACACCGTACGACTATCCGACCCGGGCGCGGCCTCTTCTCTCCGATGCCTGCCTCGGCCGCCTCCTCGCGCCGCTTCGCCTTCCGCTTCAGCCGGAACCCCCCGGGTCCGCGCGGGTTTGAGTGAGATGGCACAGCTGTGAGTTTGGCACCCTTGAGTTTGAACGTGCAAGTGAGGTGGGCGAGTATTTTTTGTCCGACCATTTTGCAACCGACCCTTCTCGGCGAGAGAGGCGCCTTCCAACCCCCGCCTCCACGCCAGAAGCAGGCGCGCGAGTTGCATCCGCGGCGCAAAACGCACTCCACGGAAGGGAGTCGCGAGCTCAGGGTAACCCCAACCCGCGCGTGAACACACCACCCGCGTGTCCATCAACCGAGGCTCGAGGCCGCGGAACGATCAACTTTTAGGGATTGGAGACGAAGGACGGACGAGAACGATGGGTGACGCGCTGTTCCCCGTGTACAACAACTTCTTCATCGGCAACTACCAGGTCTGCATCAACGAGGCGTACGAGCTGTCCCACCTGAGCGGCAGCGACGCCACGGAGCGCGACTGCTACCTCTACCGCTCGCACATAGCCCTCGGCTCCTGCCAGCTGGTCATCGACGAGATCCAGGACGATGCAGCCACCGCGCTGCTGGCGGTGAGGTGCCTGGCCGTCTACAAGTCCCGCGAGCTCGAGCGCGAGCAGTGCGTGGCGACCGTCACCGAGTGGCTCGCGGACGACATCGTCAAGGCGAACGCCACCGTGCAGCTCGTCGCCGCGCTCATCCTCGCCGACGAGGGCAACACGGTGGAGGCGCTCAAGTGCTGCCACACCGGCTTGTCGCTGGAGCTGATGGGCCTCATGTGCCACCTGCTGGTGAAGATGGACAGGCCGGAGCTCGCGGAGAAGCACCTGAAGGTGATGCAGGGCGCGGACGACGACGCTACCCTCACCCAGCTCGCCACCGCGTGGGTCAACCTCGCGAGCGGCGGCGGTAAGATCCAGGACGCCTTCTACGTCTACCAGGAGCTCGGCGATAAGTACTCGTGGACGTCGAAGCTCCACAACGGCAGCGCGGTGTGCCAGATGGCGATGGGACGGTACGACGACGCCGAGAAGGACCTGGTGGAGGCGCTTCAGCGGGACAGCAAGGATCCGGATACGCTCCAGAACCTGGCGGTTTGTTCGCTTCACCTCGGCAAGCCGGTGACGAGGTTCGTGAACCAGCTCAAGACGCTGACGCCGAAGCCCGCGTGCATCGCCACGATCGAGGCGCTGGAGCAGAGCTTCGATCAGGCGGCGGCGCAGCACGCGGCGTGATGAGTTGATGAGTTTCTGTGTAAAGGGTTAGTACCTGTAATAAACGACCAATCGATGCGTCAACTCGGCTTGAACTGTTGAAGTAAAAAGCTTTCGCCCCCCGCCCATCACTCGCAACCCCCACAAAACAGGTTGGGGCACCATGGGTTGGAATCAGAACACGGAGGAGGGCGCCTCCTTCACGTTCGTGAAGAAGGAGGACGGGGCCGATGCGAGCAACATGGCGTCCAAGTTCGCCAAGGGTGCCATGCGCTCGGAGATCTCGTTAGCCGACGGACAACTCGCCGCGGACTTTGAGAGCGTCATCAAGGGCGAGGCCATCTACCTGCCGGAGTTCCACTGCGGCAAGACCGACTTCGCACTGCTCGCGGGGCTCGCCAAGGACATGGAGACGCACGAGCTCGCGTCCGAGGGCGGCGGCATGGTCAACTGGTCCAAGCACCTCAAGCACGAGAACCCCGAGTTTTCCCAAACCTTCGCGCGCATCGTCCACGCCATGTCCGAGTACTTCGACGTCGAGGTCTACGCCACCCGCCTCAACTTCTACCGCGACGGCACGGACTGGAAACCGTTCCACCACGACTCACACGCGTTCGGCGGCAGGGAGAAAAGGGAGGACTTCACCATGGGCGCGTCCTTCGGCGGCGAACGCGAGCTCACGTTCCTGCACGAACCGTCCGGTACGCAGTTTTCGTTTCCGCAACGCAACGGAGACGTCTTCGCGTTCACCACGCAGGTGAACAAGCGGTTCAAGCACGGCGTACCGAAGCTGACGCGAGGGATCGGCGGCCCGAGGTTCAGCATCATCGCGTGGGGGCGAAGGCGGGAGCTCAACTCACGGAACGGGGGAGCGGCGTCGAGCGGCGGCGGCGGGGGCCAAGAGCTCAAGCTACCGACGCCGAAGGAGGCGGGTGGGTATTCGGCGATGACCGGGGCGGGCGGCGGCGGCGCGTCCGTTTCGTTCGCGTCCGGTCACGCGGCGGCGGGCGGGACGGGTGGAGAGAAGCCCAACGAGCTCGTCATGGGCAGCGGCGAGTGCTCCGAGCTGATCAGGAGGTTCATCCGAGAGGAGGATGGACGGAGTCGAGCGAGGCGAGGCGTCGGGGGAGGAAGGGGCGGGTCCGGAAGCGCTTCTGGAAGAGCTTCTGGATCGACAAAGTCCGCCGCGATCCTACCCCCGCCCGCCAAAGCGCCGGTGACGCCCACGGTGATGAAGATGAGGGAGACGCGGGGCAGCGCGCCGGGGGCGGCGGCGCTTCGATCGAGTCTCGGGGACGAGAGGTACACGGAGTTGAAAGATTTCGCCCGGCGGTATCAACGGGGCGAGGTGGACGCGGACGCGTTCTACGAGCACGCCAAGTATCTGTGCGACGGGGACGCGGGGAAGGTGATGGCGCTCGTGGCGCACCTTCCAAACGACGAGACACGGCGCGCGGAGTTACTCGCGGCTCACGCTGCGCGACTGGCGATGTGAGAGTGCTCTTAGGTTTTTATCAGAAACGACTGTAAACGGCGTTTGTTTCACCGCGACTTAGCCGGACGTAGGGAAGTTCTTCCCTCTTACAGTCCCGCGTTTGCTTCAGTCGGACCCGTCCATGAGGGAGACCCAGCGGTTACCGGAGGTGGCGACGAGCATGATCTGGAGCTCGGCGCCCTTCTCGGCGATGCACCAGGTGCACTCGTCGGCGTGGACGGACCCTTCGAGCTTCCCGTCGATGATGGAGTCGCCGTGCACTTCAACCTTGAGCGTCTTGACGCCGAAGTTAACCTTGAGGTCCTTCTTGGTGGTGGGCTTGGCGAGGGCGATGCGCACGAGGATCTCGTCGTCGTTCATCTCCCACTTCCACTTGGTGTCGCCCTGGCCGCCGTCGACCTCGTCCATGGGCTGCTTGGGGCCGCCGCCGCCGCCGCCCATCATGCCTTCCATGCCGCCCATGCCGCCCATGCCGCCGCCCATGCCGCCGCCCATGCCGCCCATCATGGAGGCGAAATCCATGCCGCCCATGCCGCCGGCGTCGTCGCCGCCCATGCCGGGCATGCCGCCCATGCCGGGCATACCGCCCATGCCGGGCATGCCGCCGCCCTTCATGCCCTTCTGTCGGATCAGATCGAGATCGGGATCGGGGAAAAGACGTCAGCGATATTTTCTTTCGTGGTTCGGGCGGCGGCTGGATGAGTGCGCGATGGATGGGTGCGGTACGGTGGATTCGGGGATGGATTTCGATGAACACGCACCATCATCTCCTCGAGCTGGCTCATGTCCATGCCGGAGAGGTCACCGCCGAGGCCGGCGTCGTCCTTGGAGTCCTGTCGGGGTGGATCGGGTGGAGGTTGAAGAGGTGAGCGACGATCGGGGGGGTGATCGCGAGCTCAGATTGTTTCTGAGATCTTCCATGGGTGCGCGACGGACGTTGGGACGCACCGTGGGGGAGTCCGCGGTGGAGGTATCCTCCTCGAGATCGGGGAGGGTGTCGTCGAGCTCTTCAATCTTGGGTCCCATCTTGGCGTGTTCTGTGCCTTCGTTAAGTGGCAAGGGCGGTGCAATCGTGGCGGCCAAGAAATATCGGCCGGCGCGATCAAACTCCTCACAGCAGGCACACGTGCGTTCAAAAAACTGAAATCCGAGTCAACACGTTTTGACTCATCAACCGAGAAGGGCGCTCGAAGACTCTGGGTTGGTACCCACAGCGCATCGGCGCGCGCCTCCCACCCTCTCTCGAGAGTCCCGGGAGCGCGTGACAGTCGTCGGACTTCGCCGGGGGCGCCCGTCGGCGCATCGCACGGGGGCTCGGTCCGTTTAATAAAGTTTATTGTTAGTCGAAGCGCTCGGGGCAAAACATGGACTTCTTCTTCGATATGCTCCGCGTGGAGAAGGCCACGAAGGCGAAGCCCAAGCCCAAGCCCAAGTCTTCGTCGATGCCCCGGTCCACCAGTACCTCTGGCTCGGCGCCGACGAGGTCGACTTCGGCGCCGGCGTCGCCCACGTCGACGACGGCGCCACCGTCCAACCTCCGTCCCGACCTTCCTCCCCGAAAACCGATTGGCGAAAAGTTCAAAGAGACGGCCAGAGCGGCCGGGGAGTCGCTGAAGCGGGCGAAGCGTAAAGCCGCGGACGGCTCCAAGCGCGCGTGCGCGCCCATCGCGGCCAGCGCCAAGAGCGTCTTCCGCGTGGGCACGCGCAAGCTCGGCGGGGACGACCCAAACTCCAAAGCCAGACGCGCGTGGACCTGGACGCTCGGTCGGCAGCTGAGAATATGGCGAGTCATCCACGCGCTGGCGTGCCTCACCGCGGGGGTGTCCCGCGTCAACGCGCCGGCGGCGGTCTACCTCTTCCTGTTCACCGCGCAGTGCGCGCTGGCCCCCGCGGGGGGGCTATACCAGGGCACGGCGCGCAAGGAGATCCTCGACCGGACGCAACGACTCCACGCGTGGTTTCAACAGAGGCGGCTCCTCTGGCTGACGGTGACGGCGTCGAGCGCGTGCCTCGGCGCGCAACTCGCGCTGCACATCGCCCTAGGCGCCACGGGCACTTCACTCGTATACGCCGAGACCGGGGTGTGGCGCGCCGTGGGAATTCACAGGTTCCAGGACGGCGATGACCTCGCGGCGGCCATCGTCCCGGACCTGATATTACTGATCGTCTCGTCCTTCATACTCGCGGTGGTGAGGACCACGTGCGCGCGCGCCATGACCAACAGGTTCAAGCACGCGGTGACGCAAGTCATCACGATGCAACGCAGGCTTCGACGAGCGGGCGAGCCGTGGCGGGTCGACGCGGGGTTCGACGGTAACAGCTTAACGGAAGCAGCGCTCGCGTCGCTTCAAAGCTCGAGACGGGAAAGTTCAAAGGACCAATCATCATACGAAGGCGCCGGGCCCGGGGCGAACGTGGATCACCGCGTTCAACCCGCGGATGAGCGCTACGAGCCGTACGTCGAGGTCATCCCGGCGACGCGCACGAGCAGCCGCGCCGCCGCGCTGTGGCGCGCCGTCGGGTCCGTCGCCGCCGCAGCCGCGGGGGCGTGGCACCCGAGCTTGCTCAACTGCGCGGTGTTTTTGGTCGCGGTACGTTTCTTTTTTAACATATTTTCGTATGGGCAATCAGACTGACGGATCCCGGTTTTGTTCAACTCTTATACAGGTGGCGCACTTTGCTTCGCACGCCGCGGATCGACGGGTTCCGAAGTTTGTTGACCAGATGGGCAGCGTGCGTTCCATGCGCGGGTGGGTGGCGACCGCGACACTGGTCCCGTACATAGCCTCCGTCGTCGAGGTTGCCTTTGGTGGCGTCGGGGGCGCGGCGAGTGACTTTGGTCTCGTCGGCGGCGGCGAGCTTCGCCGCGACGGGAGCGACTGGACCTGGCTCTGCCACTCCGTCGGGCTCTGGCCGATGGCGAACTCGAAAGGGCGGTGGTGCGGGTGCATGGACCCGGACCAGGGGTTCGCGTGGGCGTGGGCGATCATCGCGTTGGCGCTCTTCGGGATGGGCGGGGACGGTCCTTGTCGGCCGGGGCTGTCGGACAAGGACGGCGGCGAATCGCCCAAGGAGTCCAAAAAGCCAAAGAGTGGAAAGTTCTGGCGATACTTCTCGTGGAGCGCGTGGGTCGAGAGCGCGTTGAGCCGACCTTCGTCCAAGGCCACGAAAGGTAAGAGCGGTAAGGAGTCCGCGGGCGAGGGGTCGATGCCCGCCGCGCCCTCCGAGATCCAGCCCGCGGTGGATGATCGCGACGAACGCGTCTCCGGCTCGACGAAGATGACCGGACAGAAGAATCTTCCCGGGGGATCTCACGACGTGCGCGTCGGTTTGCTTCAAAAGTTACGATCGGAAGAAGAGATGGTCCGGACGGGCGGTAACAGCTCCACCGCGGACTTGCAGCGGCTGCTCCGGGACGCCGAGACGAGGGGTTCCGCCTCGGGCGTCTGGGTCTCGCGCGGCGAGGCGGAGAGCAAGCCCAAGGATGACGAGTCCGACATTCGGATCATCGCGCGATCCATCAACTACGCCTTTGTCACCACGTTCACCAAGGTGGCGTCCCTCGCCAGGCGCAAGTCACTGAATAAGTCGCCGAGCAACCCTGGCGGCGCGACGGGGCCGACGTACCAACCCGAGGAGCTCCTAGCCACGTCCAGCGGCGGCGGCGGCGACGAGAAAAAGAAAAAAGTTTCAGTCAAGGGGACGCGGGCCATCGGCGCGAGCACCAAGAAGGTGAAAACGGCGGTGGTCAACACCGCGAACGCGTTCTGGAGTCGCAGCGGCGAGGCCATCGGGGCCGCGGTAGGGACGCTGTACCGCCGAGCGGACGGACCCCTCGGCGGCGGCGTGCTCCCGCTCTTCGCGTCTTTCATGATGGCGACGTCGTATCCGAGCCTTTTGTCCGTGCCGCTGCTGCTGTGGTCGATGCTTCCGTTCATCGTGCCGTGGTCCTTGGCCGCGGACGGTGACCCCGGCGACCCCATGGAGGTTAAGAAGGCACCGATCGTCCATGCAGAGGAGAAGTCGTCACGAAAGGAAGAGGCGGGAGAGGCGGGAGAGGCGGCGAAGCTTTCATCGGAATTTGATTCAAAGCCCGGCCCGCCGCTCCCGTCGCTCTCGAGGAGGATCATCACCCGGTCCTCCGGGAGCTTCAAGCGCGTCAAGACGCAGTGGCAAAAAGTGGCGGTCTGGGCCGGCCGCGAACGCCGTTCCGCGAAGGAGTTCGTGGAGCTTCACGTCGTGGGGCGGTACCGATGGTTCCATTTCGTCGCCGCCATCTACGCCGCGGGGCTGCTGATCCTCGACTACGGCAGCAGGCTCGCCTCGGTCATGATATATGTCACCGAGGCGAGCTCCGATAACACGTGGAGCGCTGAGGTCATGTTCGGACCCGCGAGGCGCGCGAGCGCCGCGGCCACGCTCCTGTTCAAGCTCATGTTCGTCGCCATGATGCTCCGACCCGCCCCGAGGAAGGATGAATCTCATACGCTCAAAGAGACAACCGCCGCCGCAGTCGCCGCGAAGGCCATGGCTGATCTGGCCGCGGACGAGGTTGACGAACTCGAGGACCGCGCGAACGAGGCTGACGACGTCGACAAGGCGCACGTACGGTCCCTCGCCAAGGTATCGGACGAGATCGCAGTCACGGTCGCCACGGCGGAGGCCAACAGGGATCGAGCGTCCTTCACGCCTCTAGAGTTTGTCCCAGACGAAGAATACGTCCGGGAGCTGCGGGGATGGTACGATGAAAACTCCGCGTCCAGGCAGCAACGATCGCTTCGCGTCGCGTTCGGGGACCTCTCCCCGGGCTCGCACGGCGCGTCTGAGGGCCCGGGTGCGTTCGAACGGAGGCTCGAGGGTGCCATGACGGAAACGGAAATCGCGGCGGAGGAGAAGAAGGAAGACGCCGAGGACCGGGTGGCGCTGCTGTCGATGCGAAGGCGATGCCGACACAGGCGCAGGTTCGCCGCGCGTAGGGACGCGTGGGTCAAGCGACTGGACCACATGTCCGCGAAGACACGCGCGATGATCGCCGCGGACCCGGGGCAGACCCCCATGGGACCCCTGTGGTGGGTCCAATACCTCGCCATGCTTTCGTTCGTCATCGCAATCGCGAACACGTCCACGATCATCGCGGGCGGAATGCTCGGGTTGCTGCTGGTGTACGTGGCGTCGGTGGACTGGCGGTACAGCAGGTGGTGGTGGGGATGCGCCTACGTGGGCCTGACCATGACGTTGCAGGTCACGTGGCTGTCCATCGCGGAGGCGACTCTGGTGACGGAGGGCACCGTCCAGTCGCACCTGGCGGAGGGACTGGGGCTGAAGATTTACGGCGTGAGGGCGCCGCTGTGGGCGTCCGGGGAGTTTTTCCTGCTGCTCCTGCTGCTCATCGTGGTCATCGCGGAGCTCGTGGTGAACGACGCGCGGAAGCTGCACGAGAGACACGTGGAGAGGTACGGATCGGACGCGGAGACCACTCTGGTCGCGGGAACCGACGAGGACGGCGAGGAGGTGACGCGGCGGGTGCGGCACAGGAAGACGTCAAACTCTGAGTTTTGGCTCGACGATCTCGGCGCGACCGTCGGCGCGGTCGTGCCCGTCAACCCACGGACCTCGAGGCAGCTCCGGAGCTTCGGGCGGTGGCTACAGGAGATCGAGCCGCTCGGCGTGCTGCCGCTGACGCTCCTGTTCTTGGTGCTCTGCGGCTTGACTCCGTCGGAGGGGCACACCGCGGATTTCGTCCACATGTTTGACGTCATGACCGCGCTCGGGCTTCTCCTCGGTTCCCTGCTCAGCTTCCGGAACCTGACGCACAGGATACACAGGCTGATGCGGCGGGACGAGGAACGGTTCGAGCGCGAACGGCTAGAGGAACGGGAGAGGGAGGAGGAGAAGGAACGGGCGGAAGCGGAAACTCGCGAGCGAAGCCTCCGTGTTGGGCCACAGGCGACTCCGACTGACTCCGAAGAGGGACATCTCCCTGAGCTCCAGCTCCCGGAGACCCCGCCGCCGACTGTCCCCGCGCCGCAGTCCACGTCGAGGCTCGCGGAGGCCAGGGGGATCAGTCCGGCGCCGAGGATCGTGACCGACGGTGGAGAGGGCGAATCCTCCGACGACGAATTTACGCGGATTGAACTCGCGACGCCAAAGACGGAGAAGACCGCGCGGCGAACCCCCGCGTCGCCCACGCCGAAAAAGGAGGACAAAGACGGGCCGTCGCCGAGTGGGACGACGGGTTTAGGGACCGCGGTCAAGGGCGATCAGCCCACGCCGTCGCCCAAGAGCCCGGCTGTCGTTGGCAGCAAATTCCGATTCGGTAATTTAGTCGCCGGAGCGATGTTGCTCGGGGCGCGGAACGACTCTCACCGCGAACGCGCCGGCGCTCAGAACCAGTCGTCCATCGAGTACGTCCGCGACATGAAGCCGTGGGCGGAGACGAGACGCAGAGTTCGCCGTGGGCTTCGAATCTACGTGGCGTTTCAATGCCTGTACATCACGGCGCTCTACATGTTCAACGTGCAGTACGTCAACCGAACGGTGCACAAGTACTGGCCGGATGAGATCGACCGCGTCATCGTCCCGGACGACTTTGGCATGTTCGTGGTGACCAGCTACGCCGGGAACCTGTGGCCACGGATCCTCACGCTGCTCTTCGCCATCTTCAACATGCGATGGCTGGACTGGAGGCACGTGAGGGACAGGAAGCCGCTCAAGGTTTACGTCGACGAAGACGAAAAGGAACTCGAGAAGGAAAAGGAGAAGAAACCGGGTTCGTACGACCGCAAGGGCTGGGACCCGAGCGTCTACCTCGCCGCCATCGCCACGTTCTACGTCACGTCCAAGGCGCAGGTGAAGAAGATGTTCGGGCCCAAGTTTGAGGCGCTGATGCAGAAGCGGGCTATGGACATTTTGTTACTCGTCGTCATCGCTTGCGTCGCCGCGAGCGTCGATCTCTTCGGCGTTTTCCACTCCGCGCTGGCGATCCACGCGGTGATCGCGATCGCGACCGTGCAGAGCTTCGAGATGAGCGGGTTGAGCCGGATCATGAAGAGCCGGCGCCATCGCCGCGGCTCGGTCGATTCACTCGTCGAGGAGGACACCGCGACGAAGGACCAAAAGCCAGCGAAAAAGGAGGAACCCAAAGAAAAAGCAACCTGGCGCGAACGACTCGCGACGACGTACGCGTCGTTACCCACGATTCCCTTTCTGAAAAAGAGCGACGAGACGAAGAAGCCGACGGACCACGAGACGATCGAGCTCCTCGAGAGCGGCAGGTCGGCACAGCCGTCGGGCGCTGAAGTGCACGAACCGACATCCCCGCGAAAGAAGAGACCGAGTCTGTACCACGAGGCTAACGACTACGGTTTGATCTTCGTGGCCATCGCGTCGGCGTCGATGATTCTCAAGTACGTCGCGCAGCTGCGGATGTCCCAGCTCGGCGGGATCTTCGAGGACGTCACCGGACCGAGCTGGGGCACGTGGCTGGGGCTGATCCGTCTCACTGACCCGAGGCTGACGTTCATCGACGGCGTGAGGGAGGGTGCCGAGATTTGCTGCCAGTGGCCGAATAAGTTGTCCGCCAGCGGGAGCTACTGCGTCGCGTGGGTGGACCCTTACGCGATTACCAACTCGTCCGTCGCGGCGGTATCCGAGTCTGGCGACGTGGTCGAACAGGCGGCCGCGGCGACGAGGACGTGCTCCGCGCTCGCCGGGTTCTGGTGGCAGATGCGGTACCAAATCGCGATCATAGTCGTCGCCAGCATGCAGTGCCTGCTGCAGAGCAGGCATAACCTCCTGGCGGCGAAGAAGGCCACCGCCGCGATCGCCGCGGCGCACGGTACCAAGATTGAGATCACCGAGACCGATGCGTCCAAGGACCCGAGCCCGGAGAAGAAGAAGAATGAGGATGGGGTGAAGCCGTCCACCGTCATCGCGGCTGGCGCCGCGGGCGCCGTCGCAACCTCGGAGAAAGACAAAAAGGACAAAAAGGACAAAAAGGACCCGGCTGTGCCGGAGAAGAAGACGATAATGCAGGAGAGCAAGGTTCAGCTCCACCGCATGATCGAGTACGTCCTCGTGTCCATCACGTCGTTCAACTTTGCCGAGTTTTTCGAAAAGCTGGAGTACCTCAGCGAAGCTGCTCCCTTTTTCAACTACATCATCGCCATGGCGCTGCTGCTGTCCTCGGCGTTTCTCAAATCGAACATCAGCAGCGTCTTCTACATCGCCATCCTGGGTTACCTCCAGTCGGAAAACTCGGAGGAGGGTCTGCGCAGGGTGCACAAAGACGGGCATTACGTCGTCATGTTGGTCGGGCTCATGGTCATGGTCCACGTGCTCGCGTCGCTGCGGCTGCCGGATATTCTATTGGCTCAGATAAGTCCGGGCTTGGAGGACTACTGCGTCGACTGCCCCACGCGAAGGTTCTGGCTCAACTTTGGCTCGTGTGCGAACGAGGACATCGCGGTGAACGCGTCCGCACCGTTGCCCCCGTACCCACCGCCGATGCCGCCGTATCCACCGCCGGGACAGGTCGCCGTCATAGACTCGGACGACGTGGCGTCCGCAATCTCCGAGCAGGAAGCCGCCGCCGCTAACCAAAACATCTACGATTCCGAGTGTAAAAGACCGGTGACGACCAGGGAGTACTCGATCATCCCCGACCTCATCGTCATGCTGCTGCTGGCGTACTTCATCCGCCGCGCTAAGCTCATGGCGATGAGCGAGTCGGCGAACTCGACCTGGAAAAGGGGCATAGCCGGCGTGATGAAATCCAACCGGGGAGTTAAGAAGGGCGCAGAGGCTGGCAAGGCGAGGGCCCTCCACGCCGACGACGACGACGCGTACGAAGCCATGCGAACGCAAGGATTCCTGTACCAACGCGAGAAGGCCCGTGCCTCGGACGTGAGCGAGGAGATCGCCAAGAAGGACGCGGTGTTGCGCAACAGGAGGAGCGCCAAATTGAAGGGCGAGCGAATTGAAGGTCGTGGAAAATTCGGCGTGCGCGACGACCCGCTCGACCCGGCCAAGGGCGGTGACTCACCGCCCGATGACCTCTCGTCCACGGCTCTCTCCGACACGTTCCGAACCGCCAAGGTGAGGCGCGACGCCAGGGTCAAGAGGGCCAAGGACAAGGCTGACGACGGCGTGGACCTGAGGTCCATGACGCCGGAGCAACGAAAGGTACACCGCGAGCGAATGCGGGCTGGCGCCGCGCTGAAGAAAAGCCTTCGAAACGCGGGCGAAGCTCTCGGCCACGCGCTGCTCGTGTTCGTCGCGACGGTCTTCCTGCCTATCATCATCATGTTCACGGTGCTCGCGGGCGCCAACCGCAAGCGCGCGGATCTCATCGGCATCGGCTACATCGTCATCGCCGTCGTTTTCAGCGTCAGGCTTCGCGATTTGCGACTCAACCTGTGCGTACGCACCGGGGTGCCCCCTTCCCGGACCAACATCGAACTCTTCCGCATCCTGCCCCTGTACGTGTACGCGGTCCTGGCGTGCAAGCTGCTGTACCAGATCCCGTACTTCCTCCCGCATCTCTTCGACGGGCGGATCGCGAGCGAAGGGAAGTGCCCGCTGGGCACCGCCGGGTGCGACACCTGGATGGATTTCGTCGGGGCGCTGAAACTTGACAAGGCTTGCGACCCGAACATGATGGAGCAGTGCTCCGTCGTGCTCTCGTGGTCACGGGGGGGCATCCTGCCCGAGATTTTGCTCTTCGTCCTGTGTGCGATTCAGCAGAATCTGAACAGAAACGAACGGTACGTCGAGATCGTCTGGTCGCGGCAGGTCAGAAGCGTGCGCAGGAGCGAAAAGTCCACCGTGCTTCACGTGCAGCGCATGATCGATTGGAGAAATTCCGAGGTTGAGGACCGCCGTCGGCACTACAGAGAGACCATCTACTCCATCCAGGACAGCGCCGCGCAGGTCAAGAAGTGGACCGAGGAGCTTCGCAAGGCTGAGGAGACCCCCGCGGGGCCGGGCGGCGGGGTGATGGATCCAGACACCGGCGACAGGGCCAAGGTCACAGAGGTTCCCCTCAAGCCCTTCGTCACAGTGGTCGACCCGACGTCCGTGAAGGTCACCTGCGAGATGCGACCGCACGCCCCGGCGATCGAGTACTTCACCGTCAAGCGCGAGCCGCACCCGCGGCTCACCGCGCTGTCGCATTACAGCGAACCCGTCGAGGTGTCGGTGGAGAAGTCTCGGTCGAGTGGGAGGGGCGGCGGACGCGGGCAAGTGAGGGGAGGCGCCGGCGGATCGCAAAAGGGCGTCGTGACGATTAAGGATTTGGAACCCGGGAAAGGGTACACGTTCGTCGTGCACTCGTACACCGACGCGAACGGTCACAGCACCGAGAGCGACGCTTCCGATCCCATCGAGCTGCCGACGGAGACGAAGAAGGAGGAGGAGGCGAGGCGGAAGAAGGAGGAGGAGGCGAAGGAAGGGAACTGGGCCAAGTTTGTGCGTCTTTTCAAAAAAGGCGTGGACGTCTGCCTGGACCGGCTCGCGTATCTCCTCGACCCCGCGGTCTACCCCATCCCCGAGGTCAACGAGCGGTACAAGGAGCAGGCGCACGATGACGCGCAGACCATCATGATCAAGGATGTCGACGACGTTTTGTCCGACAGCGACGAAGATGCGTTGCCGGATGTCACCCGGGAGGGGCCCGGAGCCGAGTCACCCGAGCGGAGGCGACGCCGCGACACGAACGAGTTCGAGGGCGAGATGGACGCGATATCCAACTGGTTCCACAAGGGACACTGGGGCAATAAGGGCGGAGTGCTGGGTTTCTTGGGCGGTATCATGCGTCTGGTGTATTCGCTGTCGGAGTGGTTCGCCTACGCGAGCATCTGCGGCGCGTTGCTGACGCACACCGACTTTTTCAGCGTCCTCCCCGTGATTTGGGTCATGCTCATCGCGCTGGTCCGCAACCCGCACCCGGCGCCGGAGTCGTGGAGGTTGGCGTTCTGGTACAGCGTCGGCGTGCTCATATTCCGCGTGACGTTCCAGACGAACGCGTTCTGCATGGACGTGGACGTTGACACGGCGCCGTCGGACCTCAACCACTTTACGTTTTCAATGCAACCGAGGTGCCCGGCGACGAAAGCCGAGCTCTTCAACTGGGACGACGGCGACTGGATGTACGCGACGAACGCGGTTGTTTTCCTCACCGTCAAGACGGGCGCGAGCACCATACTCAACGCGGTGTTGGTGGACGTGTTCGTGTGCGCCAGCCTTTTGTTGCACGTCGACCACCTCAATTTCGTGGGCATCAGGACCTACGAGGATATGCGCTACATTCGACCGTGCGGCAATTACGCCAAGCTGCACGGGCTTCGAACGGTGACGCGCATGGATGAGGTCAAGGACGGGGCGCTCGGTTTATCCTTCGAGGAGGGCGTGCCGTCCGATTCGTCCACGCCCTCTGTGCTCTCGCCCGGGAAAGGCGACTCAAAGTCTAAGTCTGGGTCGGGGAATCAGACGCCCAGCGCCGCCAAGGCTACGCCGGCGAGTATCAAATCCAAATCGTTCGTCAAGCGACTGAAAAACCTCCTCGGCGAGCGCAACGATAACCTCCTCTACGGCATCCCCGAGTTCACGGGACGGAAGATCATGTGGCCCGGGCAGTACTACCGCGAGGCGTGCGTGAACCAGTTGGAGGGCGACAGGAAACGGGACGAGAAGCCTCCGAGCAAGAAGGAATTTCGCGAAAAGTACGGCGCCGCCATCGAAGAGAAGAAGATCAAGAAGGGCGCCGCGGTCAAGTCCGCGTTCAAGACGTTCGGCCGCGACCTCTGGGACTCGATCAAGTACTCGGTCAAGTACGTCATCGGCACCGGTCGGGACTTTCTTACCGAGATTCAGCTCAGCAACAAGACGGAGCCGCCGAGTCGCAACACCGGAAAGCCGGGTCGAGACCTCTACCCCTACGAGTTCTTCCTGCAGATCCTCTCGCTGGTGTGGCTCATCTTCGACTTTTCCAACCTCAACTTCGAGAACGACGCGCAGAACAGCGGCGCGGAGCAGCTGCAGTCCGGCCTTACGATCGCGATCCTCACGTCCACCCTGTCCATGGTCATCTCCCGCCTGGTGTACGTCAGCCAGAACATGCTGATGAAGTACCTGATGCAGGTTGCTTACACCCTCACCTTGCTGCTGCACATATTCATCGTGCTCCCGCTCACGGACACCAGGCCGTTCGTCAAGGCACACGGCAACGCGAACCTAAAGGCGTTCGTCGCGTGCCAGCTCCTCTACCTACTGGTCTCCGCGCTGCAGATTCGCACCGGGTACAGGGAAGGGAGCCAGTACCAGACTCTGTTTATGAAACTCGGCACCGGCCCGGTGGCGTACTGGGCGTTTATGATCTATCAGAGCGTCCCGTTCCTGTTCGAGCTGCGCACGCTGCTAGACTGGGTGATGAGCGAGTCGTCGCTGGATCTCCTGATGTGGTTCCGATTCGAGAACATCTATCACATGCTCTGGAAGGATCTGCTCTACCAGGAGAACAGGCGGCAGAACAAGGAAATTTACAGCGGCCGCGACAAGTTTCCGCTCGTCTTCAAGATGCTCCAGGGGTTCACCATCTTCACCGGCATCATCCTCCTCCTGCTCGCGCCCATCTTCTTGTTCTCGTCCATCAACCCGGTGCTGTCGCCCAACAAGGTGACGAGCGCGGACCTGACCGTGGAGCTGAGGGTGAGGGTCAACAGCTCGCTGGCCGTGTACAACATCTACCAGGCGCAGGCGCAGAGCGTGGACATGTCCGGAGACGACCTGGACGCCGCGGAACGGTACCTGATGACATCACCGCTGACCCAGAAATTCGACCCGGAGTGCCTCTTGTTCCCGCGGCACAGTTCGGTGTCCTGGGTGCTACCCGCGGGACCGAGGGGCGCGCTCGCGAACAACCTGGTGGCGCACGCCAGGTTCCTCAACGAGACGAAACAAACGTTTTCGTCATCCACCTCGACTTCACAGGCTGAGCTCGTCTTCACCACCTACTTCACGCGGTACGGCCCGCCCACGGCCAAGACGGTGTCCATGGAGGTGGTATCCCCGCTCACGTCGAGCCAGGCGCTGGAGATGGGAACGATGATCAACGACATCTCGGACGAGAAGGCGGAGGTCGCCGTGGAACGGGCGCTGCCCAGGCTGCTCAACCTACCCCCGAGGGACCAGGTCATCAAGCTCTCGAAGTCGGCGCCTGATCCCAACCCCAGCGACGACGCCACGACGATCCTATCGCTGGAGCGCCTGGACGATTCGCTCATGATATGGGGCTTGCGCACGAAGCAGATCACGCTGGCGGGTGTCAAGGAGGGATTCTGCGGGATGACGGAGTACACGGAGGAGGGAAGCCAGGGCGTTTTGTACGCCACGATGTCCGACAGGTTCCTCTCCGGCGTCGTCGAGCAATTGGGCCTGGACAGCTACAGCATGCTGGCGCTCTACGCCTTCATCTTCGTCGCCATCGGCGGCGTGGTGAGACGGCACTTCCAGTTTAAGATTGAGGACGTGATGATTTACGAGATTCCCAACCCGGATTACCTGCTGAGGCTCTGCCGCGGGCTGCGAATGCTGCGGGCGCACAGGTACCCGGGATGCCGCCGGGACGAGATCAAGCTGTTCCACACCCTCATACAGATGCTGCGGTCGCCCGACATCCTCATCAAGGTGACCCGCAACAAGGACGTATGACGCTGAAAACTTTATTATAGGCTTACGCGTTAATGACACAAGTCTTCTCTATAGCGATTCGTCCGCCAACCCCCAGGCGCGCCCTTCTTCTTCAGTAGTCGTCGTCGTCGTCGATCATCCTCCCGCCGCCCCCAAGCCCGTTCTTCAGGCAGTACTCGTTCGAGTACAGCAGCAGGGAACCTTTCCCGATTTGAGTGTCCGAGCCCGGCATCTTGACGTGGACGTTTCCCCTCGCGCGAGTTCCGTCGACGCCGTGCCTTCCGTAATCCGACTTGACTTCCGGATCGTGCGCGAGCAGCCCGAACATGCCTTGCCGTCCCGACCTCCCGACGGGCTCCGGCACCTTCTTCGGGCCCCGGTTGAGCGGCGGATGCGGGTCCGCCTCGTTCCAGAATTCGCCCAGCTCGGGTTCCATGTTTGGCCTGATGGCGCCCTCGTCGTTTCGCTTGATCATCCCCCCCGCGTGCCTCGCGCGATGCCCCGCCACGGAGTCCCCTTCTCCCCTCGCGCCCTCCATGAAGTTGGGCCCGAGCTCGTTGATCCGCGCGGCGACGCGTGACCCGCGGTACACGCGCGAGGACGGGTCGTGCGTGAACCTGTTGTTGGTGTCGTCGAGCTTCCTGTCGTTTCCGAGCCACGCCCCTTCGTACGCGTCGGAAGCCCGATCGTCGTTGGGCTGCTGCGCCATGTGCCCGAAGAAGGCCTGCCGCCCGGGTTCGGCGATGTTGACGTTGTCCATTGGGACCTTTCGCCCCGGGGATATCCCCGAGACTGGATTACCCACCCACTCCCTCCCCTCGGGCCGCACGGGCATCTGCTCTGGGGAGCCCCGTCCCGACGACGGCGAACCACCCGGATCCCGGAGCCGCGCGGTGACCCCGGGGCTCGTGTGCGCGTGGTCGTAGTTCCGTCTCCAGTGCCCGGGCGAGTCGTTGTGGAACTCCTCCTGCACGCGGACGAACTTGTCCCCGGCATCGGGACGCGTGTCACGCTTGATGTTCGACCGGGCGTACGTCATGGCCGCGGCGCGCACAGCTGTGTCGTCGCATGAATCCATTTCGGGCTTGTGCGTGTTTTTTGACTTGTTAGTGCTAGTCTACTGGGAATCACCGTCGCGCCCCCTGGGTGGACCGTTGCCGCGCGTTTTTGGCGAACGTCTCCAGCCCCTTCTCCCACGCCCCCTGGCTCATTCCCCCGGGGCAGTACACGGCGGTCACCCCGAGCTGCCCCACCTCCTCCACGTTGACGCGCTCGTTGTCGAAGAACAGCATGTCGCTGTAACTCAGCCGCGACTTGTGTCGGAGCGACTCGAAGTGCTTCCGCTTGGTCCCTGGGAAGATCTCGATCATGTCCCCGACCGCCTCCCGTAGCGTGGTGTCTTTGTCCAGTCGCAACAGATCCAGCGCCTCCATCGCCCACTTGCCCCGGTTGGTCCTCGACGCGAACGCTACTTTAGTCCGCACACCGCTCGACTGAAAAGGGCCGTCGGGGTCGAGAATCATCTTGACGCTCTCGCTCGCCGCTGGATACACCCTCAGCTCCGTCCCGCAGACGTCCGTCACCCTCCCGAGCTCGTCCTTGCTCCACGGCGCGCCGCACATCATGTACAGCTCGGGGAACCAGACGGTATCATCGAGGTCGTAGCACACGAGCCGCGGCAGTGCGGCCCCTTCCGGAGGCGGCTTGAGGCGGCACCTTTCTTCCATGGCGGGGCCGTAAGAGAAGGCGCGAGGTCTCCGGGTCTTGGTCTTGCCCCTGCCGCCGCCTCGCCCTCCTCGCCTGCCTCCTCCACCCCGCCCAGAGCTCCCGCGACCACCGGCCCTGGGCCCGGCGGCCACCCTGACGGTCAGCGCCGACATCCCCATGCTCCGCGCGAGAAAAAGTGGATAGTGCTATCGCGATATCGCGTCTAAAAAATGCCAAGTGGACGAGCGGCTTCGCATCGTATTGAATCATCGTTGACACGCTACACGCTCACGCGCCGGGGAGGCACGTCGCCAGCGACTCCCACTTCTCGATCGCCTCCTCGGGCACCCCACCCTCGCCGAGCCCGTTCAGCAGGATCGTCATCACGCTCTTAGCCGGAGCGTCCTCGCCCGAATCGCCAAACAGTCGCACGGCGTAAATCTTTCTCCCACCCCTCTCGCTCCTCGCCAAAGCCACCTCTTTCACCTTCGCGAGCATGACGTGCGCCTCGAAGTCCTTCGTGGGACTCGCGATGGTACAGCACGTGCCCTTGGGCCCGAGCTCGGCGAACCGCGCCTCCCCGGGCATGGGCTGCGTCGATTCCAAGATACCGCCGTCGCCGACTACGATGAAACGACACTCCTCGCCCTCTAATCTGCGCGTGACCTCGCCCATGAACGATTTGAGCGCGTCCGCGTCGTTCTCGAAGGACCCGCGCCACTCCTTAGGTTCCCATTCCGTCGGGGGGAGCTCATCCGCGGCGGGAGCCTCCTTCGCCGCCGCCTGTGCCTTCGCCCGTAGATCCTCGGAGGATCTCGAGACCCCGATGGTGGTGGACGATCCCCACCACTGGTACTTGCGCCCGTTGCCCGCCCTGACGGTTCTGGCCTTGTGGTGCTTCGGGTTGGGCGCGACGAGCGTGCGCTGCGCGAGCGCCGAGTACGACGAGCTCGACATCTTGAATGAATTCACGCGTGCCGGTGCCGCGCGATCTGCGGGAAGCCTCCGAGAGCTTCATCATGTTTCGGAGGCGTCGCTGCTTCGCCGATCTCGGCCGATCTGGAAAACAGGTGATTCCGCCCGCTGATTGGTCGAGAGCGAGGCAGCCAACTCAGTTGATGTTAGCCATCGTCCGGCACCTCAGAGCACGAGGCGCCTCCCTCTGTCCTCGTCACCAAACGCGTTCGCGAAATGATCGCATCCATCGCGACGGCTCCGGCCACCGCCGGCGTCGCCCGGAGGACCGTCCGATCCTCCCGAACCACGCGCGGGGCCACCGCGATTCGCGCCAGGCGCTCCGCTCTCATGGGGTCGAACCAGACGTCGTTCGTCACGTCCTCGTCGCGACCGTCCATCTCCAAGTGCCGGTCCGTCTCCGAGAGGCTGACCGTCCGCGCACAATCCATCTCCGAGCCCCCGTCCAAGACCACCCAGGACACCCCCGCGGACGCCCCATCGGACGGCGAACAGTTCGACTGGGCCAAGGCGTGGTACCCGATGTCCCCGATCGATTTCCTCGACGAAGCCGCGCCAAACCCGATGAAGGTACTCGGCAAGTCCATCGTCGCCTGGAAGGGCGAAGGCGGCGCGTGGGCGGTCGTCGAGGACTCGTGCCCGCACCGCATGGCCCCGCTCTCGCTCGGGTTCATCTCGCAGGACAAGCAGATCGTCTGCAGGTACCACGGATGGGAATTCGGCAACGACGGCAAAGCGACCGCCATCCCCATGAGCACCGACGCCAAGGCCGAGGCGACCGCGTGCGAATCCCCCCGGTCCTGCGCGGTGTCCTACCCAGTCAAGGAAGAGGCTGGGGTGCTCTGGGTGTGGCCCACGGCGGGCGCGGACGCGTGGCTCGAAGCATCCGCGACGCCAGTCGCCACCGCGGCGGCTGAATTCGGGGAGTTATCGGGCGACTGGGGCATGGTGGAGCTGCCCGTGGGCTACGCCCCCGCGCTCGAGAACCAGTTCGACCCGTCCCACGCGGAGTGGCTCCACGCCAAGTACGACGCCGCGAACGGTACGTTGGACCCCGTGATGAACGCGGGATACGAGCCGATGACCAAATTCGAAGTGAAAGAGGGCTCCATGGGCTCGAGCGGGTTCATCGTTGACCACGGGGGTTACAACGCGGGTAACAAGGACGTGTCCGCGACGCGCCTGTTCACCGCGCCGTGCTCCAGCCGCAGCGAGTACCACGATGCCAACGGGAACAGGTACCTCTCCGCGGCGATCCTGTACACGCCGACGGAGCCCGGGCGGTGCCTGATGTTTACCAAGTTTCAGGCGCACACGCGAAAGGCGGTGCAGGGCGCGGGCAAGGCCAAGGTCACCGCGGGTGACCGGTGGAGGAACATACTGGAGAGTCCCGCGGTGCTAGCGTTCCAGTGGTACATGGAGTTTGTCGCGGAGGACCCGGAGCTGGTGCGAATCGGGCTGCAACACGGCGTATACGGCTCCGCGGCGTACACCCTGGGCGACCAGGACATCCAGGCCATGCACGGCGTGGAAGTCGCCATGGAGAGCGCCGAACGCGACTGGAAGAAGTCGTACTACCTCCCGACCCCAGCCGACGCGGGCGTCGCCGGGTTCAGGACGTGGATGGATAACCACGCGGGCGGCGGTGTGAAGTGGGCGGAGGGCGTGAGGGACGACGAGAGCAAGATGAAGCCCATCGCGCAGAGGCTCGAGCGGTACGAGCGGCACACGCGTCACTGCAGGTACTGCAAGGCGGCGCTCCGCGAGCTCGGCGTTTTGGAAGAGCGTCTGGTGGACTTCAGCAACGCGATGCTGGCGGCTGGTTTAGTCTTCGGTTTGGGCGGCGCGGTGGTCGGGCAGGAAGGACCGGCGGTGGTGGCCGTGTGCCTCGCGGGTTTGGCGGTCAACGCCACGGAGTCGGTGCGGGACATGCAGCACGGCATGAAGACGTCGATTCCCCGCCGCGGCGACGCCATGCCCAAGCTGTGGTGAGAGATTCGACGCGTAAGATTCGCGGTGAGATGATCGTTACCTTCGAAGGTACCTTGTATTAAATATCGCGTTAATTAAACCCTACGAAGCCTGCGTGTAGTCGCCGGTCTGTTGCGTGTAAACGTCCGAGTAGTCGTCGTCCGAGAGCTCGTCTCCGCCCGCGCCGAACCCGGCGGCGCCACGGATGAACGGCAGCCCCATCGCCGCCGCCATCAACGCATTGTTCTCCGTGACGAAATCCTCCGACGTGGATCCGCGCGGGATAGCCTTGGCGTACGGTTTGCCAGCCGCCTTCTTGAGGAACGCGGGCTCGAGCTTCTCGCCGACGTACGGCGGGAAGGTGACGCCCGCGGTGTTCGGCCCCGCGGGTTCCGGGAGCATGCCGAGTCTCTGGTCCTCCAAGAGCCTGACGTAGACGGACGCCTTGTCGGGGGTGAACTTGACCTTCTTGGAGTCCAGCCAACCGGAGATGGTGTCCACGACACCCTTGCCCTCCGCCTGCGATTTGACCAGGTCTTGCAGCAGTGGGAGCTGCACGGGGCCTTGGAACAGCGGCAGCTGAAACGCCCCGGACGCGAGGTACTCCGTCCCTTCCTCGAACACGGGTAGCAGAGTCCACCCCTGCGCCTGCGCCGTTCGCCCCGACAACGCCCTCACGTCGATGACCACAACCATGTTGGGCTCGTGCATGACGTGCTGCCTGGACTGGAACCCGTCCCGCCACACGGGCGCGTCCAGCGACGACGCCATGTCCGGCTGCTGCGTGAACACCACGTCGTCGGAAGCCTTGTTCGCGTAAAAAGTCCCGGGCGGGAAGAGCGATTGCACCGCGACGTGGAATGCCGTCTTGGTCAACCTGGACGCTCCGTCGATCGCCACGTGGAACCCGAGCTCCGCGGCGTACACGTCCGACCGTCTGTAGTTCAGCGGCCTGTCGTTCGCGAACTGCGGCCGCTCCAGCCTTTTCGCCATCCACCGCTCCAAATCCGGCTCGGTCATCCCGGCCAACACCGAGGGTGAAAACGTGAGCCGAGCCAAATCGAGCATAACCTCGCGCACTGGCGGGCCGGGGTTCGCGAGCCTGTGCGCGTACAGCCTGCGCTCAACCGCGGTGGGGTACATCGAGCTGCTGTCGTAGGCGCCGTCCTCGTACTGCGGGACGGCTTTGTTCGCGGGCATGTCGGCGCGCGTGGCGACGAGGTTGCGGATGAGCACGGAGGCGCAGGGAATTTTCGGCCTGGAGACGACTTCGCGCAAGTCAAACCCGCTGCCCGCGCCTTCACTCGCGGCGTACACCTGGCACTGGTAACCACCCTCCCGGAGCCTGTATCCCTTCGCGCCCGTGGATTGGGGCGGTTCCCCAGTCTCCGGGTCGATGAAGAACGGAAACACGACGTACCCGACAGTCCTTTGCTGACTCGTACCCTTCTCGATAGTCTCCAGCTGAAGCAGCGCGTGCGCCGTGGCGTTGTTCCACCGCCCAGTCGCGAACCTCTGCCGCGCGTGGTACCTCGGGGAGAAGGCTAACGAATCCAACCGCGCGTGGATGATAAACTCGGGCGCCAAGGGTTCACCCGCCGCGGAGATGACCCGGCCCACGACGCGGGTGATTGTGACGTTTGGCGGTAAAAACCTCGCCGCGTCGACGCAGAGTACCAACCCGTCGCCGGGCTGGTACGGCTCGCCTTTCCCTGCGCCGATGTGCCGCACCTCCCTCCACGCGCGCCTGGGCACGCCCGGGATGTCCTCCTTCTTACTCGCTTCGTTTTCCAAGGCGGTGGCGCCGCCGCCGCCGAGCCACGCGGGCGCTCCGTCGCCGCCCATCCCCGCGGATAGACCCCGGGGAGCGCCGGCGACGATGGCGCCCGCGACCATCGGTGTACCCGGCGGCGTCGGGTCCTTGTCGTAGTCCTCTTCTTCGACCCACACGCGCACCTCGACCTTGCTTCCCTCGATGCGCATCGTTCGGTCTGCGCTGAGCATCAGGGGGAGTTGGAGCAGGGGCGACACTTGAAGGCCCGAGAGGGGCACGCCCTCGGGGCCCAGCACCGGGATGTGCGCCCACGCGACAACCTCCTCGGGCCCGACGACAGCCTCGTGGCCGTATATGTCGGCACCCATGCCCTTGACGGGCGTCGCGGCGTGCAACTCGAGCACCAGTTTCGTCGCGGCGGTGACGTTGACGCCGCGAAGCGCGATTCGAGCCCGCCACTTGTACCGGGCCGCGCCGCCCCTGTCGTGACTCGACGGCTCCAGCAGCGGACCTCTGGAGCGAACCGGCGCGCCGGACGCATCCCGCGCCGGTTCGTATCCCTCGTACGCCGCCGCCACGATCCTCGCGGGCGCGTTCTTGAGGTCCATCGGCCCCGCGCCCTCGAGCATGACGCGGATGACGTACCTCGGCTGGTCCCGACCCAAACCCTGGCGATTCCGTTCCCTCGCCTCGCTGTCGTCGCTGTAATACGAATCGTCGTCGCTGTACGAGTCGCTGTACTCGCTGCCGGACGTGATGGAGTAGTCGGACTTGGCATCCTCCTTGCCCTCCTCCACGGGCGTGAGCGCGCGCTTGTCTTTGCCCGAGAGCGCCGATCGTTTGGACTTGGCCGTGCGTTTCGACTGACCGGACGGCGGCGCTGGCGCGTCGACACCGGGGGTCTGATCCATTCCTGGGTCCAAGCCGGGGGTCTCGGAGACGCGGATGGGCACGCCGGGCCCGTGTCCCTCCATCTCCTGCTCCATCGCCATGTGTTCCGCGGCGTCCGGCGGCGGGAACATGTGGTCCTGCGACGCGCGCATCTGCGAAGGGTAGCCCTGCTGTTGCTGTTGCTGCCAAGGCTGCTGCTGCTGCTGCTGCTGCCAGGGCTGCGCCTGCCACGGCGGCGGCTGCTGCTGCTGCTGGTAGTACTGCTGCTGGGGCGGTTGATGTTGTTGTTGGTGCTGCTGCTGCTGATGCTGGCCGGGGACGATCCCGTCCTTCAGCTGGAGCATCTCCGTCCTCAGCCGCTCGAGCTCCACCACCCGCGACTCCCTCCCAATCTCCAGCTGCAGCTTCAGCATCTCCTTGAGGTGCGCCTCGTACAGCTGCTTGATGTCCTTGTCGTTGGCAACCTCCTTGGGCAGCTCGGGCATCTCGTGCACGCTGCCCTTACCCCCGCCCCCGCCCCCGCCGCCGCCGCCCGCCGCCGTCTTCTTCACTGCGACGAGCATGTCCCCGAGCTGCTCCTGGAGTTCCTTCACCTGCCTTCGCAAACTCGAAGCGTAATCCGGCGTCTGCGCCCTTCGGCCGTCGGAACTGCGCCCACGGCCCCCGTGGTGCCCGCCGCCCATCATACCGTACGGGTCCATCGGGTTACCGTGCATGCCGTAAGGTCCGCCGCCGTACATCCCCGGATGGTGGCCACCGTAAGGAGGGTAACCTCCGTACGGGGGCGGGTAACCGGGGTAGCCGCCGCCGGGGCCGGGGCCCATCGGCCCTGGAGGGTACCCCCCGGGCGTGCCCCACGGCCCGTTGGGCGGGTGATTACCCCTCGGGGTCTCGTGCATGTTGTGGTGGTGGTTCCATTCACCGTCGTGGCCGTTGTTGCTGTGGCCGTTGTCGTGCCCGCGCCTGTGTGCGTCGTTCCGTTCCCTGTCCCAGTCGTTGGCATGCTGCATGTCGGCGCTCTGGCGGATGGCGTCGCCGCGTTGATGCCGCAGCGGTGGTACGTCGGGGGCGCCGCCGCGTAGGCCGCCGCGGTCTTCCCGTTCTTCGCGTTCACCCCGCCGGCCCGCGAGCTGGCGCTGGTCCTCCGCGGCGCGATGCTCCGCCTCCGCGCGGATGGACGCTTCCAAGGCTCGTCGATGCGCCTCCTCCGCCTCTGGCAGCTTGGACCCGCCTCGCAGCGCTCCGAGCCTCGCCGTCGCCGCCTCTGACTCGCGCTGCACGCGCTCGATCATGTCCCGCCGGTTGGCCTCCCTGTCCGCGCGCGGGGTTCCCCCGTGGCGGTGCGCGTTGAGGGTGCCGTTCTTGGTGGCCACCGCCTGCAGGTTCTCGTTCTGCTCCATCTGCATCTTGAGGAGGTGCCTGCGTTTGGTCTCGAGCTCCTTGACTCGCGCCGTGTACGCGGCGGTCTGCTCGGGCGGGAGCTTGCCGCGGGCGATGGCGTCCTGCTGCGCGGCTTTCTCCTTGAGCGAGATGACGTGCTTATCGAGGCCCTCCAGCCGTTCCTGCGCGCTGCGGAGCTTGCTCTGGAGCTGCTCGTCGTTGAGCGCCGCGTGCCGGCCGCCCGCGTGAAGGCCGTGGTCTTTCACGTCGAGCACCTCGGCGCCGCCCCGGATGGTGGCCCGAGGCGCCGGCGTGTTGGCCTCGGAGTCCGAGTAACTGGAGTCCGAGTAACTGGAGTCCGAGTCCGTGTCCGAAGGAGTAGCCATCGAGACGACCCCGGCGGCGCGTCCCGTCGAAGGAGCCCGCGTTCAAAAGGTCAACAACAGACGATTCGCCCCGCGCCCCAGTCTTCGATGGATCCTTCTTCTACTCGACCCTTGGAAGCCCCTACGTGCGCCTATATGCCTTCCCGCCTCGCCTCCCGGAGACGAGACCCTAGATCCACCGCGTGTGCGAGCGGTGTCCCACCTGGGCGAGCGTTCCTGGGGTACCACAGGCGCCCGTTCCTCTGTGCGGCCTCTGCAGATTCCGACGGTCTTGGAAGGTGCCCACGCAAGATTCAAAAACGTTGACTTTCTGACGCGCGCTACGCGCCAAACATGTCATTTTATTTGAGCTGCCAACTGATCATCATTCACACCACTTCGACGAAGCGCCCTCCACGCCTGACGAGGGGACGATGACGGCGCCGGTCGTCGTCGGGTCTCATCACGACGTATCGGTGCCGATACGCGCGGGTCACCGCCGTGTTCATCGCGCGTCCCACCCCAGGTGGCGCGCGTTCTCCGAGCGCGAACACGGAACCTCTGCCAGTACAAGAATCCCTCGGACGACGCGCTGGCAGCCCGGGAGGAGGAGGAGGAGGTCTCCGACCGCCATGGCCGTGGCCGACGGGGGAGGATCCGCGATGGATCTCCTCGTCAGCGGCGGCGTGCTCATCGCCCTGGGACAGGCCGGTGAGTCCCCACCCTCAAGACCCACTCCGTCGTCCCCCGCGTGACCAAGTTCCCGCCGAATCTTATTTCGTTTTTCCTCACCGCTTCCTCTCCCCTCTCCCACCAGGCGTACGCGCGCTCCCCGCGCTGACGCTCACGGATGCCGCCAACCCTATCTCCCTCCCGGAACCCGAGGAGGGCGACGACATGGGCCTGCGATGGGGCGTCGCCGGCGTCGTCTCGGCGATCCCCCTCGTCGGATTCGTATCCTTCCTGTTACCCGCGCTCGGCCTCGACGAGGAAAAAGATGAAGACGACGCGGCGAGACTTAAACTCCTCTCCGCCGTGTTCGCCGTCGCGAGCGTGACCCAAGGTTTGAACCTGGGCAGTGCCGGTGCGTGGGGAGTGGCCGCCGCGTGCGCCGCCACACTGCAGCTCGAGCGTCTAGGACGAGAGTCGCGGGTACTCGAGGCGCTCGTCGCGAAGCAAAGCGCGGCGGCGGAGAAGAAGCGGAAGACCCGCGAGCTCAACGCCGCCAAGGCCCGGACCGTGAGCGATGCCGTGGAACGTGCGGGTAAGCTTCAGCTCGCCAAGGAGGAGAAGGAGGAGACGCTGGGGCAGGGTGGCGGGAACGCGTTGTGGAACGTGCTGACCAGGACATCCAACGACAAAACAAACATCGCCGGGGACAAAAACTCGTGGGCTGGCGGGTCGGACCCGCTCCCCCGCGGCGCCGTCCCTCGCGTCCCGTCGATCCCGCGTCTCCAACCTCCCGCCCAGGTCCCGGAAGTACTCACCGTGAAGCAGCTGGGCCGCGCGCTGGGCGCCGCGCGTGTGAACGCGACGAGGTTCAAGGGCGAGATGGAGGAAGGTAAGTTGAGAGCGCTGTTGGACGCGGAGAGCGAGGACGAGGCGGAGCGGCTGGAGCTGGAGGGGCGGTATCAGTCGACGGAGATGGAGGCGTGGGACGCGCGGTTCGAGGTGCGCACGGCGACGAGGGAGCAGCTCATGGCGATCGCGAGGGAGCGCGGGATGCGGGGGTACTCGAAGCTGCGCCGCGCGGAGCTCTTGGAGGCTGTGGAGCGCGAGCTGTACGGCGACCGGGAGGAGGATCTCTCGCCTTGAAAGTTTTCGTGGAAAGTTGAAAGAATGAATATAGCGTTTAACAGCTGCCGCTCGAGTACCTATCATGGGCGACTGTGACGGTAGATGTGCGTGTCACCACTCGTCCCGCGCCCATCCTTCCCACATGCCGACGTCCCACTTGACGAACCCGGCGTCCGCGCCCTCCTGCACCAGCCTGCTGTTGCACGACCCCACCGACGACATCCCTAAGATGTGCCTTGGCCGCTCGATCACGCCCGCCTCCACCGCCTCGTTTAGCTTCATCAGCACCTGCAGCCCGGTGAGTGGGGGAAGGTAAAAGTCCAGCATGAGCACGTCCACGCGACCGAACTCCTTGATGGCGTCGATGCACGCCTCGCTGTCCCACCGCTGCTCGAAATGCCCGTACCGAACCTTGGCGTCCGCCAGCATGTCTTTGATGGAGTAGGAATCCTCAAAGGCGAGAACCCTGTAGTCCTTGGCATCCGCGGAGGGGCCGACGGACGTGGAGTACGTCGACGCGCGCACCGCGCGGGTGCCGCGGCGGACCGCGGCGGACCGCGCGAGAATGCCGCCCACCGCGTGGAGGGACGCTGAGCCGAGGGAGGCCATCGCCCCGAAGGGTAGGGCGCGGCAAAGAATGACGCGGCACGAAATTTTGACTGTCATCAGAGACCAAAATAATAAGCTGTGTTTTGCTTCAGTTGCTACGCGCTATCAGAGGAGCCTGGCGGCGTTGGCGGTCCGCCGAACCTGCCGAACCTGCTCCGGGGACGCCTCGGGCACCGACATCGTCGCGTCCGTCGGGTCGCTCACCAGCAAAAATTGCCCCCGCGCCCCTAAACCCTCATCCGGGCCCCTCGCCCCCGTCTCCTCCTCAGCCTTTTTATTTCTGCCAAATGGGACATCTTCGTCGAGGTCCGCCAGTCGCGGCGTCGCCTCCGCGCTGCTCAGGCTCATGCTCTGCCGCCTGCCCCGCGCCATCGGCGACGAGTCCTGTATCCTAACCTCCAGGAGCTCCTCCATCTCCATGTCGTCGTCGTCGTCGTCCTCGTCAGCACCGCCCGACGTACCGTTACACGCGCCGAAACATCGCCCCGCGGGAACCTTGAACCCCAAACCTTTATCCCCCAGCGTCTTCTGCGCGATCTGCGCGATGCGATACGTCACCAGCACCGTCATGAGTAACCCGAACGCGTAGAACGCGAGCTCCAGCCCGGATGCCTTACCCCCACCGCCCGTCGCACGCCGCCCTGTGTCGCCCATGTACACGTACACGAAACAGGCGGGTAGGATGCCCACGGCTGAGGCGCCAATGTACGGCAGGAAATCAACCGCGGTCAAGCCGAACATGAACGACATGGCGACGTACGGCGACACCGGCGATAGCCTCGCGAGCAGGACGATCTGCGCGCCGTCCCTCATCACCGCCTGGTCCAGCACCGCGAACCTGCTGCCTTCTTTGATGAACACCCGTTCGACCAGCGGCCTGGCGGCGTATCTCGCGATTAGGAAAGAGACACCCGCGCCCACCGCGCACGAGGTGGAGACGAGCGCCACTCCCACGGGGGTTCCGTATATGACGCCCGCGGCGATGGACGTCGCGGACGCCGCGCCGGGGATGACCGCGAACGAGGCGACGACCACGTTGAAGAGCCAGAACATCAGCGGGTCTGTGGTGAAGAAGGGTGGAATGGAAAAGGGTGGTTCGTGAGTCGCGTGGGGCGGAATGGAAGGGTTCGGGTGGGGCGTGGGGAAGGGAAGGGCGGAGCGTGGGAGTTTGGGTTCAAGAGGTACGCCAGGGCTGAGAGAACGCACCGCTTATTCTCGGGAGCACGTCCTCCACGAATCTGAGCTTCGCCGAAGCGTAGATGACCGCCACGAGGAAGCCGACGAAGAGGATGACGACGGAGATTATTCGGCACCAGTTGGAAAACGCCCACTGCAGGGATTCGCTCCTGCTGCGAACCCTGACGGGGGCCTCCGCGGCGTCGCCGGCGCGGCCGGGCCGACGCTGTGCGGTTGACATCGCGCCCCGGACCGAGCTTCCCCTCCAGAAGCCTCGGGTAGGCCTTTCGCGCCTACAAGTAGTGACGGGAGGCCGCGGAATTTCTTCCCAACGGAAACCCTCCTCCGGCACAGGATGCTCCAGACAAGCTGAGTCACAAGTGGATAAGTGTGTCACACATTGCGTCGCGCCCAGAGCCCATCATCCCCACCAGGGAGGCGAAACTCACCTCGGAAATGCGCTGCGTCGCACGGTAGACATGTCATTCACGTGTAACTACCCGTCCATCGAGCGCTGGAGCGCGTGTGGTGCGCAGTCACACGGGCGCCCCACACACAGATCGTCGACGAAAGCTCCGAGAGTAGTAACAACTGTCAGGCGGGCGACGCGCCCATCGCCACGTCATCGAGGGCCCGAGAAGACCGTTCCTCGGGTACGCGCTTCCTCGGCGGCGACAAACGATGTAAGTAGCGACGATGCGCTCACCATCACCACCTTCAACGTCCTCGCGCCGTGCTACCGCCGCGTCAAACAGGACGACGGCACCGTCGTCATGGAGGCCACCCTGCCCGAGGTCGCCACCGCGCGGCAGACGCGGGTCATCGACGCCCTCCTGGACCAATCCTCGTCCGTGTGCTGCCTCCAGGAGTTCTGGCACGCGAACGCCGAGACCAAGGCGCTGTACGAGAACAGGATGGCGGCCGCGGGGTACCAAACGTTCGTCACCCCGCGAACGGGCGGCCGACCGGACGGCTTGCTCACCTGCGTCAGATCCGCAGACTTCGACGTCGTCGAACATCGTAACCTCGATTTCAACGACTGCGGGGACAGGGTCGCCTCGCTCTTACACCTGCGATCCGTGGGTGCTACCGCGTATGACGTGTTGGTGGTGAACACGCACTTACTGTTCCCTCACAACGCCAACTCCACGCTGATTCGACTTCGCGAGTGCTTCAAGATTTTGGAGTACCTCCACGAGTACCAGGAGCTCGCGGCGTCCACTGTGGGACAGGCCGGGGGCCGAGCCCGGCGCTTACCGGTGGTCATGTGCGGCGACTTCAACGGGAGCATACGCGGCGCGTGCTCACGGTTTTTACAGTCGCAAGGGTTCGTCTCGGCGCTCGAGGAGCGACGGGCGTGCGAGTGCGATGTGATCTCGAGCGGGTGGGTGAGTCACATGAACCACCACGGCGAGGCTGTTGGCGTGGACCATGTGTGGCTGCTGAACCCGTCGAAGCAAAAGGCGGACACCGACGGCACACGCGTCGTCGCACCCCCGAGCTGGAAGGCTGCGATCTACGCCATGATCCAGTGCAAGATGCTGGAGAAGGGTTTGATTTCCAACGAGGACGCGTTTAAGTTTTTCGACTTCAACGAAGACCTCGGGGTGACGCGTGATGAGTTCGAGGTGGCGGTGGAGATGCTGGGGCTCACCGGTGAGTCCACGCCGGGGTTGTTGTCGGAGGAGATCCAGACTTTATACGACGACTGCGACAAGGACGGCAACGGGGAAGTGGATTTCTCCGAGTTTATTAAGAAGCTCGACGTGGAGAGCATGGAGCAGGCGTACAGGGCGGTGTGCGACTCCCAGAACATCGAGGAAGGACCGTGGGACGTGGTTGGCGATCTCATGGCGGCGTCGGCGTCCCCGGTGGTGTGCGCGGGATTCACGATCGACGAGGACGACGAGGTATTTGTGACGGAGCCGGTGTTTGGCAAAAAGCGGGATCTCGTCGTGTCGAGCGCGCGGCTGCCGGACGCGATGTTAGCGGGCGAGTGGCCGGATGACTTCGACCTCTCCGACCACGGCCCGCTCACGGCGGTGCTGACGCCGAATCGGCGATAGGGGTTAGGGTTAGGATTTAGGGTTCATTGATCAAACCCCGCTATGATGAGCTAATTTCACCGCCCGTCGCGTTCCCTGCGCTGCCTGTGGAGGATGGACCCCGCGCCCTGTGTCCGCCTGTTGAGCTCCCGCATCGCCTGCTTGAGCGCCTCGCCGTCCACGAACCCTTCTCCGAGCTCCGCGTCGAACACCCGCACCGTGCTGTCCTCGCAACCGATCACCAGCCTGCTGTGATCGAACGCCACCCCCAACACCCCCTGCGGCGTCTGCGCCGAAGCCACCTGCGCATCCTCCAAAGTCAGCGGAAGCCGCTGAATCGCAACCTGGCAGTCGTCACCGCCGCTCACCACTCGCCCGAGCCGCGCGTCGATCGCCACGGCGTTGACGCAGTCCGAGTGCACCCGCCGCGGCGTCGCGAGCGGCGTCCCCGGCACCCGCGCGTCGTGCTGAAAGAAAACACAAAATTCAGTATGGGCAAACAGTTAGAGAACAAGAAACGCTCACCAAGTGAACAGCGCCAGCCGCCGAGCCAAACGCGAAGAGCCCGCCGTCCGCGTCGACGCACCTCGCCACCCTCCTGTTCCGCCCCGTGGACTCGCCGACGGACGCGCTGTCCAGCCTGGCGCCCTGTCCCGGCGCGCGGACGTCCCAACGCCGGACGATACCGTCGGAACACGCGGCGTGGACCACGTGTTCATCGTACCCCTGGCCACCCCGTCCCCACGACACACCGTAGACGCCGGCGTCGAAGCCCGGGACGCGGACAACCGCCGCGCCCCACCGGTTGGAATCGTACACGTGGACCCCCGCGCCGTGCTCCGCGCCCGCCGTCGCGACTGAACCGAAGCCGCCGTCCCCGGAGCGTCCCCGGGCGGACACGTCGAAGAATTGCGCGTGGGGCTGGCCGGTTTCCGGGGTGGTCAACAGCCTGGTCTCCACGCACGGCACCCTCGCGGGCGACGACGTGTCGTGAACACCACCCGGGGTTCCCATGTCTCCCCACGTCTCGTCGTCTTCCGCGTCCCACGGGCAGGTGGGCATCGACGACAAAGACCACACCCGCATCTCGCCTCGCGCGGTTCCGCTCACGGCGAGCGTCGGGGGTGAAAAATTTCCTTCCTCCGATCCCGATCTGTCGCCCCCCGAAACCAACTTGACGCACGTCACCGGCTCTGAATGGCCCACGCATCGCCCCAACTGCCTCTCCCAGAGCAACCCCACGCCCTGCAGCGGCGTACCTCGCGCTCTGGGCGGCAAGCCGAAGATGGCGAGGTCGTGATCCGCGGACCCGGAGCACGCCAAATCCCCTTTCATACTCACGCACGCGGTGTACTCCGAGTGCAGCCTGTGCTCTAACCTGCGAAACTTACCACGCCGCCAGTTCGCGTCGATCTTTCCCGCACCCTGGAAAAACGCCTCCCTCCAACTGCCGTCCACCCTCCAGCGCGGGTGCCGCCCGGCGGTCAGTTGCAGCCGGCGCCAGAGCGCGTCGTCGGTTCGAGCGAGTTGCCGGAAACGTTTATTAACGCACGAAGTCGCCGCCAATTCGTAGGCGCCCATCTGTCTAAGTACGCAGCCGGCCACCTCGTCCGGCATGGCGTCGAGGTCGAATAGCGTCGGGAGGTTCTGCGCTCGTGCTCTGGCGCGCTCGCGTTTGGCGAGGAAGGCGATGCCGGGTCCCTCGGATGCGTCTCGGGTCGAGGCGTCGGATGGCGACGCTTGGATGCCCGCGGCGAGCCTGGCGTTCTCCGCGAGCCGCGCCTGCGTCTCGCGCTCCTCGCGTCGCTCGATCGTACGTCTCGCCTCCACCTCGGCGCGTCGGCGTCGCTCGGCTTCCTCCACGCGAGCCTCCACTTCTTTCAGCCGCGCGGTTTCCACCTGAGCGGCGAGGTGATCTGCCCGTACGTCGCGTGCCATCTGACGCGCCAGATCGGCATCCTCCTCGGCGAAGGTGTGGACGTCCCGGGCCAACGCCTCGAGCCTGTCCGCCATGTGCAAAGGCGCCGGGCCCTTGTACCGGTATGACGGGTTACGCAAACACCAGCTGCGGGGTGTGGGGAGGTGAGGGGAGGGTCAGGGGAGGCGGTTCGAGTGGGCGAGGCGGGGCGACGATCTTTTTCCGGCGTTGGAGGTCCGAACGCACTCTTTCTGGTGGAAGCGAAGCTCGTGGCACAGGTCCTCGAACGCGCGGCACAGCGCCTCCATGCGCATACGTTCCTCCGGGTCCATCTCGTCCTCCTCGGACCCCGAGTCGTCCCACATGGTCATCGCGGGCCAGCCCCGGGACGGGACCGCGTGCTAAAAACTATGACGTCAGGGCGAATGGGTGCGAGAGTATCGGTCGCGGCTACGGCTCGAGGGGCGGCGCGGCGAGTGCGTGACGCGATGTTCAGTCTTCACTGCTCTGTTTATCAACAACCCTTAAGGGGCTCGAACGCTCACACTCCGATGATACAATCGCGCTAAACCCCGACGCTCCCATCCAACTCTCTCAACCTCCTCTCGCCAGACAACGCGAATGCTCCTTCTTTATTACTTGCTGAAGGCGTCGATGTAGTAGGTGAGGGGCTGTCCTTTGAAGTTGGCGTACTCGTTGTTCTTGTCCTCGAAGGTGCCGAGGGTCTGGGTGGCGAAGAAGACGCCCGCGAGGATGCCGATCGCGAGGATGACGCCGGGGATGCCGCCGAGGCCCTGCTTGGCGAATTTGTCGCTGGTTGGGGACTCGGTGTAGAGCTGCCTGGGCTCGATGGCGAAGATGTTGCCGTTGCCGGAGTTGTCCTTGCCGATGTAGCCGGTGGTGCGGTCCAACTGCTCACCCTTGGCCTTCACGACGACGTTCACGCCGCGCTTGGCGACGACGGGCCTGAGTTGAAAAAGGGGTGGGTGGGGAACGCGGTCAGCGGTCGTGAGTGAACATAAAAAAGATGCGGTCCGGCGTCTCTGGGTCGGCCGCGGGGTGGCCATCGAATTCAGCGACCGCGGTGTCCGGCGTGAGAGCCCGCGGGACCCGAACCGGCACCCGTCGATCGTGGGAGCATGACCGATGGATACGACGCGGCGCGAACGCGGACCTACGACGCGATTCGATCCCACCCGGCGCGGTCGCCTCGTTCCCACTCGGAGCGGATAGGTCACAGAGTTTTTCAGCCTTGGGCATGAAACTCACCTGGAGGCGAGAGCCTTGGTGGAGCGGCGCGAGGTGAGCGCGGCAGCCTTGGGCGCGACGATGGCGTTGGAGGCGGTGATAGCCTGCATGATATTTATTTAGCTTTGTGACGGAACGTGCGGGACGTCTCGCTCGTGGGCGGGGAATGCCGTGACGTGTTGCGACAGCAAGGCCAAAGCCAAAAGAATTTGATTGGTCCAGAGAGAGCCGCACAGCGCCGTATGGGCAAATGGACTGAGAGACGAAAATTGGCCAAATGTGCTGACTCGGTTTGGGTCTCCGTTCGCCAATCTAAAAGTCTATTCGTCGTCCTCTGCTCCCCCGCCGTCCACCACCTCCGCAGCGGTCCCACCGGAGCCGCCCGAAGACCCGCCGCCACTCGACCCACTCCCGCCCGAGCCCGTCCCGTCCTCCCCCGACTTGGACGCGATCTTCCGACCCGGCTTGGCGCCGTTCGGCTCGGCCTTCCGAGGCGCCCCCCCACTCTGACGCTTCCCCCCGACTCTCAGCGTCGTCAACCTGCGCCGGTTAACGTTCATCTGCCGCGTCTCCGTCACGACACCGTCCTTATCCGTCACCCTGTCCGTGCGGAAGGACCCGCCCGACTCCTGCGCGGCGAGCTCCACGGCGCCGGGCCAACCCGCGCCGGACCAGGGCTTGCGCTCCGGCCTCGGCGGCGGTTGTCGCTGGCCCTGGTCCCGCCGTTCCCGCCGCCGACCCTCTCCGTTCGGGTCGGGTGCCCCCGCAGGTTTAGGCGTTGGCGTCACGGGCACCGGCGCCGGGGCCGGCGGGGGTACGGGGGCTGGGACTGGGACCGGCGCCCTCGCCTCCACCTCCGCCCTCGCCTCCGCCTCTTTCAGTTCCTTCACCGCGAAGGACAACGCGCTAAACTGTTTCGCCGTCATATCCGTCAACGCCATCATCGTCTCCTGCGCCGCCTTGACCTCATCCCCGAGATGCGCGAGCCGTCGCTCCATCGCCGCGGAGTACTGCGCCTGCTCATCGGACCGCGCCTCCACCTTACGCAGCGACGGGCTCAGTTCCCTGCGCGTGGCGCGGACCCTGGTGGACACTCGGCTCAGGTCGCGATTGCATCGATCCACCGACGCCGCTATCCGATCCTGGCTCATCTCCAGGTTCTTGACTCGCGCGAAGACCCCAGTGGGGGCGTAGCCGTCCATATTGCGACTGGCGCGCACCGCCGCGCCCGGGCCGGATGAGAGTTCGAGGTTGGACGGGGCGGCGCGGCGGATGGCGGCGCCCGCGGCGACGGCGGCGAAGAGCGCGGCGTCGGATGCCCACGACGCGATGGGCGTTTGTGGGAGCGGCGGTGCGGACGGGTTGGCGGCGACGTACGCGGCGCGGCGCTGAGCGCTTTCGTACGCGGTCGCCGCGCGTGTGCCCCCCGCGGCGAGGAGGAAGAAAACCTCGGCGCCGTCCACGAGTTGGGGTAAGAGCGACGCCGGTCCTCCAGATGAAGATTTGGCGCGCGTCGAGGCTGGGGGATCGCGCGGGGCGCTGGCCCGTATGGCGCGTCGCTTGAGCTCCTCCTTGCTCATCTTCGGGTCATCGTCCTCCTCGTCGTCGTCGGCGTCGAGGCTATCGACGGACCCCGCGGCGAACGCGGTGGTACGTCGCCGGGCGTCGGGGATGGGCTCGACGCGGGAAAGGGGCCCGCGCGCGATTCCGCCCGAGGGGTTCGCGCCGCGATTCGCGCTCCTGACGCGGGTGCGCGGGCGGCGGCCGCGCGGGGGACGCGCGGGGACGTCGAGCCGCCCCATGAGGGTGGCGACAGGGACCGACATGATGCTCTCGGCGCCCGATGAAGTGAACGGGGACCGGTCGAACCGCGAAGGTTCAACCTCAAGGGAACTATCAATCCTGTCTGCAGCAGGGCTCTTACTTCAGTTACAAATAAATAGTCGTCGCGTCGCGCACCACAGAGGGCTCCTCGTCTCTCTACAATACATACACACGACGCGCGCGACATCGAGCGCGACGCACGCGAGACCTCGGCGGTGTCAGGTCACCGGCCGGGACGGCGCCGTTAGGACACCGTCGATCGCATAAATCACACGCAAATCACAAGCCGCGCCGAACGTTTTCCTCGTCGTCCGAATCCGCCTCGTCGAGCTCGACGTCGAACGCTTCGATGTACCCCCTATCCTGACCCGCGCCCAAGGAACTAGTATCAGGCCGTCGCTGCTGCTGTTGCTGTTGCGGCTGCTGCTGCTGCTGCTGCTGTTGGGCGGCGGCGGCTGCTGCGGCTGCGTCGGGGTTGAATCCCGGCGGGAAGGGCCCCGGTCCCGTCCTTCTCACCGTCGTCTCCGTGGTCCACGTCTCCAGCCTCTGCGTCTCCTGCAGGGACGACAGGTACCGCAGGGACTCGAGCGCCCGGTCGGCTTCCTTCGAGAACACACCCGCGATCTTCTCCTCGCGTTCCTCCGCCATCTGAGCCCGCCGCGCGTTGTCCTGCGCCATCATCTCAGCCGCCTCCGCCCTCGCCGTCGCCTCCATGGCAGCCTTCTGCAGCTGCACAGCCTTCTCCATCTCGTCCTTCTCCTCGAGCGCGAGGTTCACAGCCTTGAGCACATCCTTGAGCTTATCGGGCTCCACCGCGGAGGACCCCGGGGACGCCGCGGCAGCCTTCACCGCAGCCTCCGCAGCCTTCGCCGCCTCCATCCTCGATGCCGACAACTCCTCGCGCAGGCGTTTGGACTTGGCGCGGACGCGTTCAATGACAGACTCGAGATCCGCCGCGGCCATCGCTGGCGCCGGCGCCGGTACCTCCACAGCGGACGGACTCACGACATCACCCGTGGACGTCGCCGTGGATGACTTCAACGCGTTCACGACGGATACCACGTTGTTGCTCGCGCCGGTTCTGCGCAGAAACGCCGACGCCGCCAGCGCTCCGATGAGAGCCCCATCGGCGGCCCATCCAAACTGAGCCACGACCGCCGCGGGTGGTCGCGCGGGAGGAGCGGATGACGATGTCGCCACCGCCACTGTGCCGCGTGAGTTGACTCCTCTTGATGAAGAGTTTCTGGAAGAACGTCCAGAGAGTTCGCGGCTGGAGGTGTACGCCTGCGCGGCTTTGATGCCGCCCGCCGCGCACAGAAATAAAACCTCGGCGGATTCGACGACGGATCGGCCCCAGTCCTTCTTGTCGTACGCGAGCACCCTCGCGTCCTCCTTTTGTTTCTTGACATCGTCCTTCGTGTCCTTCTTCTTCTTCAGCTTGTCCTTCTCCTCGCGCTTCTTCGCCTTGATCTCCACGGCGGCGGAGAACTTGTCACCCTTCTTCTTCTTCGCCGCGTCTTCATTCGTCTTCGAGAACTGCGTTTTCTCAGAAGCGGGTTTGGCCGAGTTAGATGCGGGTGCCTCGCCGGTGGGGCGCGTGGTCCTCATCTTGGACATGAGGAGCTCCTCGAGCTCCTCCGCGGGCTCGGGCGCTTTACCCGTCGCCGGGGGAGGGTCGTCGTCGGAGGTCTCGCCGTCGCCCCGCGTCGCCTCCGTCGCGGACCTCGACGCGTGCGCGCCGTTCTTGCCCAACGGGTCGCCCAGGCTCATGCCGAAGGAGGTTTTCGCCTGGCCGCCGAGCTCGTCGCGCAGGGAGTCCCACTTGGACGCGCGCGCGCGGATCCGCCCGCCGCGTTCGTTGTTGACGACGTTGTTAAAGAGGTTTGGTACGTCGTCGTCGCCCTCGGGCGGACCCTGGTGTGGGTTGTAGACCGCGGAAGGGACGGGCGGTTGGTGCGAGTCGCGGTGGGTCTCCTCGGGGGCGCCCTCGCGCAGACCCATGCCGCCACCGCTGCTGAAGACGAACTTCGCGGGTCGGACGTTGGCGAAGTGGGGAGCGAGGCGGCCGGCGTGACCCCGGCGGATCCGCCGCGGGGGTAAAAGGCGCCCCTCCGCCCATCCCCGCACCACCGCCGTCGGGTGCAGCGTCGTGCTCATGTCGTTGTTGCCTCCGGGGGCGCCCCGTTTGCCTTTTTCGTTATCGTTAACGAAACTTTTGGCAATTTTTGGGATGCGTATGTGTTTTTAGTGAGGACTCGTGACTTTTTGA
>Ga0209631_10000822_pt1 | contig 41553 bp, 39 predicted proteins | sample COG_08_FD_184752 | JGI IMG/M metagenome (GOLD analysis project Ga0209631, IMG submission 184752) | Pelagic Microbial community sample from North Sea - COGITO 998_met_08 (SPAdes) (version 2) | ecosystem: Environmental > Aquatic > Marine > Neritic zone/Coastal water | place: Helgoland, sampling... | reverse complement strand
CGGTGCTCCGACGCAAGCCGAACTCCTCGATGGTTGTCGGACTCAAGCTTCACAAGGCTGGCGAAGCCGACGCATTCGTCAGTGCGGGCTCGACGGGGGCTGTCATGGCCTCGTCGCTCTTTACGCTGCGCCCTCTTTCGGGCGTTGACCGGCCGCCGGTCGGAACGCTGCTGCCCACGGCAGGAGAGCTGTGTCTCCTCCTGGACGCAGGCGCGAACATTGGATGCAAGCCGGGCCATCTCGTTCAATTCGCGCATCTTGGTAGTACATACATGCGTGATGTGATGGGTCGGAAGAACCCGCGCGTCGGACTCCTCAACATCGGTGAGGAGCCGGGCAAGGGCGATGAGCTCACGATCGAGACCTACGACTTGCTGACCAGGGAAACGGGCCTGAATTTCATCGGGAACATCGAGGGCCGGGACATCATTCGCGGTGAGTGCGACGTCATCGTATGTGACGGGTTCGTCGGTAACATCCTGCTGAAATTCTACGAATCGGTGGCGGGGTACATCGTCCAACTGCTCAAGGCTGAGATTGGTCCAGTCGGCGACTCAAACTCCGGCCTCGAGCGCGTCTTTCGCGTTCTCGACTATGCAGAGTATGGTGGAGCACCGCTCCTGGGACTTGGGGGCGTATCGATCATCTGCCACGGAGGTTCACCGCCGAAGGCGATCCATAACGCGTTAGTTGTGGCCGCCCGTGCGGGGCGTTCGGGCCTGGTGCAGCACAGTGCCGAGGAATTTCAGACATGAAGACGCCGACACCCATCGCCGAGATCACAGGCACTGGACGATTTCTTCCCGACAACATCGTGACCAACGACGATCTCGCGGAGAAGTTGGACACGTCCGACGAATGGATCCACTCGCGTACGGGCATCAGTGAGCGCCGTATCGCCCCAGACGGCATGTTCACGGCGCATCTCGGCGCCGAGGCGGCCAAGGCCGCAATGACCGAAGCCGGTGTGGAACCCGGGGAAGTCGATATCCTGATCGTCTCCACCGCGACACCTGATCGATGGCTCCCGTCGACTGCCTGTGACATCCAGGCAGTTCTGGGATGTAAAAACGCAGTGGCGTTCGATCTGATGGCTGCCTGTACTGGCCACATCTACGCCTTGAGCATGGCTGAGGGATATATCGCAGCCGGTCGTGCCGAGGTGGCCCTGGTAGTTGCTGCGGAGAAGATGAGCGCGATTGTCGACTGGTCGGACCGAACAACGGCCGTGCTCTTCGGGGACGGTGGTGGCGCGGCGGTGCTGCGCCCCTGCAATGGATCAGGGCGTGGAATTCTCTCTTCACATCTGCAGTCCGACGGGAACCTTGCCGACCTCCTGTATCGGCCCGGGGGCGGCGCGATTGACCCGGTCAGCCAGAGCGTACTCGATGAAGGCCGACACCTGATGCGAATGCACGGGCGGGAGATCTTCAAGAACGCCGTACGCTCCATGGCCGAGGCGTGCGACATCGCTATGAACAAGGCTGGACTCACCGCGAACGACATCGACCTTCTCGTTCCACACCAAGCCAACATCCGGATCATCGAAGCGACTGCGAAATACGCAGGGATCCCGATGGACAAGGTCTTCGTGAACGTCGAGAAGTACGGCAACATGAGTTCGGCCACGGTTCCCGTCGCGTTCGATGAGGCCCGTGAGCAGGGTCGCGTCGTCCCTGGCTCCAACGTCCTCACGGTTGCGTTCGGCGCCGGACTGACCTGGGGTGCGATGGCGCTCCGGATGTAGCTCGAACCCACCTTCCGCATGACCCTCGCTCTCATCTTCCCCGGCCAGGGATCCCAATACGTCGGGATGGCCGGTTCGCTGCGCGACAGTGAACCAGCGGCCGCGGACGTGTTCGCTCTTGCAGATGAGACGCTGGGCTTCTCGCTCTCCGGACTCATGCTGAATGGCCCGGCCGACGAGCTCACTGCGACGAGGAACGCGCAGCCTGCTCTCCTGACGCACTCGGTTGCGGCGCTCCGTGTGCTGGGTGACCGGGCGGGCCCACCCGCGCTGGCTGCGGGACACTCGCTGGGAGAGTTCAGTGCACATGTGGCAGCCGGCACACTCTCATTCCAGGACGCACTGAGGGCGGTGCGGCTTCGCGGGGAACTCATGTTCGCTACGGGGCAGGCCCGTGCCGGGACGATGGCGGCGCTTCTGGGTCTGGGGGACGACGCGGTCCGTGAAGTCTGCGCGCGCGTGACGGCAGGGGTTTGCGTGCCGGCAAACTTCAACTCGGCGGGTCAAGTGGTAGTGAGTGGCGACCTGGCCGGCGTGGAAGAGCTGCTTGGGCTAGCCAGGGAAGCGGGCGCCAGGCGCGCCGTGCGTCTGAATGTCTCCGGAGCGTTCCACTCACCGCTCATGGAGCCAGCCGCAGAGGGCCTGCACGCATTCCTGAACGAGATCGACTTCGCAGACCCGGCGTTTCCGGTAATTTCGAACGCGACGGCGGAGCTTGTGACGACGGGAACAGAGGCTCGTAACCTCCTCGTGCGCCAGTTGACATCTCCGGTACGGTGGGCAGAGTCCGTGGGTGTCATGACGTCCGCAGGAGTCGATCGCTTCATCGAGCTGGGGCCAGGTCGGGTACTGAGCACGCTGAACAGACGGAACGCGAAGGGTATCTCCAGTATACCGCTGGGAGAAACGGAAGACTTCAACGCCCTGGAGGGCTGACGATGGGTGCACGGGAACTCGAGAAGTCCGTGGCAATCGTGACTGGCGGCTCGCGGGGTATCGGCCGCGGGATTGCGACGGCACTGGCGGAAGCGGGGGCACAGGTTGCCATCGTGGGTCGAAACGGAGACTCGGCGAGGGCGGCCGCCGCTGAGCTGCCTGGGGACGGGCACGCAGGCTTCGCATGTGATGTGGCGGCCCCGGAGCAGGTGTCGGCAGCGCTGGCGGCGATTGAAGAACAGTTAGGCCCAGTGGACATCTTGGTGAACAATGCGGGCATTACACGAGACAATATCCTCATGCGTATGAAAGATGAGGAATTCGATGATGTGATCGCGGCCAACCTCAAGGGCGCGTTCACGTTCACTCGGGCCGTGACCCGGGGTATGATGAAGCGCCGTTCCGGGGCAATCCTCAACATCACCTCCGTTGTCGGCCTTATCGGTAACGCGGGGCAGGCAAACTACGCCGCGTCGAAGGCAGGGCTCATCGGTTTGACGAAGAGCGTGGCCAAAGAATTGGCGTCCCGGGGCGTGCGCTGCAACGCAATTGCGCCGGGCTTCATCCGCACCGATATGACCGATGATCTCAACGAAAGTCAGGTTGAGGCGCTCATGCAGCAGATCCCGCTCGGCTCGCTCGGCGAAGTCGATCAGATTGCTGGGGTTGCGAGGTTTCTCGTTGGGCCTGCAGCAAGCTACATTACCGGCCAGATTCTGGCGGTCGACGGTGGGATGGTGATGTGATCCCGCGCGACGCCGCCCTTTTCGTCACCGACAAGTCTTCACAGTAGATCAGATCTACGGAGGTACCATGAGCGAGGCCACCGACTCGCGGGTCCGCGAAATCATCATCAATGAACTCGGCGTTGAAGCCGAGAAGGTCACGGACGAGGCATCGTTCGTAGAGGACCTGGGGGCGGACTCTCTCGACACCGTCGAACTGGTCATGGCGTTTGAAGAAGAGTTCGGGATCGACATCCCAGATGAAGACGCCGAGCAGATGCGTACGGTCGGCGACGCGATCAAGTATCTGAACGAGAACACCCCGAGCTGACGTCCCGCTCGGCTTCTTCCCGTTTCACTGACACCGTAGTTTGAGATGGCCATGAGTAACGGCGCCCCAGGACGCGTCGTCGTCACCGGAATGGGCCTCGTGTCCCCGGTGGGGAGCGATGTCCAGTCCACATGGGAGAACCTGCTCGCCGGTAGCAGCGGCGGCGGTCCGATCACCCACTTCGATGCGACCGACGAGTTCGCTTGCCGCATCGGTTGCGAGGTTAAGGGGTTTGACCCCTTAGACTACCTCGACAAGCGAGAGGCAAAGCGGCACGACCGCGTCTCTCAGTTTGCCGTTGCAGCCGCCGCACAGGCGCTCCAACAGGCGGGGCTGGACGGAGTACCCGAGGGAGGGGATCCGGAGCGGTTCGGGGTCATCTTCGGAAGTGGAATCGGGGGCATTGGCACCTTCGAAGAGCAGCACCGACGACTGATCGAAAAAGGCCCGAGTCGGGTCAGCCCATTCTTCATTCCGATGTTCATCCCCGACATCTCCGCGGGTCTGATCTCGATCCGATGGGGATTCAGGGGGCCGAACTACGCCACTGTGTCCGCGTGTGCCTCGTCTGCGCATGCGATCGGTGACGCGATGCGGCACATCCTCCACGGTGATGCTGACGTGATGGTCGCGGGTGGCGCTGAGGCAACCATTACGCCCATGACGTTCGCCGGCTTCAGTTCGATGAAGGCGATGTCCACCCGAAACGATGATCCTGCGGGCGCGAGTCGGCCGTTCTCGGCCGACCGCGACGGGTTCGTCATGGGTGAGGGCGGTGGAGCCGTCATTCTGGAGTCACTCAAGCATGCGGAGGCTCGTGGCGCGGAGATCCTGGGTGAGGTTGTCGGATACGGCCTGAGCGCGGACGCATTCCACATCACGTCGCCTCCACCGGGTGGGTACGGTGCTCAGCACGCGATGCGCATGGCGCTCAAGTACGCCGAAGCGACCGCGGGCGATGTCGACTACGTGAACGCGCACGGAACGTCCACTATGGCGGATGCCATCGAGACGGAAGCCATCAAGCAGGTGCTTGGCGACCGTTCAGGCGAGATCGTGGTGGGTTCCACCAAATCGATGACGGGGCACCTTCTGGGCGCGGCTGGGGCGCTTGAGGCCATTGTTTCCCTCATGGTCTGTCGGACTGGAAAAATTCCACCGACAATCAACTTCTCCACCGCTGATCCGGACTGTGATCTCGACTACGCCCATGGCGGAATGATCGAGCGTGAGGTCAATCTGGCATTGACGAACTCGTTCGGTTTTGGTGGCCATAATGTCTGCCTCGCGCTGAGGGGCTGGGACTGAGTACACCATTCCGCGTCGGCCTGGGGTACGATTCCCATCGCTTCGATGCGGATCGTCCCCTGATCCTTGGTGGGATCGTGGTCCCGAACCACGCAGGGCTGACCGGGCACTCTGACGGTGACGCTGTCGCTCACGCGGTGATCGATGCAATCCTGGGCGCAGCTGCCATCGGCAACGTCGGGAGCCACTTCCCGCCGACTGATGACACCTGGAAGAACGCCGACTCGATCGAGCTACTACGAGCGTCTACGGATGTGCTTCATGGGGCGGGCTGGAGCGTGGGCAACGTCGACCTCACGGTCATCTGCGAGACACCCAGAATCGGCCCGCACGCGGACGCGATGCGGGCACGGTTGGGTGATGCCATGCAGATTCCGGTGGAGCGCATCTCGATCAAAGGAAAGACCAACGAGCGCATGGGCTGGATCGGTGCGGGCGAAGGCCTCGCGGTACACGCCGTCGCTCTCGTGCAGGAACGGTAGGGCGCGCCCGTCACGCGGAGCAACGGTGTGACTGAAATCGTCGTATGGATGGACCGCCTGCCGAACTCGGTGCTCTACATCGCGCTGAGCATCGGGGCCGGCGTCGAGAACCTCCTGCCAGCCGTGCCGGCTGACACCTTCGTGGCAATCGGTGGCGTTCTCGCTGGCGCGGGTGATCTGACGGCAACGTGGATCTTTCTGGGCACCTGGCTGTGCAACGTTGGGGGTGCACTCTTCGTGTACCGTATGAGCCACCTGCATGGGCCGGTCTTCTTCGAACGGGGCCTCGGCCGCCATTTGCTCAACCCTCACCAGATGCGCCGAATGGGTGGATTCTACGATCGATGGGGCACCGCGGCGATCTTCTTTTCCCGTTTCCTGCCGGGCATCCGGGCGATCGTACCGGTCTTCGCTGGAGCGACTCATCAGCCTTGGTGGCGTGTTCTGTTGCCGCTGTCGGTGGCCTCCGCGATTTGGTACGGAGGCCTGGTCCGCTTGGGGCTGTTCGCCGGACATAATATCGAGCATCTCGAAGGTCTGCTCGCGGGCATCAATGGTGGACTGGCTCTGGCTGCGGTACTGGTGACCCTGCTGATCGGGCTATGGTGGTACCGCACACGCCACCCTGGAGGGGACGAATGAAGCCCGTCATGCCCGAGGGTCCAGCGGAGTTCCGGTTCGAGCAGTTCTGCGACTATCTCACGTTCGAGCGCGGCCTGTCGGATCGTACGGTCGTTGCGTATGGCCGTGACCTGTCGAGGTGGATGGCCTTTCTGGAGGCCGCTGGGATCAGCGCGCCGGGCGCGGTGGATGTGCGCATTCTGCGGGAGTGGATCTTCGAACTGAAGGACAGTGGCTTGGCCGCGACCTCCATCAGACGGGCCCAGTCCGCGATTCGGACGTATTTCAGCTTCCTGCTGGCCGAAGGCGTCCTCGCTTCAGACCCGACGGACCGTCTCGACTCACCGCGAGTCGACAGGACTCTGCCCGAGTTCCTATCACGTGAGGAGGTCGGCAGGGTGCTCGAGTCGCCTGATCCCACGCATCGTCTTTACTGGCGTGACCGAGCCATTCTCGAGTTTCTCTACGCGACCGGGGTGCGGGTCAGCGAACTGGGGGACCTTCGCATTGCGTCCGTCGACCTGGAGGAAGGCTTTGCGACGGTGTTCGGAAAGGGATCGAAAGAGCGACTCGTTCCTGTAGGTGGACCGGCCCTCCGGAGCCTCGAGCGCTATCTGCGCGAGGTTCGACCCGCACTCGATCGAGGAAAGGGAGACGGACATGTATTCCTGAACGCTCGGGGTACGCCGATCCGTCGGGAGTCTATCTGGAGCCTGGTGAGGACGGCCGCGAAACGGGCCGGCGTGAACCGGAAGGTCTCCCCTCACACGATCCGCCATACCTATGCCACGCACCTGGTCGAGGGAGGCGCAGACCTCGCGGCGGTTCAAGAGCTGCTGGGACACGCAGACATCTCGACCACTCAGATTTACACCCACCTGAATCGGGCCTACCTCCGCGAGGTTCACCGGAAGTATCACCCGAGAAGCTGAGCGCCGCCGACACACGGCGGCAAACGCCCCTCAAGGGCATGTGTGACTCCTCAGGGCAATCAGTGCCCGGTGGGCCCTTGGGTTGCATCCGGATTCGCGTCCACGGTCGAGAAGAGCTCCTGCTGCGATCCTGTCGTCTGCAGCAGTCGGATCGCCTCCGTGAGGACGGGATCACGACGCGTGCGCACGACCGCCTCAGCCGCGATGTCGTTCATGCGTTGTGCCGTGGCGAGCTCGGCCCGCCAGTGCAGGTACTCCCGGACCTCCTCATTGTCGAGCAATTCGCTCTCCAGCCCTTCAGTACGGAGGCTGGAGACGAACGCGTCGAACTCGTCGGAGGAGACGCCCCTGACTCCGTCCGCTCGACGCGCCGCGGCCATCTCGAAGCCAAACTCGGCGATACGTAGCCCGAGCGGGAACTGCGCCTCATTCGATTGACGAATGAAGTCACGCTCGATGACCTTGAGCGTGTCGTCCTGGATCTCCAGATCCGGGAAGATACCGCCCCCGTCGATCAGCGCCCGTCCCTGGGCCGTCTGAACGCGAGGTAGCGAGTCCATGACCTCAGCGACCGGCATGCCCTGACGGTCCCGGGGGCGCTGCAGTGACCGCCCGAGCGGCGTCAGCCACGACCCAGTGGTAAAGCGGAGTCGTCGGCCGTAGGGCAGGGGCATCACCGTCTGAACCACACCCTTCCCGAAGGTGCGCTTACCGAGCACAACGGCTCGATCGTAGTCCTGCAGAGCACCGGCGAGAATCTCTGCGCCGGATGCTGTGAACTCGTCAACGAGAATCACGATGGGCAGTTCGGGTACCTGAACCGGCCAGCGATCACCGTAAGAGTCGGTCTCAGGCTCGCTCGCAGCACCACCGGGCACGCGCTGCACCGTACTCGCCAGCGTGGAGCCGGGCGGCAGAAAGAGATCGGCAAGCATCAAGGACTCGTCGAGGAATCCACCCGGATTCCGACGGAGGTCCATGATCAGGCCATCTGTCTGGCCGAGCTCGGCTAACGCTTCGTTCATCTCACGGGCGGCGTTTCTCGCGACCCGGTCCATGATCACATACCCGATGTTGCTGTCGAGCACGCCCCACGTGACGGCAGGGACGTGAACCTCTTCACGCGTGATCGTAAACGGGATCGGCTGATCATACGCGGGGCGCTGGATCCAGACTTCGATGTCGGTCCCGACGGGGCCACGTATCGAGTCGGCGGCCATGTCCGTGCCCCATTCACTCGCATCGTGTTCGCCGACGCCGACGATGACATCGCCGACCGAGATCCCATTGTCATTGGCGGGGAATCCGCGAAAGACGGCAGTCACCGTGATCGCGTCGTTGAGGAGTGTGATCTGAAGCCCGATCCCGGAGTAGTTCCCGGTCGTATCCTCCTCCCACGCCTCGGCTTCCTGCGGCGTGAACAGCTCTGCATACGGGTCGTCGAGAGCGTCGATCATGCCGTCGATGGCCGCCTCCCAAAGCGTGGAATCGGCAAACGAGTCCATGTGCATGCGGGAGATCGCGCTCACCGCACTCGAGAGCACGTCGACCTCTGGAGACGCCTCCGAAGTACCGCTATCCATGGTCTGAGCCGAAACTGCAGAAGCGGTCAGCGCCAATCCGAGTGCAGTGAACACCGCAGAACTCTTGATCATTCAGCCCATCCGAGTGGTCGTATGTATAGGGGTTCTGTAACCCCCACTCCCGGGTCGTCGTTCCTCGAGGGACCGAGGCAGTTCGCCGACCGGAAACGCGTCGCGCACCTGCACTACGCCCCGCGGAGAGGGTATCTTCGAAGCTGCCGTTTCGAGTGCGAACCCGCCACTCCACCGATACGCCCGTACTGCCAATGAATCAAGATCGAGAGCACGCTCTGCGAGTCTCGCTCGAGCAGCTGAAGCCTCTGAAAGGAGACGTGGCCGGCAATCTCACGCGGGTGAAGGAGCGTACGGCCTCCCATGCCGGGCAGACCGACGTCGTGATCTTCCCGGAAGCGGTCTTGTCCGGCTACTTCCTTGAGGGCGGTGTGGCGGAGTCGGCGCGATCCATCGAAGAGGTGATCGAGGGGTTCGGAGCGCCCGCCCATAACGCACCCGATGTTGTCGTCGGCTTCTACGAGCGGTGGAAACGCCGGCTGTACAACAGCGTAGCCTATCTCGAGCCGACAGAGGCCGGGTACCGAGCTCGACATGTGCACCGGAAACTCTTCCTGCCAACGTACGGCGTGTTCGACGAGGCGAGGTTCGTCGAGCCGGGCACCGAGGTCCAGTCGTTCGACACGCGGTTCGGTCGTTTTGGGATGCTCATCTGCGAGGATGCTTGGCACTCTGCACCAGGCATGATCCTCGCGCTCGACGGCGCTGAACTCATCTTCATCGTCTCCGCCTCCCCAGCGCGTGACTTCCGCCCCTCCGGGGAAGGCCGGCCTCGGAACCTGGCGGACTGGGACCGCATCGCCCCACAACTCGCCTGCGAACATGGGGTGTTCTGCCTCGTGTCCCAGTTGGTGGGTTCGGAGGGTGGAAAGCTCTTCCCGGGTGGTTCGGCGGCGTTCGGACCTGACGGATCTGAACTCGTACGTGCCCCTCTCTTCGAGGAAGGGAGCACCGCCGTGACGCTGGATCCGCGTTCCATCGACCGTGCTCGGGCCGCCACTCCGCTCTTGTCCGACCTCGAACAGATGCTTCCGCATCTTCAGCGGTCACTGGACCAAGCCGTGGGGCGAGCCGGAAGTGAGGACGACTCCGATCTGCATGAGGAGATAACTGTAAGCGCGGAGCTCCGTGGCACAGAGCCCGCGCTGGCTCCCAATCCTGCGCTGCGCGACGCCAGGCTGCTCGATATCGATGCCGAACTGGTGGAACGCACGCTCGTAGAGTTCATCCGCGAGGAGGTCCAGCGCCGCCGCAGTTTCGAGCGGGTGGTGGTGGGTGTGTCTGGCGGGGTCGACTCCGCCGTCTCTCTCGCGCTCGCCTGCCGGGCGCTGGGCCCCGAGAACGTCTACGGTTTCCGGCTGCCGTACCGTAACTCGAGTCAGGACAGTCTGGATCACGCGCAGCTGGCCCTCGATGCGACAGGTGCCCACGGGCGGACTATCGAAATCTCGGACGCCATCGATCGGTATGTTGATCAGTACGAGCCAGAGATTTCGCCGCTTCGAAAGGGCAACCTGATGGCGCGCCTGCGGGCAGTAATTCTCTTTGATCAGTCAGCCGGCCTCGACGCCCTGCCGCTCGGTACGGGTAACAAAAGCGAGCGGCTCCTCGGGTACTTCACTTGGCACGCCGACGACTCGCCGCCGATCAATCCGATCGGCGATCTCTTCAAGACTCAAGTCTGGGCGCTAGCACGGCACCTGGAGGTCCCTTCCGAGATCATCGACAAGCCGGCGACGGCAGACCTCGTGAAGGGCGTTAACGACGAAGACGAGCTCGGGATCTCCTACCACGACGCCGATCCGATCCTGCACTGGCTTACGCTGGGCTACCACGTCGGAGACCTGGAACGCATGGGCTTCGACCCGAGCGCGCTCGAGACGGTTCGGCGACGACTCGAGTCCACGCACTGGAAACGAGAGTTGCCCACCGTGGCGGTGCTGTCATCAAGTGCGATCGGAGAGTTTTACCTGCGGCCGGTAGATTACTAGAGGTCCGATCGGGCGTTCCGAGATCTAGCCCGAGGTGGTGCTGCCGTGACTCATGATCAGCCAGACGCCAATTATCGAGATTCCGCCGGCCGCCCAGCCTCCGGCGACGACTGCACCCGGTGCGAGCGTGCCCACTACGCCCATCTTGTCCCAGTGGCGCTTTCGGCCCGCCAGTTCCTTCCCGTATCGCCACCATGCTTCTTGCGTGAGGTCCGCCTTGCCGGCCCGGACAATTTCCAGTGGCCCGGCCCGCATGAGCGAGATTTTATCGGTCTTGGAGAGCAGTTGTGCCCAGTCGACCGTGACCTTCTCGAGTTCCTCCAGCGCCTCCCATCGCTCTTCGATCGGCATTGAGAACCAGCGCCGGCAGGCCTGGCAGATCGCCCGCAGTCAACCACGCGAAGGGTCGAACGCCAGCCGGGTGCCGTTGGGCGCGTGCTCCAACTCCTCGTTCGCCTCCAAGGTCGTAACGCAGACCAGACAGCGGTTGAACACGAGAACGGCGGGTCGGACGCGAGTCGGGAGCGTCCGGACGAACACGACCCGGCGGAACTACACAGGAGAGTCGCTCGGCGGTCCCCGATTTCTCCAACCCCGCATAGGTTTCCGTTCATGTTAATTGTGATCGACAACTACGACTCCTTCACCTTCAACCTCGTCCAGCACTTGGGCGCACTCGGCGCGGACCCGGTCGTGATCCGCAACGACGAGCTCACCGAAGGCGAAATCGAAGAGTTGGTTCCGGAGCGCATCGTGGTGTCTCCAGGGCCGGGTACGCCCGTGGAAGCCGGTATCAGCATCGATGCCTTCCGTCGATTCGGTTCCCGTGGGGTTCCCATGTTGGGGGTCTGTCTCGGCCACCAGAGTCTGGGCGAGGCATTTGGTGGCCGCACCATTCGGGCTCGCCGCGCGATGCATGGTAAAACTGGACCCATCCGGCACGACGGCAGGGGCATCTTCGAAGGGGTACCGTCTCCTTTGAGGGTTGCCCGATACCACTCCCTCGTGAGCGATGCCGACGCGCTGCCCGCGCAGCTTGTGCCCGTTGCCTGGAGCACGGCGCCTGAGGACAAAGGGGAGGTCCAGGCAATGCGCCATAAATCGCTCCCTCTGTGGGGTGTTCAGTTCCATCCCGAGTCGCTGTTCAGCGACCATGGGGCGATACTCCTCGAGAACTTCCTTCGACTCTGAACCTTGGGTAGCTTGCAAAGCGTGAATGGTTCTTTCTCGTTCCGCCTTACCGGGCTGACTTCAGCCTGATGAGCGGCCAGGTTCTCGGCATTGTGCCCGCCCGGCTCGCGTCGACCCGGCTCCCCCGGAAACCACTCTACGAGCTTCACGGAAAACCGTTGATCGAGTGGGTTTGGCGGCGTGTCGCCATGATGAACGTTCTCGACCATGCAGTCGTCGCCACCGATTCTACAGAGGTTGCCGACGTGTGTCGGGCCATGGGCGCACCGGTAGAGATGACGTCTCCAGACCACCGGTCCGGCACTGACCGGGTCGCCGAGGTGGCCGACCTGGCGGAATACCGAGATTTCGACCTCATCGCAAACGTCCAGGGAGACGAGCCGCTCCTGCAGGAATCCCACCTGAGGAGCGCCATCGACCTGGTCCGCAACGACGGATGGCCGGTGGGCACGTGCGCCACGCCACTGCTGACTGAGGAGGCACGGAGAAACCCCTCCGTCGTGAAGGTCGTGCGGTCAGCCTCCGGAGGGGCCCTCTACTTCTCTCGGGCGGAGATCCCCCACAAGCGAGACGGGAAACCCAAGCCGGAGGATCTCGAGCGCGATCTATTCCTTCGTCACATCGGTATCTACGCCTACGCTCGAGCGGCCCTGCAGGATTGGGTCGCTCTCGCCCCATCGTACCTGGAACAGCTCGAGATGCTCGAGCAGCTCCGCCCCCTGGAAGCCGGCATGCGAATCGGCGTCTCCGTTGTGGGTTCTGCCGCCCCGGGTGTCGACACCCCGGAAGACGCGGTTCGCATGGAACAACAGTTGAGTCGATTCAACCACCCCACCCCAGTTTGACCCCATGACCGACAACAACGTGCGACCCACCAAGTACATCTTCGTGACAGGCGGGGTGGTGTCTTCCCTCGGGAAGGGCATCGCAGCGGCCTCTATTGGTCGGCTGCTCAAGGAGCGCGGCCTGCGCGTGACCCTGCAGAAGTTCGATCCCTACATCAACGTCGACCCGGGGACACTCTCGCCGTACCAGCACGGTGAGGTGTTCGTCACGGACGACGGCGCCGAAACGGATCTCGATCTGGGGCACTACGAGCGCTTCATCGACGAGTCACTCTCCCAGGACAACAACATCACGACTGGGCGGATTTACCAGAACGTCATCAGCAAAGAACGCCGAGGGGACTACCTCGGCTCAACCGTTCAGGTGATCCCGCACATCACAGACGAGATCAAGAGCGCGATCAGCCGTTTGTCTGCGGACAACGACGTGGTCATCACTGAGATCGGCGGGACGGTGGGTGACATCGAATCGCTTCCGTTCCTCGAGGCAATTCGACAATTCCGCGTCGATGTCGGACGCGAGAACGCAATCTTCGTGCACCTCACGCTCGTACCGTACCTGGCGGCAGCAGGGGAACTGAAGACAAAGCCGACCCAGCATTCGGTCCGGGAGTTGATGGAGATTGGAATCCAGCCCCAGGTCCTGATCTGCCGGGCCGAGCAGCCACTGTCCAAGGAGATCAAGCGAAAGATCGCCCTCTTCACCAACGTCGAGACCGACGCGGTACTCGAATCTCCGGACCTGTCCACGATTTACGAGGTGCCGCTCGCGCTGAAGCGTCAGCGAGCCGACGAAGTCGTCATGAAACGTCTGGGACTCGCGGACCTTCCTGATCCGGATCTTGGACCCTGGACCGACATGGTACGGCGCGTGCAGCACCCGGCCTCAGGCCAGGCCAGGATCGCCGTGGTCGGCAAATACACGGAACTCGTGGACTCATATAAGTCCGTCCAGGAAGCCCTGATCCACGGCGGCATCGCGAACGACGTGAAGGTCGACATCGACTGGGTCCTCTCTGAGACCTTTACGGGAGGGGAGGGCGTCGAGCGACTCTCGGGATACGACGGCTTGCTTATCCCCGGTGGATTCGGCCCGAGGGGGGTGGAAGGCATGCTTCAGGCGATCCGATGGGCGCGGGAGAGCGAGATACCCTTCTTCGGGATCTGTCTGGGTCTCCAGTGCGCGGTGATCGAGTACGCTCGAAACGTCTGTGGTCTGGAGGGGGCAGATTCCACGGAATTCGACGTGGAGTCGCCACATCCCGTGATCGCACTGCTGGACTCGCAGCTTCAGGTTACGACGAAGGGCGGTACTATGCGGCTCGGCGCCTATCCATGCGCGCTCGCGGAGGGCACCCGGGCTCATGAGATCTACGCGGCCGAGGAGATTTCGGAGCGCCACCGGCACCGCTGGGAGGTCAATAACGAGTACCGTGAGGTGCTCAGGGAGAACGGGATGACGATCAGCGGCACGTCCCCGGATGGGGGTCTGGTTGAGATGATCGAGATCACCGATCACCCATGGTTCGTGGCGGGGCAGTTCCATCCGGAGCTCAAGAGCCGCCCGACGCGGCCACACCCGCTCTTCGCTTCCTTCATCGAGGCGGCGGCCGGGCAGGCGGAACGCGACACCGCGACTTCGGCCGAGCAACCGGTCGGCGTCTGAGGTGAACCACGGGTCACGCGCGTCCGGAGATCGGTGACATGTTTGAGACCTTCCGTCTCATTGCGGGTCCGTGCTCCCTCGAGGACGATGAGCTCAACCTCGAGATCGCCCGCCGCCTCGTCGCGCTCGCCGAGGAGACGGGGCTTGCGATCGTTTTCAAGGGCTCGTTCGACAAGGCCAATCGTTCGCGTATATCGTCACCGCGCGGACCGGGCCTCGATGCCGGCCTCGAACGACTCGCCGCAGTTCGCTCTACAACGGGGCTTCCTGTTCTCACCGATATCCATGAGCCACATCAAGCCGCACCGGTGGCGGAGGTGGTCGATGTGTTGCAGATCCCGGCGTTCCTGTGTCGGCAGACCGACCTTCTCGTCGCTGCCGGACGGACGGGGTGTGCCGTGAACGTGAAGAAGGGCCAGTGGATGGCGCCTGAGGAGATGGGGGCAGCGGTGCAGAAAGTGCGAGAGTCAGGCGCAAGCGAGGTGGCCATTACCGAACGTGGGACCATCCACGGATATGGTGACCTCGTAGTCGACATGAGGTCGTTCGCCCGACTGCAAGCCGCCACAGGAGCGCCCGCGATCTTTGACGGAACGCATGCCGTTCAGCGTCCCGGCCTCGCGGCTGGTTCGAGCGGAGGCGATCCGGAGCACATCCCGGCCCTCGTTCGAGCGGCCGTAGCAGCCGGGTGTGACGGGCTCTTTCTCGAAACGCATCCCGAGCCTGCTCGGGCGCCGTCCGACGGTACGAACATGCTTCCGCTCGATCAGCTTCCCGCGCTCATTCACGAGGTCCTCGCGATCCGTGCCGCACTCGCGTCATCCGCCACCTGATCACGGACTCGATCCGACATGACTCCGCTTCCTGATCCGATCTCTGCAGAACTCGCTCAGCGTATCCGCCTCGTCATCTTCGACGTCGACGGCGTTCTTACGGACGCGGGCGTGTACATCGGGGCAACGGAGGCCGGCGAGTCGGTCGAACTGAAGCGCTTCGACATCCAGGACGGTGTGGGCCTGAAGATGCTTGGCTGGGGCGGGTTGGACGTGGTGATGGTGTCCGGTCGGGTCTCGGAGGCTACTTCGATACGAGCGTCGGAGCTGGGTATCGAGGGATGCTATCAGGAGCCGGACGCCCACAAGCTCAAAGTAGTCGAGCGGATCCTCAATGAGCGTAACGTGGCGTGGGAAGAAGTCGCCATGATCGGCGATGACATCCCGGATCTGTCCGTCATGCGACGGGTCGGCCTCAAGGCAGCGGTAGCGAATGCCACACCCCCTGTTGTCGCGATCGCTGACTGGCAGTCCACCAGGGCAGGAGGGCATGGAGCGGCACGGGAGTTCTGTGACGCACTTCTTGCAGCACGGGGCGATCTCGATCGTGTCATCGAAACGTATGTCGAGGAACGGAGCCAGACGTGACGAATCGGGCCAGGGTCATTGCCGAAGGCCGGCGTGTGCTGGCCCTCGAGGCGAGCGCCATCACGGCGCTCGAGGTGCGCCTTGGTGACGACTTCGCGGCCGCGTGCGAACTCCTGGCCGGGGCCAGCGGACGGGTTGTCACCTGCGGCATCGGTAAGAGTGGCCACATCGCCCGGAAGATTGCGGGCACGCTGACGTCCACAGGGACGCCTGCAACGTTCCTCCATCCGGTGGAGGCGCTGCACGGTGACCTGGGGATCGTGGGTGAGGACGATGTCGCGATCATCATCTCCAAGTCGGGACACTCCGAGGAGCTTGACGGGCTGGTCGGCTATCTGGCCCACCTCCGTGTGCCCATTGTCGCCCTCGTGGGGGCGTCGAGAAGCCAGCTTGCCGAGCATGCCACGGTGGCGCTGAACTGTTCCGTGGAGGAGGAGGCCTGCCCCATGGACCTCGCACCGACGTCGTCCAGTACCGCAGCGCTTGCCATGGGAGATGCCCTGGCAGTCACGGTCCTACAGCAGAAGGGATTCACTCAGGCAGACTTCGCCCAGTTCCATCCGGGCGGCGCTCTCGGGCGAAGGCTCACGGTCCGGGTGAGTGACGTGATGGAGTGCGAGAGCTACCCGTCGTTACAGGCCTCCGCGACCATGAGGGACGCGATCGGACCGCTCGCTGAGATGCGAGGCACGGTGCCGATCGTGAACAATGAAGGGCGAGTCAGCGGCGTGGTGACGGCTGGAGACCTGACGCGTCTCATGGAACGAGACAACGGCTTCCTGGATCGCGCCGTGGAGGAGGTCATGACACGGGGGCCGCAAACGGCATCCCCGGATGAACTTGGGGCGGCCGCGGCGAGTAGGATGGAGGCCCACGGGATTATGGCGCTCCCCGTCGTGGATGGCGGGGGGCGACTGAAGGGCATGGTACATCTTCACGACCTGATGAGAGCTGGAGCAGTCTGACATGACCAACGAACGAGCCCGGAGCGCAACGAGCATCGGTGCCATGGGCCTGGCTCTGATGATGACGATGGCGTGTTCCAGCGAAGTCAGTACGCCCGTCGCGAACAGTGACCTGCAGGCGATGGAGGCCGATTACGTGGCATACGGCATGGTCAGCTTCGTGACCGCCAGCGGCGTGCGGGAGGGCCGTATCCAGGCGGACACGGCGTTCGTATTCGAAGAGTCCTCGACCGCCATGCTGCGCCAGATGTCGATCGTTTTCTATGACGAGTTCGGGAACGAGAACGCCACTGTCACAGGGGCGTTCGGCGATTGGAACCGCGAGACGAATCGGATGGCGGCCCGTGGCGACGTCGTGCTGCTGATCCACGAAGACTCCAGCCGCATCCAGAGCCCGGAGCTCTTCTATGATCCCGGTCTGGAGAAGATCTGGAGTGACTCGATGACCATACGGACCATGAGGGACGGGACCGTCACGAGCGGTACCGCATTCGAATCTGACATGGCCTTCGAGAACATCACCATCGCGAACATGCGGGGTGGGGCGCAGCGAGTCTTCTAGACCGCGCCCACCGCCTCTCTGCTCCGTGCGCCTCCGACCTGCCTCCGTCCTCTTCTGGGCGACCGCATGCGCTCCCGCCTTCGTGCCGGGGCTGCTCGCTGCTCAGCAGGGGTGTGAGGCGATTGCGCCTGGAAATGACCTGACGCGTGCGCTCAGGGTGGGGGGTATGCAGATCACGTACATCACCAATCCACACTTTATGTGCGCGGGTGGTGTCGAGATCTGGGCGGATTCTGCCGAGGCGTTCCCCGACCGGGGCTACTCGCATCTGATCGGGAACGTCCGCTATGAGGAAAGCAGTCGCGAGCTGCGTGCCGATGACGCGCGATACTTCACAAACGAGGGACGTCTTCAAGCTGAGGGCAACCTGACCGTAGTGGACCGAGAGCAGGGGTCATCCATCGAGAACGGGAGCCTGGTCTATCTCCTGCAGACCGCGTTTCGTGACGTCGCCGAGATGACGGTCGTGACAGGAGTTGATGGGGTCCGCCCTGTGGCCATCCTCACACCTCCACCACCGTCTGCGGACACGGCAGAGTTCGAGCGTCTCCCGCCGCCGGACTCGACCGTCATTCAGGAGCCGGAGGTGGTGCAGGATTCCATTGTGCCGGATTTGGTAGCGGTCGACGTGGTAGAATCGGAACAGACCCGGCTGGTCGAACCAGCCCCCGACGAAGAAGAGACCACCGGCCCTGCGCCCGAACCCAAGTCGTACACAGTTGTCGGCGACCGAATCTTTCTGCTTGGCACCGGATACTTCACTGCGTCCGGAGACGTGGAGATCGAGCAGGACTCCCTTCTGGCCTTCGCTGATTCGGCCGAATACGACACCGACGCCAGTGGACTCGTCCTGGACGGTGACGCGCGCGTGCTGAGCGCCGATTACGACCTTGTCGGCCGTTCGATCACGATGAGCGCGCCCGGTGCGTCCAGCAGGCAGATACATGCGCGCAGGGAAGCGAAGCTAGAGGGAGAGGACCTGCTGCTGACCTCTGCTCAAATCTTCCTCTTCCTGCAGAACGACGCGTTGGAGCGGTTGGTGGCGACACCGATGGTCGGGCCCGCCGCGATCAACGCAGATTCCGTCGACCGCGAACGCCCCGAGGCCACGGTCCAGGACTTCGTCCTTACTTCGGACTCACTGGAGGTTCGTGCTCCTGCCCAGACCGTCGAACGTGTCTTTGCGTCCGGATCCGCACGCAGCGTCTCTCAGGCCGGCGATTCGCTCACCGTCGACCTGTTACCGGAGGTCGCCCAGAGTGACTGGCTCGAGGGCGACACGGTCATCGTCAACTTCGCACCTCCTGAACGGGTCCCGTCCGCGACCGGTGAAGCTCGCGAGCGCGGCCGACTCGAGGTCGAGGACATCGTCGCCATCGGCCGGGCTCGTTCACTGTACCGCCTGGCCCCCAGCGACTCGCTCGCCCAGCCGGGCATCGATCCCCCCGCGGTACACTACGTCGTGGGCAGTGAGATTCGCATCGAGATGCATGGCCGCGAAATCGGGGGCATGCAGGTGACCGGCCAGACCCAGGGGGTGCATATGGAGCCACGTCAGCTGCGCCCCGCACTCGACACGATCCCGATCGACTCGACCCTCGTTGGCGATACGCTGGCGATAATCGATACCGCAGGCGCCGTTATCGACACGACTGGTGCGCGCATGTCCCACGGAGATCGGGAACTCGACGCCGTCGATCGTGTCCGTCACAGCAGCCCATCGTCACAACACCCATCACCCGGCGCCCCGATCGGGCTCCGGATGGAGAACCAGCCATGGAATCGCCCATGGACCCGATGAACGAAGAGTCCCGCGGTGAGGCCACTGTGACCAGGGTCGAGGGCGCGAGCCGCCTCTGGGCGCAGGGCCTGACCAAGGTCTATCGGAACCGTAGCGTCGTAGACCACGTCGACATCGAGGTCAGTCAGGGAGAAATCGTCGGCCTGCTGGGCCCCAACGGCGCAGGCAAGACGACCACCTTCTACATGATGGTCGGCCTGATTCCGCCCGCCGCTGGCACGGTGCACTTGGACGGCGAAGAACTGACGCGGATCCCGATGTTCCGGAGAGCCCGAAAAGGCGTCGGCTACCTGGCGCAGGAGCCCTCGATCTTCCGGCAGCTCTCGGTCGAGGACAACGTCACCGCGATCCTCGAGACATTGGGCCTGCCGTCGTCGGAGGAGAAGTCACGCCTGGAGGAGTTGCTCGGTGAGCTCGGTCTGGAAAGCCTCAGAAAAAGCAAGGCGTATTCACTCTCCGGGGGTGAAAGACGACGCCTCGAGATCACCCGCGCGCTCGTACAGCGTCCTAAGTTCATGCTGCTCGACGAGCCTTTTGCAGGCATCGATCCGATAGCGGTCCACGACATCCAGGAGATCGTTCGTGGTCTCAAGGACCGTGATATCGGCGTGGTCATCTCCGACCACAATGTCGAACAAACATTGGAGATCGTGGACCGTGCCTACATCATGTATGAGGGCAAGATCAGAGTGAGTGGCACGGTTTCTGAACTGGTATGGAATGACGAGGTGGCCGAGATCTATCTCGGACCCGCGCTGACGGCCCGAATGCGAGTCAGGTATCCCCGTCCGGGGGCCTGAGGAGGGTACAGACAGTCCATTGCCGCGCGTCGGGCGCGCGGGTCACGGGGACAGATGAGTTCGTTCAACGCCAAGCTCTACCAGAGCGCTCAGTTCCGGCAGGAGATGCGGATCAACCCGCGCCTGTACCAGGCGATGGAGTTGCTCTACATGCCTCTACTGGACCTGGAGCAGCACCTGAAGGAACAGCTGGCGGAGAACCCGTTCCTCGAGATGCAGGAAGCTGACGATCAGAAGGAAGTCGAGCTCAAGGAAGACACGGTCGATGAGCCGATGGGTGACGACCAGGTCGACTGGGAGGAGATCCTTCTGGACGGCTTCGACGTCGGCGGTCGACGTCAGCAGTACGAGCATCGCGAGTTCTTCGAGCCAACGCCGGTCGAGGCTCAGGACCTGCATGATCATCTCCAGGGTCAGCTGACGCTGCTCTCGATCTCCGAGCGAGAACTCCGGCTTGGTGAAGAGTTGATCGGGAACATCGACGATGACGGTATGCTCGCGTGCTCGCCCGAGGAGTGTGTCGTCGGTCTGAACGAGTGGCTGGACGAAATCCGTCCTACGGTCGTCGACAAAGTGAACGATATCGCGGACGAGGCCGAGCGCGCGGCGGAGCTGGCCGAGATCGAGATCACCTTCCGCGCGTACGAGCTCGTCGAAGCCGAGCGGATGCTCACCGTCGTCCAGCGCTTCGACCCGCCGGGCGTCGGGGCACAGGATGTCAGGGAATCCATCTTGATCCAGCTGCACCACAGGGGCGAAGAGGACTCCCTCGCCTACCGGGTTGTCGAGGACCACTTCGACGCCCTCATCACTCGTCACATCACGGACATCGCCAAGGCGCTCAATGTCAAGCCGATCGAGGTTCAGGATGCGGCGGACTCGATCAGTCATCTGGATCCCAAGCCGGGCCTGAAGCACTCCACGTCACCCGAGGAGTACGTGATTCCTGACCTCATTGTCGAGATGATCGACGGAGAGTACATGGTGTTCGCGAATGACACGAGCTTGCCTCGCCTGCGGATTTCGCAGTCCTACCGCGATGTCGCGAAGGACAAACGAGCCTTCACCGGCGAGAACAGAGAATTCATCTCGAGCAAGCTGAACGCGGCAAACTGGATGATCCAGGCGATCGAGCAGCGCCGTCAGACGATGCTCAAAGTCATGCATTTCATCGTCGACCGGCAACGCGACTTCTTCGAGCGTGGTGTGCAGTACCTCAAGCCGCTCACCCTGCGCGAGGTGGCCGACCACATCGAGATGCACGAGTCCACCGTGTCGCGCGTCACGAACAAGAAATTCGTTCAGACGCCGCGGGGGGTATACTCGCTGAAATACTTCTTCTCGAGCGGGCTTTCCACCACGAGTGGCGAAGATATCTCCGCCCGTGGAGTCCGGGACAAGATCAAAGGCATGGTAGCTGACGAAGACACCGCGAAGCCGCTCACGGATCAAGCCATCGTCAACCTGCTTCAGGCCGAGGGCGTGAAGATTGCCCGGAGAACTGTGGCCAAGTACCGGGATCAACTGGGCATCCTCCCGGCCCGGATGCGAAAGCGGGTTTAGCATGCGTCGCGACTTCACAGTGATCATTCCTGCCTTCAACGAGGCACCGATGGTGCCCGACCTTGTCCGGGAACTGAAGGCCTCGTTCAATGCGCATGGCCTCGACGGTGAGGTGTTGCTCATCGACGACGGGTCTACCGACGGAACCGCCGAACTGGCTGAGAGAGAGGCCGCCGGATGGGACCGTTTCCGCATCGTTCGACACAAGATGAATCGTGGGAAGACCGAAGCGATGCTGACGGCCGCGGACGTTGCGTCCGAGCCTCTACTGGTTCTCTTCGATGCGGATCTTCAGCACACTCCGGATGAGATTCCGCGTTTCCTGAAACGCTTGGACGAGGGTTGGGACATCGTGACGGGCCGGAAGGTCGGGTCATATGACAAGAAAGTCGTGTCGTCCGTCTACAACCGCCTGTCACGGCGGATCTTCGACGTGCCTGTGTCTGATTTGAACTCGATGAAGGCGTTCCGGGCCGAGGTCCTCGAGGGGCTGTCACTTCGGCACGATTGGCATCGCTTCTTCGTGGTCATGGCGCACGCGCGTGGCGCGAGCGTCACCGAGATCGACGTGGAGCTTCATCCTCGAAGAGCAGGGGAGGCAAAGTACGGAGGGTCCGGAAGGATCCTCATCGGGCTCATCGACCTCGTCTCCGTCTGGTTCCTGCTGCTTTTTTCCCGTAAGCCACTGCTCCTCTTCGGTGGATCGGGCCTCGCCCTGGCGCTTCTGGGGCTCCTGGTCACCGTCGTCACGGTGTACCTCCGCTTCGTGCACCCGATGGTAGGCTTCGATCCGTACATCCCGCCCATGGGCTACCGGCCGCTGCTGTACCTGATCATGCTACTCGAGACGCTGGGCTTTCTGCTCTTCGGCTTCGGTCTGGTGTCCGAACAGGTCGCCCAGGTGCGCGACGAGCTCGAAGCGTCGCGAAAGAAGGGCGGCTGACCCTGGCTGCCGAGCGGGCTCTCTCGACGATCGGACGACAGTCGAGGGTGCCGTGAAGATCCTCATGCACTGCGTGTATTACCCGCCCGAAGTAGGCGGGCTCGAGAGCCATGTGCACTACCTGTGTCGGGCCCTCGCCCAGATGGGGCACCGAGTCGAGGTCGTTACTTCGCATTCCATCAAGGAGACACCCAGGACCGAGGTCATGGACGGCGTGCACGTCCACCGCACATGGTTCCCGGGCAAGTCGACAATGGGGTGGATCGCTCATGCCGCCGTGTCCGTCCCAGCCACCGTCGCGGCGGCCCGTGACGCCGACATCCTGCACGCACAGGCGTTTCAGTCGATTCCCCCGTTCATCGCCGCCCGCACACGCTCGGCTGCGCCGCTCGTCTCCACCTGGCACACATCCCACTTCCTCCGGTTGGCGACGCGACCTGGGTGGGCCACCGTCCTCGGACGTCTTGTGGCTGCAGGGGATGCCAACCTCGCAGCCAGTGCGGAAATCGCCTCGGTCGCGGAATCACTAGCGCCGAACCATCACGTACAGCCCGTCACGAATGGGGTCGAGACCTCGATCTTTCAAGCATCTGAGCCCGTCCTGCCCATCCCCGAATCCGGCCGGCGCCGGCTGATCATACCGCGCCGACTCTTCGATAAGAACGGCGTAGAGTTCGCCGTCCGCGCTATTCCCCTCATCATGGAGCGGCACGACGTGGAGGCTGTCCTGGTCGGGGATGGTCCGGAGCGTGGCCGCCTGGAAGCGCTCGCAGGTGAACTCGGCGTACGAGACCGGATCCATTTTCTCGGGGCCCGTGCCCATGCGGATATGCCAGGGCTGTTGTCGTCCGCCGAGCTGGCGATCTTCCCTTCGTTGATGGAGGCGACCTCGGTCGCGGCTCTGGAGTGCATGGCGTGCGAGATTCCGGTTGCAGCCTCACGCGTAGGCGGGTTGCCGGAGATCGTCGACGACTCGGTCGGCGGGCTCTTCGCAGCGGCCGATCCCGCAGACCTCGCCCGCGTCGTCTCGGATCTGCTCAGTGACCCAGACCTGCCGTCACGGGGCGGGGCCGGCCGTGCCCGGGTCGTTAACCAGTGGAGCAACACACGCCTCGCTCAGTATCATCTCGATCTGTACGAAGAGCTGATCCGTCGGCAGGTCGCCTGAGGACCCCATGAGTGACAGAAATCAGATAAAGACGGACGTGGGGCTGCCTGGATGGGTGCCGCCCGTAGTCTTCGTGGTGCTCGCGCTCGCCCTGTTCAGGGCATTCGTCTTCAGCGACGAGATGCTCTACGGCGGGGATACGCTGGCCCTGGGGTACGCCGCGCGTGCGCTCTACGCGGATGCACTCGCGTCACTGGGCCGCGTTCCCGGGTGGGCGCCACATCTGCTGGGTGGCACGCCCTTCCTCGAGGCCCTGAGTGGCGGAGACTCGCTATATCCGCCCTCGCTCCTGCTCCTGCTTTTGACCGCGCCACACCGGGCACTCGGGTGGAAGCTGGTTCTCCATGTGCTGCTTGCCGGCTGTTTCTTCTATGGTTGGGTACGCGCGATCGGAGGCTCGAAGGTCGCGGCGCTCCTGGGAGGCGTGGCGTACATGCTGGCCCCGTTCCTGGTCGGCTTCGTGCACCCGGGTCACGACGGAAAGATCTTCGTGACGGCGCTGGCGCCACTGATGTTCTGGGTGACGGAGCGGCACTTCCGCGCCCCCGGCCTCACGTCGTTCGCAGCCATCGGACTTGTCGTGGCCGGCATCATCTACACGACGCACTTCCAGATGGCGTACTTCCTTTTCGGAGGAGTGGGCCTCTACGCGGGCTTCCGTGCACTCCAGACGTCCCGGGGCATCGACGAGGTGGCCCCGGGCCTCGACCGTCGAGCCGGCGGCGCGCGATTTGCCCTCTTCCTGGCCGCATCGATCGCGGGCGCGGCAGGTGCCGCGTGGCAGCTCGTGCCGGCCGCCGAGTACGTCACCGAGTACTCGCGCCGCATCCAGACCACTGAGGAAACCAGTGGGCAGACGGGACGCACCTGGTCGAGTTCGTTCTCCATGAACCCGGAAGAGGTCGTCTCCCTCGTGGTCCCGGAGTTCGCCGGGAACTTCGCGGGTGGCGGCGTCACCTGGGCCACCGGCACGTACTGGGGACGCAACGGCTTCAAGGACAACCACGAGTATGCGGGCCTGGTCATCCTGCTCCTCGCCGCAGTGTCGTTCCTCGGCGCCGCGCGGCGACAGCTCCGGCTTTTCTTTGCGGGTCTGGGTGTCCTGTCTCTTCTGTTCGCTCTCGGCGCGAACACGCCCGTCTGGGGGATCTTCTACGAGATCGTTCCGGGGATCCGATTATTCAGGGCGCCCGGGATGGCGTCCTTCCTGTTCGGCTTCGCTGCGATCACCATGGGTGCGCTCGGCCTCGATCGGATTGCGATGCTCGTCCGTTCACAGGACGAGGGCGAGTTGAAGCGCGTCCAGAAGCTCCTCTGGGGGCTGACCGCCGGACTCGGCGTGACGGCGCTCCTTGTGGTGTCTGGAGTCTTCACCACCATCTGGACGACCTCCATCTACTCTGGTATCGGAGAGCGTCAGCTTCAGATCCTCGCTGCGCACATGCCCAACATTGCTCGGGGTGCCGGGATCGCCGTTCTGCTCTCCGCTGCACTCGCCGGCATCGTGTGGGGTGTGCGTCAGCAGAAGCTTCCGCTCGGCGCAGCCCTCGGCCTCATCGTCGCCCTCGCTGCAGCCGACTCCTTCCGGGTCGATCAGCCGTTCGTTCAGACCATGGACTTCTACCAGTGGTCTCAGGCGGACGCGAACATCCGGACGATTCTCGAGCGGGAGCGGGGCGGAGAGCCGTATCGGCTCTGGTCCCTGGCACGAAACGACCAGGATGTGAACGCGGCCATCCACGGGATCGAACTCGCCGCCGGCCATCACCCCAACGATCTCTCCCGCTACCGGGACCTGATCGGTATGGTCGGTTCAGGCCAGGCTGTGAACCTCGGCAATCCCAACGTCCGGAGGATCCTGAACGTGAAGTATCTCCTCTGGCCGGATCTCGAACGTGGGCCGGCGCCCCAGGGCCCGGTGGTATCCCAGACGCAGCTCGCCGACGGAAGGACGTTCCAGACGCTCTTTTCCGACATCGGGCTTCCGCGCGCACGCCTGGTTGGCTCCGCAGTCGTGAAGTCCGACGCGGAGGCGGTGCCGTACATTCTGAGTCAAGAGCATGATCCCGAGTCAGAAGTCGTGCTGGCCACGACGGCGCCCGTCTCGCTGGATGGTGCCCCGGCCGTCGGCACCGTGGCGTGGGCCTCACGAGAGGCGGACCGTATGACCCTCTCGGTCACCTCGGAGCGCCCCGCCATGCTCGTCATCTCGGACAACTGGTTCCCTGCGTGGCGCGCCACCGTGAACGGGGCCGACGCGGAGGTCGTGCGGGCATATCACACACTACGCGCCGTGCCTGTGCCGGCCGGCACGAGCACCGTCGAGATGTGGTACGAGTCGCCGCGGCTCAGGCAGAGCCGGGCGCTCAGTCTGCTGGTACTCCTGGGGCTACTCGCCTCCGGCGGAATCGGCGTCGTACGAGGCCGCCGAGAGATGACGCATGCCGCGGGTGCCAGCGGATCCACCTCTGGTCATGACCCAAAGTCTCAACCCACGGCGACGTCCTGAAGACCCTCTTCATGCGTCTGGCGCAGGCCACCGCGACGGTCGCAGTCACCTGGTTCATCGTCACACGCGCCGGCTTGTCCCTGGAGGATCTTCGCCAGCTCGAGTCCGGCGTGTTCGACATCAGGCCCGGACTCCTGCTGGCATCATGCGCCACACTCTTCGCGGGGTACATGTCCACGGCTCTCATCTGGGCGCGAATCGTCCGCGACCTCGGTGGACCGCGGCTTCCTGCACACGACGCAGTGCGGCTCTTCATGATCGGAAACCTCGGCCGGTATGTGCCGGGCAAGGTGTGGCAGATTGCCGCCCTGGCCGCGCTGGCTCGACAACGTGGCGTTCCCGCCATGACCGCCACGGCAGCCGCGATCCTGGGGCAGGGCACCGGGCTCGGTGCTGCGATGGCGATCGGCCTCGGGGCCGCCTGGCAGTACGGTGCCGGCGAAGCATGGCGCTGGGGCGTGCCGGCGTTGATCCTGGGCGGCATCACCGTCGGGCTGTTGCCGCCGGTGTTCGACGCGGTTTCGAGGCTCTGGTTCCGCGTTGCGAAGTCCGACCCACCGGCGTCGCTGTCCTATCGTGACGGAGTCCGCTGGATCTTCCTGAGTATCGGGAGCTGGATCGTCTATGCCGTCTCGTTCTGGCTCTTCGCACGGGGACTTGGCCTCGAGCTCGGCCTCCTGACAGGTGCATCGGCCTTCGCAGCTGCGTACGTTCTCGGATATCTTGTCGTGTTCGCTCCGGCGGGGCTCGGGGTCCGCGAGGGCTTTCTGATCGCGCTCCTGACCTCCACGATCGGAGTGGGCGCAGCAACGGCGCTCGCAGCGGCGAGCAGGCTGTGGACAACGGTCGTCGAAGTGGTGCCGGCGGCTGCGTTCTGGACCCGACACCTCGCCACCAACGGAGTGACACACTCCGGTGAATGACGCACGAATTCTCGTCATCATCCCGACCTACGACGAGGCAGAGAACCTGCCGCGCATCGTTCCGCGTGTCCTCGAGCAGGATCCCCGCATCGAGCTCCTCGTCGTGGACGATGCGTCTCCGGACGGGACGGGTCAGATCGCCGACGAACTGGCTCTTGGAGATCCGCGCGTTCACGTGCTGCACCGCCAGGGGAAGGAAGGGCTGGGTCGTGCGTACCTGGCCGGGTTCGGGTACGGCATGGAGCAGGGGTTCGACATCCTGTTCGAGATGGACGCCGATTTTTCACATCCCCCGGACGCCCTGCCGGGCCTGATCGAGAAGTTCTCCGACGCCGATGTGGTGATCGGATCACGATATGTGGACGGGCGAGTCACCGTCGCCAACTGGCCGATGAGCCGCCTTCTGGTGAGCTACTTCGGCAGTCGCTACGCACGCATCATCACGGGTATGCCCGTCCGGGACGGGACCGGCGGATTCAATGGCTGGACGCGCGAGGTACTCGAGAAGGTGGATCTCTCCCGGGTTCAATCGAACGGGTACGCCTTCCAGATCGAGCTGAAATTCCGCGCATACCGGGCTGGCTTCCGGCTGATCGAATCGCCCATCCTGTTCACCGAACGCGATACCGGCGAGTCCAAGATGTCGAAGAAGATCGTTCGAGAAGCGGTCTGGCGGGTCTGGTGGCTTCGTATCCAGGACATCCTCGGCCGCCTGTGACTGACCCGGGCGAGGCGACACGCCATGCGGCCGGCGATGCAGATCCAGACGCCCGCATTGGCAAGGAGTTCTACGATTCCAGCGCCTACTTCGACGACCGGGGCGCGGTTCACCTGAACGACTACGAGAGTCCTTTTCAGCGGTATCGGGTCGATAAGGTCCTCGGCATCCATACGCCGGGCCGTCAGGACCGCGTCGTCGACTTCGGTTGTGGCTGGGGGACGTTCGGCTTTGCGCTCGCCGAACGCACCGGGGAGGTGCTCGGGATCGATTTCAGCGAGCGTTCGATCGAGATCTGCAATCAACGGCTGGCCGAGGACCCGCGCCCCAACCTGAGCTTCCTCTGCGCGGACGCGGGTGATACCGGGCTGGAACCGGAGAGCGTGGACCTGGTCATCGCGGCGGACCTCTTTGAGCACGTCTACCCGGAGGATTCGGCCCGAATCGCTTTGGAAGCGTACCGGGTTCTCAAGCCGGGAGGGCGATTCTCTACGTGGACTCCTCATCGGGGACATGTGCTCGAGGTGCTCAAGAACCGGAACATCATCCTGAAACGGGACGTGAGCCACGTCGATTACAAATCCATGGCACGGATGACGGGCCTCCTCATGGACGCAGGCTTCGAAATCGAGAAGGCCTATTACGCGCCCTCTCACCTGCCAGGCCTCAGGCTCGTGGAACGGGCGCTACAGCCCCTCGTCCCACTTCTGCGACGGAGAATCGCTGTCCTGGGCCATAAGCCCCATGCATACACGGCCCGAGGCGGAGAATCCACCGTTGTCTCGCAGGGGCAGGGGGATCTCGGATGAGTTGGGAAATCGAGAGACGTTTCCTGGTGCGGGTCGACGAAGCCGTGTGGGATCGTCTCGGCCCGGGACACCATCTGCGGCAGGGATACGTCCGGAACGGTGATCCATCGGTTCGGATCCGTGTCGGTGAGGAGCGTGGGGCGGTGCTGACCTCGAAGAGCGGCTCCGGCATTCGCAGACAGGAGTTCGAGGTAGTCGTGCCGGGCGAGATCGCCGAGGCACTGTTTCTCTCGGCGGACGATCGGGTGCTAGAGAAGATCCGCTGGAAGCTCGGCCCGTGGGAACTGGACCGGTTCATGGGTGCACTGGAGGGTCTGGCGCTCATGGAGATCGAGTTGGAAGATGAACTCGATGCTATGCCCGAGCCTCCGGACGGGGTCCATATGTTACGCGAGGTCACCGATGATAAGAGGTTTGTTAATGGTCGGTTAGCGCGCATGAGCGCGCGCGAGCAGAAGGGGCTGGCAACGAAGGCTTACAAGGAGGTTAAGGGATGGAAGGGACTCAACGTCTCCGAGTGACGGTGGTGTGGGCCATCACGGTGATCGCCGCGAGTGGATGCACGCTGATCGGTTCCCCTGAGCTCGTGAGCCCTCCGCCATCGCCCGAGTCCTTTCCGGAGGGGACGCCATCGGTGGAGGCGCCGAGCCGGAGCGGGAACATGGTGGAGTACGAGCAGAGCGGACGTACGTACCGAGTGCTGGAGAGCTCGTTCGGGTATGACGAGCGGGGGATGGCCTCGTGGTATGGCGAGCAGTTCCAGGGTCGTCCAACGAGTAGCGGCGAGCCGTTCGACCTGAATCTGCTCTCAGCGGCTCATCGGACGTTGCCGCTCCCGTCGTGGGTGCGTGTGACGAACCTGTCGAACGGGCGCAGCATTCTGCTTCGTGTGAATGATCGAGGACCGTTCGCAGACCCGGACCGCCGGATCATCGACGTGTCGTACGCCGCAGCGGTTCGGCTTGGTATGGTGGAAACCGGGACGGCGTCCGTGCGGGTCCAGGCGGTGGAACCGTGGCAATCACGTACTCAGGGCAACGCGCCCAACTGAGACGGTAGGGGCTCGTACTGATGCGGTGAGCCGAGCCGATGGCAGAGGCAGGGATGTGAGCAGGCGGCATGCCTCAGCATGGACGGTTTGTATGCCTGAATCTCGCTACTTAACATAATATATATTATACGAAGCCACGGTATGGGACGGCAAAAGGGCGGATTCAGGGTCTGAACCCCAAAACCGCCCTCTTGCAGCCTCAAGCCCTTTTGGTGCTGCTCCCGATAGATATCTCCGGATCGCGCACAGCTTTACTCCTCAAGCCCGTCAGGTCCTGGACCCACTCCGGATCTCTTCGATTCGCATTTCGTACTGGCCGCGGTCAGGTGAATTCTCATCGAGATCACCCAACACCTGCTCGTACAGCGCGATCGCTCCGTCACCATTGCCCTGAGCACTCCGGATGCGCGCCGCACCTACGAGCGCATCACGGATCTGAAAATCGAGGTCCGAGCGGTTCGCGATCGAGAGATACGTGTCTTCGGCTTCGTCCCAACGACTTTCCTGCTCGTAGGCTCGCGCCAAAAGCGCAGCGCTCTGGAGCTCAATCGGAGACCCAGGAGACTGACCGATGGGCTCAAGCACCGCAAGCGCCTGCTGAGGGTCACCGGACTCGAGGTAGAGTTCGCCGAGCACCATGCGTGCCTCGCCGTCGTACGCCGTACCGCCGAACCGATCGAGGAACGTCGCCAGATCGATCTTGGCCCCCTCGGTGTCGTTGATCGAGATCGACTGGTAGATCATCTCCAGTGATTCGGCCGCGCCCTCGTTAAGCTGCGAACGATAATTCATATAGTAGAAGCCACCCGCAATCACGATCGCGAGCAGGACTCCCGCCACGGTCATGAGCTGCTGGTTGGCCTTGGCCCAGCTGCTGGCCTCGAGAACACCCACGACAAACGAGTCGTCGGCATCGTGCGAGTCTTGTGAGGTCCGGCGAGCACCGGGATTACGCTTCGACATAGTGCGTTTTGAACAGGGTCACGGGCTGCTCAGGCAGACCCGGGAAAAGCGCTGAAAGCTAGATGGGGCGTCCCGCAGGGTCAACGAATCCAACGGCGCACGCCGGACGTGGCCATGCCGTCAGGAACCTTGATCCGCTCCGGTCTGCCCTCGAATCATGGGACTCTGGTACCCTGCCAGCGCCCACAGATCACCAGGCCGGCGAATAGAGAGCCGATGATCCGGCGACGAACCTATGACGCCGTCATACAGCCAGTCGTTCAGCAACGTCGTTATCGTCGCCCGATGAGCGCCCGCCAGATCGGCCAACACTTGGTGGGTTAGGCGCTCCGACAGCTGCATACCACGCCCCGTCGGCTCGCCGCAGCGCGCGCCCAGGTCGATCATAACCTCGGCCAATCGCTGCGCGGTGCTGGGTCCGTGGGAACCACCCTGAGCGTGCCGCAGACGATGAAGCTCCTGCTCCTGCCCCTCGAGATACGCGTCGAGGCTGCTCTTCGCCGTCTTCAATCCTGTCAGCACTGCAGCCTTCGGTAGCGGGTGCACGACACACCTGGCACCGGCGATGGCTCCGTAGCGGCGATGCCCCTCAGTGAAAGCCTCGTCCCCAAATATCTCCCACGGCAGGGCCACCGCCACCGTTCGTTCCTGCCCTCCGAAATCGAGCCCGGGCAGCACCAGCCGCACGAAGCCACTGCGGACGAGGAAGACGGCCTGGGCCTCGTCACCGGGCATGTACAGACGTCGGCCCTTCGCCAACCGTAGCGCCTCGGCCTCTTTGACCAACCTGAACAGCTTGCGGTCGCGCGGTGGGTGAAGGCGGAACGGCATCGACTACTTCCTCAGGCGTGGGTCCCGGCCGGACCAGAGGCATGTGACGCCAAGGATGGGTGGAGTGCCAGTCCCACGGCAACCAGAGCAACCGGCAGTGACCATAGGGTCGCGGCCTGCGCACCGATGACATCAGCAAGTGCCCCGGTCACGAGGACCCCTAACGCACCCGTGGCCCATGCGAGTCCCATCACGATCCCCGAGCTGACGGCTGTGCCCGTCGGGATCATCTCCTGAGCCATCACGACCACCGGCGGAAGCGTGGCCATGCCGAGGAAACCGGCCGCGCCGGCCGCTGCAAGTCCGATCGCTCCATCTGGGCCGAGCCACACCGCACATGCATGTGCCGGCAATGCCCAGAAACACAAGTTCGCCAGCAGCTTACGTCTATCGACTCGATCCGCGAGCACACCACCGGCAACCGTTCCGAAGGCCTGAGCCGAGAGGTACGCCGTGAGAGCGACGGCGCCCAGCGTCTCTGAGCCGCCGGACTCCGCGACGATGATCGGTTCCATGGTCAGGAAGAGGCGCTGGATGAACGCCATGACCGCGCTGACTCCAAAGATCAGTCCGAGGGGGCCCCTCAGGTGCCGTAACACCTCTGACGGAGGTGCGGGGGGTGGGCGCTCCGCGCGCGTAGTCTCCCCTGCTCCACCACTGCGCAGGCCCAGGTAGACGAGTGGAGCGACAACGAACACGGGCAGCGCCGCCAGCCAGAGGCCCTCCATTCCCCGTGACTGAGCCAGCCAGACCGCGACCACAGGTCCAGCCGCGAATCCAATGGAGCCGCCAAACGAGAACACGGAGTAGCGCGCGCCACCCCCCTTCCCCTCAGAGACCCGGACTGCATACGAGGCCCCTGGCGGATGGAACGCCGCAGATCCAATGCCCCCGATGACCAGCAGGATGAGGAGTGACCAGAACCCCGTCGCCCAGGCGATCGCGGACACGAAGACACCAGAGATGATCGGACCGATGACGACGAGTCCACGGCGCCCGTATCGGTCGGCGATGAAGCCGAAGAAGGGCTGTGGCAGCGCAGCGGCCACCGAGAACGCAACGGCTAGCGTCGCCGCCAGCGTAATCGAGAGGTCCAGGTCGCCCATGATGCGCGGCAGAAGCGGCGGAACGAACGACGAATACATGTCGTTGACCGCGTGGGCCGCCGAGACGACGAGAGCCAGACGAAGCGCGGATGGTTCGCTGCTCGGGGCTGGGCTCGACTCCGCTACTACCTGCACGAGGCCGGGGCTCCGCATTATGGGCTAGAGCGGCTCGGCGGCCGCGATGATGAGCCGAAGGATAAGCCCACCCGATTGGGAGTTCTACCGACTGGCGTGGATCCATGTAGAACGCAACGTTTGGGAACTCAGCCCGACCCGATCCTCAGGATCCAAACCGACTCCGTGCCCATGCCGTACTCGACCGAGCCTGCGTCCATCCGCCTCGCGCAAACGCCCGCCAACCTCAGAATCTCGACTCGTCGTGGCATGGGAGCCGCGATGCTCGCGCTCACCATCGGGGCCGGTGCCTGCGCCGCGCCGGAGTCCGACCTGGGTCAGGATGTCCGCTTCGAGACCACGACGTACGCACCGCAGAACCGACCGGACGTGCGCGGTACGATCGGTGCGGTCTCCGCCGGGCACCCGCTCGCGGCGCAGGCGGGCCTCGAGGTACTTAAGGACGGCGGCACGGCGATGGACGCCATCATTGCCATGGCCGGTGTTCTGGCTGTCACTCGACCGCACATGAACGGCGTCGGTGGTGACGCCTTCGGCATCTTTTATGACGGCGCATCGGGCGAGGTCACGGCGCTCAACGCGAGTGGGCGGTCGGGCTTGCTCGCCACACCAGAGTTCTTCACGAGTGCCGGACACGATGAGGTCCCCGGCACGGGCGCGTTGTCCGTAAGCGTACCGGGCGCAGTCGCCGGCTGGGTCGATGCCCACGATCGCTTCGGGACCAGACCGTTCGCGGAGCTCCTGGAACCTGCGATCCGATTCGCCCGAGATGGCTTCGCCGTATCGACGCGCCTGGCGCTCGATTTTGAGGCTCAGGGTGGTGACCTGAATGAGTACGGACGCGCGCTGTACCTCCCAAACGACGGAGCCCCCCCGATCGTGGGGACGATTCTGCGTAATCCGGAGCTCGCCGCGTCTCTCGAGACCATCGCGCTGGAGAAGAAGGCCGGGTACTACAACGGCTCCATCGCTCAGACTCTGGCAAACTTCGTCGAATCGCAGGGCGGACACCTGCGCACGAGTGATTTTGCGGCTCACACCTCGACATGGGTCGAACCGCTCCGCCTGGACTACATGGACCGCACTTTCATCGTCATGCCGCCGAGCACCCAGGGGCCCGCACAGCTGGCGCTGATGGAGATGTCCAAGAGCCACAATGTCCAAGGCATGGGCCACAACAGCCCGGAATACCTCCATACGCTGATCGAGTTGAAGAAACTGGCCTTTGCGGATCGGGACCGCTGGATCGCTGATCCAGAAAAAGCAGACGTTCCGGTCGCGCGCCTGCTGGACCCCGAGTACCTACGGAACCGTGCAATGCTGGTCGACCCGTCCAGCGCGGCAGAGTCGGTCGGACCCGGCTTCGGCGATGAGCACATGAGCACACAGGGCGAGCAGAACGATGCCGGTGATACCGTTTACCTGACCGCCGTCGACCAGTGGGGCAACGCGGTAAGCTGGATCCAGAGCAACTTCGCGGGCTTCGGCTCAGGTCTCCTCGAGCCCGAGACCGGCATCCTTCTCCATAACCGCGGCTCGCTCTACACCCTCGAGAATGGGCACCCGAATCAGGTTGCCCCTGAAAAGCGGCCGTATCACACGCTCTCCCCGATGATGGCACTGCATACCGAAGGAGACTTCGCGTTCACGCTCGGCACACCGGGCGGAGACAGCCAGCCTCAGTCCCTCCTTCAGATCAGCCACAACATGCTCCTCTTCGGAATGACACCGCAGGAGGCGATCGAGGCACCACGATTCCGGTCCATGTCGGGTGCGCGTGTCTCGATCGAGAACCGGGTTTCGAGTGCTACGCTCGACGGACTGACCTCGCTCGGGCATGACCTGAACGTGATCCAGGGCTGGACCGCCACGTTCGGTGGCGCGCAGATGATCGTCTTCGATCGTGAGAACGGAGTCCTGACGGCAGCGGCTGATCCGCGTCGTGAGGCGTACGCTCTGGCCTACTGACATGAGAATATTCTTCACGCTCGGGGCGCTCTTTGGAGCGCTCGGGGTCGGCCTGGGGGCGTTCGGGGCACATGCTCTGCGTGCGGCTCTGACACCACAGGACCTGGCGACGTTCGAGATTGGGGTGCGGTACCAGCTTTACCACGCGCTAGCCTTGATTGCGGTGGCTTGGGCGACGACGCAGTGGGAGGCGACGACCATCACCTGGGCCGGATGGGCCTTCGTTGCGGGAATCGTGATCTTCTCAGGCAGCCTCTATGTCCTTGTGCTCACAGGGCAACGATGGCTCGGGGCGATCACGCCGATCGGAGGCGTTGCGCTGATCGTCGGATGGACCTTGCTCGCCTGGAGTGCCTGGCGCGGGTGACGGAGCCGGACCACGCGCTTCTGGACAACGCAACTGGAATCCTCTCGGATGCAGCTCGTATTGTCGTGCTGACCGGGGCTGGAGTATCTGCCGAATCAGGAGTCCCCACGTTTCGAGGCGAGCAGGGCCTGTGGCGTTCCTATCAACCAGAAGAACTCGCGACGCCCGACGCTTTCCGTCGTGACCCCGAGCTCGTCTGGTCCTGGTACCAGTGGCGTCGTGAGCTGATCGCCGACTGTTCCCCTAATTCAGGGCACCATGCGCTCGCCCGGCTCGCTCTGAGTCGAGATGGCGTGACGCTCGTCACGCAGAACGTGGATGGACTGCACAACCGGGCCGCGCGCGACATGGCGATGGCCCTGGGGGTCTCCGACCCCGAACCTGCCTATCCACTCGAGGTACACGGGGCAATCCATCGTGATCGCTGCTCGGGTTGTGCACGACTCACGGCTGGGACGACCGGGTCAGAACCAGGGCCGCCGACCTGTGCGGCGTGCGGATCGCCTCTGCGCCCGGACGTCATCTGGTTTGGGGAGTCCCTGGATGCGGGTGTCATCGGATCGGCTCAGCAGGCCGCGATCCATGCCGACGTCTGCCTCGTGGCCGGCACGAGCGCGCTCGTGTACCCGGCTGCAGGGCTGCCAGATCTGACCCTGCGCTCGGGTGGTGCCGTCGTGGAGGTTAACCTCGAGCCGACACCTCTGACCGGCTCGGCTACGGTGTCGATCCGCGGCCAATCGGGTGAGATCCTGCCGGAGATCGTGGGCGCCTGAGGCTGTAAGCGCTCTCCGCCAGCCGACTGAGCGCTGTCGGTCCGGGCTCAACCCGATCCGAGTACGTCGACCAGCGTCTCTATCGAGACGTTGCCCCCGGAGAGCAGGATGACAACGGCGCCGTCTTCTTCGGGAGGAGGCTGCCAGGTGCCAGCCAATGCGGCAGCGAGCGCGACCGCACCACCGCCCTCGACGACCATGTGCAGATGTGCAATCGCGATCCGCATGGCGTCCGCGATCTGCGCTTCTGTGACGGTCGCGTGTTGGTCGACTCGATCTCGAACCAGAGCAAAGGAGTATCGGTTGTCGAGCCCGATGCCCCCGGCGAGTGCATTCGCCAGCGTGTCTTCCTCCGGGAGTTCCACTGGCCTGCCGGCGCGCACGCTCGCGAGCATCACCGACGCACGCTCTGCCGACACACCGACGATCGCCGGACTCAGGCCGACCTCAGCCAGCGCACCCGCGACCCCTGCGATGAGCCCGCCACCGGAGAGTGGAGCCAGGACAGCCGACACCGGGCGGCCATCGAGCTGATCGGCAATTTCAAGACCAATCGTCCCCTGCCCGGCGATGACCCACGGATCGTCGTATGCGGAGACGTAGATACTCCCGGCCTCGCCGGCAGCCTTCACCGCAGCCGCCTCGGACGCGTCGAAGGTGTCGCCGTACAGGACCGCCTCCGCTCCTCCGGATCGGATCCCCTTGAGCTTGACCGGGTCGACCCATTCCGGCACGAAGACACGGGCTGGAATCCCTGCACGACCAGCCACGTACGACACCGCCCGCCCGTGATTTCCGCTTGAGCACGCAACGATCCCGCGCGTTCGCTCCTCTGGCGCCAGCCCTTCGAGCCGTGCCGCCGCGCCCCGTACCTTGAACGAGCCCGTCACCTGCAGACACTCCGCCTTCAGGAGCACCTCCCGACCGAGACACTCACTCAGTGCGGGTGCAGGCAACAGAGGTGTCACACAGGCGTGCCGCTCCACGAGCTCCCGGACTCCTGAACTCGTGGGCAGACGACCTTCCCCGGTCCGTTGATGCATCACGTCATGTCACGGCGTGGGACCCCGACGCCTAGAAGACGACCCGAGGCCGCTCCTTCAGCTCAGTGATCCACAGGCCTGAGTTGAGATCGGACGAGTAAATGCGGCCCTTGAAGATCTGAGCACCCCAGGCCATCGACCAATTCGGCGTCGTGGTCTGATCATCGGTCGTCTGGATGGTCGCGATCTCCCGCCCCTGCTTGTACAGATCTCCGCGGAGCTCCCCGGAGATATCCACCACCCGAAGTCCCGCCTGGTAGTACCCGACGTACATCTTGTCGTCTTCGATCCAGACATTGTGGGCCCCCGCCTCGGGCACTTCGTACTTCGCGACCTCCACGGGATTCTCGATATCACTCACGTCCAGAACGTGGATGTACCCACGGGCGTGAATGGCCTTGTCGGCCTCCCATCCGGCCGGAAAGATCTCGTCGCCGACAAACAGGTACTTGCCGTAACGCCATGCCACGTGGGTGTTTCCGATTGGATACTTAAACTGACTTACGAAGGTCGGCGTTGTGGGGGTCCCTCCGTGCGTCCCGGCACCCACATCGAGGATCACCGCACCATCGTCCCAATACGAGACGTACGCGTATCCGTCCTGCACCATCACATCGTGAAGAGACCGCTGCTGGTTGTCGATGCCCCAGCGCCCGACCTCGTGGGGAGCCTCGGGATTGGAAATGTCGATGACGTGAACCGCTCGAGTCCCGTTGTGCACGGCGTAGACAAGCTCGTGCTCACCTGAAATCCATACGTTATGCACGCCACCGGTCACGGTTTCCGTGTACTCCGACAGAATGGTCGGGTGGGCCGGTGTGGATAGGTCCAGGAACACCATGCCGTTACGACGGCTCGACGCGCCCTCGCGGGTCACGATGCCGAGCCGATTGTTCGGGTGGATCTTCACATCGTTGATCCTTCTCGCATCGAGCTGCAACGAGTCGGTCAGGACCGGATTCGACGGGTCGGTGACGTCCCAGACCTTCATCCAGTCCCACATGAACGTTCCTATGTACGCATAATCACGTCCGTCCACGCCCTCGAACACCCAAACATCGCCAGAATGGTGCTCAGCAATACCACCACGCCCCACTTGAATCAGCTCAGCGTCCGCGCCGCGAGCCTCGACGATCACGACGCCGCTCACGACATCACGCTCACCCATGCGCGCCGTAACCCGGTACGTACCGGGTTCCTCGGCGACGAAGACGCCCTCACCGCGTTCATCCTCGATCTGGGCACCTACACCGCTCAGTGACCATTCCGGGAACGCCTGGATCACTCCACCCCCACTCGCCTCAGCCGTGGCGGAGAAGCGTATGACATCGCCCGTGCGGACACGTGATTGCATGGGCTGCAGCGCGTACGACATCCCGGGATCGGGGCGTACCTGAATCTCAGTATCCGTGAGGACCCCTGCCCCGGAGATCGAGATGGTCGCTGAGCCCGCTGACCGCGCGAAGACGAGTCCGGCCGCGTCGACTGCTGCTACGGAGGCATTGGAACTCGTCCATGTCAGCTCCGGGTCGTCCACCGGCTCCCCGAGCCGGTTGAATGCGGCTACTCGAACCGGAACCACCTGACCCGCGTACGGCATGTCGGTCCCGACCGAGGCGCGCAGCTCCGCAGGCGGGAGTGCGCGGATCACCACCGACACCGAGGTCGGGGTCCCGTCGACGACCGCCGTGATCCTGGCCATGCCCGGATTCAGCGCCGTGACCACACCGGATTGATCTACGGAGGCGAGCTCCGGGGTCGACGCGATCCACCGCACGAGAACGTCCGACAGGGCGCGGCCTGCGCCGTCACGGGCGGTGAGCGTGAGCTGGGCGGTCTCTGTGACCTCGATCTCGGCACGCTCCGGAGAGATCAGAAGCTGAGCGGGCGCGGTTTGGGTCGGGGCAACCTGTATCGCAGCGGCCAGAAAAAGCGTGGTGGTGATACCCATCATGTCGACTTCTCCGAATCGTCTTGAGTGAGGCTGTCCCGCAGTCGCTCGAACCTGGGGTCAGCGCAGCGCCGAGCGGGCCAACTCGCCCTCGGCGGAAATGTAGCCGAAGGCAGACCACTGATTACGGCCCATGAGGAGGCCCTCCCACATGTCGTGTGCTTCGGCGGCACGGCCGTTGAGCAGGTGCCAGACCCCGAGTCCATATGCCGTCGTCGTGCTCTGGAGGGTTGCCGCATCCCCCCTGGGCCCCACGAGGTCCTCGAGTGTCCGCTCCCCCTTGAAGAGGAGCAGCAGGTCCAGATACCCCGAGGACTCGATGATCTCCATGTCATCGGTGATGCCGTCGAGGATCTCCTGTGCCTCGTCGTCCATCCCGAGGCGTCGGAGCGTCATGTACATCCAGTACGAGGTCGCCACGACCGAGTCGGGGTGTGCAGAGACCTCCAGACAGCTCCGTTGAGCGTCCAGCGCCTCCTCGAGATGTCCCTGCACATAGTGGGCGAGTGCGAGGTGATAGAAGATGTTGAACTGTAGCGTGCTGGTTGGCGTGTTCATCGCATTCGGAAGCCCGTCCGGCTCGACTTCGTCCGGGAGACCTGCTGTAAGCTCTGCTGCCCGCTCGAAGTCGAGGATCGCCTCTTCGGGCTCTCGGACCGACAGATACCGATGGCCTCGGTGGCGGTAGAGCCGAGCGTCATCCGGGTGCAGCGCGAGCGCACGCGTGTAGATGTCGATGGACTCGCGATATCGCCCTAAATACGCTGTTCTCCGTCCCATCCAGATGAGCGCATCGACATCCTCCGGCGCAGCTTGCAGCGCTGCCTCAGCCTCTCGGTACCGGTCCATATACACCGCCCTGACCTCCTCAGACTGCGCAGGAGGCATGAGCGTGTCGCCGAGGAATGAGATCGCCTCAGCGCCGGGTGGGAGCGGAGCACTTGCCATGACGGTGGGTCCACTCGTCTCGGAGGACGAGTCCGACGAACATGCCGCTGCGGCCAGGGCCAGAATAGTCAGGGCGGCGCGGCCTCGGGCAGGCATCCGGCAGGACGACTGATGGATCATGGGGTCTCCGATCATGGACATGGCGGGACTGGGCAATAGACCGCCGAACTCGTGGCGCGGCAACGATGGTCGCGACCCGGCGGGAGCATCGTTTGGCAGCACCGGGAAGTACTTCCTAACTTGGCCTGCACTCCTCCGCGCCCGCTCGACCGAGAATGCTCCGATACATGGACCACACGCTGCGAACCGCCCTGCTCGTTACTGGCCTGGTAGTCGCATCCGCGCCAGCAGGCCTCGAGGGCAGGCAATCGCCACCCGGGGACACGCTCGACGTGTTCTTCCTCGGGAACAGCTACGTCTACTTCAACAACCTGGCGGACCAGCTAGCCGACATGTCCCGTGCGCTTCCAGGGCCGGTCCTGCGGACCGCGCATCACCTGCACGGCGGCTTTTCCCTGGTGAGACACCTGGAGGATGGCCACCTCCCGGGCGTTCTCGAAGCCATCGCCGCAGACGGCGAAGCATGGGACGTAGTCATTGTGCAGGACCACAGCAGGCTGGGTGTGCCGTACGAAGACGAGTCGGCGGGCACCATCGGAGACCGGGCACCGTTCTTTGAGGGAGCCGCTGGCGTCGCAGAGATCGTGTCGGATATCGGCGCGAAGATGGTCTTCTACATGACGTGGGCGAAGGAAGCCTTCCCGGGGCAGACCGAAGCCCTCGCTGAGGCGTACGAGGAGGCCGGTCATCGGCATGATGCGGAGGTCGCGCCGGTTGGGCGGGCCTGGGATCGGGTTCGCTCGGAACGACCGGACATCATCCTGTTCCACCCGGACGGATCGCATCCGTCCCCTGCCGGGACCTACCTCAACGCGTCGATCTTCTACGCGCAGCTCACGGGTGCGTCCCCCGAGGGGGCACCCGCCGAGCTCCACGGCATCGAGATGCGCACGCCTGGCGTGGTGGTGAGCGATGACGTGATCCCACTCGTCCGGCTCGAGGAAGAAGCGGCAGCCTACCTCCAACGCGTGGCGTGGGAGGTCGTGTCAGCCGGTCGGGAGTGACGCGACCCTCAGCCGCCGACCACCGGCTCCGCAGAAGGTTCTGACGAGGGCGCATCCAGGGGTGCAAGCGGTGGAGCCCCCATGGCCCGCCTCAAGATGTCCGCCGCACCTCGACAGTCATCAGGCTCGCATGCAGCGCTGACCGTGATCAGTTCCGAGGCGTCAGGCGCTCGGTGATCGAACGTGCAGGGGTGATGGGACGGCTCCGTGAGCGGGTCGCGGACTGGCGTTACTTGAAAGCTACGGAGCCAGCGTCCCGCTCCCAAGATGTACGTGCAGCGTGCCGAGCGGGCTCCAACGTGCTAGGCGTCAGCCAGTGCGCCCGCCTGGACTCGAACCAGGGACCTACTGCTTAGGAGGCAGTCGCTCTATCCACCTGAGCTACGGGCGCTGATGCCATTACCGTCGACTAGGCCATGACTTGCGCTCGTCACACTGGCCGGCTTGAACCCATGTCGCTCTTCCCAGGGAGCACATCGGGGCTACGCATCAAGCAAACAGCATGGAGGCGCCGGGAAAAAGTCGTGCAGTCGCCGGAGCGGAGCAACTGCTGAGGCAAGCCTGGCCTATCAGAACGCCAACCTCTCGGCCGCCTTGAGCTCGGGCGCCTGCTCCAAGTTCCCGATCCGGTGCAGTGCACCCTTCTACGTACGCTGCCTCAGGGGAGCACCTTCGCCGGGT
>Ga0209631_10000821_pt1 | contig 41554 bp, 33 predicted proteins | sample COG_08_FD_184752 | JGI IMG/M metagenome (GOLD analysis project Ga0209631, IMG submission 184752) | Pelagic Microbial community sample from North Sea - COGITO 998_met_08 (SPAdes) (version 2) | ecosystem: Environmental > Aquatic > Marine > Neritic zone/Coastal water | place: Helgoland, sampling... | reverse complement strand
TGTAGCGCCATTTGAAACAAAGATGATTAGTAGAATATGGCAAGTGGAAGAGATTGGAACAATTGAAAGTGTGGATGTTAGGATTGCGTTAGAAACGCTACCAGAAAATGATTTGGAATATGTTCTTCTCATTTCGACGCAACCTGATTTTTCACAAAATAATGAGGCCTATAAAATGATATTGGTGGATGACACGTTGACTTCTACAATTGACTTTTCGGATGATGCATACTTTACTATTATCTCAGCTAATGACTTGCAAATACAATTAATAAATGAGGGTTACTCGCCTTTAACGCTTGCTATTTATCCTAGTTTTTCTTCTGGAGAATTCCAAGTTGTGATTAGCGATGAAAATAGTTTAGACGGGGAATTAACCATATTTAATGTAATAGGTCAATTAATGGAAAAAATGGATATTACAGGAGCAAATACGATTTATCAATCATTTAACAACTTAGCTTCAGGAGAATATATTGTGCGTTACAAAGATGCCAGCAACACCATTATGCAACGCTTGATAATTGCAAAATAAGGATTCCCTATGGGACAAGGTAAAAAAGAATGGATTTCCAACTTACGTGTTATTGCAACCGTATGTGTTGTCTTATTACATGTAGCCTCTTCAGTCTTATACAAGTATAATCAAGTGCCAAACTCTCACTGGTGGATAGGTAACGTTTACGATTCATTTGCACGTTTTTCAGTTCCATTGTTTTTAATGATAACAGGAGCTTTATTATTAGGAAACCAGCATTCATACCCCATTTTTCTTAAACGAAAAGTTATAAGAATCCTTTTTCCATTTGCCTTTTGGACAGCTGTTTATATCATTTACAATTTTATTGAACCTCCACAATTTAGTGGAAAATTAGAAACTCAAACTAATTTCGATTGGATAATTCAACAAATTAGAGATGGAAGTTCATACCATTTATGGTATGTCTATATGTTAATAGGGTTCTACATTACCATTCCCTTATTGAATAAATTGATTATTGGAGTCAAAAAGAAATTCCTATTCTTATTCCTTATACTCTGGGTAATTTTTATTACGTTTTCTACATCAAAAAATTCAGCCTATAATTTTGAATGGAACCTCTGGTATATACTGGGCTACTTAGGATATCTGGTTCTAGGATACTATTTATCCATTATCAACACGAAGCATAAAATTGTTACTATACTTGCTGGGTTTGTTTTTTTTATCGGAGTTTTCATTACAGCTTATGGGACATTTTATTTTACGGAAACGGACGGATTTTTTCACAAACTATATTACTCTTATTTAACTCCGAATGTTCTACTAATGACGGCCAGTATTTTTGTCTTAATGCAAAATCTAAATATTAACTTGTCAGGAGTATTAAAGAAAACTCGAGACCTAATTGACAAGCATAGTTACGGTATATATCTTTCTCATGTTCTAGTTTTAAACTATTTGATAATGTATGGAATTGATTGGGATTTAATTCACCCATTAATTGGAATTCCTTTAACCACGATCATCACGCTTAGTGTTTCGGTAGCGATTGTTTATTTGATTCGTAAAATTCCTTTTGGAAAGTATATTTCGGGTTGATTAAAAAGCGGTAATTAATAGATCTAAATCTTTGTAGGGTAGACTATAGGTTTCTCCTAAGTAAGAAGAAGTTAATGTTCCATTATAGATATATACACCATGCCTGAATCCTTTATCGGTTCTAATTAATTTTTCGCATCCACCACCATCTGCTATTTCTAGAACTAGAGGAGAAAAAATATTACTCAAAGCATACGATGCAGTACGAGAGACTCTTGATGCAATATTGGGAACACAATAGTGCGTAACACCATGTTTTTCATAGGTAGGTCGCTCGTGAGTTGTAACTTTAGACGTGGCAAAACATCCGCCTTGATCAATAGCCACATCCACAATAACAGCTCCATCTTTCATTCCTTCAATCATTGGCTCTGAAACCACACAAGGAGTTCTGCCATGTGGAGCTCTTAAAGCTCCAATCGCAACATCCGCTCTTTTTAAGGCTTTCTCTAATACTTTTGGTTGAATCACTGAAGTAAAAACTTTCTGCCCTAAATCCTGTTGAAGCCTTCTTAGTTTATATACCGAATTGTCAAATATTTTTACCGAAGCACCCATTGCCAATGCCGTTTTTGCAGCAAATTGACCAACAGTGCCAGCACCAATAATAACAACCTCTGTTGGAGTAATGCCTGCAACTCCACCAAACATTAATCCCTTACCTCCATTTACATTACACATTAATTCTCCGGCAATTAAAATAGCTGTTGTACCTGCAATCTCTCCCATTGACCTTACTATAGGAAATATTTGGTCTTCATCTTTTATGTAATCCCAAGCAATTGCTGTAATTTTCTTTTTCATCAATCCGCGCAAAGTGTTTTCTGGCTGAACTGAAAGTTGTAGTGCAGAAAACAAGGTTTGCTTGTGCTTCATCATTTCAATTTCTTTCGGAGATGGAGGGGTTACTTTTAATATAATATCTGCTTGATATACTGCCTCAGGTGATGGAACAATTTCTGCACCTGCCTCGCTATAATCTTGATCTGAAAAATTTGCATGTTCTCCTGCATTTGTCTCGACTACAACACGATGTCCATTAGCCACAATTTGTCCTGCAGCTTCTGGTGCCAAGGCAACTCTGTGTTCTTGAAACTCTGTTTCTCTTGGAATACCAATGTATAAACTTGATTTTTTACGACCTACCTCCAACATTTCCTCTTGAGGCATTAATGAAGCTTCGTAGGCCAATGATTTAAGAGCATCTCCAGATGAAATCATATGGTTATAGTGATTTTACGGCGGTTAGTTTCAATTATTTCGATTGCCACGTTTACGCAGTAATCAGGTAAAAGTTTCGGGATTTTACTTGCCCATTCCACGAAGCAAATATTACCACTGTAAAGCTGTTCGTCTAATCCGCTGTCCATGGCTTCTTCTTCATTTTCAATCCGGTAAAAATCAAAGTGATTTATTTCTCCATATTGTTCAGAAAAGTATGTGTTTACAATCCCATAAGTAGGGCTAGAAACTACATCTTCAACATTTAGCACCTTACAAATCTCACCAACTAGGGTAGTTTTACCTACACCCATTTCTCCTTCAATAATAAAGATTTGATTAGTGGCACATAATTTTGATATAGCTTTTGCTACTGTGTAGAGTTCTGATTGATTTTCGATTGAAAAAGTTTCCAATTTGGACTATTTCTTTTTTACAATATACAGCATTTCATCAGCATGAAAACGATACTTTTCATATTGCTCTTTTGGCAGGTCTTTATGGTAATCGTACACTTCGACTTCAAATCCTGCAGCTTCTAATTTTCTGGGATAATCCAATCCATATAACCTAATATGATCAAATCTCCAGTAATGCTTTTCACGTTCTTCGGGTGAGATAATAGACGCATCTTCATATGTCTCCACCCTTGTTGTGTCAATTGGAACCTGGAAAATTCCCCAACCCCCGGGCTTTAGAATTCGATATAACTCCTGCATACATTGCTTATCATCTTCAACATGTTCTAAAACATGATTGCAAAAAATGACATCGTATGTATTATCCTTAAGAGGAATACTATGCAAATCAAAATGTAAATCTGCAATTGGAGACTCTAGATCACCAGTAGTGTAATTCAGGTTCGCTTGCTTTTTAAAGATGCCATGAAAACATTGCTCCGGTGCAATATGCATCACATCTAGTTTTTCGGCAGTGAAAAAATTCGATCTATCCTTTAAGAAGATCCACATTAATCTATGACGCTCTAATGTTAAGTCGTATGGACAAAGAACATTCTCACGATGAGTTATTTCAGACCCATAAGATAAAAACTTCTTAAACGATTTTTCACAAACAGGACAATCTACTTTATTTCCTTTGTAAACCAAAGGTGCAAATACTCTAAAAACATAGCTCAACCGGATCAACAATGGCCTTGGTAAAGTATTTAGTAAGTATTTATATAACTTTTTCATAGTTTCTTGTAACCAACTTATTTAAGTAACTCGTCTATGTTGCGCGCATAATCGTAAGAATCATCCAGGAAAAATGTTAACTCAGGAGTTTTCCTAAGTTGATTTTTCACAACTTGGGCAAGTATATGCCTCACTTGACGGCCATTGTCTTGAACATTTTTAAGAACTTCCTCATTCTCTTTTGCTCCGAACACACTTAGGTAAATTTTGGCAGTTCCCATATCCGGAGAAACCCGAACTATGGTAACGCTTACCATTGCTCCCATACAAATTTTTCTCGCTTCTTTTTGAAAAATTAAGCTAAGTTCCTTTTGTATAACACCTGCAATTTTTTCTTGTCTAATGCTCGCCATAACAAATACAAATGTAAATTAATCTGAGGATTATCAGAATTGAAAATAAATCAAGCTTTTGAAGCTATCTTAACAAAATCATCGTAGCTCACTTCTTTCTCAGCAATTTTAACATTGTCCTTCAAGAAGCTCAATACTTTCTGATCGTATAGCGAATCGTATATTTTACGCGCTTCTTCCTGATTGGAAAGAACATTTTGTGAATATTTATTCATTTCTTCATCATCAGGAACCATCATGCCATATTGAGCATATTGACCAGACAGTAATTCCTTTGTATATGCAACAACTTCTTCGTTGTCAACTTTGATATCGTTGTCTTTGATTATTTTATTTTCAACCAATTGCCATTTAAGGTTTTGCGCATATTGCTCATATTCTGTTTCAACTTGCTCAGCAGTGATTTCTTCCTTACTCGAAGAAAGTATCCATTTCTTTAAAAACTCATTCGGTAGCGTCAATTTTAACTTTTTAACAATGCTTTCTGTTAAATCCCTTTTAAAAACTTTATCACTGTCTTTAACAAACATTCCAGAAAGCTCACTTTCAATTCTCAGTCTAAAATCTTCAGCAGTTGTAACAGCTCCTTCACCATAAATTTTATCAAACAACTCTTGATTAACCTCTGCGGGGGCTAAACTTTTGACATCCGTAACTTTTAACTCTACATTTCTAGTATAAGCAGCAGCTCTTTCAGCAGAGATATTCAGCATTGCTGCTAAATCTGATTCACTTCTAGAAATGGTTCTTGGATCTATGATTAAGGTATCACCTGCTTTTAATCCAATTAATTTTTTCTTTGCTTTTTTATCTTCTGTAAATTCAACTGATACTGTGGAAGAATGAGAAAAACCACCATCAACGGGTTTGTCATTTTCATCCAGCTCTGTAAAATGAGACATAATCATATCTTTTTCGTTACTTACATCCGTTGAAGATAGCTTACCGTATCTTTTTGCAAAGTCATCCAATTGCTTATCGACTAATGTTTTGTCAACTTTTACTTTGTAATAGGTGTGCTTATCTTTTGCAGTCAATTTAACCTCAAATTCTGGAGCTAACCCAATTTCATAAGAAAATTCAAAATCACCAGGATTTTTCCAATCAATATCGATCTCCTCATCTACAACAGGCATTGGATTACCTAAAACGTTTAAATTGTTTTCTGTAATGTGTTTATGAAGTGTATCGTTCAACAATTTATCAATTTCCTCAGCCAAAATTGAAGGACCATACTTTTTCTTAATTACAGTCGTAGGAACTTGACCAGATCTAAATCCAGGCATTTGTACTTGCTTCTTATAAGACTTTAAGGATTTTTCATATTGATCGCTGTAGTCCGAGTTTGCAATTTTTATTGTTAAAATTGCATTTAGTTTGTCTGTATTATTTTGTTGAATATCCATATTTATGGTTTTTCTCTTATTTATTTCTTTAAATACAAAAGGCATCGTGCGCTGGCACGATGCCTTTTAATGTAGTACGGATGGAGAGACTCGAACTCTCACACCTTGCGGCACTAGATCCTAAATCTAGCGTGTCTACCAATTCCACCACATCCGCATTATCCAAATTTAATTGGCTCTTTTGCCAAAATTGGAGTGCAAATGTACGACAAAGAATGTGAACTCAAAACATAGTAACAAACTATTTTATTCTTTGGTTCCCGAATAGTTATAAATATATAATTTGTAGAAGTAAAAAACGGGCAACCTCAATGAGATTGCCCGTTTGTAAAACATTACTGATAGCTGGTAGTGATTATTTCTGTACAATCATTTTACTAGTGATTTTACTTCCTTCAGAAACTAAAGAATAGTAATATATACCTGAAGCAAATTCTGTAGCATCAACCTGAATACTGTGAGATCCATTCGTTAATGTACCTAAATCCATTGTTTTAACAATTTTACCTGTCATATCAACGAACTCAAACTGAACATCAGATGTGTTCGTTAATTCGAAGTTAATAGTAGAATTATTGTCAAATGGGTTTGGCATGTTTTGTCCCAAAACAGCTCCTGTTTGAGAAACTTCTGCAATTGCAACAGAACCGTCGAAGTTCATTCTAACCATTGGAGTGTTATTTGTGTAGTACTGACTTCCACTTCCACCAAATCCGCCGTACATGATGAAACTTGTTTGATCTGGAGAGAATCCACTAGTACCATAATAAAACTCAGAATAACATCCAACTACAGCTAAATAGGTAGAACCTTCAGTTAAAGTTGGGGAAGTAAACAAAGACAATGTCTTCTCACTTCCAATATCACCCGTTACAGTAGTGTATTCAGCGGTTTCATCAACATAAACAAAATCTTCTACACTAGCATCATATACATATAATTTACCATAGATAACTGTTCCCGCTTCCGTATTAGCACCAATAGTTACGTTAATTGCGTAAACCTGCTCTGACGCAAAAGCATCAAAGTAATTTCCTGCTTCAAAAGCAACAGAAGCAGAATCAGCATTATCTGCTCCACCACTCGCACCAGGAGTTCCGTCAGTATCTCTAGCGTAGATGTATTGTGTTACATCAAAGCTTTCCCCCTCTAAAACATTATTTGTTGGTACATCATCTACCTGATCAGAACCAACGCTCCAAGTAAAGTTGTAAGTTCCTTGAGCAGAAGGAGTAAATTGAGTTGATAAAGCCAGACTATCAGTTGATCCAGCGCCAACGCTAATACCCAATGCACTTGTTCCATTAAATGTGCCAGCGCCATTTACCTCAGCAGTAAGCTGAACATTTGTTTGCGTATCGACACCATCATTAACCACATTTGCAGAAAAATCAATTGGCGCAACTTGTGTCTGTGGTATTTGGTAGTAGTGTAATCCTAAGCTTCCCCATTCAGAACCGGTAGCGCTCAAATCATTATCTGGTAGAGTAACAATATTCACATCATCAATAAACCATCCGAAAGTTGTCCATGCGGCTAGGTTAGAAGAAGTTGGATATGCTGAAGTCCAGGAAAACCGAATCCATACAGATCCTGCATTTCCTGAGATATAAGGGTTTATGTTGATTGTACGTGTCATTGGATTTCCGTAAATAGCACTAGCATTGTTTCCTACATAAGTTTCTTGATCAGCGTTGCTGCCAACAGTTGTCCAGTTAGTGCCATCTAAACTAATTTGAAATTCTTGTAAATCGTTAAAATTAGCACCATATTGTTCGAAGCTAAGAGATACTAGATCTGTTCCCGTTAATGTTTGAATGTCAATAGGGTTTGCTGTTGTCAGCGTGTATGTAACACCTGTTGCTTGGTCGTTATTATTGTAATTTCCATTATAAACTTCTGCATAGTTCCCGCCCGAGGTAGAAGAAATCCCTCCTGCAAATGCAGTCCACCATGTATTTGAAGTAGAGCCTATGTTCCAACCAAAAGGTGAAGTCTGCCCATCATTAGCAGCAACCCAGTCACCTGGTGTTGAGAAATCGGAGATTAAATATGCAATACCTAGAGCTTTTTCAACCGGCCCATCAGGAGCAACTCCATGCGATGGTGCTTTAGAAACATCTAAAATATTTTTTTTTTGCGCAAATTGCCCAAATGCTAAATTTGCACCCATCGCAAAAATTGCAATACTTAAGTAAATTTTTTTCATAATTGTTTTTTATTTTCTATTAGTGTATCTTTTTTTAAGAACACAAATATAATCAGACAGTTGCCTTTTCAAAGAGTTAAGGCACTATTTATTAAGCAACGGTAAAAAATTTAACGCAAACGGTAAAAAATGTAAAAAGGTAGAGTTATTTTAGTTAGCAACTTCACTCATAAACTTAATTCTCATCAGCTTAAGCTCTTCTTCTGTGTAATCTTCATCAAATTCTATAAGGGCTGCTTCTATAGAGTCGGTATCTGCATCATCCATAAAATACTCAAATATTTCCTCTTGAGCATCTTCATCCAATAGCTCATTTAAATGATAATCTATATTGATTTTAGTGCCTGAAGCAACAATAGCTTCAATCTCAGTTATAAGCTCATCGATTTTTTTACCTTGGGCTTTCGCAATGTCTTCAAGCGGTAATTTTTTGTCAATATTTCTAATAATACTAACTTTTGACCCACTTTTGTTTACAATTGATTTAACCACGAAATCTTCAGGGCGCTCTATGTCATTTTCATCAACGTATTGGATTATGACGTCCAAAAATGGTTGGCCATACCTTTTCGCTTTACCCTGACCTACTCCTACTATATTTTGCAGTTCTTCCATAGAAATGGGATACTGCAATGTCATATCTTCCAAAGAAGGGTCTTGAAACACTACAAAAGGAGGAACGCCTTTACCCTTTGCAATTTCCTTTCTTAAATCTTTTAGTATTTTAAAAAGTACTTCATCAGAAGCCCTTCCTCCTTTTTGATTTAAACCAACATCAGAATCATCCGTATCATTATAATTATGCTCTTTAATTAACATAAATGATTTTGGGTTCGAGATAAAGTTCTCGCCAGCTTCTTTTAAAAATAAAGTTCCGTAACTCTCAATTTCTTTTCCTACAAGCCCTCCCACAATAACTTGCCGCAAAACTGCATTCCAAAATAAGGGATATTTCTCTTTTCCAGTTCCAAAAAACTCATTATTATTGTGTTTGTAAGTATTAATTTCACTGGTGAGGTTGCCTGTTAAAATATCAACAAAGTATTTTACTTTGTGCTTACCGGCAATACTTTTTATCGTTTTCAATACCAGCTGAACATCATCCTTACCTTCAGACTTCTCTTTTGGAAACCTTGAGTTATCACACATGTCGGCTCCTTCTCCGTTTATTTCATCAAATTCTTCACCGAAATAGTGTAACAGAAACTTTCTTCTATTCATGCTGGTTTCTGAATAGGCCACAACTTCCTGTAAAAGTTGATTGCCAATTTCTTGCTCTGCGACGGGTTTGCTATGCAGAAACTTTTCCAATTTCTCAATATCTTTATAGCTATAAAAAGCTAAACAATGACCTTCGCCTCCATCTCTTCCTGCTCTTCCAGTTTCCTGATAATAGCTTTCTAAAGATTTTGGAATATCGTGATGAATAACAAACCTTACATCTGGCTTATCAATTCCCATTCCAAATGCTATGGTAGCACAAATAACATCAGCATCCTCCATTAAAAACATGTCTTGATGCTTCGCTCTTGTTTGCGCATCTAAACCAGCATGATAAGGAAGTGCTTTTATGCCATTTACTTGTAAAACCTGCGCTAGTTCCTCTACTTTCTTTCTGCTTAAGCAATAAATAATTCCAGATTTTCCTTCTCTAGATTTAACAAATTTTATAATCTCTCTTTGAACATCAACTTTTTGTCTAATCTCGTAATAAAGATTCTTTCTGTTAAATGAGTCTTTAAAAACTTTGGCATCTAGCATGCCTAAATTCTTCTGAATATCTTGTTGAACTTTTGTTGTCGCTGTCGCTGTTAATGCAATTATTGGAACATCAACTATACTCTCTATCATTGGTCTTAAGCGCCTGTACTCCGGTCTAAAATCATGCCCCCATTCAGAAATACAATGCGCTTCGTCAATAGCAAAAAATGAAATGGTTATTGAGCTTAAAAAGTCTAAATTTTCTTTTTTTGTTAAAGATTCTGGAGCAACATACAATAACTTTGTTTTTCCATTTACAGTGTCTTGTTTCACTCGGGCAATCTCCGTTTTGTTTAATGACGAGTTTAAAAAATGGGCGATACTATCATTCTCACTAACTGAACGAAGAGCATCAACTTGATTCTTCATTAATGCAATCAAAGGAGAAACCACAATAGCTGTTCCCATACTCATTAAAGCAGGCAACTGATAGCACATTGACTTACCGCCTCCTGTAGGCATAATAACAAAAGTATTATTTCCGTCTATCAGGTTTTGAATGACTTCTTCCTGTTCTCCTTTGAAACCGCTGAAACCAAAATATTTCTGTAAGGACGCTTTTATTGATTCTTCTAGTACTTGCATTTTTTTTTCAAAAGGATACTTTTTTGATTGCTCAGATTACTAATATACTATAAAAGATTCAGAGAAAAAATTTGTTTTCATCATTCATTAAAATTTTATTGTTGTGAACGACTTTTTATTAGATTGTTTTTTCTATTCTTTTATTTTTTCTGCCTTTGCATTTGCCTCTGACATTATTTTATCTGCTTGGATTTGTGCTGTATCTTCTAATTCTTGTGCTTTTACTTCTGAATCGGACTGGACCTTTTTTGCCTTCAAATCTCCTTCTGCAATTACTTTATCTCCTTTGGCGTTTGATTCAGAAATCATTTTATCTACTTTCTTATCTGTTTCAGTATTCATTTTCTTTGCTGCAATTTCGGCAGCCTTTTTCTTAATTGGATTATTTGCATCATCAATCAGCTTCTGAGCTTGTGCATACCCTTCTTTTCTGAGCATTTCCGCAGTTTTCTTTCCTTCAGTTTTAACCTTATTTCCAGCAGCTAAACTTTCTTTTCTGATTTTCTCCGCAGAAGCTTTTCCAGCTACCCTTATCTGATCAGCCTTTGCTTTCGCCTCTGCAATCAACTTATCTGCTTGTTTTTGAGCATCCTCTAACAGTTTTTTTGCTTCATCGTACACTTTATCTTTTACCTTCTCTACTACATCCTCCACAACATTTTGAGCTTGACCTTTTAAATCAGTTGTAATTATAGGGTTACTAGCAGTGCCTCCAATGCCTATTTCAACCGGAATGTTTTCCTCTAAATCCAGTCCAACTCCTCCAGCAGCATCTTTTAAGCCAGATAATAAGCCAGCAGCTTCACCACCAAACATGCTTTGAGGAATTTCCATTGCCATTTTATAATCCAATTCTTGGAGAAAAGATGTTGTTCCCTCAATAGTTGTGTTAATTTTTCCCATTTTAACATTGAAAGGTTCCACCCAAATTTTACCATCTCTAAACGAATAGATAATATTAATATTTTCCAATGTTTGTGTTTTAAGCTTATCCATTTTCAAAGCCTCTGATATTTTTACTAAGACGGGAAGATCTCTAAGGACTACTTTATTAGTATTAACTTCTCCGTTTCCAGATAATGACTCATAAATAGGCTCCATATTTGCATCAATATCTGTAACCATATTAAGACTTGTAGAGAAATCTCCTTCGCAATATTTAGCCATTGGAACCATTTTTTCTATTGTGTTAAAGTACAATGCTGCTGTAGGAATATCTAAGTTTTTAATATCCATTTTCATGTCTATATGTGCTCTATCTTTTGAAATCGACTTATAAGATCCATCAAGTCCGATGCTACCTTCAAAAACATTCATTTTCATCTCTTTTAAAATAGCAAAACCTTCATTTACAACAATACCTCCGGTAAAATTTGAAATTTCTAAACTATCATACATCATCTTTTTGATAGTTGTTTCAAGGTTAAAGTTGATATTATCTGGAATATCGATTGTTTCAGCAACTAATGAATCAGAAATTGTTGCCGAAGGTGGCACTTCTGATTTTGAATCTTCTAATGCTGTCGCTCGGCTATTTGGATCCGTATACATTAACTCATCAACATTAAAGTAGTTAGCAGCAATATTAAATGATCCCGTCAAGATCTCATCCTTTAAAAAATACGCTATATAGTTATCAATGTTGCCATCAGCGTGCAAGTCACTTTCTCCTATTTTTGCTTCAAAGTAAGTAAGTTTTAGGTATTGAGGAGCGAATTGAAATAACATAGAATCAATCGCAGTTAAGTAATTAGATCCTGGGGTTTGGTAATTCATTTTTGCTATTTTTAAGTCTCCTGTTGCTTTAAAATTTTCATAATCCTCTTCCTCCAATGCAGAAGTATTGCCTTTTAAAGCTATATTAGATGTTATTATTCCACTATAAGATTCTCCTTCTTCCATTGGAAGAATTTCTGCTAGTTTAGACAAATCCAAAAAGGTATTTATCTTACTTTCGATATTAGGATCTGTCATAATATTTCGAAGTTTTAGTGACGCATCTACTTCATTTCCTGCAAACTCTAGATGAAATTTATTGACATCTATTTTGGTGTTATTCAGATTTATACCTGCTTCACGATTTACTTTAACATCAATCCCTATTTTATCAACTTTTCTTGGAAGATCCGGATACTGGAAATATGCATTTGAAACACTTAAGTCTAAATTAAAGCCAGGCATAGACTCTTCACTAAATTTTCCAAAAACTTTCCCTTCAATAACAACGTTACCATCTGTTTTCATGTCTCCAAAATCAGGAGAATAAACACCTGGAACCATGCTAAACAAAGAACTAAATGTTTGTTTGGTGGCTCCAAAAGTTATATCCATATCCATAATTTCGTTGGTCATTAAAAACCACCCATCAAAAGAAAGCCCTAATTCATTAAAAACCACTTCGTTTTCTTTGAAGGTAAACTTCATTTCATTTTCGGGCATATCTATTTCCATATTACATTTAATACCTGTAACTGCTTTTGACAAGTAATCGACATTATCATATCCAAATGTAACTCTTCCAATGTCACTTAAGGTTTCTACCGCATAAGTTGTCTCGTTAATTGAAGCACTTCCCTGATGGTTTAAACCATCCAATTCCATATACATTGCATAGAGCTGGTCATCGTATATAATGGAACCATTTTCTATATAGTACTCTTCTAGGGCTAATTTTAAAGGAGCGGATTCTACAGCTATCTCTTCATCAACAGCAACGGAATCTGAAATAGCAATATCGTAATTTGCTTTGCCATCTGCTAAAACCAATACATGTATTTTTGGTTCAACCAATCCAACTGATGAAATTTCATATTGATCACCACTTATAACACTCCATAAGTTTAATTTAAGATTGGTTTGTTTTATTTCAACCAAAGAAACTCCTTCAAACTCATCAACCCCTGTTAAGGTTAAATCATTTATTTCTAACGAAAATTTTGGAAACGTAGAAAGCAAACTAAGGTTAACTTCACCAAAATCAAGTTCAGCATTTAAGCTCGCATTTGCCTCGTCTTTTATGAGTTGTATAATCTGATCTTTGAATAAAACGGGTAATAATAGTATTAAAATGATTAACATGAAGCATGTTATTCCTGTCCATTTAAATAAGCGTTTAATTAAGCTTTTTTTCTTTTTATGTGTGTTTTTTTCCATTGATTTATTTTCAACTTTAAAGATAATCGGATTCATTTAACAAATGATATAAATTTTTAAAATTTTTCATCTTTGCAAATGTTATGCGATTTAAGAAAAAAATAATAGCAGTTGGAATTACATTTTTAGTTGGGATTACCGCTATTTTATATGTTCCTTCATTATTAAGGTTACCTGTCGCTATAGTAGATTCAATTCTTTAATAATTGGAGCTTTAAACCCATGAAAAGGAATTGGACCTGAGAGAAAATAGTACTTATTTGTTGTCATGATTTTAAATCTGTCAGTGCTAAATAGGCCATTAAGCCCATACCCGTTTCCAACGCACTTTCATCTACAGTAAAGTTAGAAGTGTGCAATCCACCTGTAGTCGTTTTTGAAAAATCAGAAGTTCCTAATCGATAAAAGCATGCAGGAATTACTTGAGAGTAATAAGCAAAATCTTCGGCAGTCATTCTTAAGTCCAGATCTATAACATTTTCGGCCCCTAAAAATTCTATAGCAGCATTTTTAGATAATTTGGTTAATTCGTCATCGTTTACCAAAAACGGATATCCTTTTCGAACTTCAAATTCACATTTACCTCCCATTCCTTCAGCAATTGATTCGGCCATTTTAACCATTAAACCATGTGCTTCTTCCCTCCATTCTTCGCTAAAGGCTCTAAAGGTGCCTTTCAGGTTTACTTCATTGGGGATGATGTTGGTTGATCCACCTCCAATAATAGAGCCGAAGGATAATACACTAGGACTATAGGGGCTTACCCTTCTACTAATTAATTGTTGCAGCGCTATAATAATATGTGAAGCAATTAATATAGGGTCAATTGTTTTGTGTGGTAAAGCAGCATGGCCCCCTTTACCGATTATTTTTACATGTAATTCATCTGCAGAGGCCATGTACATGCCTGGTTTAAAGCCAACCTTGCCCGCTTCTAACTCAGGGTAAACATGTTGCCCGATAATGTTAATTGGCGCAGGGTTTTGTAAAACTCCCGCTTCAATCATCAATTTTGCTCCTCCTGGTATTATCTCTTCTCCTGGCTGAAAAATCAATTTAATGGTTCCTTCAAACTCATCTCTTAATTCATGCAAAATAAGTGCTGTACCTAACAGTGAAGATGTATGAACATCGTGTCCGCATGCATGCATTTTTCCTTCATTTTTCGATTTAAATGAAAGATCTGCGGTTTCTTGGATTGGCAATGCATCTAAGTCAGCGCGCAATGCAATTGTTTTTGCAGTAGGGTTATTCCCTTCAATTAAAGCCACGACGCCTGTTTTTACAACCCCTTTTTCATGCTTGATTCCTGCACTTTTTAAAAATTTAGAAACTAATTCGCACGTTTCATACTCCACGAATGAAAGTTCTGGGTTTGCATGAATTGCTCTTCGAACTTCAATAATTTTTTCTTTGTTTTGAGCTGCTATTTTTTTTATTCTTTCAATCATTATTTTCAGTAAAAAAAGCCATTCCGCTAATAATCATTTTAAAAGCGACAAATAACATAAATGTTCCAAAAATCAACCGTATCAAATTAGGAGACATTTTTAACGCGACCTTCGATCCGAGAAAACCTCCAATAACAAATGCAACTGCTATAATAGCAGCGTATCCAATAGATGTTTTTGTAATAGTACCATGTTGCCAATAACTATAAAAAGCCATTATTCCGATTGGCGGAAGCATAGTTGCGATACTTAATCCTTGTGCTTCGTGTTGGGTAAATCCCATAATAAAAACCAATGCTGGCACAATTACTATTCCGCCACCAACTCCAATAAAGCCACTCATAAGGCCGGCACAAACACCAATACATGCTAAAAGTAAAATTGTTAAAATTCCCATATTAAAAGTCTAATGATAATGATAAATATCTAACTGGGTCCAGCACTACACCATCATCAACCCCCCAAGCATAATCAAAACGGACATAATAACCAAACAGTTTAGATCGTAAACCAAATCCATAACCATAAACGATTGGTTCTTTCTGGTTTTGTAGATTAATCTCATAATTAAAGCCTTCAATTAAAATTGTATTAAATGCATTGTCAGAAGTATAAGGGTTTGACCCCGTCCATGCTGACCCTACATCTCCAAAGCCAACGACCATGAAATTTTCTAAAAATGATGACTTAATTGGTTTATTGGAAAAATACTTAAACACGGGAACGCGTAATTCATTATTGATTAAAGCAAAGCTATTACCATTGCGTACGTTTTGGTAAAACCCTCTTATCGGAGTAGCAATAGTTTGAAATTGGTAATTTTGACTAGGGTCTGGTAAGAATGAATAATCGAATTGTGGTCCCAACCAATTATCTACTCCACCCAAGTAACTTAATAATCTTTGGTGTCCCATAGAGGTATTAGCTGCAATTCTAGTGGCAAAAACAATATTTCGATGTATTTTTTGATAATGCCTAAAATCAACGCCAAATACAAAAAAGTCAGTTTCAACTTTATCTAATTCTCTATAAAATTCCCCCCAAACCTTAAAACGCGTTCCATTGAGAATATTCAACCCGATTGCGCGCGTATTATCAAATACGTAATCTAACTTAATTCCAGCCAAATAATGGTTTTCATTTTCAATCGCTAAAGTGGAAGGTTCAGTACTCAATGTCACTATTTTATCATACCGAATACTATTCGTTAAACGAAGGCTAGCTACTTCATTGAATGGGAATTTTAAATTATATTTAGCGTCATATGTTTGTATCTTTTGTTCATTTCCAGTTGGGGAGTTTCTAGTAAACGATTGCCTTGAAATCAAATACTTTTTATCCATTCTAGATTTTAAATTCTCATAGGAAAGCATATACTCCGTATTTTTAAAATTTACAGGAAACCTAAATCCCCCAATTATTCGATAATCTTCAAATAAATCAATCATCCCCATTTTAATTAATGAATTGAACCCTGAAGCTTGATACCCTCCACCCGTAAATCTTTGATATGATTTATTTAAGAAGCTATTATCTACTTGAGATACGATATAATCAGTAGTAAAATTAACGTAGTATAATTCTTGTCGAGGCAATTTAAAAGTTATTTTTTCTTTTTTAGGAGTACTATCTTTTTTTACACCTAGTTTAAATTCTTCGAATACTTTTTCTACAACAACAGGTTTATCATTGTAAAATCGATAGTTATTAATGTCAACATAGTTAGCGTCTATTTCCTTGGCATTATCACTTGTCAAAATAACAGGAATGTTGTTTTTTAGCTTCGATTTTAGCCAATAACTCATAAATGTTGTATTAACCAAATCATCTTCAATTATTCGGTCCTTTTTATATTCTCCCTTGTAAAAATGATACTTTCCATTCTTCAACATCAACATAGAATATGTTCCGGAATTTTCAATAGGCTCATACTCTAATACATTACGCGAATAATTAGACATGCGAGCGGTTACTGAAAAATATTTATAATGAACCGCAGTATCAATAAAACTAATGGCGCTATCGCAATAAGCAACATATCGATTCCTTATTCCGTTAGCGTTTGACAGGTATGAATAACGTTCCTTGGAATGCTGGTTTGGAGATGATTCGTCTATATAGGGTGTTTTTGTAATTCTAGTCAATGGTCTTTTAATGTGATCGATATCTAATATGTATATGTCTTTATCGTTTTTGTATTGAATTGTTTGTATTTTCTTTCTAATTGTATCGTCAATTCTATTGGATGCAAATATTATGCGTGTATCATTATCAACAAACCTTGGAGACAAGTCATCGAATATGTCATTTGTTAATTGTTTTTGATTGTTTCCAATTACACTGTATAAAAATAAATCTGTTTTCCCTTTTGTAACAGCCGAAAGGATCAATTTATCCCCTGTGTTGTTATAAGACATACTCAACACCTTGTCCATTTTTCGAAGAGGTCGTTTATCCCTTTTTTTATCTTCCATATCGTAAAGGTTTAAAACTAATTCTCCTCTTTTCTCTTCTATAAATGAAAGGACTTTGCTGGTAGGATGCCAAGCTAAAACGGGGTGTGAATAATCAGGTAGCCTATCTAACTTATGTTCTCCTCTGGCTATTTTCTTAGACTTTTGTTCTTTAATGTCATATAACCAAACTTTGTATTGGCCTAACTCGTTGGTCACATAAGCGGCGTGATTGCCATCGGGACTCATTTTAAATTCCTGGTATTTCCTTGTTTTTTTTGTTTTAATGCTAAATTCTTCTTCTTTCGGTTCAATCCTAAATAAATCATCTTTTGAATATCGCTCTTTATAGTATGCTACAAAATCTTTGGATAACGTTTTGAGTGTCGTTCCTAGTACATACATGTAACCACTTTCTACATTCCGACTTACCCGAGTCATATAGAGTATGTTAGGGATCATTTTTTTTCCATAAACCTCATCAATATAATTCCATAATGCGTATCCTGCTAATCTAGAATCTTCTCCTTCCAGTCGATTAAACTTATCATAAGAACCTGTCAAAATCCCATCTTTCACTTTATTATCTATCTCGGTAGTCCAATCTCCAGCCATATAATCTGTAAAACCATTTATAAACCAATCAGGGAAAGTGAGAATGGTAGAGCTTTTTAAGGCGTCTTTCCAGTTGTCTCCATACATTAATTTATAAACCACGATGCTTGCAATTCCCGAGCGAATTTGCCGATCTAATTTATCATGGTCGCCTTCGTAAAAAATAAAAATCTTGTTACCATCAACTCTTGCAATCCCTCCGATATTCGTGCTCTCATCATTTCGTAATCCAATATTACTTTGCCGAAATGCAGATTGAGAATTAAACACAACAAATTGTAATTTATCTTGGATGTCATAGTCCAAGAAAGCTTCAACTTCTTGTAGGTATCTGTCGGCAGCTTTTGCTGTGTATATAGCATGCTCTTTTCCAGCGCCTGTAAAATAAACATGAAATCGTTGGAAGTTATACTCCTGCCAAAACATTGGATTGTATTGCACCCTGTTCTTTCCAAAAGTATTGTTAGATCCCGTGTAAAATTGTGCACTGCCTGATACCCCTACTGTACAGAATAATACTATGATTAACACTATTTTATTTACAACTGTTTTCACCGAATAATATAGACAAACGTAAAGATAGTTAAAATCGTATGAATTAATACCTTTGCTTTCGAATTAACACAAAAGCTATGATTACTGTTGAGCAACTTACATATAACCCTTTTCAGGAAAACACATTTTTAGTTTACGATGACACAAATGACTGTGTTGTTATTGATCCAGGGATGTATACACAAGAGGAAAGGACTGCTTTTGAAAATCATATAAAAAATAAAGGGATAAACTTGGTTAAGTTAATTTCTACACATAGTCATTTAGATCATGTTTTTGGAAATTATTTTGTGGCGGAAACATTTAATCTAGGTTTACAAATTCACAAAGAAGATCTACAAACACTGGAGATGTTTGACAGAACAGTAGATTTGTATCAAATACCAAATACACAAAAATCCCCAATGCCATCTTCTTATTTTGAAGAGGGAGACAAAATAGAATTTGGAAACTCACACTTAGACATAGTTTTTGTTCCTGGACATGCTCCTGGACATGTCGCTTTTATTTCTCACAAAGAAAAATTTATAATAAACGGCGACTGCTTGTTTTATGGCAGTATAGGAAGAACAGATTTGCCTGGAGGAGATTATAATCAACTGCTTGACAGTATTCGCACTAAACTTTTTACACTTGGCGATGATTACAAAGTTTATTGTGGGCATGGACCATCAACCACTATTGGTTTTGAAAAACAAAACAATGCGTTTTTGAAATAGAATATTATAATATCTAACTAAATGACTGGAAGTGTATTACATGGCAGAAGAAAATAAAACAAGTTATATTTTTTCGTTTTAGTATTAAAATATTTTTATATTTGCTTGACAAATGAATGTCAATTAAAACTTTAAAGAATGAAAATTTTTACACTAATCGCTTCAGCTGCATTGATAGCTAGCGTCTCTTCATGTGCGAAAGTTCACACATGTACATGTACTACTACAGTTGTAGGGTCAGTCCCAGACGTCGACACAATGGTTACAGGTCCAAAAGCTATGCAAGCGAGCAAAAGAGGGGCTAAACTTGACTGCGAAGAAGTTCGGCCTGCTGACTACAACCAGTATAATACGGGAACTACAATGACGTGTGAGTTTAAATAATGTTAAATCCTACAGTAGGGTTAACTTTTTTAGCTTACAAAAATACAAACCTATATCATTAATTTGGTATAGGTTTTTTGCTGCCCTACTTTATTTTTCTTGTTTACATCTAAAGCAAAGCCGCAATCAACTGTCATTTCAAGATTTATTGTGGGTATGGGCCAGCAACTACTTATTGGTTTTGAAAAATAAACAATTCATTTTTGAAATAAATTAATGATTGACTTTCTTTGAAGGCGATAACTTTCTTCCACCAAGGGTATTTTTATTACATTCGCTTGAAATAGATTTACAATGATTAATAAAGATCAGTTAAACTCCCTGGATAAGCGACTATTAGCTTTGAAGGGATATCTTTGACATAGAAGTCAAAGAAATCGAAATTGAAGAGGAAGAGCTTCGAACCCAAGATCCAGAATTTTGGAACGACCCAAAAATTGCCGAGGGGTTATTAAAAAAACTCAAAAACAAAAAATATTGGGTAAAAACCTATTATCAAGTCCGAACTGATTTTGAAGATTTGGAAGTTTTATTTGAATTTAATAAAGAAGGTGAGGCAACAGAGCAAGAGGTTGATGCAGCGAATGAAAAATTAGTCAAAGATGTTGAAGAACTAGAATTTAAAAACATGCTAAGTGCAGAAGAAGATTCGCTAAATGCTGTGGTTCAAATTACTGCTGGAGCTGGTGGAACTGAAAGTTGTGATTGGGCAAGTATGTTAATGCGTATGTACATTATGTGGGCAGAACGCAACCAGATGAAAGTAAAAGAAATTAACTATCAAGCTGGAGATGTTACAGGGGTAAAAACGGTTACTTTGGAGGTGGAAGGTGATTTTGCTTTTGGGTATCTAAAAGGAGAAAACGGCGTTCATCGTTTGGTAAGAATTTCTCCATTCGATTCGAATGCCAAACGTCATACATCATTCGCATCTGCTTATATTTATCCATTAGTGGATGATACAATTGATATTCAAATAAATCCAGCTGATGTTAAATGGGAAACCTTTCGGTCAGGTGGGGCAGGAGGGCAAAACGTAAACAAAGTCGAAACAGGTGTGCGTCTAAGACATAAGCCTTCAGGCTTAGTGATAGAAAATACAGAAACTCGCTCTCAATTGGGAAACAAAGAAAAGGCTACACAGCTTCTTAGGTCTCAATTATATGAAATTGAAGTTCGGAAAAAGCAAGAATCTAGGGCCGAAATAGAATCTGAAAAGAAAAAGATTGAATGGGGTGCACAAATCCGAAGTTATGTACTTGATGATAGAAGAGTAAAAGACCATCGAACAAACTATCAAACTAGTAATACTGAAGCTGTATTAAATGGAGAAATAGATGCGTTTTTGAAGAGTTATTTAATGGAATTTAGTTGAAATTATCGCATAGCAGATTAATTCATAATCTTTTTAAAGTTTTTTTGGTTTTATGCATCATTTTACGGAACTTTCACGTCATACTATTTTCAACAGCTATTCTTAGGTTGTTTCTTCAGTAAGAATTAGATTCTATATTATGAAAAATATAATTGTATGGTTAGTTTTATTGGTCGGCCTGATCGGTAATGCTCAACATGATGTTACCACCTTTCATTTCACAGAAAATATTGGACAGCTTGATTCAAAAGTAAAATTTCACTCGAAACTGCATGTTGGTGATGTCTACTTCGAAAATAACAAATTCGTCTTTGATATGTTTTCAGGGGATGAATTAGATGCTTTTTACAAAAGAAAACACGACAGAGAAACCAGAGCCTTATTAGCAACTGATGGAAGGAATTTCGGAGCAAATGCTCCTGAACCTTTTAATAAGCATGCATACAGCATGAGCTTTATTGGGGCTAATTTGGAACCTGAGTTTTCAACTTCAGACCAAATTAAAGGGTATAAAAATTATTACATAGGAGATGATCAATCCAAATGGGTTAGCGGAGTTAACTCATTTAGAACAATTGAATATGGTGAATTATACAACAACATCAACATGGAAATCTACACAGTTTTCGAAAGAATGAAATATGACTTCATCGTAAATCCAGGAGGAAACCCAAATGAAATTGAAGTTCAATATGATAATGTTGATTCAATGAAACTTGACAACGGAAGTCTTTTAATCCATTTAAGCACTGGCGACATTAAAGAAATGAAGCCTCTAGCATATCAGAAAATTGAAGGCAAACAAATAGACGTTCCATGTAAATTTAGCCTTTCAGACAATAAAATAACTTTTGATTTACCAAATGGATACGACAATACAAAACAATTAGTTATTGACCCAACTTGGGTTTTTTCTACTTTAACCGGATCAGGTTCAGATAACTGGGGGTTTACAGCGACTTATGATACAACTGGCGCACTATATTCTGGAGGTATTGCATTTGGAAATTCATACCCTACAGTTGGAGGGTCTTATCAAGAGGCATTTGCTGGAGGTAATGTCGATATTGTTATTTCAAAATTTTCTCCAAATGGAACAAATCTATTATTTTCAACATATTTAGGTGGTGCAAACAATGAAATGCCTCATAGTTTAGTAAACGACTCTCAAAACAATTTAATTGTATTTGCTTCAACCGGTTCTGCTAATTTCCCAACTACTAATAATTGTTATGACGCTTCTTTTAATGGAGGTGTACCTACCAATCTTTCTAATGGGGTTCCTTTTGCTGGAGTTGATATTGCTTTAATAAAATTTAACTCTGATGGAACAGATTTGTTAGGCTCAACTTTTATTGGTGGAACTGATAATGATGGTGTAAATGAATCTTTTGGTTATAATTATGCTGATGAAGTTCGTGGTGAAGTTGTTGTAGATGCTATTGACAACATATATATTACTACTAGTACATGGTCCACTGACTTTCCTACTATAGCTGGCGTATACAGCCAAACAAACCTAGGTGATCAAGATGCGGTAGTTGTAAAAATGTCAAGTGACTTGACAACAATGGACTGGGGAACTTATTTAGGTGGTTCGAATAGTGATGCAGGTTATTCTATTCGAATTGCCCCAAACAATGATGTTTACATATGCGGGGGAACAGTTAGTACGAATCTACCTACATCAACCGGTGCTGTTAATGAAACTTATGGAGGTAATTGGGATGGGTTCATCGCGAGACTAGAAAATACAGACGGTAGCCTCACGGCCATGACTTATATTGGTACTGGAGATTATGACCAAACTTTTATTTTAGAGGTTGATAACAGTGGAGATGTTTATACTATTGGTCAATCATTAGGAGCCTATCCTATTGTTAACGCTGCTTATTCCATTGCCAATAGTGCACAGTTCATACATAAGCTGTCTCCAGATTTAACTACAACTATTTATAGTACAATTTTTGGTTCAGGGTCATTATCAGGTCCAGCAAATCAGCAAGTAATTGACATCGCGCCTACGGCTTTCTTAGTTGACAATTGCGGTAATGTTTACGTTTCTGGTTGGGGGGGTAATTCAAATAATGAAGGGAGTACAGATAATATGCCTATATCTGGCGATGCCCAGCAGCCTAGCACGGACGGAAGTGATTTTTACTTCTTTGTAATGGAAAGAGATGCGCAATCATTATTATATGGTTCTTACTTTGGTTCAACTTCAGCAAATGAGCATGTTGATGGTGGAACAAGTCGTTTTGATAAGGCAGGAAACGTTTACCAAGCTGTTTGTGCTGGTTGTGGAGGTAATAGTTTTCCAACAACACCTGGGGTTTATTCAACCACAAATGGCTCATCTAATTGCAATCTAGGAGCAATTAAATTTGGATTTGATTTTCAGGGAGTTGAAGCCCAGGCTAATGTTCCTGCTAACATTATCTTATGTTCTACAGATTACACAGTAAACTTTACTTCAAGCGGAACTGCACCAGAACATGAATGGGATTTTGGTGATGGCTCTGCTGCATCATTTGTTGCCGACCCAACTCACACTTATGCTACGGTAGGGAATTATGTAGTGCGTTACATTGCTTTCGATCCAAATAGTTGTAATCTGCGTGACACTATCTATTTTGATGTTGAATTAATTCAAGCTCCAACATTTAATGCTAGTTTCACTCTTCCAGATATTCCACCATGCTCTGATCCAACGGTTGTTTATGTGGATGCAGAGATCACAGGAACAGGTATAGATTCCACTCAATGGAATATGGGAGATGGAATTATTTATACAGACGATCTTGTTATTTCGCACGAATATTTAACAGAAGGAATTTATCCAATTGAGGTTATTGCATGGGATTTAACATGTAATATAAGCGATACCATTAGAGATACCTTAAACTTTATTACCGCTGTTTCAACAGCTACTGCAAATGCACCAGCAGATACAACGTTATGTTCTCAACCTCCTTTTTCTATGGATTTCACCTCTGACGGTTCTTCTCCTGATGTGTTTTGGGATTTTGGAGACGGAAATACTTCGATTCTTGAGGACCCAAGTAATCTATTTGCTGATAGCGGATCTTACAATATCATGTTTGTCGCTATCGATTCTAGTACTTGTAACATTGCTGATACGGTTTACTTTAATGTAGACCTGTTGCAGGCTCCAACGTTTAGTGCGGACTTTGATCTACCTATTATTCCGCCTTGTTCGGATCCAAGTTCAGTAACAGTTAACATCAATATTTTAGGAACTGGAATTGACTCAACCCATTGGGATATGGGTGATGGTACTACATTTGAAGATTCCATTGCCATTTCATATAACTACACAAATACTGGAATTTACAACATAATTTTAACCGCATGGGATTATTGCGGAGGTGACACTTCTATCTATGAAACCTTTAATTTTATTACAGATAGTTCTCTGGCAGTTGCTTCTGCTCCCGAAGACACTACATTATGTACGCTTCCGCCGTTTTCTATTGGCTTTACTTCTTCTGGAACCACCGCTGGGCAATTTTGGGATTTTGGGGATGGAAATACATCAACAGATGTCAATCCAACAAATACATTTTTGGATAGCGGAACCTACGTAGTGACTTATATTGCAATTGATTCTAGTACTTGTAATATTGCTGATACTGCTTATTTCAATGTTAACCTTATCCAGGCGGAACAATTTTCTGCTGAGATAAACTTTACCCCTCCTCCTCCTTGTGGCGGAGATAGCATGCTCGTTGAGCTGGATTTCTCCGGAACAGCGGCAGATTCATTAATTTGGGATATGGGTAATGGAGATGTCTTTTATGCTGACAGTGTTGCTTATTATTATACTGAAGCAGGAATATATAATTTAAGTCTAACAGCATTTGATTTTACATGTAATTTAACGGAAGTTATATCTAGTGAAGTTCCTTTCTTTGGAAACATTAGTACCGATGTTATAATACCAAACGTATTTACTCCAAATGGAGATGGTGAAAATGATTTATTAACCTTTGTAAATGTTAGTGGATCGGAAACATATAGTTTAACTATTTGGAATAGATGGGGAAAAAAAGTATTTGTAACAGATGACGCATTAAATCATTGGGATGGAACCAATAAAAATGACAATTCAATTCATGAAGGAGTTTACTATTATGAAATTCTCTTTACAGATAAATGCAGCGATAAGGAACAATTGAAAACTGGTTTTGTACATTTGATGAGATAATTAATGTTTATGAAAATTTACCATAATCCAAGATGTTCTAAAAGCAGACAGACCTTAAACCTCATTAAAGAAAAAGATGTTGAGGTTGAAATAATTGAATATTTGAAAGTAATTCCTTCTGAAAAAGAACTTAATGATATAATAAACCTGCTAGGAATTAAGCCTGAGAAATTGCTTAGAAAAGGCGAGGCCGATTATAAAGAAAACTTTAAAGGAAAAACGCTTTCAGGTAGTGAATGGATTAGCGCTATGATTCAATACCCTAAGCTAATTGAAAGGCCTATAGTTGTTAGTGGAAATAAAGCCATTTTAGGTAGACCTCCAGAAAATGTGCTAGACTTATTATAAAAAGAAAAGACTAAAACCATTGGTTGTTATCCTTCTGATTGAAGCAGTGATTTTAATTTAATTTTATTGAAAAATTTTACTGATTATCAAGTCACACTTTTCTACGCTGATAAATTCAATTGATTTAGTAGGGTTTTCGAACACAACTAGATCACCGGTTTCAATAGTTTTATTTTCTATTTTTATTTGCCCTTTGTAAACGTAAATTACTAGATGCTGAATGTTGTCTGAAAATGAAAAGTCAACCTGTTTTTCTTTATTTACATGAAGAGACTCAACTGTACCTTGGGTATTTCCCATAGTCATAAGGTTAAAGTCCGAACACTTTCCTCTTGAAGAGGTGTTCCAATCACCTTTAAAATTGTCAGAATGGAATTTGCCTAGTTTTGCTGTGTGGTGGTCCTTGTGTGTAAGAGTCATTTCGCCATCCAAAACCATAAGCGTTCTTGTTATTCCGGGTAATGATGTAAACATGGATTCTTGAACATTGACAGTTGCGGTACTTAATCGAAAATTAAAATTTCTAGTTGCATATTTCGAAAGCGCTGGATAAATGAATAATTCAGCTGTACTTCCTCCATTCCATGGTGAGGGTTTAAATGAACTAGCTTTTATTATTTTAGAATTCATTGAAAAAAAGGTTGGGTAAAAAAAAAGTAGAAGGACAATTCTTCTACTTTTTTTTAGAGGTTAATTCATCTTACTTAGGTTTTCTAATTAAAACCTCATCAATCATTCCGTATTTTTTCGCTTCTTCAGCAATCATCCAATAATCTCTATCACTATCATCCCAAACTTCATCGTAAGTTTTTCCAGAGTGAACGGCAATTATCTCATACAATTCTTTCTTTAATTTTTGAATCTCCCGAGCAGTAATTTCGATGTCTGAAGCTTGACCTTGTGCACCTCCTAATGGCTGGTGTATCATAACTCTAGAATGCTTCAATGCAGTTCGTTTTCCTTCTGCTCCAGCACATAATAGTACAGCTCCCATAGAAGCAGCCATGCCTGTACAAATTGTAGCAACATCTGGATTGATGTATTGCATGGTGTCATAAATTCCTAGACCAGCGTAAACAGAACCTCCTGGGGAATTCAAGTAAATTTGAATATCTTTTTTTGGGTCCATGGACTCTAAGAATAATAATTGAGCCGTTATAATATTTGCAACGTAGTCATTAATTCCAGTTCCTAAAAAAATAATTCTATCCATCATTAAACGAGAAAAAACGTCCATCACTGCAACGTTCATTTGTCTTTCTTCAATAATATTAGGAGTCATCCCAAGAGGGACATTAGACACTGCCGACATATAATCGTCAAACACCATACTTGAAATACCTTGGTGCTTTGTCGCAAATTTTTTGAATTCGTCTTTATCAAAATTGTACATAAATATATTCTTAATTGTTATTTGGTTTAAAGTTAAAATTAATCTGATAAAATGATAGAGGTTTCCTTTTTTTTCTTAGCCGTAAAATTGATATTTCGTCAAAATGATACTATAATGGGATTAATATTAATTCTATATATATTTTTATGTTATTACAATATGCCTAATTTTACTCGGTGATAAATATCATGTTATGAATTTGAATGTTGATCATACTTTTGTTGTTCATGTTAGTGAAGGATCTGAGGATAGAGAAAAATCTGTTTCAGAGCAACTAAATAGCCGCAACATTCCTTTTGAGTTTATGCTTAGGGGGGATTTAAAGGATATTACTCCTGAAATTCAGCAAGAATATTTTTCTGATTATTTATTAGGGGATTTGATTCCAGGAACTTCTTGTTCATTAAAACACATATACATTTTAGAAGAAATTGTAAAAAGAAAACTGGATAGAGTGTTGATTCTAGAAGATGATATTTTTTTAGATAAGAACTTTGTATCAATTTGTAATAAAGCACTGGAAGAAACAACGGATGAAAGTCGAAATTTTCCGCTAAATTATTTTTTAGCATTGGAAAATAATCGAAAATTTGTTCCTAAAACTGAAGAGGTAGAAGGAAGATACTTATATGAAGAAGATCGAGTTCGATTCGGTGGGGCTTACATTGTTACTTACGGAACTGCAAAAGCAATATTGAACTATATAAAGGAGTTTAAATGTAATATGATTATTGATTCTTTATATACCGTTATTTGTAGGGATGGGTTATTCAGTATTTATTGGATTCACCCCCCAATAGCAGAGCAAGGGAGTCATAATGGTAAATTTAAATCCTTGCTGGACGAAAAAAGACATGGTCTTTTTCAAAGGTTAAACTGGAAAGTGCAAACCGCATTTAAAGGTAAAATAAGACGTAGATTCAAATAGTATTGAAGAATTTAATTAAATTAATTACCCTTGTTGGGGACTACAAAAAAGCGGTTGGATTAAACCTTTTTTTCAACCTTTTCGGGATGGTTTTTTCATTGTTTTCATTTGCAATGGTCATTCCGCTATTACGTATTCTATTTAATACGAATGCAGAACAATTTGCAGAGACTATTTCAAAATATGAAGGAGCAGTGGGTGTTTCACAAGAAGGGATGTTGGAATACATTAATTATTTAATGGCTACTCTTGTTGTTGAGCATGGTAAATATTTTGTATTGGTGGCAATATGTATTTCCTTAATAATCGTTGTGTTTTTTAAGAATTTGTTTTCTTATCTGAGTTCAGTTTTTCTATCAATTGCGTTGCATGCAGTATCCAGAGATTTAAGATCAAAACTTCATGACAAAGTCCTTCATTTACAGTTATCTTTTTTTACCGATGAAAGAAAAGGGGATATTATATCTCGCTTTTCTACAGATGTTAAGGATGTAGAACTGGCATTACTTGCGGGGTTAAATGCAGCATTTAAAAACCCATTTTATATCATAGGTTACATAATTGCTTTGTTTGTAATCAATGCGAAACTATCGATTTTTATAATTGTTTTTCTTCCTTTATCTGGACTGGTGATAGCCTTGATTGGTCGGGGCTTAAAGAAAAAAGCAAAACAAGGTCAAGAAAATGCTGGAAACTTGCTCTCTTCGGTTGAAGAATCGTTAACAGGTCAAAGAATTATAAAAGGATTTAACGCGGAAGAACGAACAAGAAATAGGTTTGAGGATAAAAATAATAACCTTTATTCGATAATGATAAAGTTCTATCGAAGAATGGACCTTGCTTCGCCTTCTAGTGAGTTTTTAGGAATTGTTTCCACAACTGGAGTGCTATTATTTGGGGGGAACTTAGTCTTCTCAGGAGAATTGGAGCCCGATTTGTTTATCGGGTACCTTGTTTTGTTTTCACAATTAATATCTCCTTTTAAAGCGATTTCAAAAGCAATATATGAGGCAAGTAGAGGGATTGCCGCATTAAATCGAATTAAAGAAATTACGGATGAAGAAGTTTCTATTGTAGATCAAACAAATGCTCTTGAAGTGACATCGTTTAATGATAAAGTATCTTATAATAATGTAAGTTTTAAATACCAAAAGGAATACGTTTTAAAAAATGTGAGTTTTGATTTGCTAAGTGGCAAAACCATTGCTCTAGTGGGGCAATCTGGTTCTGGAAAATCTACGTTAGCTGATTTGCTTCCGCGCTTTTATGATCTTGAAGAAGGAGAAATACAATTAGACGGTAACAACATAAAAGATATATCATTAAAAAGTCTAAGGGACAAATTAGGAATTGTAACACAACAATCTATTTTGTTTAATGATACTGTATTTAACAACATCGCTTTTGGGGTAGAGAAAGCAACGGAAGATGAGGTTATTCGAGCTGCAAAAATTGCGAATGCTCACGAGTTTGTTGAGAAGCTAGAAAACGGATACCAAACCAATATTGGAGATAGTGGAGGTAAATTATCTGGGGGGCAGAGACAAAGGTTAAGTATTGCAAGAGCTGTTTTAAAGAACCCTCCAATATTAATTTTAGATGAAGCAACTTCCGCATTAGATACAGAAAGTGAAAGGTTAGTTCAAGATGCCTTGACTAATTTAATGAAAAACAGAACTTCTTTAGTCATTGCTCATAGGTTGTCCACAATACAACATGCTGATGAAATTTTGGTAATGGAGAAAGGCGAGATTATTGAACGTGGTAATCATCCAGAATTAATTTCGCAGAAAGGAGTTTACAAGAAGTTAACGGAAATGCAAAATTTCCATTGATGAGAGTTATGTTATTTCTTGTCTTGGGGATTGTCAAGTGTATCTTCCTCTTCTTTCTTAAAAGCGGAGGGAAGCAAATCAATTCCTTTCTTTTTGGCTAGTTTAATTAAAAATGGCATTAGCAAAGTTGATCCAGGAATTAACATAAACGGAATCCCGATGCCTGCCATTTTAAACAGGTCATAGATTTGCGTTTTTAATTCGTGTTCTTCTTCTTTACTTACTTTTCCTTCTTTCAAAAACTTAACAACAACTTTTGATGCCTCGCGGGTTTCTTTCGCTTCAGTACCCATTTTGGAAACAAAAGTTTTCATAACCTCAGTAGCCTTAGTTCCGTGGGTTTTTAGTTTTTCAGAAAATTCCTGAGTCTCTTTAGTCTCAAAATAACTAAAGTCAACCTCTTCTCTTTTATCATTGTCCTCTATCACTGCATAAAGATATTGTATTTCTGCATGAGAGGTGTTATTTTTTTACTAAATAACGTTCGATGTAATAACCATTTTTTCAAAAGATGTCAATTCCCTTGCATGATAATGCTTCGCTAAGTGCGAGTGATTTTTGTAAGTTTATCTCGAATTGCTATTCATTACTTAGGTAGAGCTCAGGTTAAATAAGTCACAAAAAAAAAAGCTACATCGAAAGATGTAGCTTTTTTTAGTTTGTTGTGAGTTATCATCCACTACACATATCACAGTTGTCTGGATCATCTAAAGAACAAGCAATTTCAGCTATTCTTTCTTCTTCCGTTTTAGCGATTGGTGCGGCTATTGCTTCTCTATCTAATGTAAATTTAATCGCATCAGTAGCAGCTTTCGTTCTCAGGTAGTACATCCCTGTTTTCAATCCTGCTTTCCATCCGTAAAAGTGCATTGAAGTTAATTTAGCAAAGTTCGCATTCTCCATAAAGATGTTCAACGATTGTGATTGGTCGATATATGCACCCCTATCGGCAGCCATATCTAATATGGTTTTTTGGGAAATTTCCCAAGCTGTTTTGTATAGTTCCTTGATGTTATCTGGAATTTCTTTAATGTTTTGAATAGAGCCATTTGCTCCCATTAATTGATTTTTCAAGCTATCATTCCAAATACCTAATTTTACTAAATCTCTCAATAAATGTTTGTTTACAACGATAAACTCTCCAGATAATACACGTCTTGTGTAAATATTAGACGTGTAAGGTTCGAAACATTCATTGTTTCCAAGAATTTGAGCAGTAGAAGCTGTTGGCATAGGTGCTAAAAGTAATGAGTTTCTTACACCATGTTGCATTACCTCTTCTTTCAATATGTTCCATTCCCATCTATCTGTTGGAGTAACTCCCCATAGATCAAATTGCATTTTACCTTCAGATATAGGTGAGCCTTTCCAAGTCTCGTAAGGTCCATTTTCAATAGCTAAGTCTTTTGAGGCTGTTACAGCTGCATAATAAATAGTCTCAAAAATTTCCTTATTCAAAGCCTTTGCTTCTTCAGATTCAAAAGGAAAACGCATTAAAATAAAAGCATCTGCTAATCCTTGCACACCAATTCCAATTGGACGGTGACGCATATTAGAATTTCGAGCTTCTGGTATAGGGTAGTAATTTTGGTCAATAACAGAGTCTAAGTTCTTGGTTACTTTGTATGCAACTTCGAATAATTTTTCATGATCAAATTTCCCTTCAGCAACAAATTTAGGAAGAGCAATAGAGGCTAAGTTACAAACTGCAACTTCATCATCAGATGTGTATTCCATAATCTCCGTACATAAGTTTGAAGATTTAATTGTACCCAGGTTCTTTTGGTTTGATTTGGAGTTAGCAGCATCTTTGTATAACATATATGGAGTTCCCGTTTCAATTTGAGACTCACATATTTTATACCATAAATCCTGTGCTTTAATAGTTTTACGACCTTTACCTTCGCTTTCATATTTAAGGTAAAGAGCATCAAACTCATCACCATATACGTCAGACATTCCAGGACATTCGTTTGGACACATTAAAGTCCATTCTCCATTTTCCTCTACTCTTTTCATGAATAAATCTGGAATCCAAAGCGCATAAAATAAATCTCTAGCTCTGTCTTCTTCTTTACCAGTGTTCTTTTTTAAGTCTAAGAAGGAGAAAATATCTGCGTGCCATGGCTCAACGTAGATGGCAAAAGATCCTTTTCTTTTTCCACCCCCTTGATCAACATAACGAGCCGTATCGTTAAAAACTTTTAACATAGGAACAATTCCATTGGAGGTTCCATTTGTTCCTTTAATGTAAGATCCAGTAGCTCTAATGTCATGAATAGACAAGCCAATACCACCTGCGGATTGAGAAATTTGAGCACATTGTTTTAATGTGTCATAAATCCCACCAATACTATCTTCTTGCATTTTCAATAAGAAACAAGATGACATTTGTGCTTTTGGAGTACCGGAGTTGAATAAAGTAGGTGTAGCATGTGTAAACCAACCTTCACTCATGTAGTTGTAAGTAGAAATAGCTGCTTCAATATCCGTTTTGTGAATTCCCATTGCAACACGCATTAACATGTGCTGAGGTCTTTCTGCAACTTCTCCATTCAATTTTAATAAGTAAGATCTTTCTAATGTTTTAACACCAAAGAAATCATATCTAAAATCTCTATCGTAAATAATGTTAGAATCAAGTACCTCAGCATTATCCTTGATCGCTTTATAAACATCTTCAGATAATAAAGGGGCTGGTTGATTTGTCTTTGGATCTACGTAACTGTATAAATCTTCCATTGTGTCGGTGAAAGATTTTTTAGTATTTTTATGTAGGTTTGAAACTACAATACGAGATGCTAATAAAGCGTAATCTGGATGCGAGATAGTATTAGTAGCAGCAACTTCAGCAGCTAAATTGTCTAGTTCACTTGTGGTTACTCCATCATATAGTCCTTCGATTACACGCATGGCCACTTTTTCTGGAACAACTAATGCGTTCAATCCGTAACATAATTTTTTAATTCTTGCTGTGATTTTGTCAAACTTGACAACTTCTTTTCTTCCGTCTCTTTTTACTACGTACATACCTAATTCTGTGGTTTTATATATTATTATTCTCGATGGTCATCTCCTTTTGTCTAATCACTAATCGTTCCCTCTGATTAGTGATGGCTTAACCTGATTGTTAAATGTTAAAATTCTGCATCCATGCTAAATGCTCCCCCTTCTTCAGTACCGTTTTTCACACCTGCTTTTTGGTATTCACCAACTCTTTTTTCGAAAAAGTTAGATTTCCCTTCAAGGTTAATCATGTCCATAAAGTCAAATGGGTTAGTTGCGTTGTATATTTTTTCGTTTCCTAGTTCAGCTAAAAGTCTATCTGCAACAAACTCAATATATTGATTCATTAAGTCTGAATTCATTCCGATTAAACGGACAGGAAGAGATTCAGTAACGAATTCTTTCTCAATTTCAACAGCTTGTGATATGATTTCTTTAACCTCTTCTTTGCTCAATTGATTTTCAAGGTGATTGTTGTAAAGTAAACAAGCAAAATCACAATGTAAGCCTTCGTCTCTTGAGATTAACTCGTTAGAGAATGTAAGGCCTGGCATCAGGCCTCTTTTCTTTAACCAATAGATTGAACAGAAAGATCCTGAGAAGAAAATTCCTTCTACTGCAGCAAAAGCAATTAATCTTTGCGCATATGATCCATTATCTATCCACTTCATTGCCCACTCAGCTTTTGTTTTAACAGGAGGGAATGTTTCTATTGCGTTGAATAGGTAATCTTTTTCTTTATCATCTTTTATGTAAGTGTCAATTAATAATGAATATGTTTCTGAATGAACATTTTCCATCATTACTTGAAAGCCGTAAAAGAATTTAGCTTCAGTATATTGAACTTCACTTAGGAAATTTTCAGCTAAATTTTCATTAACGATACCATCAGACGCTGCAAAGAATGCAAGAACATGCTTAATGAAAAAACGTTCATCGTCATTTAATTTTTCTTCCCAATCTAATCTGTCAGCGGCAAGGTCTAATTCCTCAGCAGTCCAAATCATTGCTTGCTGTGTTTTATACATGTCCCAAATGTCCATGTGTTGGATCGGAAACAAAACAAATCTGTTAGGATTTTCCTTTAGAATGGGTTCAAGAATTTCAGTATTAGCTGGTAATACTTCGCTTAAATTTACATCTTCAACCTTTGTCTTTGTTTCTTTTTCCATAGTTCTAATTGTTGTAATATTAACTTTATTAATTCTCAAACTCATTTTAGTAGAGTGAAAAATTTCCTAGGCAAAAAAGTGTGTTTTTTTGCTTTTTTTTTTGAAAAAACTAAGTTTTTCGTTAAGAAATTTTCGTTTTACTAGCCTCGTTTAAGGAGTACAAAAATTGAAAAAAAACTTACCTATTCCTAAGTAATTTCATCCACAATTTTTGAAGTTTTCAACACTCCCATTTAACAACTCACCTAACCCCTTTAAAAACAAGGGGAAACGATTCATCTTCCGAAATGTACAATTTGTCTTTTTAATTAAACTCTTTGTCTATCCTTTAGAATGTCTAAATTACAAGGATTTAGCAGGGTATTTATTAACATATTAAAAGGGTTTTCAATGTTGGCGTGTTAAAAACAACGAACACTATGTCTTCGGCTATTTTGACGAAATATTATGTAAGAAAAAAGATAAAACCCCCAAATAATATTTCGTGCCAGCAAAATTATTTTTTTGATTTTTCCTTTTCAATTTCGTTATCAATTTGTGATAATTCAGTGAAAAAACGTTCGCCCCATTTTCTGGTAATAGGTTCTTTTAAGAATTTGTAAACTTTTACATTTAATTCAGTTCCGAGTGTGCAAGCATCGGAACAAATATCCCATTGATGAAAATTAATAGCCTCATAGTTCCTTAGTTTTGTAACCCTTATTGGGTATAAATGGCAAGAGATAGGTTTTTTAAAGTCAAGCTTGCCTTCACTGTGTGCTTTTTCTATGGAGCACTTTGTAGAATTGTTTTTATCAAAGTAAACAAATGCACATGCTCCATTGTTGACTAAAGAAGTAACGGGTTCGTTGTCTTCATCCATGTAAAAAACACCTTGTTCCTCAATAACTTCAATCCCCTCTTGTTGCATATAAGGTTTTATAACGTCTAAAGATTCCTCAAGAATGTCAATCTCTTCCATTTCAAGAGGAGCTCCAGCATCCCCTTCAATGCAGCAAATTCCTTTACAAGCGCTTAAGTTGCATACAAATTTCTTCTCAAATAAATCTAAGGATAATAGTTTGTCATCTACTTCAATCATGTTTACAAAAGTATAAAACAAAAAGAGGAATTATTATTTAAGTGTTTCCTTTTATCTGATTAATCTGAATTCAGTAATTTTAGTCTTAAATTACAATAAGTTGGTTTGGAGGAGTAATGAAAAAACATTTTTCAGGCAACCATGTCCAATCTCAAGATTCCTAAGTATATGAGAATTTACTTTGTGAAACGCATAATAATCCCCAACTTTGGGAAGAAACAAGATAAACATGAAGAAAAATATATTATTAATGGGCATGCTTGCCTCTATGCTGATTGTGGTAGGGCAAGAAAAAGAATCTTATGGTCCTATTTCGACAATTACCGCAGCTTCATTTAAGGTGACAGAAAGGATAAATGACCTTCCTGATGAAAAGGAAAATACTTATGAAGTAGGGAATACTATGCCTAATATGCGCGGTAGAATTGAGCATATTTCAGGCATTCCTTTGCCAAATGGGGTTGATCCTATATGGCAAAAAACTAAAGGAAGCGGCGTATTGAAGTCTCCTACTTTGGAATGGAATGGTCTGTCAGGAGCAAATCCTCCTGATCCGAGTGGGGCAGTTGGTCCCAATCATTATATGCAAATGGTAAATTCACAATATAGGGTTTTTGACAAAACGGGGACTATTTTAAAAACAGGAAGTTTAGGTTCTTTGTTGGGAGGGGGAAACGCAGGAGACCCAATCGTGCTATATGATAAGTTTGCTGATCGTTGGTTTATTAGCCAATTTGATTTTAGCAATAACCTACAGGTTGCAGTGTCCCAAACTGGAGATCCTACAGGGGCATATAATTCTTATGCATTTAATGTAGGTGCAAGTTTTCCTGATTACCCAAAATATTCTGTTTGGAGTGATGGTTATTATGTGACATCCAATAAAAGCGGAAATGAGGCTTTTGTTATGGAAAGGGATAAAATGATTGCTGGAGATGCTGGCGCTCAAATGATTCAGTTTAATGTTCCGTCATTATCGACTGCTGGTTTTTTTAGCACATTACCTGCTCATGCAGGGTCAACCTTACCTAGTGTTGGAACGCCTAACCAAATATTCTATTTTCAAGACAATAGTTGGGGAGGTGTAGGTTCTGATCATATTAAAGTTTGGGACGTAACTGTTGATTGGACAACAACTTCTAACTCGACTATTTCATCTCCATATCAAATTGCTGTTTCAGCATTTGATAGTGGTTTCACTGGAGGGTGGGATAATATTACTCAGCCTGGCACCTCTGTCAAGTTAGACGCGGTGCCAGAAGCGTTTATGTTTATGGCTAACTATAGAGAGTTTTCAACTCATAATTCTATGGTGATGTGTCATAGTGTAGATGTAGATAATACAAATCATGCTGGGATCAGGTGGTACGAATTGCGACAAACTTCTGGTTCCGACTGGTCTTTGTATCAAGAAGGAACTTATGCCCCTGATGGTGATAGTAGGTGGTTAGGAAGTATAAACATGGATAAATATGGAAATATAGCAATGGCATATTGTGTTTCAGGTGCATCGACATATCCTTCTCTGCGCTACACAGGTCGTTGGGCTGGTGGAGCATTAGGTGAGATGACTTATTTAGAACAATCTGCAATAGAAGGTTCTTCATCGAAATCTGGAGATAACCGCTGGGGGGATTATGCACAAATGACAATTGACCCCTCTGATGATGCAACATTTTGGCATACGGGACCTTATATGTATGCAGGGGGATCTGTTAGGACTAGAATATTTGCTTTGACTTTTCCAGACTCTTTTTTAAGCATTGCTGATGCGTATATGAGTAAAACATTAGTGGTTGGTTATTTAGGAAATAATCAATTTAACCTAACAATTGGAGACTTAAATGAAGAGGTGAATATTAACGTTGTTAATACTTTAGGTCAGAACATAAAAGCTGTTAGCAATATCAATACGGGAAGAGATTTAAATTATCAGCTAGATTTAAGTGAGTTTTCAGCAGGTTATTATATAATCAATGTAAGTAATTCAAATTTTAAAAAAGCACACAAGGTTTGGGTTAAATAGTGGTAAGCTATAAGTCAAAAACGCGAGTTGTTTAAGTAGTCTTTATTTTATTCAATAATTTTTATTTCTTCAATGGTTATTGGATTTCCAATTGTGAAACTCCCTTGTGCGGAGCGAATCGGCCTATATTTTACCAAACTTTAAGTCCGTCTTGTTTGTGCTCATCTTCCAAATTGTTGGGAAGTAAAAACTCTTCAGTGGTAATGTTTTTTATTACAAATCCACAGCCGCTTTTTGTTTTGTCCTCTACTACTGCCTGTATATAGCCATTTTTATTAATTGCGCTGTCCTTTCTGTTTTAGCATTTGTTTCAACAGTTTCTGTTGTTCCTTTTTTTGTAGAGCAGCCCATCATGATTAATAATATTGTAATCAAGTTTTTCATAATTTCCTTTTAATGTTAATCTTCAAAAAGTAGTCCAAACTAGAAAAATTAAAAATGGTTTGGGTAAAACTTCTACATTATAATACCTTTGTCAACATAAATTAAAGGGAGGTAAAATGGCATCAAACGAAGATATTTTTAAAAAAGTTGTTTCACATGCAAAGGAGTTTGGATTTGTTTTTCCAAGCAGTGAAATATATGATGGGTTGAGCGCGACGTATGATTATGCTCAAAATGGAGTTGAGTTAAAAAACAACATAAAAAAGTATTGGTGGACTGCTATGGTTCAAATGAACGAAAATATTGTCGGTCTAGATGCGGCTATTTTTATGCATCCTAAAACATGGAAAGCGTCGGGACATGTTGATGCTTTTAATGATCCTTTGATTGACAATAAAGATTCAAAAAAGAGATATAGAGCTGATGTTTTGGTTGAGGATCATATAGCGAAAATAGAGGGTAAAATAAATAAGGATATTACAAAGGCAAAAAAACGTTTTGGAGATGCATTCAAAGAGGAGGAGTTTAGAAATACAAACCCAAATGTTTTAAGAAGAGTCGGTGAAATTGAAAAAATTGAGGCTCAATTGAAAGCTGTTCAAGTAAACGAGGATTTAGAGGGATTCAAAAGTCTAATAGAAGAATTGGGTATAGTTTGTTCAGTGAGTGGGTCTAAAAATTGGACAGAAGTAAGGCAGTTTAATTTAATGTTTGGAACCGAGATGGGGTCTGTGGCAGGAGATGCTTCCACAATTTATTTGCGTCCAGAAACGGCTCAAGGGATTTTTGTTAATTATTTAAATGTTCAAAAAACGGGAAGGATGAAAATTCCTTTTGGTATTGCCCAAATAGGAAAGGCATTTAGGAATGAAATAGTAGCTCGGCAGTTTATATTCAGAATGCGGGAGTTTGAGCAAATGGAGATGCAGTTTTTCGTAAAACCAGGAACACAAAAAAAATGGTATGAGCACTGGAAAGAAGCCCGCATAAAATGGCACAAAGCCTTAAATTTGGGAAGTGATAATTATCGATTTCATGATCACTTAAAAATGGCGCACTATGCAGATGCAGCTACTGATATTGAATTTAATTTTCCGATTGGATTTAAAGAATTGGAAGGAGTTCACTCTAGAACAGATTTTGATTTGAGCAAGCACGAAGAGTTTTCAGGAAAGAAATTACGTTACTTTGACAATGAAGACAATGAAAGTTATGTCCCATATGTTGTAGAAACATCTATAGGGTTAGATAGAATGTTTTTAGCTGTATTGTCCAGTTCGTTTAACGAAGAAAAGTTAGAAGATGGCTCAGAGAGGGTCGTGTTGAATATCCCGCCAGCGTTAGCGCCAACCAAGGCTGCTGTATTGCCCTTGGTGAAAAAGGATGGCTTGCCTGAAAAAGCAAGAGAAGTAATTAAGACTTTGCAGTATGATCATATCTGTGCTTATGAAGAGAAGGATTCGATAGGTAAAAGGTATAGACGTCAAGATGCAATTGGAACTCCATATTGTATTACAGTTGACCATCAGACATTAGACGATAATACGGTAACAATTCGAGAAAGAGATACAATGTCGCAGGAAAGAGTTGCTATTGATCAGTTGCCAAGAATCATAGGAGAAAAAGTAAGTATGAAAAATCTTTTTATTGAACCAGTTGTCTCTGTTTAGGTGTTAGAGATATTTCATACAAAGAATAAAATTGAAGCGGGTTGTGATGAAGCTGGTCGAGGTTGCTTGGCAGGTCCAGTTGTTGCGGCGGCGGTAATTCTTCCTTCCAATTTTAGGAATGACATATTAAACGATTCAAAAAAACTAACTGAAAAGAAGCGGTACGCGTTAAGACCAATTATTGAGAAAGAAGCATTGGCTTGGGCGGTAGGTGTGGTTGATAATAAGGAGATTGATGAAATTAACATATTGAATGCTTCATTTTTGGCTATGCATCGTGCGATAGACCAGTTGGGAAAGCTGCCAGATAGTATCTTGGTTGATGGCAACCGATTTACTGCTTATAATAAGATTCAACATCATTGTATTGTTAAAGGTGATGGTATTTATATGAGTATCGCTGCCGCTTCAATATTAGCGAAAACATATCGCGATGATATGATGACAAAATTAGCAAAAGAATTTCCTTTTTATGGTTGGGAGCGAAATATGGGATATCCAACAAAAATCCATCGTGAAGGAATAAGGAGGCATGGAGCGACTCCTTTTCACAGAATGAGTTTTCAATTACTTCCCGCTTAGTTAAGCTTCGACTTGAAGTCCAATTTCCGTTAAAATGAATTTAGCTCTTTCCTTAATAGTGAGCATTGGTACATCAATCAGCTCAAAACCTAGGTTTTTATAGGATTCTCTTAGGTTGTAGTCAATAGTTTTCGCTTCTTCAATTGATTCTTTTCTTTCTTGATCGTTTGTGTAAATTGAGGTCCAAAGTGGCATAATAAAAACCTTTTTAGCATATCGGGAAGATTTAGCAAATTCAGCATAATTTATGGGGGCTTTTTCATTTGCAAATGCCATGTATCCAATTAAATCCACTACTGATCTGTCTAAAAAGCATAGGTCATCACTTTGCTGTTCAACTCTGTTTTTCATTCGGTAATAGACCATGTCACTAAATTCACGCATGTTAACCCAAGGAAAAACATTGTGATTATTCTCTTGGTTTTCTTTTATAATTTCTCTCGCAATTTCGTCATGGCATACGAAATTCATTTTTCTTAATTCATTAATTACGGAGGATTTTCCGGTGCTTGGAGCTCCTGTGATTACATAATGTTTTTTTTCTAGTGCCATAAATAGGTTGTAAAGATAGCCAATATGACACTATTGAACCAAATTTATGCTAATAGTTCACTTGAAAAATACTTGTTTTATCACAGCAAAACCAAAGTTGTATTTATAGTGCACCCTTGTTTAAGGGTGTTAAATTGCCTAAATCCACTGTTTTTATTGGATTTTTTATATTTATTACGGCTTTAAAAAAGAGTTTATTGTAAAAATGGTACACCTTTTGACAAGAGCTAGTCAAAATAAATAAACATATAAAACTATATACAATGGAATTACTAAAGAATTTTGTTTACGCCGGTGTTGGATTAGCCGCATTAACATCAGATAAGGTAAAGGAAACAGTTGAAGATTTGGTTGAAAAAGGAAAAATTTCTGATACTGAAGGGAAAAAAATAATTGAAGAATTTTTTAAATCAACAGAATCTAAAAAAGAAGATTTCGAATCTAAAATGAAATCACTTGGCGATAACATTTCTTCAAAATTTGATTTCCTTAAAAAGGAAGATGATGAAGTAAATGCTTTGAAAAAGAGAATCGAAGAATTAGAAGCGAAACTTAAGAAATCAAACACTACAAAGAAAAAACCGGCTGCAAAAAAGACTGTAGCAAAAAAATAACAAGACATATTAATTAATCATTAAAAACAAAAACCATGAATATTATTGAAACATTAGCATACGCAGGATTAGGAATGGCGTCAGAAGCATCGGACAAGGCAAAAGCAAAGTTTGATGAATTAGTTGAAACAGGAAAAAAAGTAGATAGCGATGGAAAGAACTATGTAGGAGATTTTTTCAAAACAGTTGATTCAACTAAAGATGATGTTCAAGCTCAGTTTGACAAGAATAAAGAAAAATTAGAGGAGGCATTTCCATTTTTAAAAGAATTGGAAGAGAAGTTTTTGAAAGCGAAAGAAGACTTAACAACAAAAGCTAAAGATGCAAAGGAAGATTTAACTTCTAAAGCGAAAGAAACAAAAGAAAAGATTACAAGTAAGTTAAAGAATATAGATGATGCAGAAGTTGTTTCTGAAGAGGCTTAGTTGACCTATTGGTAATTAAAAAGAGGCTCATTTCTATACGGAATGAGCCTTTTTTGTTACGAGCAAAGAGCTTTAAGGTCGCGCCAATTTATTAAGATAGTTTTCTTTTTGTTGAAAAGTAAATCTTTATATTATTTCGTAATTCTTTTCTCAATAGTATAGTTTTGTTGAAAATTGAAAAGAGCAATGCTTACTATTGATACAAAAGAGACTAAAAACCCGAAACTGCACCATTATTTATTGGGAAGTGTTGGGCCACGGCCTATTTGTTTTGCGAGTACAATAGATAAAG
>Ga0209631_10000820_pt1 | contig 41599 bp, 35 predicted proteins | sample COG_08_FD_184752 | JGI IMG/M metagenome (GOLD analysis project Ga0209631, IMG submission 184752) | Pelagic Microbial community sample from North Sea - COGITO 998_met_08 (SPAdes) (version 2) | ecosystem: Environmental > Aquatic > Marine > Neritic zone/Coastal water | place: Helgoland, sampling... | reverse complement strand
ATCAGAAGAGGCTGCTGCTGAAGCCCCATCAGAAGAGGCTGCTGCTGAAGCCCCAGCTAAGGAAAAGGCGGCCGGTTAATCCGGTTTGCCTGAAGCTGTGTCTGAAACCTCAAAGGAACTTATATGCGTTGGTGTAATAACCGGTGCTCGAGGCCTGAAAGGTGAGGTTAGGATCAAAAGTTTTACAGATGATCCGAAGGGCATTTCTAATTATGGTGATGTTTTTGAGGAAAATGGTAGAACAAGTTACCGGGTCCGTATTACCGGACAGGCTAAGGGCCAACTACTGGCTCGTCTGAACGCGATTGAAGACAGAGACGCTGCTGATTCCCTGAAGGGGACCCGTTTGTATATTCCAAAATCGGCGCTACCGGAGACGGATGAGGATGAATTTTATTTTTCCGATCTTGTGGGGTTAAGGGCAGATCTCGTCAACGGTGGATGTCTTGGCAAGATCAAAGAGGTCCATGATTTTGGAGCTGGTGCTATATTGGAGGTTGTTGGTGAAGAAGCTGGAACGGTCATGGTCCCCTTTACTAGGGCCTCCGTGCCGGAAGTGGATAAGGCAGGCGGTAAAGTCGTTATCGACCCACCTATTGGTTTGATAGAGCCAGCTGAGCCTGAAGAGGAAGTTGGAGAAAAAGTATGACTGGGGCAGCAACTAAGGAGCCTTGGAACGCGACAGTCCTGACCCTCTTTGAAGAAATGTTTCCGGGCTCTCTAGGCCTCTCACTTGCAGGGCAGGGATTGAAAGACGGTATTTGGACGTTGGAAACGCTAGACATTCGAAGCTTTGCGAGCGATAAACACCGTTCTGTTGATGATGCTCCCTTCGGCGGTGGGCCAGGAATGGTCATGCGGGCTGATGTTGTTGATGTAGCGATTGAGAAAATAAAGGTGAAAAACCCTGATAGACCTGTGATTTATCTTTCACCGCGCGGTCGCCCACTGGAGCAGGAAAAGGTTCGGGAGCTGGCTGCCGGTCCAGGTTTGTCACTACTCTGCGCTCGTTATGAAGGTATTGATGAGCGGTTGCAAGAGGTTCATAAAATCCAAGAGGTAAGCCTTGGTGATTTTATACTGTCAGGTGGAGAGCCCGCGGCGATTGCCTTGATCGATGCTTGTGTCCGTTTGCTACCCGGCATTATGGGGTCCGTTGAGTCCGGTGTGGAAGAGAGTTTTGAGCGTGGATTACTGGAATATCCCCACTATACTCGTCCTCAGGCGTGGCGTGGCATAGAGGTGCCGAAAGTTTTGCTTTCAGGTAACCATGAAAAAATTAAGGACTGGAGAAAGAGCCAGTCTGAACAAATGACTAAGGAAAGACGTCCTGACTTGTGGAGCCGTTATGTGAAAAAGGTTTAGAGGGACATAGTGGAAGTCAAAAATTGGTTTTTTTAGGATTTAAGGAAGTGAACAATGAACATTATTGAAGAGATTGAAAATGAACAACTGGCAAAACTGTCAGAAAAGCGAGTCACCCCAGAATTTTCTGCTGGAGATACTATTCGCGTTAACGTCAAGGTGGTAGAGGGAACACGCGAGCGTATTCAGGCTTACGAAGGTGTCTGCATTGCACGCAAGAATGATGGCCTAAATTCATCATTTACTGTTCGTAAGATCTCCTCAGGTGAAGGTGTGGAGCGTATTTTCCCGCTGCATTCGCCAAATATTGATGCGATTGATGTAGTTCGTCGTGGCGATGTTCGTCGAGCAAAGCTATACTACCTTCGCGGTCGTACAGGTAAGTCGGCACGTATAGCCGAAAAAGTGGATGGATATTCAGGTAAGTTGACCGCAGCTGAAAAAGCTGAAGCTGCTGAACTTAAAGCCCAGGCTCGCGCCACTGGGAAATCTAAATCTAAGAAGGGGAAGAAGAAGGCAGTTGAAATAGCTGCTGACATTAAAGAAGAAACCCCGTCGAAAGATTAATGTTTTTTGTCTGTTTAGAAATTTTTCTAGATAGGCAAAACGGCCCCTTAGGGTTATTAAACGCAGTGGGACCATGTTTATTTATTTTGAGTAACAACGGGAAGTCCTTGAGCCATGCCAAAAACGTTATTTGACAAGATTTGGGAAAGCCATACCGTCGATGTTCAAGACGACGGCACCTCTCTTTTGTATATTGACCGTCACCTGGTTCACGAAGTCACCAGCCCTCAGGCATTTGAAGGGCTCTCAGCTGCCGGTCGCGTGGTTCGCCGTCCCGAAGCAACACTTGCTGTTGCGGATCACAACGTACCAACCACAGATCGTACAAAAGGTATTGAAAACGAAGACTCTCGTCTTCAGGTTGAAACACTGGAAGCCAACTGCAAAAAATTCTCTGTGCCTTACATGGGCATGGACGATATTCGTCAAGGCGTTGTTCACATAATTGGCCCTGAACAGGGTTTTACTCTGCCTGGTACTACAATTGTTTGTGGTGATAGCCACACTGCGACCCATGGTGCTTTTGGTGCGTTGGCTTTTGGCATTGGAACGTCTGAAGTTGAGCATGTGTTGGCAACACAGACATTGCTACAAAAGCCAGCCAAAAACATGCGCTTCAACGTTGTTGGTGGCCTAGCTACTGGTGTTTCACCAAAGGATCTAATTTTGGCAATGATTGGTAAAATTGGCACAGCTGGTGGCACTGGTTATGTAATTGAATACGCCGGAGATGCTATCAAGGCTATGAGTATGGAAGGTCGTATGACAGTCTGTAATATGACTATTGAAGCGGGAGCACGTGGCGGTCTGATCGCACCAGATGAGACAACTTACGAGTATTTGAAAGGTCGTCCCATGTCTCCTGAGGGTAGTAACTGGGAGGCAGCATTGCGCCACTGGAAGACCCTTGCTACAGACGAGGGGGCACACTTTGACTTGGAAGTAACTTTGGACACCGCTTTGTTAATCCCACAGGTTACTTGGGGAACATCGCCTGAAAATGTACTGCCTATCTCAGGTAGCGTTCCCAATCCGGCAGATGAACCGGATGAGAGCAAGCGTAAGGCTATGATGCGGGCCCTTGATTACATGGGCCTTGAGGCAGGGACGCTTCTAGAAGATATCGCCATTGATCAGGTTTTTATAGGATCGTGCACTAATGGTCGTATCGAAGATTTACGTATTGCAGCTTCTATTGCCAAAGGCAGGAAGGTTGCGGATGGGGTAGGTGTGTTGGTAGTGCCCGGTTCTGGATTAGTCAAGGAGCAGGCTGAAGAGGAGGGTCTTGATCAGATTTTTCTTGATGCTGGTTTTGAATGGCGTGAAGCGGGATGTTCAATGTGTTTAGCTATGAATGATGACAAACTGGGTTTTGGCAAACGTTCTGCTTCTACATCAAATCGTAATTTTGAGGGCCGTCAAGGCCATGGTGGGCGCACCCATTTGGTTGGCCCGGCCATGGCTGTTGCCGCAGCTATAACTGGCAAGTTGACGGATGTTCGCAAGCTAAGCGAGGGATAAATGCAAAAATTTGACAAGCTGACCGGCATTGCCGCCCCGTTGCCATTGATCAATATTGATACGGATATGATTATTCCCAAGCAATTTTTAAAAACCATCAAGCGGACGGGTTTAGGTAAAAGCCTTTTCTTCGAAATGCGCTTTGACGATGACGGCAATGAGGTTGAAAGTTTTGTTCTCAACCAACCCGCATATCGGGAAGCTAAGATTTTGGTCGTAGGCGACAACTTCGGCTGTGGATCGTCGCGTGAGCATGCGCCGTGGGCGCTTTTGGATTTTGGCATTTATTGTATCATTTCGACGTCCTTTGCTGATATTTTTTATAGTAACTGCTTCAAGAATGGCGTTTTACCCATCAAATTGCCTCAGAGCAAAGTAGACAAGTTAATGGCAAACGCAGAGCAATGCGCCAATGCCTCAGTTAGCATTGATTTGGAAAGCCAGAAAATTATTAGTTCCGATGGCGTTGAGACTTCTTTCGAGATTGATTCCTTTCGTAAGTATTGCCTGCTCAATGGTTTGGACGATGTAGGCCTAACTATGAAAAAAGACGCGAAGATTGGTGCCTATGAAAAAAAAATGAAAGCCAGTCAGCCTTGGCTTTAATTTTTTTAAAAGAAAGAAAAAAATTGGTAGGACTTCATGTTAGCTAATAAAAAATTGTTGGTTCTGGCCGGTGATGGCATCGGCCCAGAGGTTATGTCTCAAGTCGTAAATGTTACAGAATGGATGGCAAAGAAACGCACGGTTAGTTTTGATATCGCTCAAGGCCTGATTGGTGGCGCTTGCTATGATGCGCACGGCTGTGCCCTGACCGATGAGACTGTTGCCGACGCATTGAGTGTAGATGCGGTAATGTTGGGTGCTGTTGGCGGGCCTCAATGGGATGGTGTGGCACGCGAAAACCGTCCAGAAGCTGGCCTTTTGCGGATTCGTAAGGAATTGGATCTCTACGCTAATTTGCGCCCAGCCATTGCTTTTGATGCTCTTCTTGATGCATCGACCCTGAAAACTGATGTTATTAAGGGTCTGAATATTATGATCCTGCGCGAATTGACCGGCGGTGTTTATTTTGGTGAGCCGCGTGGCACTGATGTACTACCTGATGGCACCCGGCGCGGCTTTGACACGCAAATTTATACGGACGGTGAAATCGAACGTATAGCCCGCCTGGGCTTTGAAATGTCGCAAAAAAGTCGAGGTAAGCTGACCTCGGTAGATAAAGCGAATGTTATGGAATCTGGTGTATTTTGGCGAGAAATAGTAACCAACCTGCACAAGGATTATTCAGATGTTGAGCTCAGCCACATGTATGCAGATAACTGTGCCATGCAGATGGTACGCGATCCAAAGCAGTTTGACGTTATTGTCACCGATAACCTGTTTGGGGATCTTTTAAGTGATGTAGCAGCAATGCTGACCGGATCTCTTGGCATGTTACCTTCGGCCTCTTTGGGCGAGGTGGATGAAAGTGGCCGCCGCCGCGCCCTGTATGAACCGGTTCATGGTTCTGCACCTGACATTGCCGGGCAAGACATGGCCAACCCACTGGCGACAATTTTAAGTTTTGCCATGTGCTTGCGTTATTCTTTTGATATGATGGACGATGCTAGTCTGATTGAGCAGGCAGTGCAGAATGTTTTGAATTATGGCATACGTACCGGCGACATCATGTCAGAGGGTATGGATATGGTATCAACTACAGTAATGGGTGAAGCTGTAATTAACGAGTTGGAAAAGATGACGGGTTGAACGCTTGTTTTCTTATGTCTATGAGGGTATGAGTATTTGAATTACTTTAAAAGACTAAGCAAAGTGTGTTTTAATATGGCTAAAATTACTGTGAGAATAACTACTGGCGGATAGCCAGGGCTATTTCTTAAACGTAAACAAAAGGCCCGCGGCTTCGTCCGGAGGGCCTTTTGCTTTTCTGGCGATTGGCAACCTACAGTAGTCACGTGTTGCTAGATAAAATGGAGAGAAAAAAATGGGTTATACAGTTGCAGTGATGGGAGCCACAGGAAATGTAGGCCGAGAAGTGCTAAGTATTATGTCGGAGCGTAATTTTCCAGCTGATGAAGTTATAGCTCTAGCATCAGAACGTTCTGTAGGTTCGAAAATTTCCTATGGTGAGGACGATGTTCTAAAAGTTGAAAATCTTGCGACCTTTGATTTCAATGGTGTCGATATTGTTTTGTCCAGTCCAGGCGCTAGCGTATCAGCTAAATTTAGCCCTAAGGCGGTGGCGGCAGGTGCGGTTGTTATTGATAATACATCTCACTATCGAATGGATCCCGACGTACCTTTAGTTGTGCCAGAAGTAAATCCCAACGCGATTGGCAGTTATAAGAAAAAAGGAATCATCGCTAATCCAAACTGTTCAACTATTCAAATGCTTGTCGCTTTGAAACCTTTGCACGATCTTGCTAAAATCGAGCGGATTGTCGTTGCAACATATCAGTCGGTTTCTGGTAGTGGCAAGGAAGCTATGGACGAGCTATTTAATCAGACCCGTGGTATTTTTGTTAACGAATCGGCAAGTTCTAATCGGCAGGTTTTCTCCAAGCAAATTGCCTTTAATGCCATTCCCCATATTGATAAGTTCATGGATGATGGGCAGACTAAGGAAGAATGGAAAATGGTGGTGGAGACAAAAAAAATTCTTGACCCCAAGATAAAGGTGACAGCGTCGTGTGTTCGTGTGCCAGTATTTATTGGTCATGCTGAGGCAATTAATATTGAATTTGCAAATCCGATTTCTGATGATGAGGCACGCGTAGCGCTGCAGAATGCACCGGGTATCATCGTCGTTGATCATAGAACAGATGAAGGCTACGTCACACAGGCCGAATGTGCTGGTGAAGATGCAGTTTATGTCAGCCGTATTCGCAGCGATCCAACCATTGAGAACGGGCTTAATCTTTGGGTTGTTTCTGATAACCTTAGAAAAGGAGCAGCACTTAATACGGTCCAGATCGCAGAAGAATTAATCAAGAATTATTTAAAAAAATAAACAGAACAAAATTTTTTAGGTTTGGTTACCAATACAGCATCTCTCTTGCTGGGACTACAGCCTGCAAGCAGCATTGCAATTTGATAATCAGTAAAGCGAGTGGTAAAATCATAGTCTGTCAAAACTAGGTGTACCAATTGAGCTTGTTGCTTCACATAATGTACCTCTATGTATGCTATTGCTGATACTCAGGAAGTCGCTTTTTCATATAAACTTTTTTTTAGTTCAGGAGATGCTAAATGCCCATGACACCGCGCCCTCGGCGCAGCCTTCTTTACATGCCTGGCTCCAATGCTAGGGCATTGGAAAAAGGTCGTAATCTCGACGCTGATAGCCTGATTCTTGATTTGGAGGATGCCATCACGCCTGATGCCAAAGAAATTGCACGTTCTCAAATTCTAGATGCCCTGAATAAAGGCGGTTATGGCCACCGCGAGCTTATTGTTAGGGTGAACGCCATAAATACGTTGTGGGGTAAAGAAGACATTGCTGCTATGGCCACGTCCGGTGCCCATGGGATCTTGTTGCCAAAAGTTGATAGCGCCATCATGGTGCAAGAGGCAGAAGCACTCATGGTCGCCTCAAAAGCCCCCGATGACATGGCCATATGGACCATGATGGAGACCCCTTTGGGAATTCTTCACAGTGAAGAAATTGCCTTTTCTAGCTCCCGTATGGGGGGGCTTGTCCTTGGAACCTCAGATTTGGTCAAGAATTTACACTGCTCCCATACACATGAACGCTTGCCAATAGTTACATCTTTGGGGCTTTGCATCTTGGCAGCCCGTGCCGCAGGAATTGCCGTGATTGATGGGGTCCACACGGATCTTTCAGACGATAAGGGCTTTGAGTATTCATGTCGTCAAGGTTTAGAAATGGGTTTTGATGGCAAGAGCTTAATACACCCTAAGACCATTGAAATTGCCAACAGTGTATATTCCCCCTCTGAAGATGAGCTATTGTGGTCGCGGACTATAATTGAGGCTCACGGTAAGGCTAAAAAGGAAGGCCAAGGCGTGATAGTTATTGAAGGCAAAGTAATTGAAGAGTTGGATGTACAAAATGCCAAGAGATTGGTTGCCATGGCTGATTTTATTTTAGCAACTGAAAGTAAGGCAGTTTGAGTGAGCGACATGACTTGATTTTCCCGACATCTTTAAGGACTTTTGATTTGGTGGGAAAAGCATTAGTATCTTATTGGGTTGTCTAAACAAATTACCTAGACATTATAATTCTTTAACTGTCCGAAAAGTGATTTTTGTTGTTTGAGAGACCAAAGAAATCGGTAGTAGCTCATGTTAAGTAAAGAAACAATGCCCAGGACAAAAAGTGTCCGGCCTTTATCTCCCCATCTGCAAATATATAGTCCACAAATAACCTCGGTGTTATCAATATTGCATCGTGCAACCGGAGTTGTATTGACCTTTGGTACTATATTTTTAGTATACTGGCTCCTTGCTGCAGCTCATGGACCGGATGCATTTGAACGGGCGCAGTTTTTTATGGGGTCATGGTACGGACAATTAGTTTTACTGGGAGTTAGCTTTTCGTTGTTCTATCACCTTGCCAACGGTATTCGTCATTTAATGTGGGATTCAGGTTACGGCTTTGAATTGTCTGTGCTACGGTTGACAGGAGTAGTTGTTGTTATTTCTGCCTTTGCACTAACCATTCTGACTTGGACTATTGCCTACATGCGTGCCGGAATTTTGTAGAGCTAATGATCTATGCGCATGCCAGCATTGCGCCTGTTTTGTGAGTTGAAACTTTTAACCTGCTTCGGTTGATGATATTTTCGTAAATATTTTTTTATTTATCACAAACTATAGGAGGTCTAAGTGTCGGAAGTACAAACACCATCAGCTAAGGCCTCTGATGAAGCAGGTCACAATCAAGGTGGCACCTCTCACTGGTGGGGCCAAAGATTGAGCGCAATCGTATTGGCTCCGTTGATGTTGTGGTTTGTTTTTTCTGCCCTTGGCCTTGTCGGAGCTGATCACTCAGCTTTCGTGATTTGGTTGTCATTTCCGGTCAATGCTTTGCTTATGGCGTTAATGGTAGTTACTCTTTTCTATCACAGCCAACAGGGAATGAAGGTCATAGTTGAAGATTACATTAAAAATGTAGCTATAAAACTGACGACCCTTATGATTCTCAAGGTTTTTGCCTGCATTGGAGTCATCTCCTCACTACTCGCAATTTTCTTTATTGCATTTTAGAAGTTAAATAAGCATGTCAATTAGAACCCCAGCCTACGAAATAACTGATCACAATTATGATGTTCTCATTATAGGTGCGGGAGGTGCTGGTCTTCGCGCGACGCTTGGTATGTCGGACGGTGGCCTTCATACGGCTTGCTTAACTAAAGTCTTTCCCACGCGGAGTCATACAGTTGCGGCCCAAGGTGGCGTTGGGGCATCTCTTGGTAATATGGCAGAAGATTCATGGCGCTGGCATATGTATGATACGGTCAAAGGCGCAGACTGGCTTGGGGATCAAGATGCTATTGAATATATGTGTCGTGAGGCCGTTCCTGCAGTGCACGAACTTGAGCATTTTGGTGTGCCTTTCTCCCGCACTGAAGATGGTAAAATATATCAGCGACCATTTGGCGGACATATGCGTAATTTTGGTGAAGCCCCTGTACAACGAGCCTGTGCAGCGGCTGACCGGACCGGTCATGCAATCTTACATACACTTTATCAGCAGTGCATAAAGCGTAATGCTGAGTTCTTTGTCGAGTTTGTCGTAATTGATCTTGTGATGGATAATGAAGGTGGTTGTTGTGGTGCCATTGCGTGGAACCTTGATGACGGTACCTTGCATCGTTTTAGTGCACAGACCACTGTTTTAGCAACCGGTGGATATGGCCGCGCCTATTTTTCTTGTACTTCTGCCCACACTTGCACTGGTGATGGTAATGGTATGGTGGCTCGGGCTGGATTGGCATTGCAAGATCATGAGTTTGTGCAGTTTCATCCAACTGGCATGTACGGTTCTGGCTGCCTGATTACCGAAGGAGCCCGTGGCGAGGGTGGATACCTCTCCAATTCAGCAGGTGAGCGTTTTATGGAACGCTATGCACCAACTGCCAAGGATTTAGCCTCACGCGATGTTGTCAGCCGAGCCATGACCATTGAAATACGTGAGGGCCGGGGTGTCGGTGATGGTGAAGATCATATTTTTCTTCACATGGAACACTTGGGTGAAGATATGCTATTAAAGAGGCTTCCTGGTATTATGGAATCTGCAAAAATTTTTTCTGGTGTTGATGCAAGTCGCGAACCAATCCCGGTCTTGCCTACAGTTCATTATAATATGGGCGGGATACCCACTAATTATCATGGCGAAGTTCTGCGCCCTTGTGAAGAGGACCCAGACGCAGTTGTTCCCGGCCTCATGGCAATTGGAGAATGCGCCTGCGCCTCGGTTCATGGGGCCAATCGTCTAGGCACCAACTCGTTACTAGACATTATTGTCTTTGGTCGCGCTGCCGCAATCAAGGCTTGTGCAACGATTAAGCCTAAGACCAAGCCTAAACCAATCCCGGCATCGGAAACGGAGCGTTCTTTGGAACGCCTTGACCGACTTCGCCATGCTACTGGTTCAATTAAGACGAGCGAGATTAGGAATAATTTACAGCGTGCTATGCAACGAGATGCTGCTGTATTTAGGACCCTTGAAAGTCTGGAAGAAGGCTGTGATAAGGTTGATGAAATAGCTAGTTCAATGTCTAAGGTTAACGTTGCTGATAACTCTATGATTTGGAATTCAGATCTTGTTGAGGCACTTGAACTGGAGAACCTTATAGCTTGCTCTCAGGCGACTATTCATTCCGCTGTCGCTCGTGAAGAAAGTCGTGGAGCCCATGCTCGGGAGGATTTTCTGGATCGGGATGATGAAAAGTGGATGAAGCATTCGCTTGCTTGGATCGATGAGAACGGCAAGGTTACGCTTACTTATCGCCCAGTCCACACTTGGACTATAAGCGATGATGTGGAGTATATAGAACCAGCAGTTCGGGTGTATTGACGTGGTAGCCTTCAACCTTCCAAAAAACTCCAAGATTACTAATGGCGTCAGTCATAAGGCGAGTTCAGATGCAATCCGGGTAAAAACTTTTAAGGTTTATCGCTTTGATCCGGACAGTGGCAACAACCCTCGTCTCGATTCATTCGAGGTTGATCTCGACAAATGTGGGCCAATGGTTCTTGATGCCCTGCTTAAAATCAAAAACGAGATGGATGCGACCCTAACCTTCCGTCGTTCTTGCCGTGAAGGCGTATGTGGGTCTTGTTCTTTCAACATTGATGGCACTAATACATTAGCTTGCATCAAGGCAATCTCTGAAATTAAGGGTGACGTTAAAATTTATCCATTACCACACATGCCAGTGATCAAAGATTTAGTGCCAGACTTGAGCGTTCCATATGCACAATATACATCTATTAAGCCTTGGCTAAGTAACAATACTCCGGACGAGGGAACAGAGAGGCTTCAAAGTCCAGCAGAACGCGCTAGCTTAGATGGCTTGTGGGAATGCATATTATGTTTCTGTTGCCAGACATCTTGTCCAAGCTATTGGTGGAACGGAGATCGTTATCTTGGCCCAGCAATTTTGCTGCAGGCTTATCGATGGATCGCCGATAGCCGAGATGATGCGACCGAGGAACGCCTTGATAATTTGAATGATCCTTTCAAGCTATACAGATGTCACACCATTATGAATTGCACTAATGCTTGCCCGAAGGGATTGAACCCAGGAAAGGCTATTGCAAAAATTAAGAGGGATCTTGCCAAGAGACACTAAAAGCAAGGCTTCTTTATACCTAGGCTTGCATGTCTCTCTATATCCTGTCTGCTTTTTGACGCGACACAATGCTTGTCATAAGTTGTTTAGAGAAAAATTAAAGTTTGCCAAAAGACAGGATGCTTAAAATGTTTTAGCGATGAGACTTAACACTCAAATTGAAAGCTCTAAAAAAAGTGATAGTTTTTTTTATACTGTGTTTATCTGATTTGTTTAGAAGAGAGGCATGCTTCTCTTGACTAGTCTTTGATAAGGAATTCTGTGATCCTTAAATTTTATCTTTGTGATTTAAAAAAATCTTGAGTGAGTTAGACCCACCATGTTGCAAAGCCCTCTTAGCGCCTATCGCTTGAAGATACAAGCCAAGGAACTGCGCCCTGATCCTAGCCAATCGCTTGCTGTAGAAAAACTACAAAGTCTGCACGTTGCGTTGGGACATTCTGAGCGTGAGTGCGGCTTGAAAAGTTGGAAGGATCGTTTTGTCCTGGGGTTGAGGCGTGAAACACCGCCTCAGGGCCTATACATGTTTGGGGGTGTTGGCAGAGGCAAATCTATGCTTATGGATCTTTTTTTTAATACTGTCCCCGTCAAGAACAAATATAGAGTTCACTTTCACGCTTTTATGCAACAGGTACACTGCCTTCTGAACGAACACCGTAAATGGAACGGAAGAAGCGACGACCCCATTCCGCCTGTTGGAAAAAGCTTTGCTAAAAAAGCAAGACTGCTTTGTTTCGACGATTTTCAGGTTCATGACATAGCAGATGCTATGATTTTAAGCCGTCTTTTTGAAGTTTTATTTGACGAAGGTGTTGTAGTCGTGTTGACCTCGAACCGACCACCATCCGATTTATACAAAGATGGCTTGCAGAGGGCATTATTTTTGCCTTTCATATCTTTAATTGAGGAAAAACTTGACCTTCTCACACTTGATGGTCCAACCGATTATCGTCGAGAAACTATACAACGTTTGGGAATGTATCTAATGCCTAATGATAAAGATGCTGAGGTTGCCCTTAAGCTGTTGTTTGAACGCTTGACCAGTGATGCGCAAGAACCTCCTGATCCCATAATTGTTAATGGCCGTGAGTTGAATTTGCCATTGGCTGCTGATGGTGTTGCGCTTAGCGGATTTAAAGAATTGTGTGGTGCAACCTTGGGGCCGGCAGACTATCTTGCCATTGCAGACCACTATCATACTTTGATAATATGTGGCATTCCGCGACTGGGCCCAGAATCCAGAAACGAGGCAAAGCGTTTTGTTACCTTAATTGATGCGCTCTATGAAAATGGCGTTAAGCTAATTTGTTCAGCGGATGTAGCGCCATCAGAACTTTACGTAGAGGGTGATGGTGCTTTTGAATTTCAACGCACAGCCTCACGTTTGATCGAAATGCAATCAGAAGATTATCTTTGCAAAGGCCACGCTGCTTAAATTTTTTTAAACCCTCTGCGAAATAGATTTAGTGGTTAAACTAAAGGGTCAAAGGAGAAGTTAATTGGTTAATTTCATAGCATTGCCAGATATTGGTGCAAAAAATAGTGTTGCTGCTGATCTTGATCTGGGGGAAGCCATAAACACTTTACGGCAAGAAAAGAACGCTGTAGTGCTTGCTCATTATTATCAAGATTACGAACTACAGGACATTGCTGACTTTGTTGGGGATTCCTTAGACCTATCGCGCCGGGCTGCTGAAACAGATGCTGATGTTATTGTTTTTTGTGGTGTCCGCTTCATGAGTGAAGTTGCTAAGATTGTGAATCCTACACGGACAGTACTATTGCCTGATGCCGATGCGGGTTGCTCTCTTGAACAGGCCTGCCAAGCCGATGATTTCCGTCGTTGGCGTGAGGCGCATCCTGACCATGTGTCTCTGACGTATATAAATTGTTCTGCTGAGGTAAAGGCACTTTCAGATATTATCGTTACCTCTTCCAATGCCGAAGCAATCATAAATCAAATTCCAAAAGATAAATCAATTTTATTTGCTCCAGATAGGCACCTGGGAAATTTTCTAATTAAGAAGACGAGGCGAAATATGGTTTTGTGGCCGGGAAGTTGTGTTGTACATGAGGAGTTCTCCGAAGAATTACTCTTGCAAATGAAGACAGAATACAAGGGTGTCCCGGTTGCTGCCCATCCGGAATGTCCAGATAAGATTCTCGACTTAGCTGATTACGTGGGGTCTACCAAGGGCATTCTCAACTTTGTTTCAAGAGACCCTTCAAATAGTTTTATTATTGCGACGGAACCTCACATCATTCACCAAATGCAGAAAGACAATCCAAGCAAGACTTTCATCGCGGCAAGGGGTGTCAGTGAGTCTCGTGAAGCTGAAACTTGTCCGTGCACTCATTGTCCCTTCATGGCCCTTAACTCTATGGAAAAACTTTATCTTGCCATGGTCAATAATGCACCGCGCATAGAGATGGATGAGGATTTACGACTTCGCGCCTTGAAACCTATAGAGCGGATGTTGAAAATGTCGCCAAAATTAGCGAGTGCAACAACGCAAGCTGCGGAATAGTTTCGTGACATATCCTGATCAAATCACAGTGAGCCGTATAATTGAAGACGCCCTGGAAGAGGATATAGGTAATGGTGATCTGACTTCTGCTGCTGTCCTTGGTGAGGGAGAATGGCTTCAACTGGTGATGGCAACCCGTGAAGAAATCGTTGTTGCTGGTCTTGATATCGCCGCACAGATCTTTTGTCGCCTTGCGCCCAAAACAAAAGTCCAATTTTGGGCCAAAGATTCGGATAAGCTTTCTGCTGGAGCACTTCTAATGTCTTTGGATGGACCCGCACGTGGTCTTTTAACTGCCGAGCGAACTGCCCTTAACTTAGTTCAAACACTGTCTGGTATAGCTACTGAAACACGTCGCTATGTGGATGCTATTCATGGTACTGGGGTTGTGCTTCTGGACACCCGTAAGACAATCCCGGGACTTAGGGCCTTGTCTAAATATGCTACGGCTGTAGGTGGCGCCACCAACCATCGAATGCGTTTGGATGACGGGGTGTTAATCAAGGATAATCACGTTGCCGTTACTGGATCTGTTGCCAGTGCAGTTAGCTTGGCTCAAAAAGCCGGCTTGAAAGATATTGAGGTTGAGTGCGACACATTGGAACAGGTCACTGAGGCCCTTGATGGTGGAGCAGATAGAATTCTACTAGATAATATGAGCAATAATATGTTGTGTAGGGCTGTTAAAATGACTGCGGGACGCGCTCCTTTAGAGGCTTCTGGTGGGGTTAGCCTAGAAACTGTACGTGCTATTGCCGAGACGGGTGTTGATTTTATTTCTGTTGGCAGCATTACTCAATCAGCTCGGGCTGTTGATATTGGGCTCGATCTAACAAGCTGATGGGCAAAATTGTTTTTAAATAAGAGATTAATTGGCATCATTTTAGGAATGTTACACTTGCTCTAGGGTTCAAAGCACGATACTAAAAAAGACCGTTTTTGCACAATATTAGTGTTTACACGGGTTGTATTTAATAACGCCTTTCTTGGAATACTAGGACTAGTTTTATGTCACGCAGTAAAGTAGCTCTTATAGGAGCAGGTAATATTGGTGGAACGCTTGCACATCTTGCTGGGTTGAAAGAATTAGGCGATGTAGTTTTATTTGATGTTGTTAGAGGGTTTCCTCAGGGCAAGGCTCTTGATTTGGCACAATCTTCATCTGTCGAGGGTTTTAGTACTTCCATTAAGGGTGTGAACGCTTATTCAGCAATTAAAGGCTCAGATGTTGTAATCGTTACAGCGGGTGTTGCCCGTCGCCCTGGAATGAGTCGTGATGATCTTTTAAGCATTAACGCGTCAGTAATGGAATCCGTTGGTCAGGGCATTAAAAACAATTGTCCTAATGCGTTTGTTATTTGCATCACTAACCCCCTAGACGCCATGGTCTGGGTGTTACGAGAAGCCTCCAGACTACCTCATAACAAGGTTGTAGGCATGGCAGGTGTATTAGATTCGGCGCGTTTTAGTTATTTTCTTTCCGAAGAATTCAAGGTTTCTATTGAGGATGTTTCAACGTTTGTTCTGGGCGGTCATGGTGACACAATGGTTCCACTACCACGTTATTCAACGATTGGTGGTGTACCGCTTCCTGATCTGATCAAAATGAAATGGACATCCCAAAAACGTATTGATCAGATTGTTAAGCGGACTCGTGATGGAGGTGCTGAAATTGTTGGTTTGCTGAAATCAGGCTCGGCTTTTTATGCTCCTGCCAGTGCAGCTATCGAAATGGCGGAGTCCTACTTGAAAAATAAAAAAAGAATTTTGCCCTGCGCCGCTTATCTTAACGGCCAGTATGGGGTTAAAGGAGTATACGTCGGAGTTCCTGTTGTCATTGGAGAAAAAGGAGTTGAACGGATTGTTGAAATTAAGCTGAACAAGGATGAGAAAGCAGCTTTCAACAAGTCAGTAAATGCGGTTAAGGGGCTTATCAAGGCAATTTTACAGCTGAAAAAAAAGGCTGCCAAAAATACTATGTCAGTAAAAGCTTCGAATAAAGAAAAAGTAGTCGCCAATACCTCAGTCGTAAAGAAAAATCTGAATAAAAAGAAGACAGCTCATAAAAAGCCGTAAAGTGAAAGCTTCATACAAGGTAAAACTCGTAAGGCTGTTGCCTCAGAAAAAGAATAATGGTGGAAATAACTTAGATAGGCTATCAGGTTCTAATTAAAAGGGGTTTTAAATAATCCGATGAACATTCATGAATATCAGGCCAAGAAGTTGTTGGCCAAGTTTGGTGTCACTGTGCCCCGTGGGGGGGTTGCCTATACTTCGCCTGAGGCCGTCACTATAGCTGAGGAACTTGGTGGACCAGTTTGGGTTGTTAAGTCTCAAATACATGCGGGAGGCCGGGGTGCTGGGCATTTTGCTGATAATTTAGATGGCAAAGGTGGTGTTCGTGTCGTCAAATCCATTGATGACGTTAAGGATAGTGTCCGTGAAATGTTAGGCCATGTTCTGGTAACAAAACAAACCGGTCTGGTAGGCAAAGAAGTGAAGCGTGTTTATATAGAGGAAGGTTGCGAAATTGCGCGTGAACTTTACTTATCAATGCTCGTTGACCGCGCGTCGTCTAGGGTTACGATCATGGCTTCCACAGAAGGTGGTACTGAAATAGAGGAAGTGGCGGAGGCAACGCCTGAGAAAATTCTTAAACTCAGCGTTGACCCAGCTACCGGAATGTTACCTTTCCACGCTCGAAGACTGTCCTTTAGCTTAGGTCTAAAAGGCAAGCAAATTGGCACAGCGGCAAAATTCATGCTGTCTCTATACGATGCCTTCATCAAACTGGATGCTTCAATGATGGAAATTAATCCATTGGTGGTTACAAATGAGGACGATATTCTGGCTTTGGACGCAAAAATGAACTTCGACGATAACGCCCTTTTCCGTCATAAGGATATTGAGGAATTGCGTGACGAAGATGAAGAGGATCCAGCGGAGCTGGAAGCAGCCCGTCATGAGCTAAACTACATAAAACTCGATGGAAATATTGGCTGCATGGTCAATGGGGCTGGATTAGCGATGTCAACTATGGACATCATCAAGCTTTATGGTGGTGAACCGGCTAATTTTTTGGATGTTGGTGGTGGGGCCACCAAGGAACGTGTGACCACGGCCTTTAAGATTATTTTGTCTGACGCAAACGTGGAAGGTATTCTGGTCAATATTTTCGGTGGTATTATGAGATGTGATGTTATTGCTGAAGGTGTTGTCACGGCGGTGCGTGAAGTATGTCTAAATGTGCCGCTAGTGGTTCGCCTTGAAGGCACCAATGTTGCACTAGGCAAGAAAATTCTTGATGCGTCAGGTCTCGACATTGTTTCCGCTGATGATCTTGCTGACGCAGCTGAAAAAATTGTCAAAGCTGTGCAGGAGACCTGATTCCTATGGCTGTATTAGTTGATTCAAACACTAAAGTTATTTGTCAGGGTTTTACTGGTGCCCAAGGCACCTTTCATTCTGAGCAGGCTATTGCTTACGGCACACAGATGGTTGGTGGCGTAACACCAGGTAAGGGGGGCACTACTCACCTTGATCTGCCGGTCTTTGATACTGTCGCAAGTGCTGCTGAGAAAACTGGAGCAACGGCTTCTGTTATCTACGTGCCGCCACCATTTGCAGGCGACGCCATTGTTGAAGCAATCGATGCCGAGATTCCGCTTGTGATTTGTATTACTGAAGGCATCCCAGTTTTAGACATGGTCAAGGTTAAGCGTGCTCTGGAAGGAACGTCGTCTAGGCTAATTGGTCCCAACTGTCCCGGTGTCATAACTCCAGGTGAGTGCAAAATAGGTATTATGCCGGGTCACATCCACACTCGTGGCAGTGTCGGTATTGTCTCGCGTTCAGGCACCCTTACTTATGAAGCCGTGGCGCAAACTACTGCTGCGGGCCTTGGCCAGACAACTTGCATAGGCATTGGCGGTGATCCAGTGAATGGCACCGACTTTGTTGATTGCTTGGAGATGTTCTTAAGTGATCCAGAGACAAAATCTATTGTCATGATAGGTGAGATTGGTGGCACAGCTGAAGAAGAAGCGGCTGATTACATTAAGTATTCCAAAACAACCAAACCAGTGGTGAGCTTCATTGCTGGAATGACAGCTCCTCCAGGTCGTCGAATGGGTCATGCTGGGGCAATTATCTCCGGTGGCAAGGGAACCGCAATGAATAAGATTGAGGCGCTTAAAAGCGCAGGGATATACATTGCTCAATCCCCCGCAGAAATTGGTTCGACCATGCTCAAGGCAATTGGCAAATGAGTGGTCTTTCATTAAATGTAATAATGGGTGGATTTTTTAATATCTGCTGAAGAGGGTACTGTGGCGACATCACTCGACAGTTTTTTATCTGGTGCCAATGCTTCCTACGTTGCCGAGCTATACGCTCGCTTTCTTGAAAACCCCAGATCGGTTGATCAAACCTGGGAAAATTTTTTCACAGACCTCTCTGATGATCTTCAGGTTGTGCTTAATGACATGGGGGGAGCTAGTTGGGCTCCTTCAGTTTCCAATGTTATCGGCTACAATGGGAGTGTTGTGGCTGAAGAGCTTTCTGATCCCGTAGTGCAAAGACCGATCGAAGGGCATGATCGAAGTTTGCCTGGTCTGGGGGCAGGTTTGCCAGCAATGGCTAATGGTCTTGACGGGCGCGCAAGTGCTGACAAGGTTCGCCAAGCAACCCAAGATTCTATTAGTGCCTTGATGATGGTTCGCGTATATAGAGTGCGGGGTCACTTAAATGCAAATTTTGACCCATTGGGACTAGCGGGAAATTCCCTGCATCCAGAGCTTGATCCCAAGACATACGGTTTCCATGAGGAAGATATGGACCGGCCGATCTTTATAAATAACGTTTTGGGCATGGAAACGGCGACGCCACGAGAAATTCTAAAAATCCTTAAACAGACATATTGTTCCTCAATTGGCGTTGAATTTATGCATATCGAGAGGGCCGAGGAACGCTCGTGGATACAGCAGCGTATTGAGGGCGCACGTAACCAAACTGAATTCACCTTCAAGGGGAAACGCTTTATTTATCAACGTCTGGTTGAGGCAGAGGGTTTTGAGCGTTTTCTTGATAAAAAATACACTGGAACCAAGCGCTTTGGTTTGGATGGTGGTGAAAGCCTGATAGCAGCACTGGAACAAATCATTAAACGTAGCAGTCAATTGGGTTTGACTGAAGTTGTGTTGGGAATGCCCCATCGTGGTCGTCTTAACGTGCTGGCCTCGATCATGAACAAGCCTTACATAGCGATGTTTGCAGAATTCATGGGTCTGACTTCTAAGCAAGATGATGTAATGGGGTCTGGAGATGTGAAGTATCACCTTGGCACTTCGGCTGACCGTGTTTTTGATGATAATGTTGTTCATTTGTCGTTAACTGCTAACCCTTCGCATTTGGAAGCAGTCAACACGGTAGTGCTCGGTAAAGTGCGAGCTAAGCAAGCGCAAATTGGTGATGAGGAACGTAAGAGTATCATGGGTCTTCTCATGCATGGTGACGCGGCATTCGCTGGCCAAGGCCTGGTGCCTGAGGCCCTTGATTTATCACAACTGAAAGGCTATCGCACTGGCGGTACCATACATTTTATTGTTAATAATCAAATTGGCTTTACGACTGCACCGACTAAGTCACGCTCTTCACCGTATCCATCTGATGTAGCAAAGAGTATTCAGGCGCCGATTTTTCATGTCAACGGAGATGACCCAGAAGCCGTGGTTCACGTTGCTAGAATAGCAGCAGAATTTCGTCACGAATTCAATCGTGATGTTGTTATAGACATGTTTTGCTATCGCCGCCATGGCCACAATGAGGGTGACGAGCCTATGTTCACCCAACCGATTATGTATAAGGCAATTAAAAAACACCCAACAACTCGTGATATTTATGCACGACAATTAGAAACAGAAGGCGTCTTTGTCCAGGGTGAGGCCAAGCAGGTGGTGCAAGATTTTGATGCTAAATTGGAAAAGGATTTTCAGGCAGCTACGTCTTATAAGCCCAACAAGGCTGACTGGCTTGAGGGCAAGTGGAAAGGTCTGGTTCAGCTGACTGGTGAGGAAGAGTTTCTTGATGACGAGACCGCTTGTAAGCTGGATTTTCTTAAAAAAGTCGGAAACGCGATTTCGAAAATACCAAACAATATTGAACTTAACCCGAAAATCATTCGTCAGCTTGAGGCTAAGCAGAAAACTATTGAAACTGGGAAAGGTGTTGACTGGGCAACGGCGGAAGCCCTAGCGTTTGGCACTTTGCTTGTTGAAGGTACTGGGGTTCGACTGTCGGGTCAGGATAGTGGCCGTGGGACTTTTTCTCACAGGCATTGCGTGCTGGTAGATCAAAGTAACGAAAATCGTTATTTCCCTCTGAGCGAAATTCACCACGATCAAGCTCAGTTTGAGATTATGGACAGCCCACTTTCTGAAGCTGGGGTACTTGGCTTTGAATACGGTTATTCCCTTGCCGATCCTCATACCCTAGTTCTTTGGGAAGCCCAGTTTGGTGATTTTGCCAACGGTGCTCAGGTTATCATTGATCAATTTATTGCTTCTGGTGAATCCAAATGGCTTAGGATGTCAGCAATTTGCATGTTGTTGCCTCACGGCTTTGAAGGGCAGGGGCCTGAGCATTCATCGGCACGTGTTGAGCGATATTTGCAGTTGTGTGCAGAAGACAATATGCAGGTCGTCAACATCACCACACCGGCCAACTATTTTCATGCGCTAAGGCGGCAGATGCGGCGTAATTTCCGTAAGCCCTTGATTGTGATGTCGCCAAAGTCTTTACTTCGTCATAAGTTGGTAGTCTCCGATTTGGAAGAGATGGGGCCGAATACAAATTTTCGGCGGATCTTGCCTGAAACTGACCGTCTGACTCTGGACAAAAATATTCGCCGTGTCGTTCTTTGTTCTGGAAAAATATATTATGACTTGTTGGAAGCGCGACGGGGAGCAGGAAATAATGATGTGGCTATTTTGCGTGTTGAACAGTTACATCCGTGGCCGCGTAAGTCACTTTGCCGGCAACTAGACCGGTACCCTAATGCAGAAATCGTCTGGACCCAAGAAGAGCCAGCTAACATGGGCGCCTGGTCTTTTGTATATCCGCGTTTGTTATCCATTTTTGACAATCTGAAGGGAAGAAATAAACGTCCAGTCTTTATTGGTCGTAAGGCGGCGGCTTCCCCAGCGACAGGGTTTGCAAAAGTCCACAAGCAAGAACAGGATGAAATTGTTGAACTCTCACTTAATGGAGTGTTGGATGACTTGTCGCAGCCTTTTATGTGAGGTAGAGGCCAATGTTTTTTTAAATTACTTTTCTATTGATCCAATTCAGATATTGAGGATGATATGGCGACGGAAATAAAAGTACCAACCTTGGGTGAATCAGTAGCCGAGGCAACTGTTGCAAAGTGGATGAAGTCAATTGGAGATACTGTTGGCCTTGACGAGCCACTGGTTGAACTTGAGACAGACAAAGTTACGTTGGAAGTGAATGCACCAATAGCTGGAACGTTGAGCGGGATTACTGCAGATGAGGGTTCTGAGGTTGAAGTTGGCGCTCTTTTGGGGACATTGGAAGAAGGTGATGTTAAACCTTCACACCCTCCTGTTGCAGTGTCTGAAAGCACTTCTGAAACCCCGGCAGGAACTGAAAATACCTCTCTTTCGCCTGCAGTTCGTAAGTTGATTGAAGACAATAGTCTGGATGCATCCATTATATCGGGAACAGGTAAAGACGGTCGCTTAGTCAAGGGAGATGTATTGGCCTATCTAGAGGGGGAAGGCGTATCAGCCTCCATTCATACTGCCACACCTACTGCTGCAACTGCAGCTGTTTATCCGACCCGTCCTGCTGGCCCACGAGAAGAAAAAGTTAAAATGACGCGGCTGCGTCAGATGGTGGCCTCACGCTTGAAAGAAGCTCAAAATACGGCGGCTATCCTGACTACATTCAACGAAGTTGATATGACCCATGTCATGGCTATGCGCAGTAAGTACAAAGAAACTTTTGAGAAGAAGCACGGCGTCAAAATCGGTTTTATGTCAATTTTCGTGAAAGCCTGTGTTGTAGCCTTGCGTGAATTCCCCGGGGTTAATGCGGAAATCAATGGGGATGAAATTATTTATAAGAATTATTACGACATTGGAGTTGCCGTTGGCTCTCCAATGGGGCTTGTGGTTCCCGTGCTGCGTGATGCTGAAGTATCTAGTTTTGCTGATATTGAGAGTCAAATAAGCGATTTTGGTTCTAGGGCTCGTGATGGTAAGTTAACCTTGGAAGAAATGCAGGGAGGGTCATTTACTGTTACCAACGGAGGCATCTTTGGCTCCTTGCTGTCGACGCCGATAATCAACCCGCCACAATCTGGTATTCTTGGTATGCATAAAATTCAGCAGCGTCCCATTGTCATGCCCGATGGCTCTGTTGAGGCGCGTCCCATGATGTATCTAGCCCTCTCGTACGACCATCGTATCGTTGACGGGCGCGAGGCTGTTCAGTTTTTAGTTCGCGTCAAAGATTGTATTGAAGATCCACAGCGTATTATGTTGGATGCATAAAAATTTTGAGGAAAATATTCATGAGCGAACCTTATGACGTTATTATTGTTGGTGGGGGGCCGGGCGGATATGTGGGCGCTATCCGGGCTGCCCAACTGGGACTCAAAGTCGCTTGTGTAGAAAAGCGTGGCAACCTGGGGGGTACGTGCTTAAATGTGGGCTGCATTCCATCAAAAGCATTATTGCAATCGTCCCATCATTTTCAATCTGCCAGTAAAGAGTTTCCTTCTCATGGTATTAAAATGAAAGAGGTTTCTCTTGACCTAAAAATCATGATGGGTCGTAAGGACAAGGTCGTTGATGATCTCACTAAGGGTATCGAATTTTTGTTCAAGAAGAATAATGTTGATTACATCATCGGTGCTGGAAAAATTACTGCAGCTGACACTGTCGAAGTTATCTCCTTTAAAGGGGAAAAAGAGGTTTTTAAAACAAAGAATATTATCGTAGCGACAGGCTCCGATGTGGCGCCTTTGCCAGGCGTCAAAATAGATGAGAGTCAGATAGTAAGTTCGACTGGGGCTTTGGCTCTTGGCAAAGTGCCCAAATCTATGATTGTTGTAGGTGGTGGAGTTATTGGTCTGGAGTTGGGTTCAGTATGGCGTAGGCTGGGAGCTAAGGTGACCGTGGTTGAATTTCTTGATAATATTCTTCCTGGTATGGATGGAGATGTAGTTGGGCAAATGTCCCGAATCATGAAAAAGCAGGGCTTGAAATTCAAGCTGAAGACAAAAGTCACATCAGCCAAGGTGTCCAAAACAGGGGTCACTTTAAGAGTTGAGCCGCATGACGGTGGTCCTATGGAATCGCTTAAGGCGGATGTGGTGCTGGTTGCTATTGGGCGCCGTCCATATAGCGACGGTCTGGGCCTAGAAAAGCTGGGTGTGACAACGGACAAGCGTGGCTTCATCACTGTTGATCATAATTTGCAAACCAGTATTTCTGGTGTTTATGCCATTGGGGACGTCATTGGTGGGCCCATGCTGGCCCATAAGGCTGAGGAAGAGGGTGTCGCTGTGGCTGAACGCCTTGCTGGTCAGTCTGGACACGTCAATTATGATATTATTCCAGGTATTGTATATACTTGGCCAGAAGCAGCTTCTCTTGGCAAAACTGAGGAAGACTTGAATAAAAAGGGTATAGACTACAAAGCGGGTAAATTCCCATTCACTGCCAATTCTCGGGCGCGGGCTAATGCTGACAGTGATGGCTTTGTAAAAATTCTGGCAGATGCCAAAACTGATAAGGTCCTGGGCGTTCATATTGTCGGCCCAGCTGCAGGTGATCTGATTGCCGAAGCTGTTTCTGTTATGGAATTTGGTGGGTCAGCGGAGGACATTGCGCGGACTTGCCACGCCCACCCATGCTTATCGGAGGCAGTCAAGGAGGCTGCACTCGCGCTGGATGGTCGTGCAATTCATATTTAAGCTAAAGAAGATTTCATTTTTCAGCCAGCATGGTGTGCTTTTATGATTAGATTGCTTGAGGGGCTCTCAATATTAAACCTTTATATGTTTGTAAAAAAACTGAGTTAAATACACCCAAAACACTTACCGAATATAGATATTAGGCGCTATTTTTGAGAGTGGTAGAACACCCTGTCATACCAAACAACTTTATTTTAAGACAGGAACGCTTTGCTATCTTATAGCCTGACGTTTAATTACTTGCTTAGGTCCTCTTGGCACGGGGATGAGCACTTTGATAGACGGCATTCAGGCGTTGCGCATCTACATCGGTATAGCGTTGAGTAGTCGAAAGGGAAGCGTGGCCTAGCAGTTCTTGAATGGTACGAAGATCGCCACCGCCACTTAAAAGGTGAGTAGCAAAGCTGTGGCGCAGGGCGTGGGGAGTGGCTGTTTCTGAAAATCCAAGGTAAATTCGTAATTTCCGCATTTGTTTTTGAAACACACCAGGGTTGAGTCTCTTGCCGCGCATTCCAACAAACAACGGGTCCTCTTCATTCTGGACGTAGGGACAAGCTTGAATATACTCGGTCATGGTTTCAGCTATCACATCAAGCATAGGGATCACTCTTTGTTTGCCGCCCTTACCTGATATCAATAATGTACCGCCAGGCTTGATGCTGCTTGCATCTAAAAAATTTAGGGATAATGCTTCCCCGAGCCTCAGGCCACCCCCATAAAGCAGAGTAATCAGAGCGACATCGCGTTTGCCGATCCAGGGCTCAGGCGCAAACATACTAATGCCAGTGAGCACTTCAAAAGCCTCTTCTTCAGAAAAGGCTTTGGGAATCGATTTTGGGATCTTGGGAGTTCGAAAGCCCCTTATAGCAGCATTGTGCAAAAGTTCAGAACGTTCCAAAAATTTAAAAAAATTACGGACAGTGGATAAGACACGGGCCAAGGATGTTCTGGAAAGTCCATCGTTGGTACGTTTAGCTAAATAACTGCGAAAGTCAGAAGTTTTGAGCTTGCTCAGGTCGTTCAAGCCCGGTTGAAAGCCAAGATGCTTGGCGAGGAAAGCAAGAAAAATTGATAAATCCCGACTATAGGCATCTAGTGTATGAACAGAATAGCGCTTCTCGTGCTGTAACCAGTTTTTCCAATCCTCAATTGCATTGAGGACTGCTGGTTCGGCATTAAACGTAATCAGTCTGTGACCGCTTGGCATTTGTCTATACACCGTTCCAGGACCTGGGCAAGAAAGCTAATTAACTCAGTGCCTTGGCCTGGATAAAATGCACTACTCCTGCCTCCAAGGGCGAGCAGACCCGTGCATCTGAATTGTTTGGGTTTAAGACGTGCTAGTGCTGCTGAATGGACCAATTCCGCCCCCCCACCAAAAATACTACCATCGTCGTTGACGTTCTGCATTAGAACGACATCTTGATCGAGCCCAATAAGCTGGTCAATTTCACCGGGAAGATAGCTGGTAACGGCGTCGTTCTTTAGTTCAACTTCAGGCGAATATTCGCCCTCAAAACCAATGATGGCAACCTGGATATCAAGAAGTAACGGGAAGTCATTATTTATGACAGCAATCAATTGGTTGAAGCTTGTTGCGGATAGTAAGGCAAGTACGGCAGTGTGGGTGCGCGTTTGAACTGACATATTAGAACGACTAGTTTCAATGACGTCTTGAGCGCAATCCCTAATGTTGTTTATTTCGTCTCGTAATTGCTCAAGCATAAACTTTTGCATGTCAGCGACGCCGTCACCGCTCCAGCGTGTTGGAATTGTAATGGATCTAAGGGTGTCGGGGTGCTCTTCAAAAAAATTTGGATGGTTGGAAAGAAAATTACTGACTTGCTCGCTACTCAGTTCAACTGTTTTTTTTCTAGCAACATCGCTATTTGATACAGTCATTTTCATATGTTCCTGATTTAATAGATCTCTAGTCTAGAATTTCTGTTATAGATTCGCATAGAGTGTACTCCATGGTCGACTCTCCTGCCAAACTCTCTCATCCTTCCGGCAGTCACGTGGCTGTACTATTGGCTTTGCCATTGCCAACGGCATACGATTACCGGGTTCCTAAACAGATGGTTTTGTCTGATGGGGATTTTGTTCGTGTGCCCTTTGGACGTCGACAAGTTAACGGTGTTGTTTGGGGGCCTGGCTTGCATGTTATAAATAAAACTAAAATAAAAGATGTTGTAGAATGTCTTCCTACGCCACCCATGAGCAACGTGCTTAGGCTATTTGTCGATTGGGTCGCAGCTTATACTATTTCATTTCCTGGCGCTGTTCTTAAAATGACAATGAGTGTTCCGGCGGCTCTTGAAGAGCCAAAGCCACATTTTGTGTTTGGTATAAACCCCTCCCCACCACTATTTAAAATGACCTCTGCCCGTCAGCGAGTCATTAATGTATTTAAAAAAGGGGAGCCACTACAAGCTTTGGGCAAACTTGCACTTGAGGCTCAAGTGGGCACTTCAGTCGTTAGCGGTCTCGTTAAAGCTGGGGGATTGTTGTCCCATAGGGCCGCACCTATTTTCAAGATAGCTACACCTAATGGGAAACTTCCAGGACTTAAATTATCTGAGGAGCAGGCAGCAGCCGGTGCATTGCTTGCAGGTGATGTTGCTAGGGGTGGCTTTGCAGCATCTTTGTTGGATGGTGTGCCGGGTTCAGGTAAAACTGAAGTATATTTTGAAGCTGTCGCCGAAGCCTTGAAGCAGAACCGTCAGGTACTAGTTCTACTGCCAGAAATTGCATTAAGCGCCCAATGGCTTGAACGCTTTGAGCGCAGGTTTGGAGCACCCCCACTACAATGGCACTCCGACTTAAGCCCAACCCGGCGTCGCGATACCTGGCGAGCAGTTGCCCAAGGACAGGCGGATGTGGTTGTCGGTGCACGCTCGGCATTATTTTTACCTTTTAGGGATCTCGCTCTGATTGTTGTGGATGAAGAACATGAAGGGGCATTTAAACAGGAAGAAGGCGTTATTTATAATGCCCGCGATATGGCAGTGGTACGCGCTCATCTGGCAAATATATCTATTATACTAGCCTCGGCAACTCCATCTCTTGAGACGATCGCAAATGTGAAGCGTGGGCGCTATAGACTACTTCATCTCCCGCAGCGCCATGGTGGTGCCAAATTACCTGATATTTCTTTAGTAGACATGCGCGAGGAAGGTCTAACTTCGGGACACTGGTTATCGCCAAAATTAGTCGAGCAAGTGAGGCATACTTTGGCGGCAGGTGAACAAGTAATGCTTTTTTTGAATCGTCGTGGATATGCTCCGTTAACGTTGTGCCGAACCTGTGGCCATCGTTTTAAGTGCCCAAATTGTACGGCTTGGCTTGTCACCCACCGTCATGGTGTCGAGCGCCTACAGTGCCATCACTGTGGCTACTCCACCGCCCTGCCTGAAGGATGTCCATCTTGTGAAAATTCAACTTTAGCGTCTTGTGGTCCTGGGGTTGAGCGACTTTTAGAAGAAGTGAAAAAACTATTCCCAAAAATACGAACCGAAATTGCTGCAAGTGACTCTATTACTGGGCCAGCAGCGGCAGCTAAACTGGTTCAACGGGTAGAAAACCAAGAGATTGACTTAATCATAGGCACCCAAATTGTGGCCAAAGGTTACCATTTCCCTTTATTAACATTAGTAGGTGTGGTCGATGCAGATCTGGGGCTTAGTGGTGGTGATTTACGGGCGGCAGAGCGTACTTATCAGCTTTTGTATCAGGTGGCGGGCCGGGCCGGTCGGTCAGAACACCCTGGCCGTGTGATTTTACAAACCTACATGCCAGAACATCCCGTGGTACAGGCATTGCTTTCAGGTAATAGGGAAAAGTTCATTGAAACAGAAACCACTGCGAGAGAGGAAGCTAAAATGCCTCCCTTCTCGCGCCTTGCTGCTTTGATAGTATCAGGAACAGACGCATCTGAGGTTGACCGGGCGGCAAGCTTATTGGCACGTCAAGCACCGCACTTTGATAATATTTTGATCTTAGGCCCTGCCCCGGCACCGCTTTCAATCATTAGAGGACGCCATCGTCGTCGTTTCCTGGTGCGTGTTCCTAGAGAGGTTAACATACAAAATTTGCTTACTAACTGGCTGGCCAGTTTTCCTGTTTCAAGGGGGATACGTATACAAGCGGATATCGACCCCTATAGTTTTTTGTAAATAGGCTCGTAAAACAATTCGAGGGATAACCGAAGAATTATTATTGCGCTGAGGAAAAAAAAGAAGATATTATTTGTTCTAGTTCATGAGTTTTTTCTTTGGTGAATGGTCGTATCGCTATGATTTCTTTCATTTTCTGAAGATATAAAAGGGACTATGAGTTGACTTACATGCCTTAGATGAGGAGCTGTCTTGCCTGCTCTAGATTGCATGCCCTAGATGAGTATGATAAGTAAACAATTAATGAAATGTTTTTATCTTTATTGTAGATTCTAATGCTTCTTCATTCTAGTTCTACATTTGAAATCAAGGACCTACCTCTTGTTATCCGATATTTCAGGCGCCAGTAGGCTTGCAGGTCGTTATGCCTCCGCCCTTTTTGAATTGGCCAATGCAAGTAAACAGATTGATGCAGTAACGAGCGATCTCAATTCGTTTAACGTTATGATTAACGGTAGTGAGGACTTGCGAAAATTCCTATACTCGCCTGTGATATCTAGCATTGAACAGGGCAAGGCCTTGTCGGTCATTGTTGAAAAAGCCAAATTCATTGATTTGACCAGCAATTTTATTGCTGTAGTTGCAAACAACCGTCGTCTTTTCGTTTTGCCGTCAATAATTTTAGCCTTTAGAACAATTTTATCACAACATCGAGGAGAGGTAACTGCTGAGGTCATAACAGCTTCAGAGCTCTCAAAAAAACAATTAACCACCCTTGGTGCTTCGCTGAGAAAAGCGATTGGTTCCAAGATTACAATAAGTGCATCCGTTGATCATGAATTACTCGGTGGCCTCGTAGTCAAAATTGGCTCTCGAATGGTTGACTCATCACTTCGCACTAAGCTGCAACAACTGCGGCTAGCTATGATAAGGACTGGATAATGGAAATCCGAGCTGCGGAAATCTCTGCGATTCTTAAGGATCAGATCAACAATTTTGGAACTGAATCGGAAGTCGCCGAAGTTGGGCAAGTCCTTTCAGTCGGTGATGGGATAGCACGAGTTCATGGACTAGATAATGTTCAGGCTGGTGAAATGATTGAATTCCCGGGCGGCATCAAGGGGATGGCCCTTAACTTGGAAAGCGACAACGTTGGAGTTGTTATATTTGGCGAAGACCGAAGCATTAAGGAAGGAGACACGGTCAAGCGCACTGGTTCCATCGTTGATGTTCCTGTTGGCAGAGGACTTTTGGGCCGTGTTGTTGACGGCCTTGGCAATCCGATTGATGGTAAAGGCCCGATTGAGGATACTGAACGCAAACGTGTTGAAGTAAAGGCACCAGGGATTATTCCCCGTAAATCCGTACATGAGCCCATGCAAACGGGTCTAAAATCTATAGATACACTCATACCAATTGGCCGAGGCCAGCGCGAATTGGTTATTGGTGATCGCCAAACGGGTAAAACGGCAATTGTCTTGGATACCATCATTAACCAGAAATCTGTAAATGATCTGGCCAAGGATGATAGCGAAAAATTATTTTGCGTTTATGTTGCTATTGGTCAAAAGCGTTCTACTGTAGCACAGGTTGTCAAGACCCTAGAAGAGTATGGTGCTATGGAATACTCTATTGTAGTTGCGGCAACAGCTTCAGAGCCTGCGCCACTTCAATTCTTAGCTCCTTATACTGGTTGTACCATGGGTGAATATTTTCGTGACAATGGAATGCATGCTGTTATCAGCTACGATGATCTGTCGAAACAGGCCGTTGCTTATCGCCAGATGTCTTTGCTTCTTCGTCGCCCCCCAGGTCGTGAAGCCTTCCCAGGCGACGTTTTCTACTTACATTCACGTCTTTTAGAGCGTTCCTGTAAATTGGGAGAGGCTAGTGGTCTAGGCTCCCTGACGGCCTTACCCGTCATTGAAACTCAGGCATCCGATGTTTCCGCCTATATACCGACTAATGTGATTTCAATCACTGATGGACAGATATTTTTAGAAACGGAGCTATTCTATCAAGGTATTAGGCCAGCTGTTAACGTTGGAATTTCAGTATCACGTGTTGGTTCTGCTGCCCAAATTAAGGCCATGAAAAAAGTTGCGGGTTCGATCAAATTGGAACTTGCTCAGTATCGTGAAATGGCAGCGTTCTCGCAGTTTGCTTCAGATCTGGATGCCTCTACCCAACATTTGCTAGCTCGAGGTGCACGCTTGACTGAAATCCTTAAACAAGGTCAATTTATGCCTTGTCCTGTTGAGGAACAGGTCATCTCCATTTTCGCTGGTGTTAACGGTTTTTTGGATGAAGTAGACGTCAAAGAGGTTGTTCGTTACGAGGCCTCAATGCTGGAAAATATTCGTGTTAACGGAGCTGATATTCTCTCTGCAATCCGGGAAACCAAAGATTTGACTGCTGAAACCGAAGAAAAAATCAGACTATTTCTTGATAAATTTACCAAAAATTTCGCTTAAAAATTTTCTAATGGGAATGGACAAAACGTCAAATGGCTAACCTTAAAGACCTTAGGCTCCGTATCTCAAGCGTTAAATCAACGCAGAAGATTACATCTGCTATGAAAATGGTGGCTGCTTCTAAGCTGCGTCGTGCCCAAGCTGCAGCAGAAGAAGGTCGCCCTTATGCGGAGCGTATGGAACGTATGTTAGGAGAGTTAACGTCAAGCATGTCGTCATTGGATGGTGCCCCGAAATTGCTTGCTGGTAGTGGTGTGAGTGATAGCCATCTTATAGTTGTAATAACGGCGGACCGTGGTTTGTGTGGAGGTTTCAATGGCTCTATTATTCGCAGCACAATAATTAAGATTAATGAACTTCAAGCCAAGGGTAAAAAAGTTAAACTTTTATGCCTTGGCCGCAAGGGGAGTGATGCCCTGAAACGCGAATTTTCTGACCAGATCATTAGTACTCTTGAGGGGCTGACTAAAGATGGTGTCGACTTTGCCTCGACCCGTGATGTTGCGTCTAATTTAGTAGAACGCTTCGAGGCAGAAGAATTTGATGTCTGCACAATCATCTACAACAAATTTATTTCTGTGATCAGTCAGCAAGTGAGTGTTCATCAAATTATACCCTTTCCTGTTCCTAAAGTTGAAGTGATTGATACCGAGTCTGCTCATAAAAACGAGACTGGTACTTATTTAATGGAGCCTTCTGAAGAAGAAATTCTTGACGATTTGTTGCCCCGTAATCTTTCTGTACAATTATATAAAGCATTGCTGGAAAGCAACGCGTCAGAACATGGCGCTAGGATGAGTGCAATGGATAATGCCACAAGAAACGCTGGCGATATGCTTGATGGCCTGACTATGACATACAACCGTACGCGCCAAGCAGTTATAACTAGTGAGTTAATTGAAATTATATCTGGTGCTGAGGCTTTGTAGTGCCATATCAAACATTTTTTAAAAATAAGAAATACATTAAAGGCATTGTAGGAGCCTGAGAAATGAGTAAAAAAAACATTGGTAAAGTAACCCAGATTACTGGCGCTGTCGTTGATGTGCGTTTTGAAGAAGATTTGCCAAATATTTTAAACGCGCTTGAGTTGGATAATGATGGCAACCGTCTCATCCTTGAAGTAGCACAGCATTTAGGAGAGTCAACTGTACGGACTATTGCCATGGATACTACTGATGGTCTAGTCCGTGGTCAGAAAGTGACTGATTTGGGTGAGCCAATCTCAGTTCCTGTTGGTCCAGAAGTTCTGGGCCGTATCCTGAATGTTATAGGCGAACCGGTGGATGAGCGCGGTGCAATTGAAACTAAAATGAAATATCCTATTCACAGGCCTGCACCTGAATTCGTAGAGCAATCTACGGAAACTGAAATTCTTGTTACTGGGATTAAGGTTGTCGATCTTTTAGCTCCTTATGCCAAAGGTGGAAAGATTGGCCTATTTGGTGGCGCTGGCGTTGGTAAGACAGTGTTAATCATGGAACTTATTAACAATATCGCAAAAGGCCACGGGGGTTACTCTGTGTTTGCTGGCATTGGTGAGCGCACCCGCGAAGGTAACGATTTGTATTATGAAATGATTGAATCTGGTGTTATCGACCTTGATGGCGATGGCTCTAAAGCTGCTCTTGTTTATGGTCAGATGAATGAACCTCCGGGAGCTCGAGCACGTGTTGGTCTCTCTGGTCTTTCTATGGCGGAATACTTTCGAGATGAGGAAGGACAAGACGTACTATTTTTCATGGATAATATCTTTCGTTTCACTCAGGCTGGTTCAGAAGTGTCAGCACTGCTTGGGCGTATACCATCAGCCGTGGGCTATCAGCCAACACTGGCTACTGATATGGGTACTTTGCAGGAACGTATTACCTCTACTACCAAGGGTTCCATTACCTCAGTTCAAGCTATTTACGTGCCTGCCGATGATTTGACTGACCCTGCACCCGCTACATCTTTTGCACACCTTGATGCAACAACAGTGCTTAACCGTCAAATTGCTGAACTGGGCATTTATCCGGCTGTTGACCCACTCGATTCTACATCACGCATTTTGGAACCTCGTGTCATTGGTGACGAGCACTACAACACAGCACGTGAGGTTCAGCGAGTTTTACAGGCTTATAAATCCCTACAGGATATTATCGCTATCCTTGGCATGGATGAACTTTCAGAAGAAGATAAATTAACTGTAGCTCGCGCACGAAAGATTCAGCGCTTCTTGAGCCAGCCGTTCCATGTTGCTGAAGTGTTTACTGGAACACCGGGTGTGTTTGTTAATCTTGAAGATACGATCAAAGGCTTCAAGGGCATTATTGATGGTGAATATGATCACATACCTGAAGCAGCTTTTTATATGGTCTCCACCATTGAAGCAGTTGTTGAAAAAGCTAAGAAAATGGCTGATGAAGCTGCGTAACAAAAAAAAGTCGAACTAGGATAAGCCCAATGGCTGAGAAAGAAGGCAAAATAGAAGTAGAAATTGTCACCCCAGTAAAACTTTTGTTTAGCGAAAGTACGAACATGGTTGTTATTCCAGGTGGTGAGGGTGATTTTGGTGTTCTGACGGGTCATGCCCCAATTATTTCCCAGGTCCGTGCCGGAACTATCGACATTTATAAAGGTGACAAAGTCAGCACTCAAATTTTTGTCGAAGGGGGTATTGCTGAGGTAACATCTGAGCGCTGCACAGTTTTAGCGGAAGATGCACTCATGGTTGAAGATATAGATAAAACAGTTGCGAAGAACCGCCTGCTCAAGGCTCGCGCTGCTCAGGAGGGCGATAAAGATTTCGTTGATGGTTTGGATACGCCTGAAGTGGTCGCCGCCGAAGCACAGGTTTCGGCAATTCAAAGTTAGTCCTTTTCTATTTACAATTCGATATCTTAAAAGCTTCCCTGAGGAATTGTGAGGTTTTTTTTTAGGTCATAATTATGTTGTTTTTGCAGTCACAATTATTTTTTTATATGTTTCCCAGATTAGGCAAGATTAAACCCTCTTAACTATTAAGGAAACTCAAAGAAAATACTATTTTGAGATTTGAAAAAGACAATCATAAGTAAAATGTAAATTGTGCCCCAAAATTTTAATTACGATGTTTTTTCTTTGCTTTTGCTTTCGACTCGGGACTCCAGCCGCCCTGAGCTGCAGCTTTTATTGAAACACCGGCTTTATGCAGGCCCAACTCACTGGCTTCCAATCGACGCACTTCGTCGCGCAGGCGAGCAGCTTCTTCAAACTCAAGGTCAGCAGCGGCCGTCTTCATACGGTCGTTAAGGTCTGATAAATGACTTTTTAAATTATGTCCAACAAGATGTTTGTCTCCAGAAATATCTGATTCGATTGTAACATAATCTTCTTCATAGACACTACCCAGTACGTCAGTAATATTAGAACGTACACTTTGAGGTGTAATGCCGTTGACAGCATTGTAGGCTTCCTGCTTCTCACGCCGGCGGTTAGTCTCGTCAATGGCGTACTTTAAGGACTCTGTCATCTTATCTGCGTATAAAATTACTCGTCCTTCTATATGACGTGCCGCTCGTCCAATAGTTTGAACCAGAGAAGTCTTAGAGCGAAGAAAGCCCTCCTTATCTGCATCAAGAATAGCGACAAGTGAACATTCAGGAATATCAAGCCCCTCACGTAGAAGGTTAATTCCAACTAAAACATCAAAGGCCCCTATGCGAAGGTCACGAATGATCTCAATACGCTCGAGGGTATCTATATCCGAATGCATATAGCGGACTCGTATACCGTGGTCATGCAAATATTCTGTAAGGTCTTCTGCCATGCGTTTTGTCAGAGTTGTGACCAATACGCGCTCAGATTTTGCTGCACACTCATTGGCCTCTTTTAAAAGGTCATCGACCTGTGTTTCTACAGGCCTGATTATGCATGTAGGGTCTGTTAGCCCGGTTGGGCGTACAAGTTGTTCAACGAACACTCCACCCGTGCGGTCAAGCTCCCAAGGGCCAGGAGTAGCTGATACGAAAAGTGTCTGCGGACGCAACACCTCCCACTCCTCAAACTTTAAGGGCCGATTATCAAGGCAGCTAGGTAGACGAAACCCGTACTCTGCCAGATTAGCCTTACGGCTGCGATCGCCTTTATACATGCCGCCAATTTGGGATACAGATACATGACTTTCGTCAACGAACAGTAAGGCGTTTTCAGGCAGGTACTCGAACAACGTAGGCGGTGGATCACCAGGCTTGCGCCCCGTAAGATAACGCGAGTAGTTTTCTATACCACTGCAGTAGCCTGTAGTCTCGAGCATTTCCAGATCAAAGGTAGTGCGCTCCTGAATACGTTGTGCTTCAATCAATTTTCCTTCGGCAGTCAATTGATTAACACGTGCCCTCATTTCTGCCTTAATCTTGGGTAGCGCTTGCATTAGCGTAGGGCGTGGAGTGACGTAGTGACTGGAAGGGTAGACTACAACTTCGTCCAAGGCCTTAATTTTCTCTCCTGTGAGGGGATCAATTTCCCAGATCGTTTCAAGCTCATCGCCAAAGAAGGACAAGCGCCAGGCTCTGTCCTCGTAATGAGAAGGAAAAATCTCAATGGTATCCCCGCGCACCCGAAAGGACCCGCGAGAAAAATCAACATCGTTTCGATTGTATTGTAATTCTACAAAGCGTTTCATTACCTCATTACGCTCAACATGGCTTGTGGCAACAAGTTTTTCGGTCATATTAGCGTAGGTCTCAACAGCGCCAATGCCGTAGATGCACGAAACAGAAGCAACGATGATAACGTCTGAGCGTTCTAGCAGGGCGCGGGTAGCTGAGTGACGCATGCGGTCAATTTGTTCGTTGATGGAAGAATCTTTCTCAATATATGTGTCTGTTCGTGCAACATAGGCTTCTGGTTGGTAATAATCATAGAAGGAGACAAAGTATTCGACTGCATTATCCGGAAAAAAAGACTTCATCTCACCATAAAGTTGAGCTGCCAGAGTCTTGTTGTGCGCCATGATAAGAGCAGGTCGTTGTAGGGACTGAATTGTGTGTGCAACGGTGAAGGTCTTTCCTGATCCAGTGACACCCAATAAAACTTGATCGCGCTCACCATCCTTGAAATTCTTTGTTAACTGTGAGATTGCCTGAGGCTGGTCTCCCGATGGAACAAAATCAGATTCAATTTTGAAGGGATCGCCTTCCTCAATTATTGGACGCTTTTCAAAAATAGAATCGGGTAAGGATTGATTTTTACTCATACGAGAGGTTATAGGGGCCTGAGCTTGTGGAAGCGAGTCTGAAGTGCAGTAATACTCTTGAAGTTTTTAATATTTATTTCAAATTACTTTGGGTGCTGGTGTGGTAAATTCGCTTTATTTAAGAACTGACGTTGGACAAATATTTTGGACTAGTCCAATTTATAAGTTTTGAAATGTAGCTCTTCTCGCAATTTTTAGTACACCTGACAAAAGCACTTGACTGTCGTGAAAAGAGCTGGCTGATAGCGTGGGGAAGCCTTATCAATATCAATATCAATTGAAATACTTTGCCGCGAGAAAAGTAGTGATCCTAGAACAGCTTTTAGATTAAAACTGTACATATGCAAGATACATAGGAGTTGGAGAGGGTGATTGTCCCGAAAAGAAGTTATTGACTTGCCACATTATGATTTTTGCTACTGCCTTCAATCTTGCCTAACACTAACCAAACGCGTAAATTGCCGCCCGATCTATCAATCCATATTATAGTGGAACTACGAAATGCCGTTCATCGCTTCTCGCCTTACACGCGTTAAACCTAGCCCAACCGTTGCTGTTACAAACAAGGCACGTGAGCTCATAGCCGCTGGGCGTGACGTTATTGGCCTTGCTGCTGGGGAACCAGATTTTGATACGCCTAAGCACATAAAAGAAGGAGCAAAAACGGCCATGGACCGGGGTGACACCAAGTACACAGCAGTGCCTGGCATACTTGAACTCCGTGAAGCTATCATCAATAAATTAAAGCGTGATAATAACTTGGATTATAGCGTTGATCAAATTTCGGTTGGCTGCGGCGGCAAGCAGAATATTTATAATGCTTTCATGGCTACTCTTGATGCAGGCGATGAAGTAATCATACCAGCACCTTACTGGGTATCATACCCGGATATCACATTGCTTGCTGAGGGCACCCCAGTCTTTGTTGACTGCCCAGTAGAAGCAAATTTTAAATTAACCCCTGAAGATCTGGAAGCGGCGATAACACCCAAAACCAAGTGGCTAATAATAAACTCTCCCTCTAATCCAACGGGAGTGGGCTACACTCACGAAGAGATGAGGGGGCTGATGGATGTTTTGCTGCGTTATGAACATGTCTGGATCATGACTGATGACATTTATGAATTTTTGGCCTTTGATGATTTTAAGTTTGTTACTCCAGCCCAAGTTGAGCCAGCTCTTATAGGTCGCACCCTGACCCTCAATGGTTTCTCTAAAGCTTATTGCATGACTGGTTGGCGTGTTGGTTATGCGGCTGGTCCTGATGAAATCATTAAGGCCATGAATAGTATCCAATCACAAAGTACTACCCACACGTCCTCAGTATCACAGGCAGCAGCACTTGCTGCCTTAGTAGGCCCTCATGATTTTATTGACAAGCATAATAAAATCTTTGTTAAGCGCCGGGATCTTGTTGTTTCCATGTTGAATGAGGCGGAAGGCCTTTCTTGCACAACACCAGATGGGGCTTTCTACGTATATCCCTCTTGTGTTGAACTCATTGGCAAGAAGACCCCAAAAGGAAAGATCCTAGAAACAGATGAAGATTTTGTAAGTTATCTACTAGAAAGTGAGGGTGTTGCTGCTGTTCATGGCGCAGCATTTGGTCTTTCTCCACATTTTCGCGTTTCCTATGCGACCTCCACAGATCTTTTGACGGAAGCCTGCACCCGTATCCAGAAAGCCTGCGCAGCTTTATCATAAGACAGCCTGCTACCCTCTTTATTTTAGTTATAAATTTTACGAATGCTAGCCTTTTACCGGATGAGTTACCAAAGCGTGTCACGTTTTTTGTATGTAAGGTAGCCGAGTAAAAAAACAAAACTAGAAGATGTATTTGTGATTACAGTTTTATTGGGGTCTTTGTTGATAGTCGGCATCTATATTTATAAAAGTGATCCTAGGACCCAATAAAATGTAATATAACTCTCAATATATAGTTGGTATGAGAAATACTATTAGATATGAGAAAAAAAACCGGACCTAAAAAGGTCCGGTAAGTTTAACAGAGAGGTTTTACGTCGGGGGAGGACGTAAGGAACCGAATGTGACGGTCCCTTTTTTTAGGATGTTGCGTCCTAAATTCGTATGAAGTTAACTGTCTTGACCTAAAAAAAATTATGAGCGCGAATTAGCGATCTCTAGAGAATTAATTTAAGTAGTCTATACGTTTAAGCCTTACTGTACCTGACTGTTGAAAATATACGAGCCTCGGCATTGTGCTGCCACCGATATTTTAACAAAGCGGCCATGCATAAAACGCATAGCTTAAATTAGCCGATCAAGATAAGATTTTTGCTGCTTGCTTGACTTGACTTTGAAGGCTTACACTAGCCTATGTCGTTATGGTTAATGCCGTCTTCAGTTATGCGCATTATCAGATAATCCCGAAAAACTGAAATTCTCTTCATGTTTCTTAATTCTTCAGGATAAACAAAATAGGCATCAATTTGTGGGCATTTCAGTTCTGGAAGAACCTCGATCAGTTGGGTTGATTCCCGCTGCATGTAATCTGGTAAAACGCCGATGCCAAGGCCACCTTCGACGGCGCGAAAAATTGCATAAATGCTGTTGACCCGAAGGGTGGCGCGGCGTTTTTGGCCTTTTTCAACTCCAGCCTCTAGCAGCCAATTGCCGTTGCTACTAGGTGGGTTGGCACCTTCGCCGTAGACGATGGTTCTGTGATTATCAAGTTCAGAGGGATTTTCAGGAATTCCATAGCGCTCAAGGTAATCAGCTGATGCAAAAACCTTATAGGGCATTTTCAATAGGTGTCGCTGAATCAGGTCGCCTTGAGTAGGCGCAATCATACGTATCGCAACATCAGCCTCTCGCATTGATAGGTCAAGGTCATCGTCAGACAAGGCAAGGGAAACATCAATGCGAGGGTAAAGCTCAAGGAATCCAGCCATGCGCGAGGTCAACCAGACTGATCCAAAAGCAACAGTAGTATTAATTTTCAAGGGGCCTTCAGGGCTAATTCTATTATCAAGGATCCGCTGTTCAGTAATGGACAGTTTTTGAGACACGTCAGCAGCTGAGCGAAATAGAAGCTCGCCCTGTTCGGTTAAAATGAGTCCGCGGGCGTGGCGATGAAATAAGGAAACGTTAAGGCTCTCTTCAAGGCTACTAATTTGTCTACTAACCGCAGACTGGGATAGATGCAGGCTCTCACCTGCATGGGTGAAGCTGCCAGCCTCGGCAACAGTATAAAAAACACGGATTTTATCCCAATCCATAATATCTAGCTTTATTCAGCGGCTTTTATATTTGTTTCGTGTTCAGCCATAAATTTTTCAACCTCAAGTGCAGCCATGCAGCCAGTTCCTGCAGCTGTAACGGCCTGGCGAAAAATTTTATCCTGAACATCTCCTGCAGCAAAAACCCCGGGAACATTGGTCTGAGTCGTGCCGGGTTTAGTTAAAATGTAATTTTCATTATCCATTTTGATCTGTCCCTGAAATAGTTCTGTATTTGGATTGTGGCCGATAGCTATGAAGACGCCATCGATTTTAAGTTCAGACGCTACACCAGTTTTAACATTCTTTACGCGGATACCATTTACTCCCAGTGGGTTGCTGTCTCCCAGAACCTCATCAAGTACGTTGTCCCATAAGATTTCGATTTTAGGATTTTCCAAAGCGCGCTTTTGGAGAATTTTTTCAGCACGTAGCTCATTTCGGCGATGGATCAAAGTTACTTTAGAAGCATGATTAGTCAGATAAATAGCTTCTTCAACAGCTGTGTTGCCGCCGCCAATGACTGCAACCTCTTTTTCACGAAAGAAGAACCCATCACAGGTGGCACAAGCGGAGACACCAAAGCCCATATATTTTCTCTCTGATTCTAGCCCCAGCCAACGGGCTGAGGCACCAGTGCAGATAATCAGCGTGTCCCCGGTATATTTGGTGCCAGAGTCTCCTTTTAAGACGAATGGACGCGTGGATAGATTTACCTCAATGATAGTATCGTCAAACATTATTGTGCCAACATGTTTGGCTTGCTCAGTCATGGCGACCATCAGATCAGGCCCTTGAATAGCTTCAGCAAAACCTGGGTAGTTTTCAACTTCAGTCGTGATGGTCAGTTGGCCGCCAGGTTGTAGGCCCTTAACCAATATGGGTTCCATATTGGCACGTGCGGCATATATTGCGGCGGTATAACCGGCAGGACCAGAGCCTAAAATGAGAGCCTTACTGTGATGGGTTTCAGACATGAAGTGTATTTTTTCCCTAAAGTTAATAATTTTTTTAAAAAGAGCTAATGCAAGGTGTTTGGGTGACTAGTTTAACAGGCCTTGAAAGAAGTTTAAATAACTGAAGGCGTTCTTTGTGCGTGATCTTTGACTTTACTGAAAGGCATTGTAATATAATTACTCAAAATGGAGGTGGTTCTGGAGTACAAAAGCTCAAAAAAGGTCAAGCTTGACCAAATTGATCAGCAAATTCTGCATGATTTGCAAGAAGATGGCCGGATAACCAATGTCAAGCTGGCTGAAAATGCTGGTATTTCGGCGCCCCCTTGCCTGCGCCGTGTTCGCGCCCTTGAAAAAAATGGCTTTATTTTTGGTTACCATGCTGAACTGAACAGGGCCAGCCTTGATTTCAAAGAACTTTTTTTTGCTCTCGTTGGCCTGTCCTCGCAGGCACAAACTACATTGCAAGGATTTGAAGATCAAGTCTCTGTCTGGCCTGAAGTTCGTGAATGCCATATGATCAGAGGTGGCGGGGATTTTTTGCTTAAAATAGTTGCTCGTGATAAAGAACAGCGTGATGCTCTGACTATGAAGTTAACATCTGCCGAGAACGTTATCAAAGTAACAACACTAGAAACCATTCGGACATCGAAAAGTCTTCCTGGTGTGCCCCTAGACAGTTTTTAGGACAAAAAGGTTATTTTTTCATCCCAATGTCTCAGGTCAACAAAAGATTTATTATAGTAAACATCATGTGAAAGAAGTCGCCACACTAAAGGCGTAAATGTAATGAGCTAGATTTGGTTACTTATAGTCAACCTTGATGATTTCGTAGAATTTTGCACCACCAGGGCTGATTACTTCAACACTATCTCCCAAAGACTTGCCAATTAGAGCGCGCGCCATGGGTGCAGTTACAGATAAGCGACCATTTTTGATGTCCGCTTCATGGGTGCCGACTATCTGATAGTTCGACACAGCGTCAGTCTCCTCATCAGCGAGTTCTAAAGTGGCTCCAAAACGCACTACATCACCCGAAAAAGTTGATGGGTCGATGATTTCAGCCAGAGAAATAATAGATTTAAGTTCAGCAAGGCGACCCTCGACGAAACTTTGACGCTCGCGAGCTGCATGATACTCAGCATTTTCTTTCAAATCTCCATGCTCGCGAGCCACAGCAATGGCTTGAATAATAGCTGGGCGCTCTTTTTCTTTTAAGTGACGTTGTTCTGCTTCAAGAGCAATAACGCCCTCTTTAGTCATCGGTAGCTTTTCCATAGTTCTTCCGGTTTTCTTATGTACAAAAATTTTATCCTGCGACACCCTTAAGCTTGTAGCCGCAACATCAATCAAAAAGAATAGAGGTTATGAGAAGTTTTTAAAATATGATTGTAGGGGTGCAACTTCAAGTCCGCCGTCAATTATGGCTTCAATAGCGCCAACAGCTGCACTTGATCCCGTTATGGTGGTGTAGTGAGGTATGTTATTGATCAATGCAGAGCGACGGATCGAATAACTATCCTCGACAGCCTGTGCGCCCTCAGTCGTGTTAATCACCAAATGCACCTCGCCATCAATTATGGCATCGACGCAGTGGGGGCGTCCTTGCAGAACTTTGTTGACGCGTTTGACTTCAAGTCCCTGTTCTTTTAAATAATCCGCAGTGCCAGCTGTGGCAAGCAGAGTGAAACCTAGTGCGGAAAGACGCAATGCAAGCTCCGCGGAAACTTTTTTGTCCTTATCTTTGACAGACATAAAGACACAACCTTTGTTTGGCACATGCATCGACGCGC
>Ga0209631_10000811_pt1 | contig 41796 bp, 25 predicted proteins | sample COG_08_FD_184752 | JGI IMG/M metagenome (GOLD analysis project Ga0209631, IMG submission 184752) | Pelagic Microbial community sample from North Sea - COGITO 998_met_08 (SPAdes) (version 2) | ecosystem: Environmental > Aquatic > Marine > Neritic zone/Coastal water | place: Helgoland, sampling... | reverse complement strand
GATGGCGCTGAAGAAGAGCGGGGAGCTGCGGAAGATGCTGACGGACCTCGGTGTGTCCTTCAAGCAGGCATGATGAGACGACTCGGAGACGATTAGAATACCTCATTTAAATTAAGCTGACGGCCCCCGGGGCTTGACCCACTCGTCCGCGCCCGGTTCATCCTCGTCATCCTCGTCATCCTCCGACCAATCGTCCTCATCGTCGACGTCGTCCATCAGCTCCTCCATCAGCGTCTCGAACTCCTCGTCCCGTTCACCGGAATCCGCCACCCACTCGCTTAAGCCCTCGACTTCGACTTCGTCGTCCAACATCTCCACATCCTCGACGTCGTCGTCGTGTTCGTGTTCATCGTCGTATGTTTCGTCCAGGAGATGCTCGTAGATGCCCGGACGATAGGTTCCCTCCGCCTTCATCCGCGACACGTGCGTCTCCCTCATCGCCAGGTCCGCCAAGTGCCTCTCCGTCTCGAGTTCCTGTTCCGCGGCGAGCTCGAATGCTTCGTCGAGCTCTGCTTCTCTTACGGTTCGAGCGTCGTCGTCGATGAACTCGAGCCGCGGTGTGTGTTTGCTGTGGAGCATCTTGCCGGCCATGGTCTTGAGCGCGGTGGCGTTGCGTCTGAGTGCCTTCGCCGCCGCTCGTGGATCGCCGTCGCGGCGGACGGTCCATCGCACGTGCGCGAGCTTGAAGTCGCGAGCCATGCGAACCTCGAGGATGGTCACGCCGGTGCCGTCGAAGCGGTGCGCCATGGAGGGGTGAGCGATCGCCGCCATGATCGCCTTGTGGAGCTTCACGCCCGCCCGCATCTGCGCAAAGTCCTGGCCGTCCGCGTTCTTGATCTGCGCGCGCCCCGCGAAGTATCCGCGCGTCAGCAGCGAGGACCAAGACACGCCGCCGGACATCGGGTCATCGAAACACAGCTGTGTGCTCGAGACGCAGGGTGCCCACGCGTTAGGGATGCGTCCCGGTCGGCGTCCCGCGCGCGCGGGTGATGCCAACGCCGCCACCGCGGATCCGATACGATCGCGTAAGAGCCCCGCGAGGCGCCCGCGCGCGACGATCGACATCGCGACCGCGCCGACGCGGTGTGTTTGACCCTCCGCGCGATGGGGTCAGGAAAGTTCGCGTCGACGCCGATCCGAGGCGGAACTTTCTCGGAACAAACAGCCCACCGGTAAATATCTTCGACCGACACTGGAGGGCGCCGCGGGTAGCGACGGCACGGCCATCCTTCGAATCGATCCACCCGCCGAGGCCATCGTCGTCGCGTCGTCGGCATCGAGGAAAGCGTCGAAACCCGCGCGTTCGCATCCCTCGTCGACGCGTCGGGCGATAAGATCGCGCAGATAACTGCCCACGTTTTTCTGCTGACAAAGCAAAATGAGCGAGGCGACGCGCGGCACGGAGGTTGCCGACAGCGAGGTGCAGCAAACGTCGCACACCCACCGCCGGTTCAAGGACGAACTCCGGCGCGAGCGCGCGTCCGAGGGAGGGACCGAAGGCGGAGTCTGTGACCGCGATGACTCCAACCCGCTCGACGAACCGGACGCGCGCGTGGACTGGTCGGATCTCCCCGACGGCATCTTACACCGCGTTTTCCAACTGCTCTTCCAGGAGAAGGACGGGCACCAAATCGTGGGAACATGCGGCCAGGTGTGCCGGGGATGGCACGACGACGCGTGGGATGTCTTGATGCAGGACACCGCGGCGACGCGCCGGCCGGTTCCGGGAGTCGCGCCCGAGGACAACGACGAGGCGGATGGCGGCGAAGGGATGATGAACGGAGACGCCAAGAAGGAGGACTCGACGGTTCGAGCGCGACGCGAGACGAGCGACGCCTCGTCCATGGACGAGGACATCGTCAGCAAACGAAGGAAGCTCCCGGACGAGAGCGAGGCGGTATCGGCGCCGAGCGGCGCCGGCGGCGCCGGAGTGGGTGACGAACCCGACGGGTACGACGACGATGGGAGTGAATTGTTCGTGGGAGCCGGGCCTTTCCCTCGACCCAACGCGGCGGATGCGGCTAACACCACAGGTGCGCCCGCCGAGCAGGTCGGTAGCGGCGCGCAGGATAGCGCGCACTGCCAGCACAGCGACGGGTCGGTGCTGCACGCGGGAGACGGCGCGGCGGCGCGGCAACAGACGCCGACGTCGCTGGCTCGGGGGCGCGCGGGCGAGCCGGATGAGTGAGCTCCGACCGAGCGTCATCTGGGCGTATTAGGACGTAACGGAGACGTGCATCGCATCTACGTGTTTAGTGTTTAATGAAAGGCTAAGATCTTAGTGTTGTTGAAGACTAGGGTTAGTGCGGGTGCGCGCTGGACGCGAAGGACCTGGCGCCGCCTCCGAAGAACCCGCCTGATTCCGGCGCCGGCGCGAATGTATTCTTCAGCGCGTGCTCCCACGTCGTGTCCCTCGCGCCGACGTCCGTCTTTCGCGGCTTGGTCCGAGTCGCCGCGACGTCGGGCTTCGGCACGATGCTCCCGCTCGAGTTCCGTCCCACCGTGTACCTCACCTTGGTGCCGTCGTCCAGGAAGCGCGTCCGCGCTCGCACCGCGGCGCCCGTCACCGGGTCGACGAGGTTGACGTTGGAGTAGTGGATGGGCGCCTCCATCGTGATGATCCCGCCCGGGTTCTCCCCCGATCGCTTCACGTGCTTCTTCACCAGGTTCAGCCCCTCGACGAGCAGGCGATTCTCCTTGCGGTACACCTTGGACACCGTCCCGACCTGCCCTTTGTCCTTCCCCGCCACCACCATGACCTGATCGCCGCGGAGGATTCGCCACCGCTCGATGAGGTGTTTTTGGACCTTCTGCGCCTGTTTGGTGAGGACGCGCGCCGCCCAGTTCTTCACCTTGTGCCGGGTCTTGGCCTGGCCCGACCTCCACATCTGGTAGCCGCTCAGGGGCGACATGGCGATCGATGACCAGCGCATCGCACTCGTCTCCTGCGCGCCTTTAGGGTGGCGAGCGAGCGGCGAGGGAACCCTAACTAAAGAATCTCAGGGAGCAAGTCGCGATCTGATCCAGCAGTTGGGCACAAGACCGTTTTCGTGAGATGGATTCATGGGTCCCGGAACTCGTGGCGCGAAGCCATTGAGAGGCGCCCGGAGCCGCGAGGTCGACCGCGAGTCGTCGATATCGCGCGTTTAGATCGATTGAAAGCGGACGCGGAGGCGCCGCCGTCGACGACGCGGGCGAAACGACGCGTGGGTGAGGTCCGCGGTCGTTGGATCTGAGGAGAGGGGGAATAACGCAAAAGTGCCCCGATACTCGTCGCTCGCTCGCTTCCGACGACCATGATGAACCTCCTGTCCCCCGCGCGATGGGGCAAGCGCGCCGCGGATACCAAGGACCCGTCCCCCGGTAAGAAGCGATCCAAGGCGGCGAACCCAGGGAGCTCAGACGACGCCGACGCCCTCGGCCGCATCTTCGTCGCCGTCCGCATCCGCCCCCTCAACGCCAGGGAACTCAGCGGCGACGACGGCAAACAACCCGAGGTCGCGGTGTTCCGCGCGATGGACGGCAACAAGGTGGTCGAGCAGCCGCGGTACCAACTCCCCGAGGGCGCCGCCGCTCCCGCGTGGGAAGCCGACGCCGTCTTCGGCGAGGGAGACGGCAACGCCAACGTGTACAGCGCGGCGGCGAAGCCCGTGGTGAGCGCGGTGCTCCGCGGCATCAACGGCACCGTCATGGCGTACGGACAGACTTCGTCGGGTAAGACGCACACGATGTCGGGGAGCGACGTGGACCCGGGGGTGATGTCTTTGGCGCTGAGGGACATCTTCGACGCGGTGCGCGCGGATGAGCACACGCGTCGATACGACGTTCGATGCTCCTACATGGAGATTTACAACGAGGAGATTCGCGATTTACTGTCGCGAGATCCCGACGGGAACCGATCGCACATCAAGCTCGTGAACGGGCACAACGGCCTGACCCAAGTGCTCAACCTCGAGGAACGCAAGGTCAAGTCCAGCGAGGAGGTCAACGACGTCGTCGCCGCGGGGTTGAAGAGGCGGCAGGTTGGCCGGACAGCGATGAACCACGTGTCGTCGCGGTCGCACGCGGTGCTTCGGATCAAAGTGGCGTCCGCGCCGCTCATCGAGGGTGACCCAAACGTACGCCCCGCGACGGTGTCCACGCTGTACGTCGTGGACCTCGCGGGCAGCGAACGCGCGGCGCAGAACACCAGCAAGGCGACCAAAAAAGAGGGCGCCGCGATCAACCAATCGCTCCTCACCCTCCGCCTCTGCGTGCAACGCCTCGCGAAAGATGCCGAAGACGGAACGGAGACGCACGTGCCCTACCGCGACAGTAAGCTCACGCGGATCCTCCAGCCGGCGCTCGCGGGACCCGGTCGCACCGCCATCGTCGCCGCGGTCACCCCCGCAGCGGGTAACGCGCAGGAAACGTACTCGACCCTCAACTTTGTCGGCACCGCCAAGTCGGTCAAGATGGACGCCAAGGTGAACGTCGTCAACGCCGGGTCAGGGGCGAACTTGACGAGCGAGGAGCGCAAGGTGCTCAGCGACCTGCGCGCGAACGCCGCGGCGGAGGCGATCCGGCGCAAGGAGCTCGAGGAGGAACACGAGCGAGCGCAGGAGGAGCTCTCCCGCGTGGGCGCCGGGTTAGCGGAGGCTGAGGCGAAGGTCACGGAGCTGACGCGCGCCACGGAGGTGGCGCGCAGGCGCGAGGAGGACACCGATAGGCGGGTTCGGGAGCTGGAGCAGCGCGCGGAGGAGGCTGAACGGGCGCGCGACGTCGCCTCGGAGAAGCTTCTGGAGTTTGCCGGGTCACTCGCGGATAGGAAAACCGGCGACGAGGCGCGCATCGAGGAGCTCACGAGCGCGCTGGAAGCCGCCCGCAGGGAAGCGGCGACGGCCACGGCGGCGGCAAAGGCACAGGAGACGGCGAGCGCGGCGGCGGCGAACGCGGCCACCGCCGCCAGGCTCCAGGTGCGAATCACCAAGACCCAGGGCGGCCACGAGGCTGTCGCCAAGGCGGAGGCGCAGGCTGAAGCCGCACGGAACGCGGAGAAGGCTGCGCTCAAGGCGGCGGGGCGCGAGCTCGAGCGCGCGTCGAGGGAAAAGGCTGAGGCTGTCGCGGAGCTCGAGCGAAAGTCCTCGGAGCAGAAGGGTCGCATCGCTGCGCTGGAGGCTTCCCTCGGCAGGTCACGAGAACGACTAGAGAAGGCCAAGGAGATGCTCGGCGAAGCTGCCAAGTACAAGGAACGCGCCAAGTCCGCCGAGCGGTCCTTAGCGGAGGAACGCGCGCGGTTCATCTCCGCCGAAAAAGAGGCGCTGGGCGCGCTGCAAGCCGAGGAACGTCGCCACGCCAAAGCCGCCGCCGACCTCGCCGACGCCAAGGCTCGACTCGCGCGGGAACAACGAGAATGCGCCGCCGCGAAGGATGCGCTCACGCTCGAACGCAACGCGGGGAAGGAGCTTGAGGAGGCGGCGCAGACCGCGATGGTCGAGGTTGAGCGCCTGTCCGGCGAATGCGACGGCATGCGCAAGGCGTTGGCTTCTGCCAATGAACAAATAGCGACGCTGCGGGACGAAAAGTCGGGCGCGGCGCTGTCCAAGGAACACGCCGCGGTCATGGACGACCAGCTCCACATGATCGGCGCCCTGGAGAAGGAGCTCGGGGATGCGACGTCCGCCACGGCGCACGCGCAGATGCGCGCGGAAGATGCCGAGAAGAAGAACGCGACCATCGCCGCGGAGAACGCCGAGCTCAAGGCTCTCCTGGAAGACGCAGTGGATAGACTGCCGTCCAGCCCCGATGGGTTCGACGTCGCGGGCGCCGAGGCTGAGATCAAAAGCCTCCGCGATGAGCTACGGGCCGCCGAGGAACGCGCGGCGGTGCAGCTGGCCGCGTCACGCTCCGCGGCGAGGGCGGCGGCGGCTGGGGAAGTCGCCGCCGCCGCCAAGTGCGAAGAGCTCGCCGCCGACTTGCTCACCGCGGCGAGAGAGCTCGAGCACGAGAAGGAGGAGCACAGGCACGCGCTGGAGGATGCCAAGGATGAGACGGAGAACGCGGCGAACGAGGCGAAGATGCTCCGGGAGACGAACGAGGAGCTCCTCGGGTTCATGTCCGAGCTGGAATCCGCGAGCATGGACACCGCCAGGGAGGGGGAAGCCATGGCGGCGCAGATTGAGGCGCTCAAGCGGGAGCTGCGGGACGCGAGGCTGGCGCTCGGGCGGGTCGCGAACAACCAGCCGGAGGTACCGTCCGTCGAGCACGAAGAGGAGACGCACGAGCACGAAGAGAAGTTGCCCGAGCCCGAAGAGGAGTTGCCCGAGCCCGCCGCGCTCGACATCGTCGAGGAGGAAGAGGAAGAAGAGCCAGAAGAAGAACAGCCGGCTCCCGCGAAGAAGAAAGAACCGACGCTCAAGGAGACCACGGCCAAGAAGAAGGAGCCGACGCTCAAGGAGACCAAGGCTAAGCGCGCGAGCCAGTCCAAGCCTGGTAAGGGTAAAGGACCCCCGCCGGCCAAGTCCTCGGGGGCGGCGAAGGAAGTCGTCGACGCAGTCATCGACGACAAGGAAAACGGCGCCGGCAACGGGGCGTTTTCGGTCAGCGCGCTCATCGCCAGCGCGGGGGAGTGGAAGCCGAAGACGGCGAAGGCGGCGGGGGGTAGGCGGAGGCAGCTCGGGAAGCAGAGCGCCATCAGGGATTCATCCGTGCACGAGAACGTGCTTCGATAACTCTTAGAGAGACGCTGCGCACAGAGTGTAATCACAGCCACGAGAAAAACGAGATCCAATTTTCGTTCCGGAGAGCCAGCGTTTCGTCGGGTTAATCTTGCTTAGGGTATCGCGCCGGCTGGGCACTCGTCGGCCAGTCGACGGACGCGCGGTGGGAGACCCCGCGCCTGCCGATATGACCTCCGAGGGCGACGTCAACGTCCCTGCCGCGGAAGCCGACCCGGGAGTTCCCGTGTCGGATCCCGATACCGCCCGAACGAAGGACGCTGACTCGACATCCGGAGTCGGAGTCCACAAGAACGATGCCGAGACGCCCACGTTCCCTGGGGACGACGAGCCCGACGAGCTCTTGTGCCCCATCACCAAGGTGATGATGCGCGATCCCGTGTTCGTGGCGGGCAGTGGAAACACGTACGAACGCGAGGCCATCGAGACGTACTGGCGCCAGACAGCCTCACGGCCGGTGCGCGGCGCACGGGGCGTCTCGGTGGGCGTCAAGAGAGATCCGCTAACAAACCTCGATCTCAACAACGACGCCATCTTCACGAATTGGGACAAGCGCCGCGAGGTTCAGGCGTGGCTCGCGAAAAACCTGGACACCACCCCGGAGGGATGGCCAAACCGCGACGTCCCGCCCCCACTCGAGGAGCGCCGGAAGGCGCAGGGCGGGCGCGATGGCGACGGCAACGGCGAGCGCTCCGACGCCGTCAGCCGCGTCGAGCTCATCGCGCAGATGGCCAAGCTCGCGGCGTTGGGCGGCGTCGGGCTCGCGGTCGTCGCCGCGCTCTTCGTCGCGACCACCTCCCCGGCGCCATCATCCGACGGCCTCTTAAGCAGGTGGGAGTTCGCGCGCGACGGCGCATCATCCGTGGACGGAGCCTCGCACGACGCATCATCATTCGCGAGAGAACTTCGCCTCGGATCGTACGCGTGGAGGAAACACTACCAATCCACAAACGTCCAAGGGTCCAACGCGATGAACCAACACTCGCAGTCCGGGGAAGTCGCCGCGATCGAACGGTTCGGCGAGGACGCGTACAGGTCGTTAACCCCGGTACGGGCCCCTTCGGGTTCACGCATCGCGGCGAGGAAAGGACCGGGCGGCGCGCTCGAAGTCGTCGTTCCCCCGAAAGGAGTCCTCTCCCCCGCGGCGATGACCGAACTCGGATTCGCCGCCGTGTGGACGTCGTTCACCGCGGTGTGGACCTGGGGCGCGATGCGAACCCCGCACCCGTTCTTCGCGTTGTTCTCGCTGCCCTTCTGGGGCATCGGCGCGACCATCGGACGGAGCACGGCGGCGTCGGCGATGGAAACGACGAGGCTGGTCATCGCGCCGACGCGACTCGATCCGCACACCGGGGATGTGACGAGACGAGGACGGTTCCACGTGTCGTGGGAGGCGCTCGGGCGGGTGTTGAGCGTCGCGGAGGGACCGCTGGAGGACGTCGCGGGCGTGGACGTGGTGACCCACGCGTACGTCAACGGGGTGCCGCAGACGGCGCTGGAGCTCACCGCGGGGGTCCGGTCGCATAACCTCGGACGCGGTTTGCACTCGAGCGAACAACGGTTCGTCGCGGAGCTCGTCCGGGAGTGTCTGGTGGAGGCTGCGAACGGGGAGGACGGGGTTAAGGAGAACGATGGCGGAGGCGGCCGGGCGTACGAGAGGAGACCCGAGCTCATCAAGTCAAGGCTGTGAGCGTCTTCTTTCTTGATTCTTTTTTTACAATTTTGTAAAGGGTATACCAGGGTAACTACTTGTACAAACACGGTGTATGATATGACTTCACTTGTTCCGCGGCTGCTGCGAGCGGTTCCGTCGTTCGGGACCCTGCGCGGGCGGCAGCGGCTTCCTGTGTCCGTAGCCGCTGGCGCCAAGGATCCCGCCGCCCTGCGGCGGCGACGAAAATATGACGGTGGGCCTGGGCGTAGCGCCCCCCGCCGCGCGAGACGCGCCCCCGGTGCCCGCGTCGCCCCTGATCCCGGCCCGCCCACGCCTGACGCCGTCGCGCGTCACCCTCGGCGTCGGCAGCGTCTCCTTCGCGACGTCCTCCATCTGCCCCCGGAGGTACGGCGTCTGCGACATCAACCGATCGCGGAGCTCCACGTACTCTTTGAAACTCTTGACGAGGAAATCAATCCCGGTTCGTTCCGCGTCCTTCACCGTCGGTCGCCGCCCGTTCCTCGCCAAAAAGACATCGGACCAATCGCTCAGGTCGTCCCGGAGCTGCGTGAACGCCTTGAGCTCGTTGGTGAACTTGGCGACGGTCACCTTGGCGGTCCGCGGGGTCCCGTCGCCGACCACCTCCGCCCTTCTCGCCGCTAACTTTGCGAGTTTCTTCTTCATCTTCATCTTCTTCATCTTCAGCTCCTCGTCGTCCTCATCCTCGTCGTCCTCGTCGAAGGACATCCCAGGCATGCCCTGCACGCCCGGTATGTACGCACCAGGGAACGCCTTGGTAAATGAACCGGGCGCGTCGAACACGCCGTCGCCCTCGTCCAACGAGCTCGGATCAAAGTTTTCAAAATCACCCGACGCCAAGACGCCGCCGATGCCGCCGTGTTTGTCGTTCAACAACGCGGCGAACGCGGCGGCTCTGTCCGCGGGCGAGTCCCCGAGGGCGTATTCCTCCGCGGACGCCGTCCCGGCGCCCTGCGCGAGCCACTCCCACGGAGCACTGGCGTTGTACGAGGGAAGCGCGGACGAATGCGTCGCGGGGCCGCGTCTCTTCTTCTCCGACTCATTCGACGAATTCTTCGACCCATCGTCAGAGTCTTTCCCGTTCTCCACCCGCTCGTTTGACCCGCTGGAACTCTTGAGCCTCGCCGCCGCGGTCGCGGCCTCGCGCCTCAGCTGGTCCACCGCGGCGGCCACCTGCGCGGTCTTATCCGCGGTTGCCTTTTCACGCGCGGTCCTCCATCGTTCGCGAGCTTTGGCGCTGATTCGTCTTCGGGTGTCGGCGGTTCGCGTGACGCCAGCCTGTCGCGCAGCCATCTTGCGTCGCTCCTCGTCCCCTGCACCGTTCTTCCGCCGCCCCGCGCGCTTATACAGCGGCATTGTGCGCGTGTCGTTTGTATCCGTTTCGTCCTCGGACCCGCTCGCTTCGTAGCCGCCGTCGGAGGGGGCGCATTCGGATTGATCGAGGGATTGACGGGGCGAGGGATCGATGAGCTTGGCTCGAGCCTTGCGTACCGCCGCGCGCGTGACGCCGAAGCGTTCCGCGATGTCGGTGGTGCTGCGTCCCTCCGCGACGAGCGTGGCGAGCACGTCGAGGTCGATCTTGGCCTTTGGTCCTTTGGATGCCTTTGACGCGGGCGCATCATCACGGGATGATTCAACGACGGATCTGGGCACCACGGACTCGAGGCCGTGGGGCTGGATGCGCGCCCTGCCGAGGATCTGCTCGTCTTCCCTGGCGAGCTGCCACAGGAGGGACGCGACGCCCATCGCGTCGCCGGGTACTGGGGGCTTGAGGGGCTTGCGCGCCACCGGTCGGCCTCGGCGGCGCTTGGGCCTCGCGCCGGTTTGTGACTGGTCCGACGACGGCGCCGACGCGTTCTTACTCGCCCCATTGCTCGCCGTCCGGGCGTCTCCGTTCGGGCGCTCGGGTTCGGCGGTCCGGACGCTCGGTCGCCCCGACATGTCCGCGCCGTCGCCGTCGCGCGTCGCGCGCGGGCGAGGATACGCGCTACGGCACGAGCCGGCGACCCCGACTCCGACTCGCCCCCCAATCCGGCTCCATCCCGGCGGATTCCGGACCTCCGTGGCCACGGCGCCTCGCCGCGTGGGCGTGGTCCCGGCTGACGCCGTCCATCGCACCAAACGACACCGCGCGTGCACCCCGGAACTCGCGAGCGTCGACATGACGCCCGCTCGTGTCCGCGCACCGGCCCACACGCCGCCTCACACTGACCCCTTCCGAGCGGAAAGAGGCTATCCGTAACTCTTGGTTTGAAGAGCAAAAGCGAGATTTTGTCGATTGGGACCCATATTCGCAAATTGTGTATGAGAGCAGTGTGATATGTTTAGGGTACACACCGCCGCCGTATTCCGTGTGGGCATTTTGGTTATTTTGGGCGATTGGCTGTCGCCCCGGGCACTGTTGGCCCGCCTTCGTCGCACCGCGGATCCCTTTTCCCGAACGTGCGACCGTTTGAACGCGCGCCATGGGCAAGGACAAGAAAGATGTGGGGTCCAAGCAGGTGCGAACCCGCGATCGCGTTCACGCACGCGCCCACTCGACACGCAATTGCCCCCGCAATTTAGTTAACCCCGACCGCCGCCCCAACGTGGGTTTTCTCTCGCTTTTTACGGCGCTGACGACCGTGACACCCTCCCGCCGTGTTCCAACAGGTCACCGAGGACTTCGCAATCGCCCCGGAGAAGATCACCCCGACCCTGGACGCATCCAAGTGGCCCCTCCTGCTGAAAAACTACGACAAGCTCATGGTGAGAACGCGCCCCGATCATCATCATTTCCCGTCTCCCGCCGCACCACGCGCTCGCGTGAAAATTACGGACGACCAGGGTTTCCCCACGACACCACACGCTGACCGATGCCACGTCGCCAAACCCATCCCAGGTTCGCACCGGGCACTACACCCCGATCCCATGCGGCCACTCGCCCCTAAAGCGCCCGCTCCAGGAGTACGTCCGCTACGGAGTCATCAACCTGGACAAACCCGCCAATCCCTCCTCGCACGAAGTCGTCGCGTGGCTCAAACGCATGTTACGCGTGGAAAAGACGGGGCACTCCGGCACGCTCGATCCCAAGGTGACCGGCGGCCTGATCGTCTGCATCGACCGCGCCACGCGTTTGGTTAAAGCCCAGCAGGGTGCCGGTAAGGAGTACGTGTGCATCGCGAGGCTGCACGGCGCGCCCGAGGGTGGAAAAGCCGGGGTGCAGCGCGCCATCGAGACGCTCACGGGCGCCCTCTTCCAGCGCCCGCCTTTAATCTCCGCGGTGAAACGGCAGCTGCGCATCCGCACCATCTACGAGAGCAAGATGTACGAGTACGACGAGGAGCGTAACCTCGTGGTGTTTTGGATCTCGTGCGAGGCGGGTACTTACGTCCGGACCATGTGCGTGCATCTCGGGTTGCTGCTCGGCGTGGGCGGCCACATGCAGGAGCTCCGCCGCGTCCGCTCGGGCATCCTCGGCGAGACGGACAACCTCGTGACGATGCACGACGTCATGGACGCGATGTGGGTCAACGATAACCTCAAGCAGGAGGACTACCTCCGCCGCGTTGTCATGCCCCTCGAGGTTTTATTGACCAACTACAAGCGAATCGTCGTGAAGGATTCGGCGGTGAACGCCATCTGCTACGGCGCCAAGCTGATGATCCCCGGCTTGTTGCGGTACGAGTCGGGCATCGAGGTCGGCGAGGAGGTGGTGCTGATGACCACGAAGGGCGAGGCGGTCGCCGTCGGCATCGCGCAGATGAACACGGCTGTCATGGCTACGTGCGACCACGGGTGCGTGGCTAAGATCAAACGCGTGGTGATGGAGCGCGATACGTACCCTCGACGCTGGGGCTTGGGTCCCACGGCGCAGGCGAAGAAGAAGCTCATCGCGGAGGGTAAGCTGGACAAGTTCGGTAAGCCCAACGATAAGACGCCGAAGGAGTACCTCCGCGCGGTGCCGGACGCGAGCGCCGGAGCGGCCAAGGCGGATGCGGGCGCGGATGCAAAGGCGGATAAGCGCGAGCGATCGCCCGGCGCCGACGTCTCCGGCGACTCTCCGGATAAAAAGAAGGAGAAGAAGGATAAAAAGGAGAAGAAGGACAAGAAGGAGAAGAAGGACAAGAAGGACAAGTCGTGAGACCAAGCTTCGAGGTCCTCTCTCCTCTGTATCGATATTCTCACCGGGTCGGGTTCACACGGGTTCATGTCTTTTGAATAGTCTGTTGGCAGTTTTAATTAACACAAACGTCTATGCCGCGAACGCGATGAATAATGAATTACACCCCCCCGATACGATACGTGCATCACAGTATGTGCGCGTACAGCTCGGGTTTGAGCACCCCGACGTACGGCAGCTCCCTGTACTTGGAGTCAAAGTCTAGGCCGTATCCGATTACGAATTCATTCGGGCACTCGAATCCCTCGTACTCGGGTTGCAGCCCGTTCGTCCTTCGTTCCCGTTTGTTGAGCAGCGCGACGAGCTTGCACGACGCCGCACCTTCCCCCATGACTTTCGCGCGGATCTTCTCCAGGGTGTGCCCGGTGTCGATGATGTCCTCGACGAGCAACACGTGCCGGCCCTTCACGTCGATGGAGAGAGGCGCGATGGCAACCTCCCCGTCACTGATCGTCGTCGTCCCGAGGTACGACGACGCCCTGATGGACTCGATGAGCATGCCTTGGGGCGGCGGCCTGATGGCGCGCACGAGGTCCGCGGAGAACACGAACGCGCCGGTCATCACGGGCAACAAGACGGGCTTCAAGTCCGCGTAGTCCGTCGCGATCTTAGACCCGAGTTCAGCAACCTTTCCCGCGATCGCGTCTTCGTCCAGGATGACCTTCAGGACGTCGACGTCGCACTCTGGGACCGGCTTGCTGGACATCGCGGCACGGGTCACTCGAGTCCTCGGATGATGATTCGCGGCGCCGTGTCGGTGAAACGTACGACCAAGTGAAGGTACCACCGCCCGCAGCATCCAGAGTGTAGGCGGCCACGCTGTCATCTTCAAAGTTGAAAAGCTGGCCCGAACCGTTTTGACCTAGTCGAACACGGGCGCCCGCCTCCGGTAACAACGACGCGCGCGGAGACGACATGGCGCTTCGTCGAGCCGCGCAGCGCCTGCATGGCGTCGCCGCGTCCATCACGCGGCGCGAGATTGGTTCCGAGACCGCCCGCATCGCCTTCGCCTCGCACCGCGGCGCCGCACTCGGCGCCCCGTCGTCGCCGTCCAGTCAGCAGCAGTGTCGGCGGGCGATGTCGCACCGCCCCGAGGATTCGGTGTACGGGGGCCCGAGACCCGCGGAGCCGAGGATGACGCTCAAGCGCCTCCGCGCCAAGTACGACAACGGCGAGCGCATCTCCGTCGTCACCGCGTACGACTACCCCAGCGCGGTGCACGTCGACAGCGCGGGCATCGACGTCGCGCTCGTCGGCGACTCCGCCGCGATGGTCGTGCACGGCCACGACACAACCTTACCCATAACCCTCGACGAGATGTTATCGCACTGCAAGGCGGTGTCGCGCGGCGCGTCCCGGCCGCTTCTCGTGGGCGACCTCCCGTTCGGCTCGTACGAGCAGTCTACCGCGCAGGCCATCGAAGCGGCGACGCGGATGCTGAAGGAAGGGGGCATGGACGCGGTGAAACTCGAAGGGGGATCCCCGTCGCGGGTGAAGACGGCCAAGGCGCTGGTGGACTCCGGCATCGCGGTCATGGGGCACGTGGGCCTCACCCCGCAGAGCATATCAGTCCTCGGCGGGTTCAGGCCGCAGGGGCGGAGCTTCGAGACCGCGGCGCAGGTCGTGGAACGCGCGATGGAGCTCGAGCGCGCGGGATGCTTCGCCATCGTCATCGAATGCGTACCGAGGACAGTCGCCGCGGCGGTGACGGCGGCGACGTCGGTGCCCACGATCGGCATCGGCGCCGGGGACGCGACGAGCGGGCAGGTGCTGGTGTACCACGACCTGCTCGGCATGATGCAGCACCCGCACCACGCCAAGGTGACGCCCAAGTTTTGCAAGCAGTACGCCAACGTGGGCGAGGTCATCACGGGGGCGCTCGAGCGGTTCAAGGATGAGGTATCGACCGGCGAGTTCCCGGGGATGAGCTACTCGCCGTACAGGGTGAGCGACGAGGACTCTAACCGGCTCGTGAGGCTTCTGGAGCAGAAGGGCTTGGACGCGGCGGCGGAGGCGGTGCTCGATTGCCCCTACCGCGAAGACGGGGGCAAGTGAACGTGAGTAGCGATTGCCAAAACCACGCAATCGAATCGATTTGTCCTAACACTTAAGATTACCCACGAGTGTCCTAAAGCTATTCATCGCCTGTTGGACTTCTCGAACCGCGCGTGAACCTTCGCGCGCGTCTCCTCGTCCACTTTACCTTCTATCCGCTCGATGCACTCCGCGATCTTACCCATCACCGCCGTACCGTACGTCTCCTCGTGCGCCCGAATCAGTAAAAGACCCGCCAGTGTCTTCTCCGCGTACTTTGTCTCAGCCGCCCTTACGTCGCTTATGTCGTGGCCGTGCGATCTCGCAGCCTCCAGACTACGCGCCTTGTCCACCACGATCGCCTCGTATTGTCGTAGACAGTCCAGCACGACGTGCCAGCCGCTGTCGGACATGTTCGACGCGAGGGACGGCATCCAGCCGAGCGCGGACGCCGCGTTGACGGTATTGACGACGTCCAGTTCGTTCGCCGTTTCACCCAGCCTCTTCGCCAGTTTCCCCCACGCCCCGGGCTCTACATCGAGCGCGCCGCGAAACTCCGGGAGCTTCTTCGCGGCGTCCAGCGTGTGAATCACGAAGATGGGGTTCATGTCGCCAAGTCGATCCAGGGCGCATCGGGCCAACGGGCGCCAGAGGTCCGCGTCGCTCGCCGCGGCGAGCGCGCCCGGCGCGCGTCTGCGCAGCGCGTTGTAGCTCGTCGCTGTGGCGAAGACGGAGTCCGGTGACATGGCGCCGGTCCTCGCAAAGTCCGCGACGGCGTTCGCGATGACGCGCCACGTGTCGTCTGTCAATTGGTCGACGAGTAGGTCACACGCGCAGACGGATTGGAACGTCGCGGTGAGCTCGTCGCCGTCGAACTGTCCGACTTCGAATCCGCCGTCGACGAAGCGTTCGATATAACCTTCGTTCCCCTCCGTGTTCGTGCGCATCTTCTCGCGATCGCGTTCGAAGTTGGCGTCCCCAACGGACGCGTACGTCCTGTGCACGCACTGCGCTATGCGTGCCCAGCCGTCGGGTGGCACCTCGGCGGCGACGCCCTTGAGCTTGGCCAGCGAGTTGATCAGGAGCCCCGTCGTCTTCGGGGGAACGTCGTCGGCGATTCGTGACGCGAAATCCGCAGCCACGCGCCGGAACGCGGGTGTCATCGACACCCCGTGGTCCTTGATCAGCTTCCACGTCGCGTTGAGCACCATGCACGCGCCTTGCATGTTCATGACCACGCGTTGAGGACCGCGGCTAGCCGCCGCGACGAAGTTATCGTCAAAAGCGCGCCAACCGCCCTTCGTCGCCGCGAGCTCGTGCGACGCCGCGTGGCAGTTGGCGAACGCGTTGAGCACCATGGCCAGCGCCTGCCCGTCGAACCCGAGCTTCCCCTTGCCCGACTTGGTCCCCGCGCACTTGACCGCGGCGGCGACCAAAACACTCCACCCGTCTTCGCTCGCAACCGCCAACGAAGCGAAATCCAATTTCGCCAAAGCGTTGAAAGTCACCGCGACGCTCTGCATGTCCCCGTCATCCTCAGGTACCCACGACGGCGGGAACAACCGTGTGACCGCGCGCGCCAGTGAAGTCCACCCACCGGGCGGCACGGACGCCGCCGCGGTCGCCTCCATCGCGGGCGTTTTACTCATAGCGTTCAGCGTCATCGCCAAACCCTGCGCCGTGAATTCATCCGCCCGCATGTGAATCGTGTCAGCCAACGCGCGCCACGCGCCGGGCGTGAGCCGTTCCCCCAGTGCATCGTACTTGGCGCACGCGTTGTACGCGATGGCCACTTCCTGCGCGTTCATGTCCGCCGCGGTGGCCTCCACTCGTCGCGAGAGCGAGTCACCGAGTTTGGCGGTGAAGGATTTTTCAAACGTCGCCGTCCATCGCGATACGGGCAACGCTCGAAGGTCCGCGTGTAACACCCCGAGGCCGTGCATCACGCCGCTCACGCCCCTCGCGTGTAGGTCCCCTGACCTTTCTCGCACCAGCCGGAGGAGTTTGGGTAGCCGGGGATCGGCGGAGAGCTTGGCGCCGACGACGCCGCCGCCGCCGCGGTCGAATTCCCAGCCTCCCGAGGGAGCGACGCCGTGGTCCCGCGCTTCACGCTTGGCCTGCTTCCATAGGGAGCTGACGGCGGTGGCGACGTTCACGACGTTCATGTCCGCGCCGCGGGTGTCGATGATGGCGAGGAGCGCGTCGACGCCGCGCGCGTTCGCGAGGTCTCCGTTGAGTTGGATGTGTTCCCTCGATGGGCCGGGTGTCTTAGACTGCGATCGCCCGTCTCGCCCGTCTCGCCCATCTCGGCGTCGGTTTCCGCCCCCGTGACGACCGTGCCGATCGGGCCTCGGCCCGCGCGGGTCACCCCGGCGCCCGCTGTCGTCCGCGCGTGTGTCGTCGTCGGATATCGTCCGCGTCCACCCGCCGTCGCCCGTCCTCGCCCATCTCGAGAGGCGACGGCACCCACCGCTCGTGATCGGACTCGCTTCGACGATGCGCCGCCAGCCGCGGAGCGCGGGTGGATCCGCGAAGGGGATCCGCGGCGAGTGAGCGCGCGCCGGGGTGGACGGCACGAGCCGCAGGAGCGCGCGAAGCGCTTCGATGCCCCTCCTCATGGCGCCCGACCTCGCGCCCTAGACTATGACTGACGTCCATGAAAATAACAACGAACCATCACTCGTGGACGCGCACGCGCGGCGGCGATGTGGCGCACCGCCGCGAGCTGCCGGGCGCTAGCCACGATCGCGTCCTCCCCGTGGCGACAGTGTCCACGCCGGCGGCACGTCCCGTGGGTCCGATGCGGCGCGGCGGACGCGCGAGATGCATCCTCGACGGCGTCGTCGTCATCGCCACCCAAATCGTCGCCTCACGCCGGTCTGACGCGCGCGCAGAAGAGGGCGCTGCGACAGCCCTACGTCCCGACCCCCGCCGAGCGCGGGTTGGCGCGAGATATCTGTGGATCTCGCATCGATGACGTCGACGTGGCGTTCCTCGTGGCGCCCGCGAGCGGCGACGCCGACGCGAAACGCATCGTCTGGTGGGCGACGTCTCACAAAGAATCTCGCGCTCGCCCGTGGGACAGCGCGCTCGTCCAACTGGTGCTCGGCACACGGGAAGCTGGGGGACGCGCGAACGGCAACAGGTGGGCGCGCGCGAGGGTGATCACCACGCGTCCACTCAGCGACCTGGACCGCGCGGTGGTCAAGGTGGCGGCGCAGAGAGCCACAGCCTTCGACCTCGACGGGGAGGACGTTAACAACGAAGGCGACCAGTCACCCGATGACCCGCGTGGCCTGGAGAGGAGGGACGCGGGCCCGTGGGCGCGCGCGGCGATCCGTCGCGGCGCCCGGCGGTCCCGCGAGGGCCTGACGCCCCCGGGAAACCCCGCACTGTTCCACGACGACGACGCCGCGTTCGAGTGGGCGTCGAGCGTCCTCGGAGAAAAACTCGAGTCGACCGAGCCGATGTGGGAAAGGGACAGGGGCGTCGTCGCGGCGCTCATCTCACCTCACGGGACGTTACTCGACGCGGCGAGGAACGTCAACGCGGATAACAAGTGTCTGCACGCGGAGTGGAACCTCCTCGCGCCGTACCTGTGGGGCCGACGGGTCCTATCGGACGAAGAAGACGAACTCCTCGTCGATGCGCCGGAAGACTTGCCGGAAGACGCTCCGGAAGGACTGGCGGAGGGTGCGCGGGTGCTGGTGACGCTGCAGTGCTGCAGGATGTGCGCCGCGCTGGTGTGCGCCGCGGCGGACCATCGTGGGAACCAGAAACCGATCGAGGTGACCTACCTGAACCCGGACCCCGGCTCGCTCGCGAAGGATACGATTTTACAACAGAGAGGATGGGAGCGCAGACACGGGGGAGAAGAAGACGTGGGATGACATCGAGACGTGCGGTTCGACACTACTAGCTAGCATCGCGCGTTGTTTGATTAAGATGTATCGTCGTATTTAATCAATCGGTCTGCATCGCGTCTCCACCGGCGGCAACCTCCTCGGGCGTTCCGTCGATGATGTCCACGATTTGATTCACCGGTAGCGTCGCCGCCGTCGCCGTCTGGAAGTTCCGCCTGTTCAGCACCGTCGTCCCGGGCGGGAAATCGTACCCTTTGCTCCGCACGTACGTGCGCTCGTTGGGGCACTCGTAGTTTCGGAGGTAATCGACAGTGTCGAGTTTGATGACGCAGAGGTCGACGTTGCTGCCGGAGCCCAAATCGTTGAAGATGCCGGCGCGGATGGACCTGGCCACCAACTCCTTCGCCTCCGTCTCGGTCATGTTCTCCTTGAAATCCGCCTCGAACACCGCCATCGCGGCTAACGAGCCGGAGCCCATCGTGGCGAACGGGAGGGAGTCGCTGCTGCCGTGCGGGTGCACGCTGAAGAGGTGCGGGCCGTTGATGTCCACGCCGCCCAGCACGAGCGCCGCGCCGACGTGCCCTTGGTACTTGAACAGGTGCGTCTTGAGCATGGTGAGCGCGGTGACGACGCGGGATTTGCGTTTGGTGGCCAGACGGTGGAGCTCGAGCGCGGACGCGATCATGCCTGTGGATGAGGGTTTTGAGGGATGAATTGAATTGGGGTCAGTCAGTCGACGTCGAGATGGATGGTTGTTTGTTTTTCGTCTTCCGAGGGGAGATCGAGCAACCCTAATCTGTTCGTGGAGGGATCTGGTGGGCTATAGGGGCGTACCGGTGACGGCTTCGGTGTCGGCGGCGGTTCCCGCGCCGCAGCAGTAGACGTTGGGCGCGATGTAGTGGATCTTCTCGCAGTTCTTGTCCGCCACGGTCTCCCCGTTGGTCGATCGAGTGTCCGCGCCCAGGACCACGCCCCCGTCGAAGCACACGCCGGTGATGGTCGTGCCCGTCTTCATGGCAGCCTTGAACGCCAGGCCGTTATTGGACATCATCTCGTTCCTCGCGACGTTGTCGAAGTTGAACCCGCCCCTCTCCTCCCGCTCCGGCATGTACGCCGCGCTAACGTTGCCCGATTGGAGCAGCGCCATCTCTGTTTACTCCGCGTGTGTCTCCTGCTGTCTCTCCTTGTTTCCGTTCAGATTTCTCAGACTCCGATCTGAGCTCTGAGTCCGACGACCGGTCCGCGGCTCGTCGAGGCGCTCGTGGGATGCGAGCGTACGATGCGTGGGGTGGTGTCCCCTCGATTCTGGCGGGGCGGATTCGGTTCCGTCGCGCCGTTGCACTGTGAGGGCGGTGGGCGACTTTTGAACCTGGTGGAAAGATCTGCACGGACGTGTGACTTGGTTTGGTGAGGATGACTGGCTGACTGGGCAGAGATGGCAACTTCAACGACGGGGCCACAACTCGTGGCCGTGGGTGAGAATAGACGCGAGGATGAGGGCGCACGAGACCATGGAGCCGAGTGCATCGGGCTCCCTAGTGCGGGACATGCGGGCGGCGATGAGAAGCACCCACGACAGGTAGTGAGCGCGCGCGACGAACGAGGACCACCTCGTGGGCACACCGATTTTCACACGAGTTGGGCACCTCCCGAACGATCTACGCTGACCACATCTCCGTTCCCTCCACCGCGTTCACAGGGGTTCGAGGATCGACGCGGCGCTCAGAGCGCAGGAAGAGACGGCGTCGCACTCCGAGGCGGCCGATACAGAGCCCGGGGACGTATCGGGCACGGGCGACGCCGACGGAGGACCGGCGACGACGGTGACATCGCCGAAGCCGACCCCACCGAGAGCGCCCCCGCCCCGGGACGCCCGGCGTCGCCCGAGGCCCGGCGCGCCTCCTCCCCAACAGCCGATGGCGTCGTACGCCGATCGCGCGGAGCGGGAGCGCGTCGCGGCGGCGGCGGACGCGGACCGCAGGCGCGCCGCGCTGCAGGCGAGCGGGGTAGACCTGGCGCTCCCGCACGTGCGAGCCGGCAGCGAGCCCACCGTGCGCAACACGCGGGGCGGTGAATCGCTCAAGCCGGTGCATTTCGGGGTGGACGATGCGACCGCGGCGGCGATCGGCAAGGGCGCGAGGGAGCTCTCGGCGCGGCGCAGGGGCTCGAAGGGCGCGGCGGCGGCGGAGGCGGGTGCATGGAACTCAAAGTTTTTGGCTCGGTACGGGTTAGACAAGACGCTCAGGTAGTTAGTTTCGGGTGACTCTGTGAATGTACTTGTACGAATGCTTTCATCCGATTGATGATAAATAACGCGCCGTCAGAACTCCCAGTGCATGCGCTGCCCACCGGGCCTGCGCTGGTACTGCTGCCGCTGGCCGCCGCCCGGGAATCCGCCGCCGCCCGGAAATCCACCGTGGAAGTTGCGAAAGTGCGGGTGCCTCTGCTGATTCCTCGGATCGTTCGGGTCCGGCGGTTTCGGCGCGACGCACCCGAGCCGTTCGTTCACGTGGTCCCTCGCCTCCACGATCTCGTTCATCTTCCGCGCCGCCCTCATCTTGCCGCTCTCGGCATGCTTATCCGGGTGCCACTTCAGCGCCGCTTTTTTGTACGCCTTTTTTATAAAGTCGCAACGCCGGTCCTTTGCGAGCTCCGCGAGGTTCTCCGGCAGGTTTAGCATCTTACCGTGATCCCTGTCGTTGTCGTGCTTGTGCTTCGCGCGCTCCGCCTCGTGCAGCTTGCCTTTGGCCTCCTCGAGGATCCGAACCGCCTCGCTCGAACCGCGATCCGCGTTGGGCTGGATGCGCTCCGCCGCGTCTCTCAAATCGGCGATGGCGCCCTCGGGGTAGTTGTCCCGCAGGTGCACCTCGGCGCTGGCCATGAACACCCTCGCGTACACACGGGCATCCGCCGTGCCGCACGCCCGCTTGAACTCTTCCTCGCTGGAATACGAACCGTCGTCGTAGCACCGAATGGCCTTCGCCGCGCGGGCGCAGTGCTCGAGAGCCGATTCAAACGCCCGCATCTGCGCGTGCGCGACGCATCGCCTGGCGTCAATCTCCGCGAACATGGCGGACTTTTCGTCAGCCCCCACGGCCCGTAGGTTCGCGGAGGCTTTGTCCGCGGACTCGAGCGCCAAACGGGACTCGCCGCGGTCCAGTTTAAGCCCCGCGTCCGCCACGAGCTTGGTCGCGTCTTTCATGAGCTTGTAGGAAGTTTTGAAGAGGGGGGTGTCGGGGTCGGACCGCATCGCGACTGCGTACAGGCGAAGCGCGGCGTCCCCGTCGCCTCGCGCGATGGCACACTGCGCGCCGTAGGAGACGGCGAGCGCGCGCACCTGCCCGCGGCGCCAGTCGCCGCGGGTTTGCCCCGCGGCGACGGCGGCGTTAGCCGCGCGCTCGCACTCGCGCCAGTTACCGAGCTCCTTATGCGCCCTGGCGACGGCCAGCTTGCGCGTCGCGTCCGGCTTACGCCTGGCGATCGCGCCGTCGCCCTTGGCGCCGTGGGCCACCACGGCGTCCCAGTCCTCAGCCTGGACTGCGGCGCGCATCGAATCGTACGCGTGTTTCATCGTCAACGCCTTGGTTAAATCGGCGTAGAAGTTGTCATCCGAAACCTTACCCCCGACGGTCACGAAAGCCCTGAGCAGATACGTCGCCGCGAGCGTCCCGTCGTCCTCGGAGCCGTCCAGCGCCGCCTTCGCCGCGTTACCGCACGCCTCCGCGGTCGGTGGGTCCGGGTCGGTGGCGGAATCGGAATCCCCGCACTTAAGGACCGGCCGCGAGGACTTGCCGTGAAGCTCCAGCGCGGCGGCGCAGGCTCTCTTGGCGTCTGTATTGCCGATGTCCGCGAAGTGGCCGGCGACTGCGCTCGCCGCGTCGTCGGCGTTGAGCATGGACACCGCGAGCCCCCCGGTGACGATGGACACCCGTGGGGTCTCTGATGACGTGGCATCGTTTGAATCCGACGTGGCATCCGGGTTCGCGGCGTCCGGGCCCTCGACTCCGAACGCGGCGCGAAAGTCGTCTTCGTCCTCGATGGATCGCCGCCTCGCCTCTTTCCTTCGCTCGAAGACCCACGCGTCCCTCTCGTGCGCCGCCGCGCGTTGCTCCCGCGTCTTCTCCGCGGCGTTCAACGCGCGCGAGTGCCTTCGATGGTGCGCGTTGAGGAGTTCGTACACCTTGTCCACGTCGTCTGAACTCATGGTCTCCTCCGCCTTTGTCTGTTGATCTTCGATCGTGTCGAGGCCGGCGCCGACGACGGCTCGCGCGTAGTCGAAGTGCGCCTCGCCGTCCCGCCCGTTCTCCGCGTGCTCCACGCCGCGCTTCCAATACGACTTCGGGCCCAAGGCCTTCGCCCTGCGTTTGTGCGCGCGCTCGCGCGGCTTGACGTCGTCCGGCACGTTGTGCGTCCACTCGTGCGAAAACACGGACGTGAAGTGCGGGAGGTGATTCATGGGCAGCGAGTTGAGGTACACGAACCGGGTGGCGGCCTGCGGGGCGTCGTCGCCCCGTAGGAAGAACGCGGGGACCTCCTTCTTCTTCTCCTTGCCGCTCGCCTTGCCGATGGTCACCACCGTCGCCTCGAACTGCCACAGCGGGACATCCTCGGACGTTGGGAAGGAGTCATCCGAGTCGGGGTCTATCGAATCCACCGCCTCGTCGTCCCCGGCGACCTGTCCGATCGCGCCGCATAACAGCATAAACACCGCGAAGGTCATCACGCGAGATCGTCGATGCCCGCGTGATCCCCCCGCGACGCGCGATATCGCCCGCATCGCGCCCGTGAACCCTCGCCCGCTCGCCCGCTTCCGTTCGGGGTGTTGTGCGAGCTCCGAAGAGGGAGGTTTCCGACGAAGACTTGAGCAGCGCGCAGATTAGCGCGCAGCACGTGTCAGTAAATGCCAAACAAGCCATTTTTTTGAATTTATCGGTTCAGACGAAATAGGGCGGGAAGCGCCGACACAGCCGCTGTCGCACCGACACGCGCATCGGGACGCACAGCTCGCACACGCCGAGCGCGCCCGCGCGAACGCACACGCGCGAACCCACACCCACCGTCCGACCTCTCCACGAGCGAGGGCGCCAGGCGTGCGGGAGAGGAAGAAAAAGAAGCGGAGGCGCCTTCTTTCGAACGGAGAGGGCAGATCTCCGCTCGTGCAGTCGGATAGGAGCGCGGTTGGGTCGGAAGATCGACCTCGTGCGGAGTCGTGAAGGGACCCGCGGAGGGACTAAGGGACCAAAGGAAGGATGCCGCGCGAGGTGATCACCCTGCAGGTTGGCCAGTGCGGTAACCAGATCGGCACCGAGTTTTGGAAGCAGCTCTGCGCCGAGCACGGCATCAGCAAAGACGGCATCTTAGAGGAGTACGCCGCCAACGGCAACGCGGGCGATCGCAAGGACGTCTTCTTCTACCAGGCTGACGACGAGCACTACGTCCCACGGGCGCTGCTCCTCGACCTCGAGCCGCGAGTCATCAACGCCATTCAAAACTCGGAATACCGCAACCTCTACAACCAGGAGAATGTGTACATCTCCAACTCGGGCGGCGGCGCCGGTAACAACTGGGCGAGCGGCTACGCGCAGGCGGAGAGCGTGCAGGAGGAGATCATGGACATGATCGACCGGGAAGCTGACGGATCGGATTCCCTCGAGGGCTTCGTGCTGTGCCACTCCATCGCGGGAGGCACCGGCTCCGGCATGGGCTCCTACCTCCTGGAAGCGCTCAACGATCGGTACGGCAAGAAACTGGTGCAGACGTACTCGGTGTTTCCCAACCAAAACGAAACATCCGACGTCGTCGTCCAGCCCTACAACAGCCTCCTCACCTTGAAGCGCCTCACCCTCAACGCCGACTCCGTCGTCGTCCTCGACAACACCGCGCTGAACCGAATCGCCGTCGACCGATTGCACATTCAGAACCCCACGTTCGCGCAGACAAACGCGCTGGTGTCGACGGTGATGGCGGCGTCCACGACGACGCTCCGGTACCCCGGGTACATGAACAACGACCTGGTGGGTTTGGTCGCGAGCTTGATCCCCACGCCCCGGTGCCACTTCTTGATGACGGGGTACACGCCGCTGACGCTGGAGGCGAACCCGGCGGCGCCCGCCGTGCGAAAGACCACGGTGCTCGACGTCATGCGCCGGCTGTTACAGACCAAGAACATCATGGTATCCTCGCACTCCAGGAGCAAGGACTTCAGCCAGAGCAAGTACATCTCCATCTTGAACATCATCCAGGGCGACGTGGACCCCACGCAGGTGCACAAGTCCTTGCAGCGCATCCGCGAGCGCAAGCTCGCCAACTTCATCGAGTGGGCCCCGGCGTCCATTCAAGTCGCGTTGTCTCGCAAGTCGCCTTACGTGCAGACGGCGCACCGCGTCTCCGGGCTGATGCTCGCCAACCACACCAGCATCAGGCACCTGTTCACCAAGTGCCTCACCCAGTACGACAAGCTCATGCGTCGCAAGGCTTTCTTGGACCAGTACGAGCAGCACCCGATGTTCGCCGACGGGCTGGATGAATTCGACGACGCCCGGGAAATCGTCGAAGGTTTGGCGGAGGAGTACGCGGCTTGCGAGTCGCCGGATTACATCAAGTGGGCGAGCGGGAAGGAGAACGAGCGGATGCCGGGGGAAGGGCTCGTCAACCCGAGGCGGGCGGCGGCTGACTATTGAACGTGTCCGAGTAGCTAGACTGTGTGTATACGACGCGAAACGTAAGTTTGACAATCGGTTCAATGTATTATACTTTGCGCTAATGTGAGGGGTCGATCCCAATCCGGGGTTATGCCATCGTGGAGAGCTTGGATCCGGACCTCTGTCTATCTTTTTCGCCCTCGTTGCCCAACAGTTCGAGCACCCCGCTGCTCGCGCCACGTCCCATCCGCTTCGCGGCCGCCTCTTTGCCCCGTTTCTTCGCCTCTGAGTACGCAACCACCCCCGCGACTGTGACTCCGTAGCCAACCATGCCGACGCCCGAGACTGGATTCTTGAACAGGATGATGGACACGACCACCGCGACGGCGCCCTTCGCGTTGCCCAGCACCTGCAGCGTCAGCGGGCTCGTGCACTTGGTGACCAAAAAGTTGGTCAGGTTCACGCTAAAGGCTAACACGCAGTTGAGCGCGACCGTGAAGAAGAATTTGGGGGAATCGACGCAGTTTTGGTAAAACACCCCAAACGCATCCGGCTCCATGACGTTAGCGCTCGCCACCAACACGAAGAGCGCCACCGGGGACATGTACATCAGCAGGTTAAGCGAGTCCAGCTTTTCGTTCTCGTTCGTCAGCAGTAAACCCTGCAGCACGGACTTGAGAGCCCTGGCGAACGTAGCGGAGAAACACGCGACGAAACCCACGGGATGGAACAGCGGCTCCGCTTTGGACGCGATCATGATCCCCAAGACGATGGGCACTAAGGTCATGTACGTCTGCGTGCTCTCCTTGTGTCGCATGATGAACAAGGAGAGGAGCGCGGTGAAGAACGGCGTGGTGGCGCCGATGGCCTGGTTGAAGGAGACTGGGATGAATCTCAGCGAGATGTTGCCCCCGACGACCGACGCGACGAAGACGACGGCGAGGACGGCGATCTTGATCGCGTGTTTCCTGCCCTTGATGGCCTGCTTGGGCACGACCCCGGATGCACGGACCGCCATGGAGAGGAACGCGCACATCACCTGTTTTTAATCGTGGGAAGGGAGTGGGGAGGATGGTCAGCGACGGGGTCCTGCGCGAGATGCGATCGACGACGAGGAAAAGATGGGACGACCGGGATCGCGTGCGCGCGCACCATGTGCATCATCGTGAGGAAGATGGGATAGCGGAAGCCATAGATGGACAGGAGGTACTTGTTCAGCAGGATGACGCCGATGTTGCTGAAGTACCACGCCGCGATCACGCTGAGAGTGTACGTCGACGCCATCTCCTCGAGCGAGCCAGCGCCCTTCTTTTCCCCACCCCTGTGGATCCCTTTCGTCGAGCCCGCGGTACCCGACGAGGACGGACGCCGTATCTTGGTCGTCGGTGAAGTGTCCGCTCCGTGCGAACCCCACGCCCGACTCGCTTCACGAGGATGTAGCCCCGCGCGACGTGCCAGTGGCGCGTCGGACCCGATCGCAGTTCAAAACCCTGTGCGGATAACTTTAGACCCGTGTTTTGGAGTCATCGCCTGGACAACGGTCGCAGAACAGCGCCAAAACTTGGAGACTGAATGTGCGTAGCAAATCTCTTTGTTTCACATTTCAACTAAACCGCCACCTGGCGGAAGATGTTCCTCACGCTCTCAATCACCCCCCGTTTCCCCTCACCGCCCGCGTCGTCCCCCGACGCCTTCATCGCCTGCACCGCGCCCAACAACGCACGAATCAAACCCGGCGCCCGTCTCTTTCCATCGGGTCCAGGCGACACCTCACCGGGCGCCGGCGGGAAAGCCTCGTTGGCGACTTTCGAAGCCAGCGCCCTCGCCAGCTCGGGCGTTACCCTCAGCTGCCCGCTCGCCATCCTCGCGGGTCCCAGGTCCTGCGCCAGGGACGTCCCGTGCGTCGCGATGAGCTTCCGAAACCTGTCCTTGCACGCGGCGGGCGGGCGAATGAACGGCCCACACGTGGACAGCATCTCGCTGCTAAACGAAAACGCCGCGTCGCCCATTACTAACACGAGCGCCGATATCACCGCGTCCTCCTTCGTCGTGAAGTCCGCGGGGATTATGCCGGGTGGGTACCCCATCGGGTTGTTCCCAACCCCGGGAGATACGTCCATCGGGTTGGTCATCGTGGGAGACTGCTGCAGCACAGCCGCGCCAGCCGCCGCAGTCGTCAAGGCGGGTTTCACGGGCGTCGCCGCGAGCGAGCTAGGACCGGCGCCGCCGCCGACCGCGCCCTCCTTGGTCAGCTTGCGCACGCGCTTCCGCTCGGCGCGTTCCTCCGGGGTCTCGTCCTTGTGCCGGTGCTTGTGTTTCTTGTGCGCGTGCGCCAGTGTTGGGTCGAGGCCTGCGTCCTCACCCTCGCGCTTGACCCCGCCGCCGAGAAGCGACGGGCCCAGTTTGAACTTGACCTTCAAAGCGGGCGCGGGCGCCTCTGGCGCGGGTGACCCGGCGCGGGGGGTACCTCCCGGGGTGTTATCGCGGCTCGAACGCTTCCCCTTGGGAACCTTGGCGCCTATGATGGCGCCCGCGAGTCCGCCCCCGCCCCCCGCGGCCGTTACACCGGCCGTTACGCCGGCCGCGGGCTCGGCGCTGGGTACCGCGTACATGGCGGCCCATCGCTCGGCTTCGAGCCTCTCCCACTCCGCCTGCAACCGCGCCTCTTCCGTCGCCTGCTCCACCTTACGACGGTACTCCTCGTCCGCGGCGCCAGTTTCCCAGCCCTCGACGACCAAGCCCTCCTCGTCGTCGTCAACCTCGCGCTCCGCCGCCGCCTTTTGCTTCTCGAGCTGGTCCAGCTCCCACGCCTTCTCCTCGATGTCCACCACCGCATCCGCGTCGATGCCCACGTCGTCCAGGATACGAACCGTCTCCTCGAGGTAACGCACGGCGTAACGCTCGACCGGCTTCAGCTGCTGCTCGATCGCCTCGCCCTTGCTCGCGGACATCTGCACCTTGCGCATCATGTCCTGCGCGAACGCGTCGTCGCCCTCGAGGCTCGTGTTGATCGCAACCATCGACAAGTCGCCCCCGACGCCGTTGTCCTTGTCGCCGAGCTTCGTCCCAACGGGCGTCGCGGGGGCGGCGTCCGAGGCGCCATCTTTCGCGGGCACCTTGGCGAGGGACCTGCCGTCCGAGGCGGACGCGACGCGCCGCATCTTGCCCGGCTTTTGGTCCGAAGTTCCGCCCGATTTATCGTCGTCATCCGCGTCGGGGTTCTCCTTCTCGTGAACGTCGTCGCCGAACTCAGCCGCTTCGTCCGCGTCACCCGCAGCCTCCGCGGCGGCGGCAGCCTTGTCCACGTCGTCCTGGGCCTCGTCCATGAGCCTGGCGACCTCGTCGTCGTCGTCACCGGCGCCGCCCCCGCCCCCGCCTTTCGTTTTGTCCGCGTCGGGCTTGGACTTACCCATCGCGCCCATAGCCTTGTCGAAGATGTTCATCGCGGCGAACCCGGCGTCGCCGCCGACGACGTGACGCTTCTTATCCTCGTCGTCGTCCGCCGCTGCGGGACCCGAACCGTCACCCGCGGCGGGCTCGCCCTTAGCCTTGGCCTCCGCGATCTTCTTGAACTGGTCGGTGTTGAAGTTACCGGCTTGAATCGCGAAGTGGTCCAACTCGCGCTTTTGCATCGACTTTTTCAAGATGTTCTCCTCGATGGTTCCCTTGCACACCAGCCTGTAGATGTGAACCTCGCGGGTCTGCCCGATGCGATGCGCGCGGTCCTGCGCCTGCTGGTCCATCGCGGGGTTCCAATCGGAATCGTAGAACACGACGGTATCGGCGCCGGTGAGGTTGATACCAAAGCCGCCGGATCGCGTTGATAAGATGAAGCAAAACAGACGCGGATCGGTGTTGAACCGCTGCATCATAATCTGCCTCTGCTCCGGCTTAGTGGTACCGTCGAGCCTGCAGTACGGGTACCCGTAGAGGTTAAGGAACGCCTCGAGTATGTCGAGCATCTTGGTCATCTGCGTGAAGATCAGAACCTTGTGCCCGCCCGATTTCCGCTCCCGAAGCAGCGTGGCCAGCGCCTGCAGCTTCCCGCAGTCGAACTGCACCAACCGCCGATCCGGAAAAAACAGCTGCTGGCGAACCTGCGCGAGACGAAGGGGCGCGAGCGCGGGCGCGCCAACCTTCTGCGTCCACACGTCCATCTCGCGTCGCTCCGCGCGGACGGATGCGCTGGGCGCGCTGCACGCCATCGTCGGCGTCGGCGCCCTCGCCTTTGGAATCGCAAACATAAACGAAGTTACCAAATCCACCGACTCCTTCACACGCGTCGCGTTGGTCTTCACCGCGGTCAACAACGCGGGCGCGTTCACGAAAGGACCGGCACCGAACGTACGCTCGATGAGGTGGCAGTGGTGCGCCGGGTGCCGCACGACGCACGCGCGTCGTAGGTCGGAGCCGTACACCGGCACGCGTCGAGCGGCGTCGGCGGCGCACCTCGCCAACCGAGCCGCCGTCTCCCGCCGCTCCACCTTCGCCGCCGCCGCTCTCGCCTCGGCGAAGAGACGGACCGCGGCGTCCGCGTTCGGGGTCATGCGCCCCAGCCTCTGCACGGGCGTCGGCGTCACCTCCGCCAACGCGGTCTCGACCTCGTCGATCGGCGGCATCCGGCGGAGCGCCTCGGCGCATCCCCACGAGTCCCCTGAGGCGTATCCGAATTTCCCCCCCGCGCCGGCGTTGACGTCTTCTATGGTCAACAGGTGTAACCCCCTGGGCGCGAACCACTTGGCCATGAGCGGGTCCTCGTGCGACGTCCTCGCCGCGTTTTGAACGATGGACGGGACCGCGATGGACACGCCGGGGAGCATGTCGAACGCGGACACGATTGGCCTCCCCGCGAAGAGATCCGGGTGGTTGCAAACTTTCCGCAGCTGCATCAGGCAGTTGATGATGCCGAGCAGGTTACCGCTGGACAGCGTGGTGGACGTGTCGCTGGACGCCATGTACTCCTCGTAGAGTCGGCGCTGGCGCTTGGACAGCCCGCAGTGCACGACGTGCTCAGTCTTACCCGGGAGGTTTTTCTCAACCTCGGACTTGAGCCTTCGGAGCAAAAACGGTCGGAGGACGCCGTGAAGCCTCGATACCAGGTCCATGTTGACCCCCTCGCCGCCCTCCACCATGCCGCTCAGCGGGGAGGAGAACCAGTTTTTGAACTCGCTGTGCGACTGGAACACGTGCGGCATCAAAAAGTGCATCAAAGACCACAGCTCCATGAGGTCGTTCTGCAGCGGCGTTCCCGTGATCAGTAGCCGTCGCTTGCTGTTGAAGTTGAGCAGCGTCTGCCAGCGCTGCGACCGCCAGTTCTTGATCATGTGCGCCTCGTCCAGTATGAGGTACTTCCACTTCTTACGCCTGAAGACCGTCTGGTCCTGGGTGATCAGCCTGTACGTGGTGATGCACACGTGGAACGAGTTGGGCTTGGACCAGCCCTGGCGCTTCAGTTTACGCTCCTTTGCGGTGCCAAAGTAGGTCAGGACCTTAAACGCCGGGGCCCACTTCTTGAACTCAACCTCCCAGTTCAGCATCACGGACGTGGGTACCACGATGAGGTGCGGGCCCCATATGCCGTGGTTGCACGCCAGGTACGCCAGCAGCGAGATGGTCTGGATCGTCTTCCCGAGGCCCATCTCGTCGGCGAGGATCCCGTTGAGAGCCTTGTCGTAGCAGCTCACCAGCCAGTTGAGTCCCACGTGCTGGTACTCGCGCAGCGTGTGCTTCAACAGGAACGGGACCCTGCACTTGACGTCCGCGGACTCCAGCGTGTGTCCCTTGGGCTGCAGCGAGCCGGCATCACCCGCGAGCGAGTCGAGAACGCGCCGGCGCTCGCGAGAGGCGGCTTTCTGTTCCTCCGTCATCGGGGGTTCGTCGTCGCCGCCGAGTGCGTCCACGCCGGGCTCGTCCTCATCTTCCTCGTCCTCGTCGACATCCTCCTCATCTTCCTCATCTTCCTCATCTTCGTCGGGCTCTTCTTCTTCCTCCGCCGCGTCGCCGCCGCCGTGCGCAGCCTCCATCTCCCGGTACCGCCGCATGAGCTCCTCGATGGGAATCTCGGCATCCGCCGCGAGATCGTTCATCTCCTTCTCGTCGTCGTCGTCGTCACCTTCGGCCTGGGCCCTTCGCATCTCCTCCTCCAAGGTCTCCTCGTCGTCGTCCTCGTCCTCACCCTCGGTGATCTTGAACTCGTCGTTATCGTCGAGGTTTTCGGCGGGCGCGGAGGCGGTCGACTTGCGCTTTACGGAGGTGGTTCCGGCTCCGGCTCCGGGCGCATCGACGATGTCCGCGAACGTGCTCTCCCTGGTCTCCTCACCGGGCGAGCACGTGGTGTCCATCGGGGTCGGTTCCTGTGTCTCTGTCTTGACGACCGACTTTTTGGAAGCCATCGCCTCAGCCTCCTCCATCTCGCGGTACCGGCGGAGGAGTTCCTCGATGGGCACCTCGGCGTCGGCGGCTAGGTCCGCCATCTCCTTCTCGTTGTCGTCGTCGTCGCCGTCAGCCTGCGCGCGTTGCATCTCCTCCTCCAAAGTCTCCTCGTCGTCGACCTCGTCCTCGTCGGGGGCGATGAACTCGTCGCCGTCGTCCTCCTCCTTGACCTCCGCGAGCGTCTCCATCGGCGCGGGCTTTGAATCGCACTTTGGCACGGGAGCCGGGAGCGCTCGCACAGCTGTGTCGGCACCCCCCTCGGCACCTTCCTCGCCCGTGAGCTTACCCGCGAGCATCGTCGAGTACCGCTCCGTCTGCCCCAACAAGAAATCGAGGTGCTTGTCCATGACCTGCTTGCGCTTGTCGTCGACCACGCTCTGCGCCTTGAACCGAACAACTTTTTCAATCTTGATCCAAAAGTGCATCACCTCGTTGCCGATGTTCCTCGCCGTCTTGCGCTGCGCGTTCAGCAAGTCGCTCTCGCGCTTGATCACCCGCGACTCCAGATCCAGGTTCGACCTCGCCACCGCGTAGACGGATTTGCGCGCGAGCTTGGCCCGGAACTTGCGCTCGCGAACAAAGTCCCCGGCGAGCCACTTCATCTCCTCCAGTAGGTGATCCCAGTGCGTCTTGTTCCTATGCGGTTCCGGGAAGGGCGGCACCGGTTTCAAGAGCGGCGGCCTGGCCATGATATCCCACGCGCGGTCCATCACGCCGTCCTCGTACCTGATCCGCTTACCTTCCTCGATCGCCGCGGCGCGCGCCTCCTCGGGGGTCTCGAACACCGCGGGGAGGTGCGCCGCGATCTTGTCGGGGGGGCGCTCGACGCCGTTGATCGTGAGGGAGACGCGGCGCGAATCCGGCTGGCTCCCCAACAGCCGCATACCATCACCCTCCTCCTCTTCATCGTCGTCGTCGTCGGATTCGGAGTCGGAGTCGTCTTCGTTGAACGATCCGTCGGAGTCGTCGGCGGTGTCCTCGTCTTCTTCTTCGTCTGCTTCCCCGGCTTCCGACTCCGCCTTGACCGACGCGGCCTCGACTTCCTCCTTGGGCGCGCCGTACCGCTTGAGCAGCATGTGCACCGGTATCTCGCTCTCCTTCTCCAGCGCGCTGACCTCTAAGCGCACCGTCTCGGGATCTAAGGGTGCGCGATCGAGTTCTTCGTTGAACGTCGCGAGATCGTCCTCGTGGTCTGAGTGGTCGGATGGGGCAAACTCTCCGTCGTCCGCGTCGCCGGCGCCGAGGTCGAAGCCCGCCCACGATGCGGCGTCGTCGTCGCTCTCGGGCTTGGCGGATGCGCCGGCGCCGCGCGGGGTTCGCGGGCGGGGCTTGGATCCGCCGCTGGCTCCGGACGTGGACGGGTTGGCGCCACCCGTGGGTTTGCCGCGCTGCGGTGCGGGATCGGGTGCGGGTTCGGGCTTGACGACGGCCGCGCCGCCCGCGACCTGCTTCCTGAGCTCGGCGGGCGGCGGCGCGGGGCCCGCGACGAACGCCTCGGGGCGTTTGGACTGCCGCCCGCTGCTCCGCGGCGTGACCGCATCGGCGTCGCCGCCGTCCTTCCCACCGCTAGCCCCGGCGGAGGCGCTCCCTCCCCTCGACTGCCTCAGCGCGACCGATGGGGGAGGCGCCGGGCCAGCCTCGAACCTGCGCGGGTGGCGTGCGATCGGGGATCGGCGATCAGTATCTACGTTGTTTCCGAGCGGGATCGAGTGGGACGCGTTCGGGAGACGCGGCGCGATGAAGGGCGGGCGAAGGCTCGTTCGAGGCGGGGCATCGAAGGATGAAAAAGCTGCGCAGGCAAACAACAAAAGATTTTTGAGTCGCGTCTCGCGAGCCGCATCGATCGGGGCGCGCGCGGGCCTCGACGCGCGGGTTCACGTACCTCGCCGGCTCCGGCCTCGCTCTCTGTGGCCGCCCGGAGGAACCGGACATCCTCCTGACTGTCCAGTCCACCTTCCGCGCGTTTCCTAAGTGTCGACAGAGGCAGAGACTCTCACCGGTTGTTGCCAGAACCCTGGCTCGAGCACTTCGTCGATCGGGGCGTCATCATCGGCGCGCACAGCGCAGCTCAGCGCAGATCTCGCGCGCGTTTCTCGGAAAAAACGTGTTTTCCAAAAAACGTGTGTCGGCGCGGCGTTGAGACGTCTCACTCCTCTTACACCATGGCGGCCGAGCTCGCCGCGGTCATCGCCAAAGACGACCTCGTCATCTTCTCGTACGGTGGGTGCCCGTACTGCAGGCGCGTCACCAGGGCGCTCGACGCCGCGGGGATTCCGTACAACGAGGTGGACTACGACGACCTGGACGACGGCGACGGTGTCCGAGCCGAGATCCGAGCCACACACAGGCACTCGTCCGTTCCCGCCGTGTTCGTCAAGGGGAAGTTCGTGGGCGGATGCAACGACGGACCGGAGCCGTGGATGGGCATCCTTCCCTCGCTCAACGACGGCAAGCTAGCGCAGTGGCTCCGCGACGGCGCTCCCGAGGCGTGAAAGATTAGATTTGGGCATGCTCGAGATTAGATCTGTGAAGACGAACGGCCGCGTACAAGTAGTCGACGACGTTCGTTCATTCCCTAATAAGAGTTTCTAGTTTAGCACTCACGCGAAAGCCGCGTCAGATGTCGTCAATCACCGGCTGCTGCCGCCCGTCACCGGCCGGCGGCGGGGGCAGCGCCGAGTACTTGGACACACCGCCGCCGCCGCCGCCCATCATTCCGACGTCGTGTGAAAACACGCATTGGGCCCCGCGGTGACACTTACCCTGCGCCCAATCCCTGCACGGCTTCTTACTCCGCGACTCGTACCGCTTCTCGTGCGCGAACCTGCAGTCGCCGCCGTACAGACACTGACCGGCGAGCCACTCGCGACACACTTTTTGCGAATCCGGCTTTGGGTTCGTCGGATGCGCGTGAGAACCAGGCTTTATGGGTTTAAACCCGACGCCCACGCGATTACCTTTGGTCAGCTTGTTCATGGCTCGCTCCTGCTCGTCGACGGGGACGACGTCGGCGAACATCACGCGCGGGTCCACGTCATCCACGATGCACCCGCGGTCCAACGCGTTCTGAATCAAATCCCGCCAAACCCCCGCGCCGGCTCGCAACTTGCCGACGCGGCCGACGACGTAGAGCGCCTTGCGGGCGCGGGTGATGGCGACGTTGAGACGCCTGACGTCGGAGAGGAACCCTATGCCGCCGTCGGCGCTGCCTCGCACGGTGCTGAAGACGATGATGTCGCTCTCCTGGCCTTGGTACCCGTCGATGGTGTTGATCTGGACCCCTAAACGCGCCGCCGCGCCCTCGCCCCCGCACAGCAACGCAAACGCTTTGCGTATGAGCTTCACCTGTTCCTTGTATGGGGTCACGACCGATACTTTTCCCTCCGCGGTCTCCCCAGTGCCGTCCCGTAGACATTTGTCGATCTTTTTGTACAGGCACACCACTAGAATGGCTTCGAAGTGGTTGATGACGGAGTTTGAGACGGTGCGCTCCTCGAGGCCGTGAGCGTCGAATATCCGGTAGGTTCCCAGCCCCGACGCCGGGTCTTGGTACGGCTCTTGCGACCGACCGAGAACCGAGGTTGAGTCCTGGAGCCTGCCGTCGTAGAACTCCTCGCTGGGAAACTCGCGAATTCCCGGGTGCATGCGGTACTGCACCGACAGCAGGAGCGCCTCCGCGCCGAGCTCGTTGAAACGTTCGAAGAGCGACCGCTGAAACGAAACCTGCTGAGCGTTTTTGGAGATGACGGTGGACGGCAGCTGCTGCGGGTCGCCGACCAGCACGCATCGCCTGGCGCCGTGTAGGAACGGGATGAGCGTGGCCATCTCGTTCGCCTGCGCGGCCTCGTCGATGAGCACGGTGTCGAAGCCGTGCGTGAGTTGCCGGAAGACTTTCCGCGAGGAGGACGTCAGGGTGGTGAACACGATCTCCGCGTCGTCGACGAAGGAAGCCTCGAGCGCGGCTCTCACTTTCCGAATCGCCCTCTTTTGGTTCCAAGCCATCTGCCGATCTACCCGCCCGTCTATCCGCTGGTCCCGCGTCACGTGGTGCGCGTTGGGTCCGAGGTGGGACAGCAAGTACGCGAGCCGCGCCATCTCGGCGACGGCTCGGTTGCGATTCTCGTTGCACTGCAGCATCTCCGCTATGATCGTCAGGTTCTTCTGGATCCGCGTGTCGATCTCCTCGCCGGGTTCCACGTCGTCACCCTCCGCCGGGACCGTCCTGGGTTCCGCGGACGCCTTCGTGCACTCCACGAGCTGGCGCTCTTTGTGTCGGATGAAGTTATCGGCGTCGGACACGAACTTGGCGTGCCGGCGGTACTCGGCGTCCCATCGCTGGCCGTCGAACTTCTTACCGTCGGAAGCGCCCATCTTGATCAGGTCCTCCACCCGTTGCGACGTCGTCACCGGGCCCACCGCGTCGCTGACGATCGTATCCGCCGCGGCGACTCGCACAACCTCGGGAGTGTACGGATCACCGTTGAGCTGGTGGAACTGCCGGCCGATGACTCGCTCGAGTAAGTTATCGACGGCGGCGTTGGACGGGGCGCAGACCAGGATCCTTGGTTTATACACCCCATACGTTTGCCCGCGTTCGATGCCGGTGTTATTGCTCAGGTTGGTGTACAAGTCGCGGACCGTGAACCCGCCCGACGCGTTTTCCTCATCCTCCTCCTCGCCGTCTTCGCGCGCCGATCGGAGCCTGTGAACAAAACACGACGTCAGTCTAATTACCCGTACGTAAATGAAAAGAAACGCACCACTCGACGTCGTCGTCGTCCAGCGCCGCGCTGAATTCTTTCCCCGCCACTCGTCCGATGCCCCGTCCGATCGCCTCGTGTATGGACTTGTAATACCTCTGGAACAGCAAACAGTGCAAGGTGTTGAGGATCCCCCACACCGTGTGCGTCTTACCAGTCCCGGGCGGGCCTTGCACCATCGTAAACGGAAACGGATCCTCGTGAGCCGCGTCGCCTGTGAACAAAACACGACGTCAATCTAATTGCCCGTACGAAAATAAAAAAAAGAAACGTACCCTCTCGTTCGTACGACCGGAGCGTATGCGCCGCCGCCCACTTGATCGCCGCGAGCTGCGGCTCGTTGAAGTTCTTCTCCAAAAAGTCCACGTACCGCTGGTTCTCGGCGATCTCGCCACTTAAGGGCGGCGCCGGGACGTTGCGGACGCGAGGCATGCCGTCCTTCGGCGGCTTGAGCATCGCGCGACGCATCGGCGCGTGTAGCCGCCTGTGATAGTGCAGCGCCTCGTACGCGTTCTCCCACGAGTGGAGCTTACCCGCGGGCGCGATGAACCAGGTCCTGGCGTAGGGCGATATCGGGTTGGGCGCCGCGGCGAACTCGCCGTCCTCCGCGACGGCGTGACCGCCGATGAGCGCGTCGCCTCTGTCGCCCCTGACCAATCGCCTGACGCCCTCAAACGCTTCCAAGGTACTGCGCTCACGCACCCGTGACAGCTCGTGCCATTCCCTCCACCCCGGCGTGGACGGGTTCGTCGCGGTGTCCACCTCCGCGGTGACCCAGAAGGAGAAGTCGATCGTCTGCGCCTGGGCGTTGACCCGTTCGCAGAACCCCGCCGCCGCGATGGGGAGGTTAAGCCCAGATTCGTCGTGCGGCCACGGGTCGTCCTCGGTGACTTGGCGCTCGCACGCGATGACGACGCTGTGATCCGGGCACAGCGCTCTGAGTGTCTCGGCGTCTTCGCTGTCGTGGATCTGGAACCGGACGCGCCTCCACCCGCCGCCCGTGGACTTGAGCTCGCTCGCCATGGTGCACGCGAACTGAGATCCCTCGGCGAGAGATTCTTTCCACGTCTTGCGAACGCCCTCGCGCGCCTCTTCCATCAGCACCGGCTCGAAGGACTTGACGTAGTGGTCGCTGTTTTTGAACTCGTGGGGGATCATGCCGAGCTCCTCGCGCGTCGTGCGGCGCCACAGCAAAGGACCGAGCGCGGCGCGTTCGAACCACTCGCGGGTGCCGTGCTTGCCCCGCTCGGGGGCGTCGCCTTTCCCGGTGCGCTCCGACGTCGCCGCGCGGCCGCCGCGGCTGACGAAGCCGCGGGGGCGCTTGATACCCTTAGCTTTCGCCGCGGCAGCCTTCGCCTCCTCCTCGCGGAGCACCGCGATCGCCCGCCGCCGCGCGGCATCGTCGCCCGCCGGTGCCATGTTGTTGTGGATCTGATGTGCCATGTTTCTTGGAGCAGCGTTTTCTGTTTGTTACTTGTACTGCTTTGTCGCGCGATCGACAGGGGCGAGGACTCATTCGAGGACTCCGCTGAGACGAAAGGATTTAACGAATAACGACGAGACGGCGGCGACTGCGGAGAGTCGTCGCCCGTCGGTGTCAATTACAACGGCCGCTAATCAGCAGTCGTGAGTGGCTTGGTGGTGGCGTGGGTTTCTAAGATGGTGGTTAATGAACGAAGCCGCTTCAAAAAATGGGCCCGTCCTTCACTCGTGCGTGTCGGTTGTCGTCTTGGAACGCGCGGCGTCCGGCGGCACGACATCGCGTCCACGCGCGATGCGCGATGTCATCCCGCCGGTATCACACCGGTAGCGTTGTGTGTGTGCGTGCGCAGAGTTGCTCGGAACCTTAAGCGGCGCCTTCCCTGGCTTTTTTCCTGTTGCGCTTCGCCTGCGACTTTGAGATCTTCTCACCCGTCTCCGCGGCGCGAACGACGCTCTGCGGAGGAGGCGCCATGGCCGCGGGCGCGGGCCTCGCGGGCGGCTGCTGCACCAGGGATCCGACGATCATGCCGGGCATGAACTTCTTGGGCTTGTTCGCCATGCCGGGCTGCTGCGCGGGAGCCCGGCCCGGGGGAGCCCGGCCGCCGGCCTGGGGCCCGCCCCTGGTGGGCGCGCCCCTGGCGTTTGGCGCGGCAACCTTGGGCGCCGGGATGTTCCCCCGCCGCCCCGGCATGGCCATCGCGGGTGCCCCGCCGATGCCACCGGCGTTGGGCGCGGCGGCGGTCTGTGGCCTCTGCTGCTGGTACTGCTGCTGCGGGGGCGGCTGCTGCTGCTGGTAGCCGCCGTACATCTGCTGCTGCGGGGGCGGCTGCTGGCCGTAGCCGTTCGGCTGCTGCGCGTAGCCGTTCTGCGCGTACGCGTTAGCCGGCGGTTGCTGACCGTATTGCCCGTAGCCGCCGTTCTGTTGGTACCCGTTCGCCGCCGGCGCCTGTCCGTAGTTGCCGTAGCCATTCGCGGCTGGGGGTTGGTTCTGGCTCGGGTAGGCTCCGTATTGCTGCTGCGCGGGGGGAGCCTGCTGCGGTGGCGGGCGCTGGGGCGGCGCCGCGGGTTTCGTGTTCTTCCACTCCTCCGGGTACTCGTTTTGCTGTCGACGCGAGGGCGATCGGGGGAACGAGTCGTCAGTTTAGGGGCGGGTTCGGAAGGAGGAGGATGGGAAAAATGATACAGCTGGCACGCGGTCTCGGGATCGCGGTCGCGTCAGCGGGGATCGGATCGCGCGGGTGGCGCCGAGCCGCTGTGGCATGCCCGGTGGCGGTGCGATTGCGGCGTCGGGACCCTCGCGATGGTAATCCCCACGTGATGATCGCGGGTGAGATCGAGCGCCGACGTCGGGTCGAGACACGCGTCGGCGCGCGGGAGGGCGCGGGCCGCGTCGGCCGATTCCCGGGCGGGGCGAAAAACCCGCGAAGACTTGGGAAAAGTGTTCCATTGAACGCACCGAGAGGGTCGGCGGCTGAACGTGCACGGGCTGCGCGAACGGCCTCTGCGGGGGAAACTGGCGGAAGCCCGATCCAACGCGAAGGTGCGCGTCCTGCGTGATGGGAAGAGGGAGTCGACTGTCAGGTCGTGGACGGCCGGCGGCGTCGCGGCGGCGAGGCGAAGAAAAACCGAAAGGTGGCGAGGTTTTTTCCTCGCGGGGGGTCCCGCAGATCGCGCGCGGCGGGGCGCGGATCCGACGCGGCGCGCGCGCGATCGGGGTGGCTTCGCACCTTGATTTGCATGGTCATGTCATCGATGCGAGCCTGGTTGCTCATGGCTTCGGAGTTGAGTAAGCGGTGTGCTGATTCTCGGTTGCTTGTGCGGTTGCGTGTGAATCGGCCAACCACCCCGTTCTCGTTTTTGGGTGGGACAATTTTAGGGGTGACTAAATAGTCACTGGTTCGTTTCTCAAATGGAAGGCTCTCATTGCTTGCCCGAACCACATATGGCATTGTGGTTTGGCGGCTGACGAGATATTTGCGATATTTGCCATTAACGAAAAGCTGACCGAGCCAGCGTCATTGATTCGGGCACCTGCGATGCCGCCGAAGAAGAAGAAGAAGGACGATGGTCCGGTCGAGGAGGTTTGCCCCGAGGGCATGGACCCCGACTACTTCGCGCTGACCCAGGTACGCCCGCCGATCCCCTTCCCCTCACGACACACGCCGCACGTGTACCTCGCCCCTCTGACCACGACACGATTCTAATTTGGGATTCGCGCAGAACATGGGCGGACTCGTGGACATCGCCAAGAACGGGAACAAGGGAAGCGGACCCGTCTTGATGGACAGGACCGAATCGTTGGCGAAGCTGTGGTCGCACGCCATCGCGCATAACGGCGCGCGCAAGGACGAGGTCGTCACCGCCGGTGCCGTCGACGCCGCGGTGACGGTGTGCTCGCCAAAGTTCGCGGACGATCCCGCCGCGCAAGGCGCCGCCGCGGGTTTGCTCGCGGTGCTGGCCAAGGATCCCGAACTCTGCCCACGGATGGTAGAGCTCAAGGCTGACAAGTTCGCGCTGGACCTGTGCATGCGCAACTCCATCACCGCCAACGACGCCGCCGCGTCGTTGCTCGCGAGGCTGTGCGAAAATCCGACCACGAGACCGGCGGTGGTCAAGACGGTCATGCAACGGACCGCCGGCTGGGAGTGCGTGGTTCGTATCCTGCGCACGCCCACCTGCTCAACCGAGGCGAAGACCGACGCGGTGCGCCTCTTCACACTGGCGTGCGAGCACGGCAAGGATGAACCCCCGCCGGAGGGTGGGTACGCGGAGGGGATGGAGCCGAAATCGACGGCGCCCGAAGTTCGAAGACACGTCGCGGTCAACTGCCCGAGCTGCGTGGCGTACCTGCTCGATTTCGCGTGCGACGATTCGCAAATCCCGGGCCCCGAACCGGACACGATGGTCCAGACCCCGGCGTTCGTCACCTTGCGTTCGTTGTCCGCGACGGCGATCGCGATCATGTCGAGGGAGGAGACGGTGAAGGATTGGATCGTGAAAGACGGACATAGAGTGCGTACCTTCGTGAACGCGCTCAACTCCACGGTGGCGTCGTTGAAGGTGCGCGCACAGCTGGCCACCGCGCTGTTCAACGCGTGCGACGTCACCGCGTCCATGCTCGAGAAACTCAGCATCGGGGATGACGGGGATGACATCGGGAGAAACTCAACGTCGAGCGACTCGGCGGCTGCGGCTATGTTCCCCGGGGGCTTCGGCTCGGCGATGTTGGACCAGCTGCCGGGCGACGAGGAGCTCAGACGGCTGGAGTTGCTCGTGGACGCGGGGGCGATGGCGCCGCTGGTGCGGATGTGTGCGGGCGCGAAGGGGTACTCGCCGCCGAAGGAGCCGGTTCCCCCGTCGCCGGTGAAGGGCGCCGAAGGAGAAGGTGCGCCGGAAGGTGAAGAGGCGCCGGAAGGTGAAGAGGCACCGGCGTCGGGTGAAGGGGACGCGGACGGTGCGGCGAAAGCGGACGACGAGGACGCCGCGGAGGGTGAGGGTGCCGATGACAAAGGCGACGACGGTGAGGGCGACGGCGACGGCGACGGGGATGCCGGCGGGGAGGCCGGCGGCGGGGAGGACGCCGGCGGCGGCGACGAGGGCGGGGACGATGACGGCGGCGGCGGGAAGAAGAAGAAAGGAAAGAAGAAGGGCGGCAAGAAGAAGGCGGCGACCAAACCACCGCCGGGGCTCGGCGCGGGCCAGCTCGCGGCCGCGGGTATCCTCCGCGCGTTCACCCGCGAACCCGAGTGGGCCGCCGCGGTTGCGAGGTGCGACGGCGCGAGAATGCTGGTGGCGCTGTCGAAAGTCAAGGATGACCAGACGCGGTGGCACGCGCAGGCTGCGCTGTACGCCATCGCGGCGGACCCGGAGCGCAACGGTCGGTACCTCGAGCACGCAAAGTGTCCGGAGTACATCACGCGGGTGTCGGCGATAAGGCGAAGGCATCCGGTTCGGCCCGGCGGAAAGTTCATCCCCGCGCCAGTCGAGAGCGCCTGGGCCAAGACCGGCGCCGC
>Ga0209631_10000810_pt1 | contig 41803 bp, 31 predicted proteins | sample COG_08_FD_184752 | JGI IMG/M metagenome (GOLD analysis project Ga0209631, IMG submission 184752) | Pelagic Microbial community sample from North Sea - COGITO 998_met_08 (SPAdes) (version 2) | ecosystem: Environmental > Aquatic > Marine > Neritic zone/Coastal water | place: Helgoland, sampling... | reverse complement strand
CTCCTATTCCGCCAAGAATTGAAAACTTAAGATTATCCCAGCTCGCCTCGCTTAATTCGTAAACGAGTAATGGTCGTGTTGCATTTACATTGTGAATCCAAGCCACCTAACAAGGCGCTCGAGTCCGACGCTTGACCGCTCCTTCTCTTCCCTGCCGCTCCGTTCGGTCGCCGTCAAGCGCGGCTCAGCTTTGCGTTAGGCGCAGCTAGGGGTGATTCTCAGACGGTTGTGAACGATACAAGATCGGCTACCGTGCCGCCGCAGCTATTCGCGTGGTTGAGGGGTTTTGTCGATGAGGGTGAGCGAGCGCGGAAACATACGCGCGTCGGAGGCTATATTTTGTTAGTCGCTGTGCGCGCGAGTTTGCGACAACCGTTCTTGGCTTACTGTGGGCCCTGCATCCTTGGAGTGGTCTCGCCGGCTGTTCGCCGTCAGTCCGGGACTACGTGCACTGACCGGCACAAAATGAGTCTTCGATGGCATCCGATTGCATGCGCATGATGCCTTCGGAAAATAACGGGATGCCATAGCGGACGTCGCCGTCGCTTTCCAGCGCCGTGACGCACGCATTGCCGAAGCTACCGGCAGCTTGTGGGCCGAAATTTTCCGGTTCCAGGGCCGTTGGCGCGAAACTGATCATCCGCGAAATCAAACGATCTACTAATGGCACGATCAATTCATAACAAAAACCAATATTGACCTTAATCAAATTGGCATCGTGGATAGATTGTTCGGACGTGCCTTTCACTTCAGCACTGCGGTACATCAGATTATCGTTAGGGATAGTCCCGTCAGGGCCGTGGTCTGCGAAGGAATCCGCGCTCGGGTTTACCAGCGTGATGCGCACCAGGCCATCGGTGATCATGTCCCGAACGCGCTGGCGCGCGCAGCGAACCTGGTCGAGATTAAATGGTTTGTCTGTCGCGCGGTCGTCCGCAAGATCAGCGACTGACCGACCCGGGTCAAAGGTAAACGTGGCCGAACAGACGCCGCCGGTATCGATGACATAGGGTGAGGTATAAAGTGCGGCCATCGCGCGCGCAAAGCCCAATTCCATAGCCCACATGCGAGCGTTGTTAATCGATCCACTACGCGCAGTCTCGAAAGCGGCGTAGTTGAGTGTGATCTTGGCGTGATAAATAAGCGCAAACTGCAGCGTGCCGAGGATCAACAGCATCAGCACCATAGCCACAATCGTGAACTCGGTCATCGCCTGGCCGCGTGAACGCTTAATGCTCATGCGCTGGAGCAACGACTGGATCGACGTATGGGGCAGGCGCCGAGGCATGGTCTGAACCGGGATCATGCACAGCATTTATCTGGGGCGTTGTCTGGCCGTCGGATTCCGCGCTTGACGCCGTATCGCCGTCATCAGCCATCAAGTTGGCGGGCGATGGAGACTGGTTTGCGGCTTCGTCGTGTTGCTTGCCGTTCGCAGGGTCTGATTCCAAGGCCGTCTCGACGACCGTGTCCGGTAGTGATGGCGGTTCTGCTTCCGGCCGGCGATTGTCGGTGTTATCAACATTACTGATTTGTTCTTGCGCATTGGGCTCCGGCCCAGATGCGAACTTGCTTGCTGTTTGCGGCGGTACTGAGGTTGCGTCTACGCTCGTTTGCGCAGAGGTTGCATCGCTACCGATGATTGCCATGATTTGTGCGTAGGCCTGCTCACCCTGAATCGCCATTGGGTGATTCTCATCGACGTTCAGATTCATGTTGATGAAGCTGTTCGCGGCCTGGCGGAGCTGCACAAGGCCCATGTTGAACCAAACCTTGGCATTGGATGGATCACGGATTGCGGCTTCCCGGTACGCGGCGACTGCAGGGTCGGGGCGGGCGGTGCGAGCATAGATGTTGCCAAGTCGAAACCAATTCGCGGCGTCCTGCGGGATCCCCCGCACCAGTGCCAGGTAATGAGGTTCTGCGGCCCGCCACTCACCCGAAGCGTAGGCCTCCCGACCCGCTTCCGACGCGACACTGAGGTTTACTTTTTGGTCGGGTTTATCCGGCTTCGTTGACGACGAGCTGCAGGCACCAAGCAGAAGACATGCCAGCAACAAGAAAGCGCCCTGGCGCTGTCGCCCCGTGCCCACAGCACGGCCCACACGATCAAGTGAGCCGACGCCGACAGAGGTATTCTCGATGCGCCAATCTTCGGCCGGTGACGATTCAGCCGGCTTGATGCCCGTCACTACCATCGTTGGCCACGCACCGAAATCATCCGGTGTTCCGGTACAGCCACGGCACACGCTTAACGACTCCACCAGCTTTAGAGGATGATCGGCCAAGCCATACCGATCGATTTCAGGCAGCGCGACTTGCCCTTCCAGCGCGAGGCGATCACATCGTGCCCTCGGCCATGAACTTCATCACAATCGGAAACGCGAGAACGATAAACGTGACCGGGAATATGAACAAAATCAAGGGGCCGACCAATTTGATCGGTGCCTCCATGGCGAGCTTCTCAGCGCGCTGAAAACGCTCGTTGCGACGCTGATCGGCCTGTACACGAAGGACCATGGCAAGACTCGCCCCCATGCGTTCGGCCTGCACAACAGCGCCGACAAAACTGGTTACTTCCGTGACGTCCAGACGGTCGGACATGCGACGCAGTGCATCAGCGCGCGTCAAGCCAGCGCGCAAGTCGCGCAAAACGATGGCGAACTCGTTACGTAGTGGCCCCGGAGGGGCCTTCTCCATCGCTTGTCCAAGCGCGCCAGACAGATTGAGACCTGCCTCCACACACATGGTGATGAAGTCCAGATATATCGGCATGCTGCGCACAACCGCGATTGTGCGCCGCTTACGTGTGTCTGAGAGCCACACGTTCGGGAACATAAAACCCAGCAAGGGCGCGACGATAATAGCCAGTGGAAACGATTGGCCGAGCGACAGAAGGCAAAACCAGACAATTAACGGCAGCAGAATTGCGACAAATATCTGGAGCGCGACGAACTGCTCTGCGGTCAGCAGATAACTCACCCCCGTGCGCTGCAAGCGGCGTTCGGTTTGCTCCATGAAATCGTAGGGCAGGAACGCGCAGCCGTAGTTAGCGATGATCTGGACAAATGGCCAGACCAACTTGAGCAACGGCGGTAACGGATCCATATAGGACCGATCGTCTTCTTCGATTAGCGTGTTCAGCCAAAACACCAGGAGCAAAAATGACGCCCCGCTCAGGCCCCACAACGCCATGATTAGCCAGGGCAGCGGTCCATTCAGTGTTACGTTCATCGGCAGCTCCTGATGCTCGTCACACGTCGATGGATGTGATTTTACGAATCATGATGTAGCCGAGAAACTCCATGACGATGATGGCCGTAAGCACCAGGTAACCCATTGGCGTCGTCCACAACTTGCTCATCGCTTCTGGCTCAAGAAAATTCAACAGCACGCCAAGCAATACGGGTAGCCCGGTCATGACAATACCCTGCAGTCGCCCTTGCGCGGTGAGGCTTTCAATCTTGCCCTCCATGCCGGCTTTTCGGCGCAGCGTGTCGGCTAGTGACTCCACCGTTTCCGCAAGATTTCCGCCGACTTCACGATTGATTTTCAGCGCCGTGGTCAACATCATGAAATCTTGCATGGGGATGCGCTTCTCCATGTTCTCGAGGGAAACTTCAAAGTCCACACCGAGGCGCTGCTCCTGGGTCAGGATCTCGAACTCCTGGCTAATAGGAGGTGGTTGCTCGTTCACCAGATTGTCGAGTGCGATGTTAAGGCTTGCACCAGCCTGCAATGAGCCACTTACCATCAATAACGCGTCCGGTAGTTGCTCTTCAATGCGCGCCAGACGTTTCGCGCGCATGCGTCGATAAAAAATTGCCGGTAGCACCAACAACAGAATGAAAACGCCGATGGTTGCGATCCAATCTCGCACCAAAATCCACACCAGCAACGGAATCACGCCAAGGGCAATTAAATTGATACGGAATAGCTGGTTGGGATCGACGAACATGAACATATCGGCCATGTTCGAAGACGCTGAAGACGTAAAATCTGCCCGGTAGGCAGAGAGCTTGCTTTGCGCTTTGACGGATATGATTACCCACGCGAATGTCGCCGCGACGAAAATCGCCAGCAGCGCCGCAGGCAGCGCAAACGTCGCAACAATGGCGTAGAAGGTACCTAGCATCAGCGTCCAAAAATGCTCATATCAACCTGCAGTCCGCGCTGGCGCAAATCCTCGTAGAATTCAGGCACACGACCCGTTGCCTTGAATTCGCCAACCACACGACCTTTGTCGTTAAAGCCCGTCTGGTTGTATACGAAAATATCCTGCATCTGGATGGTGCCGCCTTCCACACCGGTAATTTCAGTAATATTAATGACGCGCCGTGAACCATCGGAGAAACGAGTTTGCTGAACGACCATATCGACCGCTGAAGCAACCTGCTCCCGGATAGCCTGTACCGGCAAATCCATTCCCGACATCATGACCATCACTTCCAATCGCGAAATCAAATCCCGGGGCGTATTGGCATGGGCTGTCGTGAGCGACCCGTCATGGCCTGTATTCATGGCCTGGAGCATATCCAACGCTTCACCACCACGGCACTCGCCGACCACGATTCTGTCCGGACGCATACGTAAACAGTTTTTTACCAGATCCCGAATCGTCACCTGGCCCTTACCCTCGAGATTCGGCGGGCGCGCCTCGAGGCTCACTAAATGCGGTTGCGCCAGCTTGAGCTCAGCAGCATCCTCAACGGTGACGATGCGCTCGTCCGGGGGAATGAAGTTCGACAGCACGTTCAGCAAGGTGGTTTTACCGGAGCCGGTGCCCCCTGAAATAACGATATTACGGCGCTGCTCTACAGCGACTTTTAGGAATGCCACCATCGGCTCATCGATCGCGCCAAAACCGACCAAATCCCGGTCAGTCAATTTGTTCTTGGCGAACTTTCTGATTGTGACGCACGGACCTCGCAATGCGAGCGGCGGAATAATTGCGTTTACCCGCGAACCATCCTTCAGACGCGCATCAACCATGGGGGAACTTTCGTCGATTCGCCGACCCAGCGGAGACACGATGCGCTCGATTGCGGACATCACCGCGTCGTCGCTCGAAAACGTCACGTCGGATTGAGTCAAACGTCCATCACGCTCCACGTAGATGTCGTCGAACTTGTTCACCATGATCTCACTGACGCTTTCATCCTCGAGTAGCTCTTCAAGCGGACCGAGACCAACGGCCTCGTCGAGAACTTGTTTAGCCAATTTCACACGGTCAACGTCTTGAGGAATTTTCACACCCAGTTCGGTGATAATTTCCTCGATCAATCCCTGCACGTGCTTGCGCAGCAAATCTTCGGTCATGGAACTGATGTCGGTTCGTCGCAAGTCCATTGCGGCCAACAAATCTTCGTGTACCCGATTGCGCCACTTGAACTTATCTTTGTGGCGCAAATCGATCAGAGTTTTCGACAGCTCGTCGGAATCCTCGATAGCGGCATGCCGGGGCACGCCAATAACGGTGCGCATATCTTCTTCATCGTCGTCATCCGCCGCGCCAGGCCGCACAGTGGCTGGATCACTCTCACGTTTCTTCATTTCACCGACCTGCAGGTAGTAGCCGGCGATATGAATCTTGTCTGCGGTGTGCAGTGGCCCGTGATGGGTGACGGCTTCGCCGTTCACTTCGACGACTGCTTTTTGACCTGTACGTTCAACAAACAGGCCTTCCGAAGTGCGTATAATTTCCGCGTGCTGCGGCGCAATTTTCCAGCCACGCAGCTGGATCAGATTACTGCGGGACTTCCCGATACTGCAGGTGTCGACCGGACATTCAACAGTCGTAAGGGTGTCACCTTTACTGTTCTTGACGATTACGCTAAACATCTTGTTTGCACTACCTGACTTCGGTTCCGCAATAACTACATCGGCAAATCACAGCGTGATTGCCATCGCTCATGGCAATTAGTCGATCAATTTAAAGGTCGAATTACGCATCGATTCCACGAAATCGCTGGTGCGCTTCTCTGCCCCGGCTACGGCATCAAGGTTTTGTTGATGCCCGGCGTCATATACCACCGGTGTCACGAAAATGACCAAGTCGGTCTTCGAGTCCCGATATGCGCGTGAGCGAAACAGCGCACCCAGGACCGGGATGGCTCCCAGCCCTTTGAGGGCAGTGGTATCACGGCCAAGCTCTCGGTCGACCAACCCTGACATTACTAGCGTTTCACCAGATTCAATCAAGATATCTGCGGTCGTTCTGCGCGTCAAAAAGCCGGGCGTGTTGCCCACCGAAACGGACTGGTCAACGGCGCTGATCTCAGTCTCGACGCTCGCGCGAATATTATTGTGGCGGTCAACTTCGGGTTTGATATTGAGCAAGATACCGAACTGCTTAAATTCTATTGCAGCGCTGGTTGGTGTCACGATTTCAATCGGCACTTCTCCGCCAGCGAGAAAACTTGCCTCGCCACCACTACGCGCGACCAGGCGCGGTTCAGCGAGAATCAAAGCCTCGCCTGAACTCACTGCCAAATTGATCCTCGAGGTGATCTCGGTCGCAATACCGAAGTAACCGAACGACGAATCCGCCGTCCCCGGGGCGACCCCGGCGAGTTGAGAGGGCGAATTCGGGGAGAGCAAAATGCCGTTGCCGGCGATTCGCGATGCGCCAAATTCTTCGCCTCCGGCAAACGCGGCTGAAGGGCCGGCGAAATTCGAGCTCCAGTTGATGCCGAGATTGTCTGCTGCGCTTTTATTGAATTCGGTAATCTTGATATGCATCAGGACCATCTTGTCGTCGGGCAGCTCGGTTTCTTCCTTGCGGGTGAGATCCATAATCTCGCTGTACTGGCCCTGGACGGTCGTGACAATCTCCGCGTATCCGTTGTCGATGGTGCCGGTCAGTACGAAATGATTGCCTACCATACGAATATTGATATCCGGGATATGCCCGAGCATTTCATTCACTTCGGCAAACCGACTGGACTCAGTCAGGTCGAAAATTTCCGGGTAGGCCGTCTTGACGGCAGTTACGAGCGTGGAATACGCACTGTCATACTGTCCTGAGAGAACAATTTTGTCGCCGATAACCGTTGTTTCGACGCCAGCTACGTGCGCGAGCAACTCGTCCACATGCCCTTGCTTCTGACGCAGCACTGCACTGTTCACGGCCATCGCGTAATCAGCCGCTTCGACGGTAAACTCGATGTTGCTTTCCTGGCCGTTGCGTAACCATAAATGCATGGTCGTAACGCCCGGCGCTTCACCAAAAACCAGCAACTGACCGTTCTTCAGCAATGAGGACGAGATGATGGCCGTTTGCCCGACTGCAACGCGGTCGATATCTCCAGGCCGCAGGATGCGCATCTCACCAACCTTAAGATTGATTGCGCTGACGGCACCGACGAGCCCGGCAGCGAGCACCACAAAGAGCAATAGCTGCAGGCCCATGCGCTGGCTATTGGCCCAGATTGATGGCCTCAAAATCGGCATCATGTGTGCGTCCTCTGTCATCTGTTTAGACTTTCGCTTTAATCGAGTATTGGCATGCGGCTAACGCGCGCAGCGCCGTCAACACTGTTGCCGCCAGTAATGAGTTGCACACCGGCACCGCCACCCACTGCCTGAGGATTCGATACCGTAGCAGTCGAACCGCCGGGCAATGTCGGTGCGGGCGTGAGCGCCTCGCTGGTCCCGGCATTCTCCGGTGTCCGCGGAGTAACGGAATAAACGCCGGCTTTGGACGCGCCATCCTGAGCAGTGGTCGTCAAGGTCACCAGCACCAGGATCGTGCCGGCAAAATATCGAAGGCAGCGACTTGTGACGGGCATCTAATCAGTCCGTCGCCTTTAGAGTCGTTGATTTCGCTACGCCGTCGGTACTCGCACCACCGATGATCATATCGACTCGACGGCTCCCTCCCGCAATCGGCGTATTAGCTGCGACCGCAGCAACGGCAGCCGCGTCGAGCACCTTGCCGCTGGCATCGACAACCTCGCCATTCTCATTGACGCTCAGGCCGGCCGCTTCGAGCTGCGCTTTGCTCAATAAGCCATTTGCCGTCATGACCAGCGTATCGGCATCGATCACATTGCCATCCTTGTCGACTATTTCGCCGTTCTCGTTCACACGCAGCCCGGCTGCGGCGAGTTCTGCCTGATTGATGACGTTGCCATTGGCATCGGTAATGAGCGTGCCCGGGTCGACTACATTGCCATCGGCATCAACGATGTCACCGTTGGCGTTGACGCTTAATCCGGCGGCCGCGAGTTGCTCGGTCGTCAATACATCACCGTTGGCGGACACCACCAGGCTATTGGGGTCAACAACGTTGCCGTTGGCATCGACTATGTCGCCGTTCGCATTGATGCTGAGTCCGGCGGCAGCGAGCGTCTCTGCGGTCAGGATCTTGCCATCCGCGGTTTTTATCAGTGTCGAGGTATCGACTACGCGTCCGGAGCTATCAACGATTTCGCCATTGGCGTTGACGCTGAGCCCTGACGCCGCCAGCTGTTGTTTCGTCATCACCTCGCCATTGGCACCAACAACAACGTCGGCTGCGCTGACGACATTGCCGTCGGCATCGACTATCTGGCCGCTCGCATTGACTGTCATGCCAGCTGCGGCGAGCGCTTTCTTACTCATCACGCGTCCGTCAGCGGTGACCATGAGATCGGCTGGGTCGACAACATTGCCGTCCTTATCGACCAATTGCCCGTCCGCGTTGACCGTCAGGCCAGCCGCGGCAAGCTGCTCAGCGCTCATGAGGGTCTTGCCGTCGGCATCGACCAGATTCCCACGATCGTCGACTCCGGCAGCAGCGCTCACCCGGCCGCGCTGGCCCTCAGCAGCCTGCGCCATCTCAAAAGCGTTAGTGAATAAGTTTTGTGCGGACACCGTCGAGAAAGCGGCGCTACCTTCGTCGTCACGATTACGCAAAATCATCAGGACGTCGCCCTTGTCCTGTGCGGCTGTGATCAGCGCTGCCTGGTGTGGCGTGACGTCGACTGTGATGTTTGTAAATTTGCGTTCACTACGGGGTTGCGGGTAATGCAAGTCGTCGAGTTGTTGGCGATACGGGTCACGACCGGTCGCCAGTACGCGAACATTCTGCAACACCGGCAAGATGACATCCTTCGGCAATGCGTTGGCTACGAGTTGTTCGATGTTGGCATCATCTGTACTCGCGCCGCGTGCTACTTCGAGCAGCGCTTCGGGGATGGAGTCAAGCAGGTCGGCGGGAATCGAGTCGATCAAATCGGCACTGATGAAACTTGCGTTTATGCCGGAGAAACCTAATGGCATATTGACGAAAAGATCGATTTTGTTACCCGGACGAACGAAGCCCCCAATGGAATTGATGTCATCGACCTGGACCGTCAGCGCGCGACGGCCAACCGCGATCGTGTCTGAAAAATCGACCGGAAAGCTGTCGTCTAGAAAGCTTTTCAGGAGCGGCTTGCCGGCTTTAACGTCGACTTCGATCGTACGGCCGAGGTACTTTTCGTATTCCGAGGCGCGTATCGCGTCGCCATGCGCGTAATCGCTTGGAATCTCACGTTGCGATAGCGCGTCCTGGCGAACTACCGAGCCCTTGCGCAGATCCTTACCGGCAACCAATACGGTTACCGGGCGCCCTTCCTTGCCCGCGTACTTTTGCATCAGTGCCGCTTCTTCGCTTTTCAGGTAAACGTAGGACAGTGCCGCCGCAACGAGCCCGAATACGATCGCGCCCATTAATAACGGAATGCCAAACGCGGTTTTAGTCTCGTCTACGCTCGCCATGCGACTCGTGTCCTCCACCTGTTCCGGCTCGAACGCCGACGATGTATTAGGTTATTCAGGTACCGGCCGTGGCCTCGCCATTCTCGTGGCGAGCGCAACGACTGGAGTAGTTCAAAATGGTGAAATCGCGTCTGTAGCCATCTGGACTGCCAGATCATCAAGATTTTCAAAATCACCGAGCAGATCTTTAACGTCGGTAAATTTCGAGTAGGCGTTGTTGAACGGTTCCAATGCGGCAGTAACGTTCTCTTGAACCGGGTCAAGGGTTAAGCGAACCAGCGTATCCTCGTCGACCTCAGGAGTAAGTCCAAGGCCTTCGATGTAATCACGGTATTCTGGCCCGGTCGAGAACTCTGGTAGCGCGGACATCGACAGAGAGTAGGAATACCCCCGGTACTTGTTCTTCATCACTGCGGCCAAATCCAGCAGCACGTCGCCGCCTGGCCCCATCAGCATCATGACGCCGAAAGACAAGATGACGAGATACTCGACCATGCCCTGGCCGGCCTGGCGCACGCGTCGCTGTGCAGTGAAGATGCTCAGAACTTTATCCACCAATTGTTACAGCAGGTCATGCTTGACGGAGTTTATCACTATACGTGAACCCTCGCGACTGCTTTGAATCGTGACAATGACCTGTTCACGCCCGCGTCGAAATCCAAGTGCATGTAGTTTGTTGTGCCCCATCGCCTGATCGATATCGACGCCCCATCCGGAATATTCGTTACGATAAAAATTCACGTTGCTGTCGATTGAAAATTCGTTTTCGACCATGGCAGTCTGTGCACCCTTGCCGGCGTCGTCACTGATGACATTGGACAACACCGTGCTGCCGTCCATGGCGGGTGGTTCAGGCGCCGCCGCGGGTCCGTCGCCAGGTTCAGGCAAGCGTCCGAGAGCCAGATAGCCGTACGACCCGGACTGGATGTGTTCCTGAACCTGCACGGTCATCACATAGCCATCCTCAACACGAGTGACCAGCCGCCACGGCGCAATGGCGGTGGGTTCGTAGGCGAAACCTGGGGCGTTTTTAACCGGCGGACGCTCCCACAGGTTTTTGTAAAATTCGACGATGTCGTCGACCGAGTCTTTGCTGATGAAGGCACGCACGGACATGTTACGACCCTGTACCATCATGTTCTCGGATACCACACTCACTTTGGCGTCGTCGGGAGCCGGAAAGTCTGGTGGTCGAGCAAAGGCAGGATCGGCGAGAAATAGCGACGCGACTAGCGCAACCACGACCAGCACGCTGCGCCGGGCAGTGTTGCTTCGCATCACAAATTGCATGGCGAATGTGACATCTGCGGATCCAGCGCTTGCACGTCGTCGTCCCAGATACAGCGCCCGCTGGCGTCGCACGCATGCGAGCCGAGACGCTCGTCCGGGTCTTCGTCGAGGACAGACAAGCGATCCGGATGGACTACATCACCATCAATATAACCGAGCCACAGGTGTCCTTCGGGGGCGGCTAGCGGTGACTTAATTAATGGATCAGGTGGCGTCGCTGGACCGCCCGGATCGCAGCGCGACAGTTCCGGCGCAATAAAGCTGACCAAATCCCATATTTCGCTAAGTCCGGGCAGATTGAGCAACTCGTTGACCAGGGTTGACGGCGTCGCGCCGCCAACCTGGAGATAGGTATGCGCTGTGCCGCCTGCGTTCCAGCCGTCAGCGAGCACACCAGCCTTGGCGTTGAAACCAAGTTCGTACGTGGAAACATCGCCACCGAGCTGATTGAGATCACCGCCGGCGCGCAAGCCAACACCACGATTGTAGACAGTCGCCAAGGCATCGAAATCGACATGCGTGTAACCGTTGGTGTTCATCGCCGAAAAACCAGGGCTGCCGGCAAACACCTCATCGGCGCCTTCCAGCGTGGACCCGTTGGACTGATTGTTTCGCGAATGCGAGGAAACCAGATTGATGATGGCCGATATCGCGTCGAAGCCGGCATCCATGACGTCCACAAGCGTATTCAACCAGGAACCGACGTCGACCCCGAACACGGTGATGGTCGGCGTGTCGTCGTCTGTTTCCGCCGTGTTGATACTCGTGCCACTAAAAAATGGCAAGCCGCGGTAATCTTTCCACAGCACATTGGAATAGTAAGTCTGCGTGTGATCCTCAAATTTGATGGGTCGAATAGCGCCGAAAGCGCCCTCGTCAGTATCCACAGCCTCATAACGGCCGACAGTGCTCATGGTGCGGACGTAGGATTCGTGCTGGGTCACAGCGAGCGATTTCTCAGGGATATAGAAACTCGCCTCACCCGTATTGAAGTTCTCGAGGATGTCGCGCTGGCCAGTGTCCGCGTACCACGCCGTATATTCCCAAGCCTGGTAGCGCGCCGCCTGAATTGCCGCATGCTTGAAATCGATGTACTTGCCGAGCATCGGTATAAATACAAACAACGGCATCAGCACGAATGCAGCGCTGATCAAAAACTCCGTCATGGCCTGACCGGTTTGTCGGGGGTGTCTGCTAGTCGAACTCATATCAGAACCCCAACGTCGCGCTCATCCAGGTCACTAGCCCGTCCAGGTCCGGACCGAAGGAAATGCCCTGCGCGAGCTCGCCGTGTTGAAGCAACAACGCGATCACCCGATCGGCATGGCTTGTTTCAATCAAATGGGCTTGCCAATAAGGGTTAAATGCACTGCCGTGCTCGACGTAGCCATCTCCGCGTGCGAAGTAGGTGATGTCCAATGGCCGGTCGAAATAGACTTCCGATTTTGCCACCGCCGACAACGAGTCCCACGCAAACGATTCGTCGAGCTGGAAGCGGTCGACCGGGCGATTACCCGGCGCAGTGTCGTAGTGCTCGTCATCGAAATCATCCTGATCGAGCGTCAGTGCCGCGATAAAAAATGGTCCACCGGTTTTGTAGAGCGGTTCTGCGCCCGTCGTGTCGAGGTAGCGCGGTAACCCGCCGTACGAGCTGCCGACATTCTGCGTCGCCATGGTGGGTAACGACGGTTGCCAATAGACGCCTGACGCGGGCAGACTCGGCGGGTAGTACCAACCCAGCAGACGCTGAGCGGCGTGACCGTAGGCGTCGTTCGGAATCGGCCCGGTCGGCGTATCAAATGGCAACGGTAAATCAACTTGCGTCGCCATATGCTGCGGTGCCGCAGTCAAAGCGTTCTTTTTCGTGCCGGTCGTTTTGCCGGTCCACGTGAATGCCGCGCCAAGGGGCGCCGAAGTCGGAAACGAACCGTCGTAAATCACGATGTCGGCGTCTTCGTCAACGTCGCCACATTCGGGCTCTTCATCCGGATCTTCTGGTTCACTGCAACCGGATCCCGACCCGCCGAAACTGACGCCGAGAAACATGCGTTCATTGGCGACAGTGAGATCGACATCTGCACTAATTAGATCAATCTTTCCTACGAAAGGAATTTTGATCCAGGCGTCGAAACCGCCGCCGCCACGAAATCCCAGATCGAAGTTAGTTGAATCCGCGCTCGACCAGGAAAAAAGGTCACCGGCAGCTTTGTCTTTGTCGGTCCCCGCAATCGGGATGGTCGCGCGTATCTCACTACCGCCTTCGCGCAACATACGAATGCGCAATTGCAAATAAAAATCGAGACTTGCGCCGATCACGCCGAAGTCGGCGCTAGCCCCTATCGCGAAGCCCAGCCAGCCATCACCGAGGCTCTGTCCGGCAGAGTCAGTGAGATCTGAATTGTCATAAACGCCAAACTCGCCGTACCCACTTAGCGGTCCGACGCCGAAACTCACGCGCTCGGGCGCCGGCAGCAGGCCGGCATCACGCATCATGCTGAAAAAATTAATGATCCAGCCGCGCCCGGTCAGGTCTTCGTCCTCGTGATACGGAGGATTGTGGTGCCCCTTGGTAAACGGGTCGCCGGAGTTATAAATCAGCGAAGAAAGACGCCCGTAACCGTAAGTGTCTGAATCCGCAGCGTCCGCGTCGTCCGGATCGGAATTATCGAGTTGGGAGATACTGGTTGCAGGGGCTGCGGGATTATAGGAACGGGTAAATTTTTCAGTCACCGGAACCGGCAAACCACCGTAGGTCGATAGATGTGCGAGCAGCATCAATACGCCGTAGCCGGACATATGCGCGCCATCGGGTGCGTTGGCCTTTATTGATTCATCGAGCAACCCCAGCGTGTTGACGATACTGGCGAGATGATAAATCTGCTGGGCAATGCCATAGCCCTTGTTGACGTTGTGATTCACTGCCGTCATGGCTTTGGCGTAGCCGCGCATGAGGGTGATAAAGAAACCGCCAGTGGTTTGAAAACCAGCTGCCAATGGGGTCAGCACGGTGTTTGAGATGCCGAGCGTCGGACCAGTCAGGTATTTGTTGTATTCGAGCAGAAAATCGCCGATGGATTTCCAGTGATAAGCCCACGACGCCATGCCAATCGCCTGCCCGATGGCGACTTCGTTGGCGACCATGGCGCGGTTTGTGTAGGCGGCGAAATTGAGGTCGCGTGCCTCAACGGTGGAGACACTGTAGGCGAGTGCGTCTGCGGCGTTCTGCATCTCCATTTTATCGGAGGTGAGCCGCCCGGTACGAAACAGAGACAACGCTGACACGACCAAAACGACGGCGAACAGGTAGGTCATCAATGCGGCCTGGCCGCGCTGATGCTTCGGAAGTTGCCGGTTAACACACCGCCGGCGGCGCAGATTATCCGCGTGACGGACGCTCACGTGTGAGAGATGTCCGTCACGCCGCTGGCAGGCGAAACCGGAAGATTACTCGGCCGTGTTCTGGGAAAAATCGGTCAACCCACGCTGCGCCGTTGATGCTTCGTCTTGCACATCTTCAAAATCTGCGGTGTTGGTCGTTCCCGCGAGTTCCGCAGTCATGATGCCCATCTGACCGCGAATCGTGTCGCCAAAAAAGCCGTAGATTGCGATGGCCGCAATCGCAATTAGCGCGACGATAATGATGTACTCCGTCATGCCCTGACCGAGCTGTTTGAGCTTTTGTTTCAACATCGTAGTTCTCCAAGTAGTTGTCGCGATACCAGACCGCCGTGAAATTTCATTTCAACACTGCCCGCGACCTTATACGAAACGAGTTGATTAGCCAACAACAAGATGGCGGCGTATTACCGTTATGCCGGTGAATTTGCTGCAATTTAGCTTTCCATATGCCGGTGAGATGGGTACGGTAATGTGAGCACCCAGTCTGGTCAAAAAGCGATGGTGCGCATATCCGAGCGCGCAGCTCCAGCACACTGATGGTGAACCCGATCGAGATTAGGCTTCAACGCGCTTGCGAACCGCTTAATCAACGTGCCCGCGAATACAGTTTCCGATTTCACCGACATACGAAAACCGCAACCAGCCGCAGCGCGTTACCGGCGCCATCCGGTGAGCGCGCAATGAAAACCTGCCCACGCGCACCGACATCCTGTCAATGCTGTAAACCGCATCATCCAAATCGTGCTCATTGTGCCGCAAGACGTTCCGCCGCCGCGTGTTGAAGACTTTGGCCCAGCAGCGGACATTGAGCGATAACCCTGTCGACGTCGGCGCGACTGAGTTCATATAACGCACATGCCGTAGTCGCGCGACAGGTAGCCGAGCGCGCCGCATCACTGAGCAAAGCCATCTCGCCGAAGAAGTCGCCGGCAAGAAGGGTTGCCAGTTGGCGCTCGCCATCTTCCGCGCCGCGCAAAACGCGAACGACCCCACGGGCGATGAAAAACATCGCACGACCCGCTTCGCCCTCACTGATAATCGTCTCGCCCGGCGCTACCGTGCGACTTTTCAAATGTTTGACTACGAGCGCAATATCCTTGGCCGTTAATTCACGGAAAAAAGAAACCTGGCGCACGAGTTCGACCGGATCGATCTCGAGCTCACGGTAGGTCAGCGTCCCGAACTCCCGAATGCGCCCCTCCAGTGATTCCAGCAGGCCATCTCCGAGTCCGTGAGGGACCAATCCGCTGTCGACCTGTCGCGCGATTTCGTCGTACTCAACGCGTAGGACTAGTCTCTCGGCGAGACGCCCCTGCATAGCCTTCACGAACTCGGGGAATTGCGCTGCCCAGTCGTCGAGTCGGGAGCGCGCCTCACTCCGGCGAGCGTCAAAAACCTGGCCTACCACCGACATAAATTCCGGTTCCAGTGTGCCTGCCGTTTCCATGTCTTCGAGTGACGCACCCACCCGGCGACAAGCCTGAAACTCTGCCCAGGTCCTAACGTATTCTTGCGCGACGCTGCGCGACTGCAATAGTTGTCCCAGGTGTCCGGGGACCCGCCGGTAAAGCTGCTGCCACCAAGCCTTTCCTGTTGCGCGCGACGAGGCGGCGAATGACGTTGCTTTCAATCCATGATGACGCAGCTGGTCGATGCGTTGCCGGGTTGCATGGTCAAGCGCTCGGTAGGCGTGTTCATCAATATGGTGCCGACTGAATAATTCGTAATAGGCAATGCGCTCGATCGCCAGGCAACGCATCCACAGATTACGCTGAGCCTGAACATCGCTGATCTCCTGATCATGTAGTGCAGCAATCCCGTTATGGATGGCGTCGATTTCAAGCTGCTGTTCGGCTTCCAGGCGCGCAGCAATCGGGGCCGAAAACAAACCACCGGAACCGAGTGCAGGGATTTGCCGGATGGCCTCTTGGATGGCCTCGACGCGCACTTCTTCGAGCGCCAACTGATCGGCGACAGCTGGCTTGTCCAGCCCGAACCAGCGCATCAGCGGTTCGATACTCAGACCTTGCACAACCAGTGTAAAAAGAACCGCGCCCATGACCACGGCAGTAAACGCTTCAGTCCAGGCGAAATCGCCGAGACTCAGCACGACCGCCAACGCAACTGCGCCACGCAGCCCACCCCAGAACATAACCGTCTGATAGCTGCGGCTAACTCGTTCCGCCCCTGGCAAGTGGCCAACTGCAGGCACCAGGGTGTAGATCACTAATACGCGCGATAGCAGCATGGCGGCAATCGCCACCAGCAGCACATCGGCGAACGCCAGCAAAGCCGTGAAATCGATCGCCAAGCCCACCAACAAAAATATGAGCGCGTTGGCGACAAAGGCAATGTAGGCCCAAAAATGTTCAATGTAGTCAGCGATGCCGGGAGAGATCTTGCTGCGTCCCCAACCGCCCATGGTCAGGCCAGCAGCGACCGTCGCCATGACGCCGCTGACATGGAAAAATTCTTCAGCGATGACGAACGACAAGTAGGCCAGTGTGGTCAGTATGGATATTTCGATAGCCTGGTTCTCGTGCACCGCACCGAGCACATAGCCGGCAATAAGCGCCAGCAACCAGCCGACGGCGATACCACCGAAAAAGACCAACGCGAACTGAATAACCGCGTTGCCTGCAGTCGCTGGAGTAAAGTAACCGGCGACTGCCACGCTTAACAGGATTTTGGCTGCAACAATCGCCGTGGCATCGTTGAACAGGCTCTCCCCTTCAACGAGTACAGTCAAACGTTGTGGTGCACCAAGCTGATGAAAAAGCGCGATGACGGCGACCGGATCGGTCGCCGAGAGAATCGCGCCGAGCACCATCGCGGCGGCGAATGGTACGTCTGTCAGATAGGCCACGAGGGTCGCGATCACGAATGTTGAGATCAACAAACCGGGCACGGCGAGAGTCAGTACCGGCAGCAAATTATCACGCAACTGGCGCGCATCAAGATGAAATGCGGACTCGAATATCAAACTCGGCAGAAACACATAAAAAATAATGTCCGGACTGATGTGGAAATCGACCAGGCGCGCTGCACCAAGCGGGAGATGGACTGAAAGTTGAGCGACCGCAATGCCTGCGAGTACCAGTGCAACGGTAAAGGGCAACCGTATGATTCGCGCCAACACGAGGATGGCGGAGGCCAGCAACAACAGCAACGAAAGTCCGGCTACGAGTTCGGCGACGTGGCTGGAATGCGCCATCGCAGCGAACTAGCTCTCAGACGACAGAAACGGTACGGTCATTCGGCTTGTGGCCCGGGTAGATCCGGCAAGACGTAGCTGCTCGCCGTATCGAGTGCGGTTTGAAACATTAAGCGGTGTGGGGTCGTTTCAATCTCGATGGCCTCATAAATGAAAGCAAATATCTCGTCCGCTTCGCTCAAAGTGACCGCTACCGTAACGATATCGATTTCATCGGCAATGGTGCTGCTGCGCTGGCTTGCACCGCGTCCGTGGGCAACGTTTATGCCCGTCAGCTCGTGCGCTTCGTACAGTCGGTCCGCAAGTTTGAGACCATCGCCGGCCGGCACAAAGCACGTAATCAACTTGGCCGGGTTGCCTAGCAGGGTCTTTTCTAACGACGCCACAGTCCTTACCCAGCGAGCTTGTCGCGCACGCTGCGCGGAATGAAGGTCGCGGCCTTTTCGACCGGCGTCACATACATGATCCCGGCACCTGGGATATCAAGGTTTCCCGCCAGGTACATGCTTTCGAATACGCGTTCTACCTGCTCCGAAGAAACCACAACATTAATCACTTCTTTCTCGACATTAACAGCGAACCCCAGTACGCCAAGACGTTCGCGCACGCCCATGCCTCGCGCATAGTTAACCGTTGCGCCCTGCGCACCTGCCGCCCGCGCCGCAGCAATGATCGTCTCGGCGGCATCACGCTGAACGATGCAGGTGATCAATTTCACATCGGTGAGGACGACCATCTCGCGTGTACTCATGCCACTGCTCCCTTACTGTCTGCAGGCATTTGGCTTAATAGCCGGGTACGCAACTGCGCCCGCCTTTGCACCCATAAACCGGTACTCAAAACTGCAATGATGGGGGAGATTGAAGCCATCGACAGAATGCCGAAACCTTCAACGGCAGAAACCGCCTGCCCGAAACCCAAACCCATCGCCAGTACCAGAGGCACGGTGACTGGGCCGGTCGTGACGCCGGCGCTATCCCAGGCGATATTGACGAACTCTTCATTCGATAGCCACGTCAGGACCAGCGCTAAGCTGTAGCCGGGTACTAACAAATAGGCCAGCGGAACCGCAAAAATTATCTTGAGCACGCCGAGCGTGATGCCTACTCCGACACCGACGGAAACCGCCATCATCAAGGTGCGCTTTTTGAACGCACCTGAAGTCAAGGTTTCCACCGTCATGCCCAGAGCATTCAATGCGGGCTCGGCCATCGTGGCAAAAAATCCCAGTACCCACGCAAAAATCATGGCCAGAAACACGCCGAGCATGAAGCCGTACAAAGGCGATGACTCAACCGTGCTGACCGCGGTGAACGCCGCCGGGATCGTGCCGCCCGACTGGGCACCTAATCGCGCGAGACCATAGGTCAGCCCCAAATTGAACACGATCATGCCGACCACACACAAAACCAGGCCGAATATAACGATGTGTTTCTCGCGCAGGACCTCGTTCAGAACAACCCGCAGCACCAAGAACAGAAAAAGTACCAGCGGGATGATCGCGCGCATACCGCCGAGGATTTCCATAACCGGTGATCGCTGCCACCAGGCAGCCGCAGGAGCCGTCGCTGACAATTGCGTAGCGCTTGCGATGATCTCGTGCGGGGTGATCGTGCTCGCCACGTAAAGGCCGAGCGACATTACCGCGAGAATGTGGAACAAGGATGCAAGGGTGACGATGCCAAAACCAGACAGTGACGAGTTGCCCTTGCCTGCTGCCGCCGCAATACCAATGCCAAGCGACAAAACTAACGGCACGGTCACCGGGCCGGTCGTCACGGCACCGCAGTCCCAGGCTAATCCGATGATCACATGTAAGTCCGCGTGCAGGCCCAGATAGACCGTCAGCGCCAGGGTGGGAACGACGGTTATATAGATGAACGGCTTGAGGCTCCAACCCTGCAGAAAACGCAGGGTGCCAAGCACTGCGGCAAGACCAACCCCCGCCCCAACCGAAAGCACGAGGATGTCTGTCCACTGGTTCAGGAGAACCCAAAGATAAGGCGCTTTGCGCACGTCGACAATTGCCCCGGCACTCTGCAGCGCACCGATGGCCGGTTCGGCGAAAGTCACCCCGATACCGAGCAACATGACAATGCTCAAGACTAACCACAGCGGTGATTTTTTGGGCAGGTTATTGCCGATGTTCTCGCCGAATGGCATCAAGCCCAGGCGCAAACCTTCCATAAACAACATCAGGCCTACGATCGCGGCGAACAGACCGAAGCTGATCAACCATGAGTCGGCCACAGCTGAGCGCAAGAGAACCATCTGAAACAACGCAAGATAAATCGCGAGTGGCAGGACGGCGCGTGCCTGTTCTATAAACCTCATGCTGACAAACGGTCCGAGCAAGCGCCCGACGTCGGCTTTGTCGAGAATCAGTTTGCCGGGAAGATAATCTTTGTAATGCCCTTCAGAATCAGCTTCGAGGTGCGGCGTCAGTTGGTTGTAACTGACCTGCTGTTGATGCAGGTTCACCTCACGAATGAAATCGCCGTAGCGAAGTCGCTCGTGGCGCGATCGCTGCGCTGCTGACTCAGGCTCGTCACCCATCCCCGGCTACTCGATCGAAGAACGCGATACCGATCGTAGCGCTATCGACCGTTCTGCGGATTGATGTGGATCAAGTGATGAGAACCGGCGGGTTATCCGAACCGGTCGATAGCGCTTTGACGCCTGATCCGGATGGTTGCTGCGCCATAGCGCCGTGGCTCGAGACAGACGGGCACGACGGCGTAACATGGCGATAACGAGACTCTGCCGTGGTCGCCCCTGACGGTCGGGCTCGCCCTAAGGAGCGCAACTTGCACTCCTTAGGGGCCGGGCTCACTGAAAAACTCCACGTAGAAACGCACCGGCCCGATCAGTTCCACCTCATGCGGAACAGCTGGCTCGACGACTCCCGGTCGCTCGGGAGATAACTCAAACTCCGCGACCACGGGTTCCAGAATTCGATAACGCAAGCGACCTTCCAGGATGACAATACTGGCCCAGGTTCCTTGCTTGGTTAGATGACGTCGAAGGAGTCCCTTAGGCACCGTGGCATCTGTGAAATCGGGCGTTCTTTTATCGCTGGTGACATGGGCGGGGAGTTCTTTCATGCAGTACCGGTCTCGTATCAGCTGAAGCTATCGCAGGGTCAGTTTTAACGTGGGGCAAAACAGGCACCCGCATGGCGCTTTTCGGAAACTCAATTAAGGTTCGACCCGTGCTTTTACACACAGTTTCCCGCCTCCAACAAACGCCTTCCATGCGAATAGTGCGAATGCGCCGACCCCGATACTGAAAACAACATCTCCAGGTACTCGAGCCCAAACTAATCCTTCCATAAGATCGCTATGCATGAATTGAGCAGAGCGAGCGAACGCGTAATGGTGCTCGATAGCGTTGTAGGTTTGCCATAAGCCCTGCGGCAACAAAGATAGAAACGTCATCATCGCAAGGCCGATATTCAGACTCCAAAAGGATAGTTTCAGTAAGCGCTGATCCCAGTCTTCAATACTGGTGAGCCCGCGCATGCAATACAACGTAAGACCAAGACCCAGGAACCCGTACACCCCAAAGAGTGCTGCGTGACCATGGTTGGCTGTCGTGTTCAGGCCCTGCATAAAGTAGAGCGCGATTGGCGGATTTATTAGGAACCCAAATAGACCTGCGCCGACCAGGTTCCACACCAGAACCGCAGAGAAGAACATGAATGGCCAATGGTAGGCCTCTTCCCACAGCGCCTGTTTTTCGATTTTGGCGTGGCTGTAAGCTTCGAAGCCCACCACCATTAAAGGCACTACCTCCAACGCAGAAAAAGTAGCACCCAGCGCCATGACTGAGATAGGTGTACCACTAAAGTACAGATGGTGGAATGTACCGAGGACACCCCCGGATAGAAAAATAATCGTGGCAAAGAGCACCGAAACGGTGGCCACGGATACTCGCAACAACCCCATGCGGACGAACAACGTAGCGATGATCGCGGTGGCGAAAACTTCAAATATTCCTTCCACCCATAAATGCACAACCCACCAACGCCAGTACTCCATGACACTGATATGCGTGTTTTGCCCCCACATCAGTCCCGCACCGTAGAAAAGTCCGATGGTGATTGTTGAGATGACGACTAAGTAAACCAATGAGGGGTCGCGGGCCGTGCTTTTCAGCAGCGGCCACAGCGCGCGCAGCATTAACGCTACCCAGAGAAACAAACCAATCAGTAGGTAAATCTGCCAGAAACGTCCGAGGTCAACATACTCGTACCCTTGATGGCCTAACCAAAAATTGGTTTGCCCTTCGCTTATAAAACCATGCACTGCGAGCCATTGCCCGGCGAATGATCCAATCACAATAATGAGCAGACTAATGAATAAAAAATTCGCCCCTAAGCGCTGAAATTTGGGCTCATGGCCTGATAACAAAGGCGCCACATATAACCCCGTTGCAAGCCACGATGTCGCAATCCATAGGATCGCCAGCTGAGTGTGCCAGGTACGACTTACGGCATAGGGCAGGTAATCGACGAAAGGTAGTCCGTAAAAACCTTGTCCTTCCACTTGGTAGTGCGCTGTCAGAATCCCAAGCAGGATTTGCGCACCGAACAGGGCAATTACAATCCAGAAGTATTTCGCAGTCGCGCGCATGGAGGGAGTAAGTTCAGCAGCACCGATGTGGTCTTCGCTTGCGAAACCTTCTTCGGGTTCCAGGTTCTGCCTCCAGACATCAAACTGGCGGGCGTAGTACCAAACCAACGCACCGATTCCGCCAAGTAGCAGCACGATGGAAATAAAGCTCCACATATAAAGCGAGGCTGGCGGTTCGTTGCCAACAAGCGGGTCGTGCGGCCAATTGCTCGTATAGCTGATGGTGTCGCCTGGCCGATTGGTCACCGCAGCCCATGATGTCCAGAAGAAGAAAGCGGACAACGTACGATAATCATCGTCGCTCAGCGTCGAGTGCAACGGGAACGCATAATCTTCCCGCGTCTTCAGACCCTCTGGACTGTCACCCTGAAAAATCGCCTGGTAGTGCGCCGCAACGGCCTTCACCGCTGCCGCACGCCCAGTTGACAGAGAGATACTCTGATCTTGTGAATCGAAAGTGTTCGAGCGCATTTCTCTGCGCACCGAGATCTTATGAAGTTCCTCTGCCGACACATTCGTGTTCTGAACGTCGTCCACAGAGCCCTCGCGGACACGATATGCAATTAGCGCCAGCGCTTCGCGATGCAACCAATCTGCACTCCAATCAGGCGCCAGATAACTACCGTGTCCCCAGATAGAGCCTTGTTGCATTCCTCCCAGTGCTTGCCAGACGTTTTGGCCTCGCTCAATGTCATCTTTGGTAAATAGCAGCTCGCCACCTTCTACTGTCACCGTAAGCGGTATAGGGGGCGCCTGCTGATAGATTTTTTGGCCAAAGAACAGCAAGACCGAAAACATGCACAGCATGCTGACTAACAAGATGATCCACAGGCGTCGTATCGTGAATGTCGTTTGGTAGGATGTCATCTGCCTTATCCTTTTTGCCGCCGAGCAATGGTGTCCAGATACCTAACCGCAGTCGCCCCAGGGTATATACGGAAGAAAAAAACGCTGCAGTCCGGCCCTCCGAACTTGCTGCCCCGCGTTCTCGGTTAACCGGGAACGCGGGCGAATATTCACAACCTCAGGACTTGCATCAATTCGATGCGGCGGGGCAGGAAATCTGTTTGCTCTTGTCCCTCGTTGACACGAGGGGAGCGGAATCGCCAGCGCCCCTTTAATCGATGCTATTTTGCGCGCGATGATACCGCTGTACGATTTCCGGATCGGGCGATAGAGAGATATGTGGGTCGTCCTTGTCGTCGTAATCAAGCGTCGATAGCACGTGCCGCATACCCTCGAGACGGGCGCGTTTCTTATCATTTGCGCGCACGATAATCCATGGACTGTAGGACGTATGCGTCCTGCTGAACATGTTCTCCTTGTACTTTGTGTACAGGTCCCAGTTTTCTTGTGCTCTCTCATCGATAGGGCTGATTTTCCACTGTTTCAATGGGTCGATCCGGCGCGAGTCAAAACGCTCGGCTTGAACTTCCTTCGAGATAGAAAACCACAACTTGATCAGCTCAATCCCATCTTCGTAGAGCATGTGTTCGAATTCCGGCACCTGCTTCATGAAGACCATGTATTCGCGCTCCGAACAAAAGTTCATGACCGGCTCGACGACCGCTCGGTTGTACCAGCTGCGGTCGAAAAACACGATTTCCCCGGGATTCGGCAATTGTTCCGTATAGCGTTGGAAATACCACTGACCTTTCTGAACTTCGGTCGGTTTCGATAGAGCAACAACCCTGGCGCTGCGCGGGTTCAGATGTTCGATAAAGCGCCGGATACTACCGCCTTTGCCCGCCGCATCCCGACCTTCGAAGACGAGAGCGACACGCCGACCGCTAAGCTGCACAGCGCGCTGAAGTTTGACGAGTTCCATCTGCAACAGCTCGAGCTGTTGTTCGTAGCGTAGTTTAACGAGCGCCTTACTGACGTTGATTTTCCTTGATGTCAGCAGCTGGATAAGTCCCTTCTTCGTATTAACCTGCGAGAGTTCCTCGGGGGTCAGCCTGATGTTTTTTTTCAGCGTTTTGCCGACACGCTTCTCCTCCGCGGATAACCTGGTCGGCTGATCAGCTTGCGAGCCAAGAACAGGTGAGATTTTTTTGGGCATTGTGGTTACTTTCTGCGTCTTTGCACGTGTTTATAACGTTCGCGGGCAGTGCTGTCAGGCCTGGCCTTGTGTAATCGGTCGCTGGCGTTCTGATACAGCTAAGCCTCCATTACTTCGACGAACAGGAAGGGGTCTGAGTATAAGACGGGCGAAAATGTTGTTTATGATTTGGATCAAAAACTGTAAGAATTTGCGGCGAGACACGAAGCGCCATTCTGCCGGGCGATAGTGCGCCGTCGGTATCGCATAACCGCCACGGTTTGAAAGTTCGCCGCTTAGTTGGGAAGGTCCATTAGGGGATATCGGAGAGACCGTCGAGGACTGTTTAACCGAGACGCGATTTGAAAGCGAAGTTCGTTAGAACGATGGCGTAGAGGTCGGCTTCGGGTTGGCCCCTGAGAGGACGCGGGAATACTGTATCCAAATCTGCCACGTAGTCGTGCGAGACAACGGTTTCCCCTTTCGTCGTACCGGGTACGCCGCACAATGCTCGAAGAAGCTGTTTACGGGATCCGGGGGGAAGTCACTCAGGGTAAGCTAGTCGCAGATCGAACCGGGACCCTCAGCGGCGCGCAATGATTTTCGCCGTGCGGCGCGGAACCACCAAGGTGACGACCATCAAAGCGATCAGTGGCAGCATAGGCGGCAACGGCACGACTACGGCGTCAAGTCGGACGTCGTCAAAATCAACTTCGAGATCAGCTAACGGAAAAGCCGGGTCGATGACATTCAGATTAACTAGCCGAATCGCGAGATTCTGATTAATCTCTGTTGGCGCGGCTCCGGTAATGTAGGTTAAGGAGCTGGTACGGAATTCGCCCTCGGGAATGAGGTTAGCGGGCTGGCCGAGTGTATTAATGTCTTGTTCAAGAATAGTTACCGCGTTGCCGTTCAAAGTATCAATCGCCAGCAAGTCGACCCGGTAACCAGGGAAACCATCCAGGTTAAAGCCGAGTCCGCTCGCAATATTGCCGATCTCCACTTGCAAGGTGTATTCCGTGTTGGCCTGCACAGTGTCGGCAAGCGTTTGTACGAAACCATATTCACCGCCGCCGCCGCTGCCGAAAAAATTGAATGCAATACCAACCCGCTGGCCCTCGGCTCCGCCACCGGGAAAATACGAATAAACGCCGGGCGCGCCAATCGGATCGGGCTCCGTCGGTGTGAGCGTACCAATGTAGTAAGTGCCACCGGCCCCGCCGGCAGTAATCGTATCCGGGTCATACAAGTCCCAGCCGTTGAGCGGTCCGAACGTAAATGGGGCCTGCACGATTTCTCCGCTGATATCTTCGAAGCCCGGATTGACGACTGTCAGACTCGCTGCAGACGCCGAAACGGCGGATAACAGCAGCACACTGAGCGCGGCGCCAGGCCAAAATGCGCGGCGCGCTAAAATCATTATCTCGTCTATGCTGGCCAAGCAGGCGGCCCTACCGGTGTATCGATAGGAGGAGCGTACGTCCAAGCTGGTCGGATAACTACGAAACAGCCCACAGATTTGAATATCGCGGAATGTGCCGCAGAGACTCAGGGTCCGTCGGCAAGTTTGTCTAACGAACAACCCTTAGGCGTGCCGTCGCCCGCAACGGCGGCGAAATTCGTTGCAACCGTCTCGGCCCGAAGCGACCACTTCACACTCAGCCTTAAGTTGCGTCATGAAAAATAATTCCCAGGGTCGTACGCTCACCCTCATGCAGACGGCTCACGCCATGACGCATGTTGACGCGATAGAAACCGCGCGCACCGCGCTGCGGGCGTTGCGCGACAGGAAACACGACGGCATCGCCCTGGCATAGGGGAACAACTTCAACGCGCGATTGCATTCGTGGGCGTTGTTCCGTGACGACGAATTCGCCGCCGTCGAAATCTTTACCCGGCATCGACAACAACACCGCTACTTGCAACGGAAAGAGCTCCTCGCCGTAGACGTCCTGATGCAGACAATTGAAATCTCCCGGTCCGTAACGCAACAGCAACGGCGTCGGCCGTTGTTGCCCCGCGGCGCAACAGTACTCGAGATACTCGGCATGGGTCGCAGGGAAATGTTTGTCTATACCGAGAGCCAGTTGCCAACGATTAGCAATCTCTGCCAGCCCCGGGTAAAGCGTGCCTCGCAAGGTCGCGATCAAAGGCGGTAAGGGATTACTGAAATAGCGGTAGCGGCCGCGGCCAAAGTTATAGCGCGCCATGTCGATAGTGCTGCGATAAAGTTCGTCGCGCTCGAAATCGTCACGTAGTGCCACGCATTGATCGGCATTAAGAAGCCTCGGCATACGAGCGTAGCCGTGGTCATCAAGCGCGGCGCCAAGTGCTGCGAAATCAAGTTCCGCTATCCGCTCGGCCGTGGTGTTCACTAGGCCCCTCTTTCAGATTCGAGTAGCGCGCGCTTGCGTTCAACACCCCAACGATAGCCGGATAAGCTGCCATCGCTACGTATCACACGATGGCATGGAATGGCGACGGCGAGCTGATTGGCGGCGCACGCGCGAGCGACCGCGCGGGCGGACTTCGGTGCGCCGATCGCTTGCGCCACCTCGGTATAAGTGGCCGTTTCGCCCGGCGGTATACGAACGAGGGCCGCCCAAACCCGTTGTTGAAAAGCAGTGCCCTGCATGTCCAGTGGTAGGTCGTGGGCTACTGTTGGTGCTTCGACCAGCGCTACAACCTGCGCTACGGTACGCTCGAAGTCGTGGTCGCCACCGATTAACTCTGCCGCGCGAAACCGATCCTGGAGCTCGTGCAATAGGCTTTCCGGGTCGTCGCCGAGGGCGATTGAACACAGACCGCGCTCGGTCGCTGCGACCAGAATGGTCCCCAGGGCACACTCACCGAGCGCGAATCGAATCGTTTGACCGGCGCCGCCGGCTCGAAATTCACCAGGCGTCATGCCCAGAGTCGCGCTCGAGTTTGCGTAAAACCTGGCCTGCGACCCGAACCCGGCGCGATAAATCGCATCTGTGACCCGCTCTTCTTCTCGCAGCGCTGTTTGCATGCGTTGCGCTCGCGCGGCAACCGCGTAGGCACGTGGCGTGAGCCCGACAATGGACTTGAACAAGCGATGAAAGTGAAAGCGGCTTAGACCGGCCTGCGCCGCCAGAGAATCAAGATCGGGAATGGACTCTGAGGCCTCGATGTGCCGACAAATACCGGCGATCAGAACCTGCTGAGTCGTGTGCACCGCTGGTTCATCGGGGCGGCAACGCTTGCAGGCCCGATAGCCGGCCGCAGTGGCGGACTCGACGGAATCATGAAAGGTCACGTTCTCGCGCCGCGGCTGTCTGGAGGAGCAAACGGGGCGGCAAAATATCCCGGTGGTAACAACGGCATAATAAAATGTATCGTCATCATGCCGCTCACAAACGGCGACCCAACGCGCGGCATCGGCTTGTAAATGACGGTCCTGGCGGCTCGATTTTGGCATCTTAAGCTCCATCGTACTCCTCCTTCGGCGCTGCTCAAGCGCTTGTTCTGATGAGGTCAGTGTGCCCAATTCTCCGCGCCCTGGCAGCCCGATTCTTGCGCTGTAATTCGATTTTCCGGAAACCCACCAGAGAGAGTAGCGCGGCCAGGCCTTGCACCCTCAGAGGCGGCGCTCGACAATAACGCATCGTCCTAATTTCGGAGGTTTTCATGTCCCAGGCGGATCTGCAATCAGACGCTGAAAATGACGTCACGCTAATGCTGGCGGACGGCATTGCGACGCTCACCTTGAATCGTCCCCAGCGCTACAACACCCTGACGCTCGCAGTGTTAGCGCAGCTCCAGAACGAATTGGAAGGGTTAGCCGGCAACGAGGCTGCCCGAGTCGTGATACTGGCTTCCAGCGGCAAAGCGTTCTGCACAGGCCACGACCTGAAAGACATGGATAGCAACCGGGACGAGGCTTACTACCGGATGCTGTTCGCTGAGTGCGCGAAGATGATGCAAACCATCATCGCGCTGCCGCAACCGGTTATCGCCGAAGTGCAGGGCATCGCCACCGCCGCCGGATGCCAGCTTGTCGCAACGTGCGACCTCGCGATTGCGGGTAGGAGTGCGAGGTTTGCCACCAATGGCATCGCCAATGGACTGTATTGTGCGACACCCTCGGTGGCGTTAAGTCGGGTGGTTTCGCGAAAACATGCGATCGAAATGCTTCTGACCGGTGATTTCATCAGCGCCGAACGGGCCGCCGAAATCGGCCTGGTCAATCATGTCGTTGACGATGCCGAACTGAACGCGTCCACGCATGAGCTGGCCGCGAAAATCGCTGCAAAATCGCAAGTCGCAGTGCGTTTGGGTAAGGCGTCCTACTATCGCCAGGTTTCACAGCCGCTCGACGCAGCTTATCGCGGCACATCTGAAGATCTGGTCTGCAACCTATTGACCGAAGATGGTCAGGAAGGCCTGAGCGCCTTTATCGAGAAGCGTGCACCAGTCTGGAAGGACCGTTAAGCGCCTGCGACCTTGCGCGCTCTCCAGGTGGCGCCGCCGGCGCATCACCATCAACTCAACGAACCAGTTGCAATGAGGACGACTCCCCAATGAACAATCCCGCTTTAAATCAGTACGAGCGCGATCTCGATCAAGTAGCGGCAAACTACACCCCTCAGTCACCCATAAGCTGGTTGCAACGCTCCGCCGCGGTCTACCCGGACCGACTCGCAGTCGTTCACGGCGAGCGTCGCTTCACATGGATGGAAACATTCACACGCTGCCGGCAACTAGCCTCTGCGCTGAGCCAGCGCGGCATTGGACGCGGCGATACAGTCGCTGTCATTGCTACCAATATTCCAGCTTTCTATGAAGGATTGTTCGGTATCGCAGCTGCCGGCGCGGTCATTAACCCGATCAATATCCGTCTTGACGCCGAGGCCATCGCCTTCATTCTTGATCACGGCGAAGCGAAGGTCGTGATGACGGATACGGAATTCGCCCCGACCGTGCGTGAAGCGCTCGCGAAATGCTCTGTCAAGCCACTGGTGATTGACATAGCTGACGTTGATGCGCCCTGTCACGACCGTCTTGGTGACATCGAATATGAAGAGTTCATCGCTGCTGGCGACCCAGAATTTCCATGGACCTTACCCGCCAGCGAATGGGATGCGCTGGCACTATGTTACACCTCGGGCACGACCGGAAATCCCAAAGGTGTCGTCTACCACCATCGAGGCGCGTATCTCAATGCCGTCGGCTGCGGACTCGCCTGGAACATGAACCACCATCCGGTCTACTTGTGGACCCTGCCGATGTTCCATTGCTGCGGCTGGACGTTCCCTTGGACCATCGCCGCGCTCGGCGGAACCAATGTCTGCCTGCGTCGTGTTGCAGCGAAGAACATTTACGACGCCATCGCCGACCATAAGGTCACACACTTTTGCGGCGCACCCATTGTGCTTAACTTTATCGTCAACGCGGCGGCCGACGAGAAGCAACCCCTGCCGCATACTGTTGAGGTGATGACCGCAGGTGCTGCGCCACCCGCGGCCGTCCTGAAGGCGACCGAGAAAGCCGGATTTCGAATCACACATACCTACGGCCTCACTGAGACCTATGGACCTGCCGTGTTTAACGCACCCCAAGACGACTGGCAGGGGCTCGACGAAGACGCTTATGCGGAGAAGCTCATTCGCCAGGGCGTGCGCTACCACGTGCTTGAAGATCTTGACGTTCTAGACCCCGACACCATGCAACCGGTGCCGCGCGACGGCGAGACCATGGGTGAGATCATGTTCAAAGGCAATGTGGTGATGCGTGGATATCTGAAGAATAAAAAGGCGACCGAGGAGGCATTCAGCGGCGGCTATTTTCACTCCGGCGACCTGGCGGTGATGCACGCGGACGGTTATCTGCAGATTAAAGATCGCTCCAAGGACATCATCATTTCCGGCGGAGAAAATATATCCTCGATCGAAGTAGAGGAAACCTTATACAAGCATCCCGATATTCTCGAAGCCGCCGTCGTTGCCCGCCCTGATGACAAGTGGGGCGAAACACCGTGCGCATTTGTCACGCTTAAAGCCGACGCCGGAGCCGTTACCGAGGAGGATGTGATCGCATATTGCCGGGATAAGCTGGCGCGCTTTAAAGCACCGAAAACGATCGTTTTTACGGAGCTGCCAAAGACCGCAACAGGGAAAATTCAGAAGTTCAAACTGCGCGCGCAGTCCGAGGCAATGGGCTCACTTTGATCGTGCTGAGCGAACTCTAGCTGATTTGGATGGGCCCCTGGGCGCCGGAAATTTCATCGTGATGGTCGATGACGTATTCAATGCCACGTCCGATATCCGCAGCAGAAGACGCGCGCTCGAATTCGTCTGCGACGTCCAGCTGAGAAATTTGTCGTACGATTGACTGGTAAAAGTCGCGGTCTTCAATAAGGCGGATGGCCAGCGAGATATAACTCGCCTCGTCGCTTGCGATGAGTTGCTGAAGACCGACACGACGAAGAAAAGCCGCAGCCAGGCGGTTATAAGCACGGTGTCCTTCCCAGGCGACGACTGGCTGTCCGCAACTTAATACATCTGCAATCGTATTAAAGCCGCCGAACGGGAACGCATCCAGGGCGAACGAACATTGGTCGATCTTGGCGAGGTATTGTTCCAGCGGCAGTGTATGCAACTCCACCGGAACCCCGGAAAGTACCTGCTGGATCTCGCGGTCAGTGGCCAGATACGACATCGAATCACCTTTCGCGGCGGTCAGAATGATGAAACGTACCGGGCGAGAAGTGCCCTGCGCGATTTTCACCAGAGTCCGCAACATGTCGTAATTAATTTTGTGCTGTCCCCAGCAGCAGGCAATCCGTATCTCTGATGCTGCCATCATATTCAACGGCGCTGCCGTGAGGTTCAGATTTGATGCCTGTCGACCGCGCAACAATCGTGCATGGGCTGAATTGACCCCGAGCCCCGGCACCAAAACCAATTTTTCCGAATAATAATCTTGCGCATCGAGACTCTCGACTTCACTCCCCCCGATGAAGTAATCGATTTCCGAACCGAACGTACTGACAGGATGGCCGTAACCCGTGATCTGGACCGGCGCAATACGCACGTTCGACAAGAATATCGACGGCGGCACCATGCCGATATCTGTATAGAACACGGCAGCGAAATCATTCTGCATGATCGACCCAATCTCAAGTGACGTCTGCCGATGACTCACGACGCGCACATCAGCAAACGCACTGGTTTCCAATCCCGCGTAATTTCGTGAAGGTTGGCCGACGAAATCGAACTCCAGGTAAATCAGGGTGAGGCGAAACCGTCGCTTCAACCATTCAATCAAATCGAGATTGTTGCGATAAACAACGTGATCAGAAAACCATAAACCACTAACTACGGCGAGGCTGTCCTTATCGGGCTGATTGTCCACGGTGGCGATCTTCATCGCCTTGCGCGCAGCGGCGTTAAATTTCGTTTTGTAATCGACGTCGTTATCGATGCCGGCGTATGAACAAGTGAGATAGCCGCACGCATGGCTCACACTGATAGGTCTGTAGCGCGCGTCAAGATCTCGAATTCGCGCTATATGATTCGCCAGCGAGTGTTCGGTGCCAAAAGAAAAACACCCATTCACTGCAAAAGTGAACCACTGGGACGTCACTTTCTCGGACAGGCCGAATAGTTCACTCGCATTAAGTTGCAGTTCGTTGCGCGAAGAATAGAGTGTTAACAGGCGTACCAGATTACGCTGCTGACTGGCTAGCAGGGTTAGCCACTGGTCGCTGGAGCTGAAATCTGACAGATACAGAAGATTCGCGAGCACCTCGTTTGCAGCTAGAAACTTCAAGACGTGCTGCTCGGCAATGATGAAGTCCGGTTCCGTAAAGATATGCAGGAACAATTTCAGGAATTCGTTGACGAAACGCAGTTGCTCATCATCCAACCGCACGAAATTCGGGGTCTGCAAGACCTGTAAAACGCGAATGAATTCGGTTGAAACTTCCTCGCAGTTCCCTTCCAGATACAGCGAAAGCAAGGCATGACTATCAAACGATAGCGGCGTATCACCAAATTGCGCACGAATAACGCGGCCGGCGGGAGATGCAGGCACGGTCATCGGGGCGGAATCATCCAGCGAGTGCGTGGTCATTACCGTATGGGTGTTGTCCTGTGTGGAAATCGACTAACTGCCCTTCGTGCTCGATTAGCACCCGGTCGGGCGCTATCGACTCGCGCTGCATTTCTTTCACAATATCGAGTGCGCGCCAATGGGCCGGGATGACCACAATGGCCGCAGGATGAGATTTGAGGTGATCGCGAAACTCGATTCTCTGCCCCGTGCCGGGCACGAATGTACCGGCTTTCTCGGGGTCAGAATCCACCACCACCGGGAAACGCGCAGCGTCTAGCCCGTAGCTATTTATGAAGGCAGCGGCCTTTCCCGTTCCTCCCCAAATCGCAACATTGTTATCCGCCAGTTCATCGATTTGCGCACTCAGTCGCACTGCTCGTTCGGCGGCTTCAAGACGAAACTCGGTTGCGTGCCGCGCCTGGGCAACTTGCGCCGAGTTGCCGCTGGTCCGACAAAGCCCTGAGACGATTTCCCCGTTGTAGCCGTGACTAATCTTCTCAATGATCAGACCTGAGCGTTCGAGCATTTTGGTGAAGGAGTCGGTCGTGAACTGCGAGTTATGTTCGTAGTAGAAATCAACCGTGCGACCGAACTTTACGGCGTTATCCACGCACGGGACTTCGATATACAAATAGACCTCAAGATCATGCCAGCTTGCAGCAAACTCGAGCTGCTCGACAAAACCGAGCGGATTTTCGAGATGCTCAAGTACGTGACGACTGATAATGAGCTGCGGGCGCAGTTCGGCAATATGCGCTTGGGCAATGAACAACTCTTGTCGCAGTTCCGGGGCGTTGGTCGAATCGGTTGTCGCGCCGTGCGGGTCAAAACCGATACAGCGGACATCGCTGCGTGACTGCGCCAGCATGTCGAGAAACGAACCGTCGCCGTAGCCGATTTCAACAACAGTGCCAGCATTTTCGACCAGAGCTAGTAGGTCGTCGCCGAGGTCCTTTAGGAACAGCGACCAGTTGATGCCGCGATTGAACATTAAATTTGGCTTCTCGCTGTACGGAACATTCACATACATGAAGCTTTCATTAAAGATGTGTCCACATGCGACACAGGCGACGAAATTCAACGGGTAGCGCGAGAGCCCAAGAGCAGCTTCGCTGCTCGTTGGCCATTCGAGTGTCGCCATACATTGGTCGCCACCAGAATAGAAAGGGACGGCAACGTGCTTTCCGCACGCGGGACAGGGTGCCTCGCGCACTGCTGCCGCTTCATTTATCGTCATTGTGATAGCGCCGCAATGCCCGTCGACATCAATCAAACAACCACGGAGAATCGAGTTTTCGTTTCGATTCGTAGGCTTGGATTTCCTCACTGTAGTTGAGGGTAAGAGCGATATCGTCGAGTCCTTCAAGCAGTCGCCGTTTTAAACCGGCATCGAACTCAAACGTTAATCTGCGGCCGGCGGGTGTGGTTACAGTCTGGGCCTCAAGGTCAACGCTAAGCTGGTAGCCCGGCTGACTGGCGACTTCTTCGAACAACTCATCGATGGCCTGTTCAGAAAGCGTGACTGGTAACAGACCGTTTTTACACGAATTACTGAAAAAAATATCGGCGAAGCTCGGTGCAATCAAGGTTCGAATACCAAAATCATCGAACGCCCACGGGGCATGCTCGCGCGACGAACCGCAGCCGAAATTACTACGCGCGAGTAAAATTTCTGCGCCGGCGTACCGAGGCTGATTGAGCACGAATTCGTGATTCAACGGGCGCGCAGCGTTGTCCTTGCCCGGTTCGCCTTTATCAAGGTAGCGCCATTCGTCAAATAGATTGGGACCAAACCCGCTGCGCTTGATTGATTTCAGGAACTGCTTTGGAATGATGGCATCGGTATCCACGTTTGGACGGTCGATGGGAAGTACGAGACCAGTAAGCGCTTGGTAGGGCTGCATTATTTATAACTCCCGGACGTCAACGAAATGACCGGCGATGCCTGCAGCGGCAGCCATGGCCGGACTGACAAGATGCGTACGTCCGCCGCGCCCCTGACGCCCTTCAAAATTTCGGTTGGAAGTACTTGCGCAACGTTCGCCGGGGGCGATTTGGTCCGGGTTCATGCCCAGACACATCGAACACCCAGGCTCGCGCCACTCAAATCCAGCATCGCGGAAGATTCGGTCCAGCCCTTCCTGCTCCGCCTGGTGTTTGATCAGGCCGGAACCTGGTACGACCAAGGCCGCTTTAACTGAACCGGCAAGCTTGCGGCCGCGTACCACCTCGGCAGCTGCGCGTAGATCCTCGATACGCGAGTTTGTGCACGAACCGATAAACACCTTATCGATGCCGATAGATGTGATGGGCGTACCTGGAGCGAGATCCATGTACTCGAGCGCATTGTTCATTCCGACCCGCTTGATCTCGTCCTTCTCCATAGCCGGATCGGGCACGGTGGCACCAATACCCACCACCATTTCCGGCGACGTCCCCCACGACACCTGAGGGGCGATGCTAGCGGCGTTAATAACGATTTCCTGATCGAATTTCGCATCGTTATCTGAAACCAGCGTGCGCCAGGACGCTAACGCCTGTTCCCATTGTTCTCCCTTCGGGGCGTACTCGCGACCCTCAACGTAGGCGCGAGTGATGTCATCAAAGCCAATCAACCCGGCTCGGCCACCCGCCTCGATGGACATGTTGCACACGGTCATGCGCCCTTCCATACTCATATTGCTGATGGTATCGCCGGCGTATTCAATCGTGTGGCCAGTCGCGCCAGCGGTACCGATGACGCCAATGATATGGAGAATCAGGTCTTTCGGTGTCACGCCACTTGGCAATGCGCCGGTAACTGTAACGCGCATGTTCTTGGCTTTTCTAAACACCAGACATTGGGTCGCCAGCACGTGCTCGATCTCTGAGGTCCCGATGCCGAACGCGAGCGTCGCCAAAGCACCATTTGTCGCGGTATGTGAATCGCCGCACACGATCGTCATGCCGGGCAGGCACCACCCCTGCTCTGGCCCCGTGACGTGGACGATACCTTGCTGGATATCACCGATATCGTAATGGGTTATGCCATATTTCGAACAATTCTTGGTCAGTGCGTCCAGCTGAATACGCGCGACCGGGTCAGCTATGGTGGTGACGTTTTCTGTCGGTACGTTGTGGTCGGAAACCGCTTTGGTGGCTCCGGCACGCCACAACTTCCGCCCAGCAAGTTCCAGGCCCTCAAACGCCTGTGGCGACGTTACCTCGTGAGCGATGTGTCGATCGATATAAAGCAATGCACTCCCATCACCTAAATCGCGCACCAAGTGCGCCTCCCACAGCTTGTCGTACAAAGTATTCACGTTATTTGATCGTCCGTTTCTGAACATTTTGGGCAGCGGGATTCTAGCACTTTCGCCGGTTTTACCCTTAGTTCAGGTGGGCTAGACTGGCGCTCTGGTCGCGCGCACGAATCGAGCTCGCTAACGACCTGTCCAGAAACGACAATTGCGGAACCTAATGGTATGAAAAACACGGTCAAATCGGCTTTGTTGCTCGTCGCGCTACTCTCGAGTATTCCTGCGCACGCAGATTTCAATGACGGCGTGGTCGCATTGACGATGGGAAAGTATGACAAGGCCCTGCAAACGTTTCTGCCGCTTGCGGAAGCTTCCGATCACGGCTTCGCTCAATATTTTCTTGCCCGCATGTATGCCGCCGGACAGGGCGTCGAAAAAGACACCAAAGTCGCTTTCGGTTGGTACCGCAAGGCCGCCGAGAAGGGAATTGCGGACGCTCAATTACGTCTCGGGCGGCTGTATGAGTCCGGTGACGGCGGGCCGGCTGATATGGAATACGCCTATGCCTGGTTTAGGGTAGCCGCCCACCTGGGTTCGGCCGGTGGTGCGAAGGCTGTAGCGGCAGCGCGCGAGAAGTTGTCTGACGCCGAGTATGTTGAAGCCGAGAAGCTTTCACGCGGCATGATTAACGATTACGGCACGATATCGAAATCAACCGCACGCACGCAGTAGATCGTCAATTTCCGCGCGCCCCCCAGCAGGACAAATTCGTACGGAACCGCTGTTTGACGTACCTTGCTTAGCTCCATCGCCCTTCCGAAACGGCAGAGGAACTGCACCGACGCCCTGAGTTTACGGAGCTGCCCGCAAGCTCCCACAGTGATTGTCGAAGTGGCGACTCGGGAGGCGGCGGCGTCTGAGCAGATTCAGTGGCGCTCGCCATCATTTCGCCCGGCTAGACTGTCCTCCTCAAGCGCGAAACGATTTCTGTTTCACTTTCTCGAGCGAACGATCTGCAAGCCGGGTATCAGGCGTGCGCTCCGCTGGTAGCTTGGTCAGATTCTTTGTCTTCGGTGCCGACAAGGTTCATCAAGCGTTCAAAGTTGGTCAACGAATGCATGTGATGGTAGATAAGATCCAGATAGCCTTCATCGAGGAAGTGCTTAAGTTTCTTACCTGACAACTTTGCGAGCTTATCTTTGGTCACGCTCTGCAGCCCGGTCAGAGAGAATTTCGTGCCGGTGCTCAATTCGATATTCGCCTGCATTGTTTCAAGCAGGCCTGCCTCGACAAGCGCCGCGCAGAAAACAGAAGTAAGCCGCGAATGATCGTGGAAATCCCGCAGAAACTTGACTGCTGTGGCCAGCTGCTCGCCGTGCTCACCGTCCTCATTGATCAAGCGATCACCTTCGCGAGCGGTATTGAATCCTGAGTACGCCTCATCGATGCAGACCGTGAAGGTGTCGCTATCCGCAGATGCAGAAGCCAAAATAAAGGGATAGCGGCGAACGTAGGCTGGGACGTAGGACCCGGCCCAGGAGCCATCAGAATTGACCATCAAATTCTCGTTTTGCCGCAGACCGAGCACGGCCATTGGCACGACGTCGGAGCCGGTCCCGTTCGGCGCAAAAACGATTGGAAACTCCCGAGCCGCGACTGGTATTTCTGTCGCAGCAATGAAGATTGCATGGGTCTTGCTGGCGAACGCGTAGCCCTGATCTGCGTCGACATACCAGTCTTTATGTCGTTCAGTACTAATCGCAACAACATCACGATAAAACATGGGCATCTGGGTTTCAGTCATACTTAATAGCGCCTGTGCACAGTCGGTAGAACAATATCGCCACTCCACAAAACGTTGCCATGCGCATCGACACGGACGAGGCCGGCGAGCTGCTTGACATCGTCGAGCGGCGACAACGTATTCAAAAAGGAATCGTCAAGCTCTTCTTCGAGTTCCTCGAATTCATCTAAACCATCAAACTCAGAACCATCGCTGTCCGGCACGGGGCTGTCCAATTCTGGCGCCGGCTGAACTTCATCAACAGGGGCTGCGTCGATGGTCTCCAGCCCCTCATCGAAATCCTCGAATTCATCGACAGGTGCAGATTCTTCACTTGCCTCGTCCAGGGCCTCAAACGCGTCGTCCTCAACCTCCTCAAACGCCGGCACTTCCTCCGGAACACTTTCCTCCAGCGGTGGCTCGGGTTCGAACGACTCTTCAGCTTCGAAGACGTCGTCGAAGTCCTCGCCGAAATCATCACCAAAATCTGCCGCTTCCTGCCGGGCGATGTAGTCGGCTAACTGTTGTTGGTAATTGAGGAAATTCTGCAGCTGGGTACGATATCCAGCGAGGAGACGCTCACCGTCCTCACTATCGATCTCGCCGGCGCCTGACAGGCCTTCCAGACGCGAGATGCGCTCAACCAGGGTACTTATCAGTCCGGCCAGTTCTTCCTCGGTCACGCTTGGCGCGCACCCTTCCGCTTCCTCACATTGGTCCAGCGATAGCGCGATGCCGTTACCGATGACGCCAAACAGTGAAAGTTCCTCATCGAATAACGAGGCGTCCACAAATGACACCGCCTGCAAAATGGTAAGGACTGCTGCTGGGTTCGGGAAGAATACCCGCGCGTTCTGGAACACGTTCGCCCCGCCGGTGGTCAACGCGGACAAGGACGATATAAGTGTCGTGTCGATGGCGCTCAGCCCTGACTCTACGGCGTTCGATCGAACGTTGAAATCGACCTGTTGATTGACCGCTGCATCGCTTTGGGCGACCAACACTTCACCACCGCCGAGGTCCATGATCATATTGGTCGAATTGAGAATTTCTCCCGATGCCGCCAGCATGGCCGCGCCGCCCGTAAACGTCACAGTCTCGTTGTCCGGCGCAGCAATGTTGCCGGGTGTAATGCCGCCGTCGATCCCGAGGTTGGCATCATCTGGCAGGACATTCGCACCGAGCGCAATTAGGACGATTTCGCCGCCGCCGCCCGCAGATCCGGCGGCCACCTTCAAATTGCCTCCGGGGTTGGTGGAGAACTCGATCGCGCTACCGACCAGCAACAGATCGCCACCGGTAATGAAATCTTCGGTCACCTGGATATAGTCGGCGGTAACCTGGGATAGCGTACCGTCGAGCAACGAGTCGCTATTTTGATCCGGAACAAATTCGCCGCCGATGACCAGCGTGCCGAGGAAATTGGTAAATGCACCGGCGCGGATATGTCCTTCGCCTTTCGTATTATCAATAACGATATCTGTGCCGAGTTTTGGCACGATGTTGAAAACCGGGTCCGTATCAGAATCGACGTCACCGTTAAAATCGAAACGTCCGGTAGAGGACTTTAACGTGACGTCGTTAACGATCGTGACATCGTTAAATACGAATGTCGCACCGGAAAGATCGCCTCGAAACGACGTGGCACCGCCGTAACTCTGATTTCCGTCCAGCGAGCTATCGGCGCCCGTCGAGTCGACAGCGCCGAATGAGTGGTCGCCCACACCGTTGATCGTGACAGCCCCGCCATTGGTCGTCGTCGTACCAACGACTCTGGCACCGCCGGCACCGGCATTAATCTTCACGTCACCCCCGCTCGTAGTCACGGTTTTCCTAAAAACGACACCGCCGGTCGAATCGACGGTTAACGAAGTGCCGCTAAAGGTGCCGACATCCAGGGTCTGTGCATTGGTATCGATATTGGCCGTCGTGGTAGTCAGAGTCCCACCGACATTAAAGTTAGCAGTACTTGCGGTGAATGCGTTGCTGGTCACGTCGCCGCCTACGATGAAATCTCCGGTGGTCGTCGCATTGATGTTGCTACCCGTCACGTCAACGTTGCCGTCCACGTCAAATGACACCGCATCCAGAGTTAGCGCGCCGGTGGTGGTTAAATCGCCGCCGATGGCGACGGCACCGGAAGTAATTGACGTCGTACCTGAAGTGACGTTTCCTGTCACAATAAAGTCACTAGGTGCGCTCGCAACCGTTAGTGCGTTCGCGCCGGCGCTAAAGTCGCCGTCGATACTGATATCCCCAGCCGTCGAGGTGAGGGATTTCGCAGCCGCGGCGCCATCAAGAGAGACGTCTCCGACTATACGCACGCCCAATGCGCCGAATGCCGTCGCGTTGTCGGTGATGGATACGTTGCTGGTTATCGTGCCGGCAAAACTGAAGCCGTTGAAACTGTATTCGGCGGTATTGCCGACCGTTTGCGAATCTTCGAAACCCGAGAAATCGAGTTGACCATTGACGGCAACGCTGCCGCTGGTCACGTCGCCGGCACCGTCTCCTGTCAGATTCCATTTCGGCGTGTCCACGGCCGCAGTAATAATCAGTTTGTCGCCGGTTCCGCCGTTTGCATTCACAGCTACGAGGCCCGTCGCCGGAGCTGAGGTTGGTAAAGCTGTGAAGGTAATGGTGTCGTTACCACTGCCCAGATTGAGTGTCCCGATGTCGTTGAATTCCGCTGCGAACGTCGGATTGGCGCTGAACATCGTGTCACCATTGGCGTCGATCGTGGCGATAATTGGATTGGTCCAGGCTGTCGCGGTGATCGTATTGGCACCACCGTTTCCGAATATGTCGCCACCAAAAATGACGTTGCTTTCGAATACGAAAACGTCGTCACCAACGTCCGCAAAATCGGCCCCGGCCGGCGGGATTAAGGTATCAAGATCAGTGCCTACATCGCCGATGTGGTCGATATTTGTGAGGTTTGTAGCGGCCACGCCGGTGCTTCCGTTTAGGCTGATAGTAACGGCCTTGGTGCCCGTGATGGTAAAAGTATCGTTACCGACGCTCCCAAGGAGATAGTTCACGCCGGTGGCACCACCATCAATATCCGGCGGAATCTGCGGCGTTGACGTGCCGGCGTCTTTGAAGATAAAGACGTCAATCAGGGTTCCCGCCAGGATGCTGAAGTTCTGTTTAAGCGGAGCAGCCAGGGCAAGGTCGTAGTCAGCGCCAAGGCTAAAGCTTCCGGTACCGTTGATGATCCATACGGTGTCGGTGTCAGTGCCTTTAAATTGTGATCCGTTACCGACTATGTACTCAACGTTGGCGAATACGCCGCCTTCGATCAAATCGACATTGGGCGCATTGAGACTGCCGCCGACTCCAGTCGCATCCGTGATGGTCGCCAGGCCATCGTTCTGGACCTGGAACAGATCCGATCCGCTGTAGTCGATGATGTCTTCGGTACCGGTACCCAGGTCGATTGTCGAACCGATAAAACGGCCGTGCAGATTGATGTCTGTGTTGAACGGTGGGGAGGTTTCGTTTTCCACGAACGGTCCCGTGTTAGTCGGCACGATGCTCGGGTTATAGCCGCCTATCTTGGCGCGCCCGAAGAAGACCTGGTCATCACCACTCTCGGTGAACAGGCCGTCGCTTACGGTGAACTCGACTGACCCGCTCGCGGCGTTACCTATATTCACGACATCGTTGCCGGAACCGGTGCGGATTTCCTTGAAGTTGGATGTCGCTGTGACATCAATGGTGTCGGCCATGGTGCCGCCGATCAGCCTCTCGAAAGCAGTGAACGACAATGTGCCGACCGTATCTGCGTCTGTCAGTGTGCCGCCGATAGTGGCGTTTATTGCCCATGTGGTGTCCACGTCGCGGTACTCGAGGGTGTCGGTGCCGCCTCCGGCAAATGTCGGGGAGCCGCCATTCAGCGTCGAGTCGCCCCCAGATCCGGTGATTGTGGCATTGACGTCAAAAAGGTCATTACCGCCGCCACCGGTAATGGTTAAATTACCACCTGTCGCGGCTATAGCATTAGTAATCGTAATGGTTGCGCCAGCGTTATTCTGCGAAAAATCCAGGTCAATGTCTCCGGCAGCGGTCTTGATACCAACTGTTCCGAGTACTGTTCCGACGGTCAAATCGTCTTTATCAAGAAATGCGAAGTCACCTGTTCCGGTGATATCCCCCGCGACTGTGTCTACATCGTTACCGGTACGTTGAAGCGAAGCACCGGTTGCTGCGAGAACGCGTAAATTCGTCGCGGTGATGTCGCCGCCGGTTTGATTGATGTTGTTGCTCGTGGAAGTCAGACTGATCGTCGATGTACCGCCTGCACTCACATCTTCCGTCAACGTTAGCGTCGCACCCGACAACAGCGTGATATCACCGTTGTTCGTCGTCACACCCGTC